>VFQR01002067.1_pt1 | contig 13498 bp, 11 predicted proteins | sample 3512321 | NCBI WGS metagenome assembly VFQR01 (sample SAMN10412374, study PRJNA504923) | tailings metagenome | isolation source: Relicate 3 Philex TSF1 revegetated site | place: Philippines: Tuba, Benguet | collected 2017-08-29
TGAAGCAGGCTCAATCACCCCGCCTGGCCGCTGTGCGGGCCCTTTTGCTCACTGGCGAAGGCGACGGTCAGGACCGGCGTGGAACTGAAGAAGAAGCGCCCTGCATCCTGCGCCTCCTGAAGTGCCGCGAGCCACGCCTCGCCTTCCGCCTGGGAGATGGAGCCCTGCCCGATGGCGTAGGCGGCATAGAGCCTCGCTGCCCAGTAGGCGAACGACCCTTGGTGGCAGGCGGCGTTGAGGATCGGCATCGCCGTCTGTCGGACAACTCGGAATCCGGCATTGGCAAGCAGCGGGCGAAGTTCCGCAGGGAGGTTCGGGTGGGGCGCATGGCCACGCCAGGCGTCCGCCACGCGGCGCGTCAGATCGGGCGCGTCGGAGTGCCAGAAGGCCGTGTCCCAATTCGTCGCCAGCAGCAGCAACCGGCCCGTGGCGCGTGTCACCCTTCGCAGTTCGGCAAGGGCGGCCGCGGGCTGAGCGACATATTCGATGACCTGGATTGCGATCACGGCGTCGAACGCCGCATCGCCATATGGCAAGGCATGAAGGTCATGGACCGCTGTCTCGACGACCTCGATACCGCGGCACAACTGCGCCGCGGCGGCGATCTGATCAGCGCTCCGGTCAATGCCGACGACATGCCCGCCCGGCGAGACGCAGGCTGCCAGACCGGGAAGGAGGGCTCCACCGCCGCAGCCCACTTCCAGGATGGCTTCACCCGGCTGGGCGGCCAGGGCATCAAGCACGTCGACCCGCCGTCGGACCAGATCAATCGTGTCCGCTATACGGCGCTGGATCGTTGCAAAATCACCCTCGTACCGCATGGCTGCACCGCGCCCGCCGTCCGAAGACCCAAGGCTATCGCCGCGGCCATCCACGCTGCAACCAACGTTACGACGAGGGTTCGACGCGATGCATGCGGGCATGGCGCGGCCGCCGGCATGCGGCGCTGGTGGACGAGAACGACGCGGGATTCCCGCGCGGCCACCTACCGGTGGATGAAAACCGGCACCCGCGCGCGCCGCAGCAGCACCTCCGTGGCACTCCCGAGCAGCAGGCGGCGCACCGCGTTTTCCTCGAAGGCGCCGACCACCAGCAGGCGAGCGCCGAGGCCCTCGGCCTGGGCCAGCAGCAGGTCGGCCGGGTGGTCGCCCAGAAGCGGCAGGGGCGTCGCGGCGATGTCGTGGCGGTGGAGATAGGCGCAGCCCTCCTCCGCGAGCGCCGTTGCCTCCTCCCGCGTCGCGCCGACGCTCGCAACGCGCACCGGCGCGCCCTCGGCGAGGCCGAGCAGGGCGAAGAGCTGCAGCGCCGCCATCACCGGGATCGAGCCGTCATAGCCGACAAGCACCGGCCCCACCGAAACGACCGGATCGGGCGGGATCACCAGCAGCGGGCGGGCGCCGTCGCGCAGGAGCTCGCCGATCACCGGGGCGACGCCATCCTCGGTCAGCTCGCGGCCGAGCGTGGAATCGCGGCCCAGCACGATCAGGTCATGCGTGGCGCCGGCCTTCAGCAGGGCGGGCTCCGGCGAGCCATCAAGGCGGAAGACCGTGTAGGGCTGGTCGCCGGCGGCGACGGCGCAGGCGGAGAGCGCTTCCTCCGCCTCGCGCTCGGCCTGCTCGGTGAGCTTCGCGTCGCGCCGCGCCTTGAAGGCGGCGGCGCCGATCGGCACCGCCTCGTGCTCGCTCTGGGTGTGCGGGCGGTCCAGCACCACCGCGGCGGTGAGCGCGGCGCCGGTGCGGCGGGCGAGCGCGAGCGCGGCGTCGCGGGCGGCGACGGCGCCCGGCGTGTCGTCCAGCGCGACCAGGATGCTGCGGAGCATGTCTCGTGTCCTCCTGGGCGAGCTTTACCGCAGCGCGCGCCCGGCCTGTAGCCACAGGAAGATCACGGCGCCGAGGATCAGCGCGACGGCGAAGAGCAGCAGCGCCGCATGCACGCCGCCCCAGCCGGCGGCAACCCCCGACAGCGCCTGGAACACGGCGGCGCCGAGGAAGAAGACCAGGTTGGCGGCCGACAGCGCGCGGCCCGATTCCTCGGCCGGCACGGCGGCGCGGACCAGGGTGAAGCAGACCATCTGGAAGGAGATGATCAGGCCGAAGCCGACCAGCACCACCAGGTCGAAGCCGCTGCCGAGCATGGGTTGACCCAGCAGCGTCGCGAGCCAGCCGCCAGGCCCCCCGCCGAGCAGCAGCAGGATGAACAGGCCCGCGCCGACATGGCCGAGGCCGAGCAGCAGCGGCGCGCGGCCGACCGCATGGAGCAGCGCGCCCGCCAGCGCGGGCCCGACGGTGAGCGCAACGGTGCAGGCGAGCAGCAGATTGCCCGCCGCGATGCGGTCCAGCCCCTTCACCTCCATCAGCCACGGCCCGCCCCACAGGCCGCGCAGGCCGAGCATGCCGGCAAGCGAGACGAAGATGACGATCAGCACCGGCCAGACCGCCGGCAGCGTCGCCATGCGCCACACCTCCCGCAGATCGGTCGCCAGGCTGCGCGCGACCGGGGTGGCGGGACGATCGTCGGGGACGACGAGCGCGACGGAGGCGAAGGCGAGGCCGGCGATCGCGGCACAGGCGAGGAAGCCGGCGCGCCAATCGGCGGCCTCGATCAGCCAGGCGAGCGGGCTCGCGGAGAGCAGCATGCCGGTGTTGCCCAGCGCCAGGATGGCGCCGGACCAGCCCGCGAATTGCTGCGGCGTGAGGCGGCGCGCGGCGAAGGTGATGGGGCACATCAGCATCCCCGAACAGCCCGCGCCGAGGATCACCTGGGCGAGCAGCATGCTCCAGGCGCCGGTGGCGAAAGCGGCCAGCACGGCGCCGCCGCCGGCCACCGCGAGCAGCGAGAGCGAGATGCGCTTCACCCCATGGCGGTCGAGCGCGATGCCGACCGGCACCATCACGGCGGCGAAGGCCAGCGGGAAGGCGCCGGTGAGCTGGGCGAGGGTTTCCGCCGTGATGCCAAGGTCACGGATCAGGACATCGGCGGCGATGGCGGGCAGGGTGCGGACGGCGTTGGAGAAGACGTGGCCGAGGCAGAGGACGAGGATGGGGAGGGCGAGTGTCATCGGCGCCCGCCTTCGCCGCGTGCGTGCCACCCTCCCCCGCTTGCGGGGGCTTCGGCGCCAAAGGCGTCGGAGGGGCGTGGGGGTTCGAGGATAGGCACGCGCTTGTGCCGGGAACCCCCACCCCGGCCCTCCCCCGCAAGCGGGGGAGGGAGAGGCGAGGGCGGCGGAGGGAGCACCGTCAATTCCGGAACATCTTGCCGGGATTCAGGATGCCCTTCGGGTCGAGCGTCTGCTTCAGGCCGCGCATCACCGCGAGCGCCTCGGCACCGTGCTCCTGTTCCAGGAATTCGCGCTTGCCGAGTCCGATGCCGTGTTCGCCCGAGCAGGTCCCGCCGAGCGCCAGGCCGCGCGCGACGATACGGCGGTCCATGTCCCACGCGCCCTCCAGCCCCTTGGGGTCGGCCGGGTCGTAGAGGATCATCTGATGAAAATTGCCGTCGCCGACATGGCCGACGATGCAGGTGGTGTGGCCGAGCGCCTTCGCTTCCTCCTTGGCGCCGAGGAGCGCCTCGGCGAGGCGGGAGATCGGCACGCAGACATCGGTGGTCAGCGCCTTGTGCCCTGGCTTCCAGGCGACGCCCGCCCAGTAGCTGTCATGCCGCGCTTTCCAGAGCCGGTTGCGGTCGGCGGGGTCGGTGGCCCAGCGGAAGCCCGAGCCGCCATGGCCGGCGGTGATCGCCTCGACCGCCTCGGCCTGTTCCCGCACGCCCGCCTCGCTGCCGTGGAACTCCAGGAACAGCGTGGTCGCGGGTGAGTAGCCCTCCAGCTTCGAATAGGCGATGGCGGCGGCCATCATGTCGTCGTCCAGCAACTCGATGCGGGCGACGGGGATGCCCATCTGCATCACCTCGATCGTGCTGCGCACGGCGCCTTCCAGCGTCGGGAACTGCACGACGGCGCTGCTCATCGCCTCCGGCACGCCATGCAGGCGGAGCCGTGCCTTTGTCACCACGCCGAGCGTGCCCTCGGAGCCGATGAACAGCCGTGTCAGGTCGTAGCCGTTCGACGCCTTGCGCGTGCGGCCGCCGGTGGTGATCACGCGGCCGTCCGCGAGCACGACTTCGAGCCCCAGCACATTCTCCCGCATCGTGCCGTAGCGCACGGCGGCAGTGCCGGAGGCGCGGGTGGCGACCATGCCGCCGAGCGTGCAGTGGCTGCCGGGATCCACCGGGAAGAACATCCCCTGGTCGCGCAGATGCTCGTTGAGCTGCTGGCGCGTGACGCCGGGCTCGACCAGGCAATCCATGTCCTCGGCGTTGACCTCGAGGATCGCGGTCATGCGCGAGAGGTCGAGGCTGATCCCGCCGCGGACCGGATTCACATGGCCTTCGAGGGAGGTGCCGGCGCCGAAGGGAACCACCGGGACCTCATGCTGGTGGCAGAGGCGGAGCAGCTGGCTGACCTCCTCCGTGGTCTCGGGGAAGGCAACGGCGTCGGGCAGGGTCGGGGCGGTGTTGTCCTCGCCGCGGGCGTGCTGCTCGCGAATCGCCGCGTTCAGAGTGAGGCGGTCGCCCAGGAAGGGACGGGCGGCGGCGGTCACGGCTGCGGCGGAGCGGGAAGTCGGGCTGGTCATCCCGGGAAGCTGCCCGCTGGCCCCGAGCCGGGCAAGGCGGACGCGGCGGCGCGGTACTCGCGGCGCTGGGACGCCGGGCGCACCCATTCTGGGATGTCGCATCCAAAAACGGGATGAATCGCCAAGCTTGGACGGGATTTGTCACCAAAGTAATTGCGAAAGCTTCCCAAGGCGGGATTGATTTCAACCAAACCATTGCAACCAATACTTGGATTTTTACATGCAACTGCCGCAGTTATTACGATTTTTTCAGGCGATACGACATTGTATGTCTTGAGTTCACGAATCCGTATCTGTAAGCCCTCCGCGCCAAACCGTCTCGTTTTGCAAGAGGGAGTTACAAAGATGAGCGACGCGACCATTCCCGGTGCGCCTGATATCGGTGCGAATGAGACACTTTACTGGGACGGAACATCCTGGGTCGCGTCACCCGCCGGCGCCACCGCCGACAGCTTCTGGGGCCGCGACAATGGCGGCCCCAACGCCAACAACAGCTACACCGGCACCGCCAACCCCACCCACGCCAACGGCCGCGGCGGCGCCGACACGCTCGACGGCGGCGGCGGGAACGATGTGCTCGTCGGCGGCGCCGGATCCGACCGGCTGATCGGCGGCACGGGCGCCGATACCCTGTTCGGTGGCGCCGCGACGGTCGAGGGCACGCTCGGCAGCCCGACCTTCAGCAACCTCTCCGACGCCTCGGCCGATACGCTGATCGGCGGCACCGGCGACGACAGCTTCATCCTGCTCGCCACCGGCGACACCATCACCGAGAACAGCGGCGAAGGCACCGACACGGTGCTCGTCGCCGGCAGCACCATCACCAGCCTCACCCTCGGCTCGATCCGACCAGCACCGTCGGCCGCACCTTCACGGGCAACAGCCTCGACAACCGCATCACCGGCGGCGCCGGCGCGGACAGCCTCAATGGCGGCACCGGCAACGACACGCTCGATGGCGGTGCGGGCGCGGACACGCTGCGCGGCGGCTTCACCAACGAAAGCATGATCGGCGGCGAGGGCAACGACCTCCTCGACGGCGATGGCGGCAGCGACACCATGCTGGGCGGCGGCGGCACCGACACCGTCATCGGCGATTTCGGCAATGACAGCATCACCGGCGATGCCGGCGCCGACAGTCTGACGGGCGGCGGGGGCAACGACACCGTCCTTGCCGGCGACGGTGCCGACACGATCATCACCACCTGGGGCGCGGACAGCCTCGATGGCGGCGAGGGCAATGACCGCATTGATGCCGGCGGCGCCGGCGACACGGTGCAGGGCAGCATCGGGAACGACACGATCCTCGCCGGCGACGGCGCCGACCGCGCCGATGGCGGCGACGACAATGACAGCGTGGACGGCAGCAACGACAACGACACGCTGCTCGGTGGCGGCGGCGATGACACCGTGCTCGGCGGCAATGGCGCCGATTCGCTGGATGGAGGGCTCGGCGCCGACAGCCTCCTGGGTGGCACCGACAGCGACACGATCGCGGGCGGCGGTGGCGCGGACACGCTGCTCGGCGAGAGCGGCAACGACCAGCTCTTCCTGAGCGGTACCGGTGGCCGCGCCGATGGCGGCGACAATGACGACCTGATCACCGTCGCCTCCGGCACGACCGGCACCGTGATCGGCGGCAATGGCACCGACACCATCGCCTTCGGCTTCAACGGCACCGTCAATGTGAGCGGCAACACCGTCACCGGGCCCGGCGGGCTCTCGATCAACGCGACCGGAATCGACCTCATCCGCCTGGCCGATGGCAGTACGACCGCCTTCGGCAATGGCAGCTTCGTCGTCTGCTTCGTGGCGGGCACGCGCATCCTGACCGCCCAGGGCGAGAAGCCGGTCGAGAGCCTTCGGCCGGGCGAACTCGTCGCCACGCTCTCGGGCCAGGGCAGCCCGTTGAAGCCCGTGGTCTTCCTCGGCCGACGCCGCATCGCGCTCGCCGGCAACCCGCACGCCGCCGAGCTTTCGCCCGTGCGCATCCGCGCCGGCGCGCTGGGGCCGAACACGCCGCATCGCGACCTGCTCGTCTCGCCCGATCATTGCCTGTTCCGCGATGGCGCGCTGGTGCCGGCAAGGCTGCTGGTGAATGGGACCAGCATCGCGGTGGAGAAGGGCCTCGCCGAGGTCACCTACTTCCACATCGAGCTGCCCGCCCATGACGTGGTGCTCGCGGAAGGCGCCGCCGCCGAGAGCTGGCTCGATGCCGGCAACCGCGCCTGGTTCGAGAACGCGCCCACCGCGCTGCTGCGCGTCACCGCCACGCCCGACGCCTACGCGCACGAGGAGGCGCAGCCCTGCGCTCCGGTGATCCAGGCCGGCCCGCGCCTCGCCGCCATCCGCGACCGCATCGCGCTGCACAGGCAAGTGCCGGCCGCCCTGCCGGCGCGGCGCGCGCTGACCGCCTGACACGATGACCGCCACGGCCGGCGCGCCGCGCCGGCCGTGGCCAATAATCGAGGCTCCGCATGTCCGCCACTACCGGCAATGACACCTTCTCCGGCACCAACGGCCCCGACACGCTGGACGGGCTCGCGGGCGACGATCAGATCTCCGGCCTCGACGGGGCCGACAGCATCACCGGCAATGACGGCGCCGACACCATCTTCGGGGGCCTCGGCAACGACACGCTGCGTGGGGATGTCGGCAATGACAGCGTGGATGGCGGCGACGGCGCGGACAGCCTCACCGGCTCCTTCGGCAATGACACGCTGCTCGGCGGCGAAGGCAATGACCGGCTCCTGGGCGGTGCCGCCAACGACCTTCTCTACGGAAACGACGGCGCCGATTCGCTGAATGGCGGCGTCGCCAGTGATCTGCTGTTCGGCGAGGCCGGGGCGGACAGCCTTTTCGGCGATGACGGCGACGACACGCTCGACGGCGGCGACCTCGCCGACACGCTGGATGGCGGCGCCGGGAACGATTCGCTGATCGGCGGCGACGGCAATGACCTCGTGCGCTACGCCACCAACCTGGCATCCGAGGGCATCAACGTCACCGCCTCCGGCGGCAGCGACGGGCGTGGCGGCACGGATGCGTTCAGCTCGATCGAGCGCGTGCTGGGCGGGGCCGGCAACGACACGATGACCTTCGGCGGGGGCGGGGCGACGCTCTCCGGCGGCGCGGGCGATGACCTTCTCGTCATCGGCGGCGGCGGATCGAGCCTGGATGGCGGCACAGGCAGCGACACTCTCGCCTTCACCTTCAAGGGCACCGTCACGGTCAGCGGCGGCACCCTCACCGGGCCCGGCGGGTTCAATGCGACGGCGAGCGGGATGGAATTGATCCGCCTGGCGGATGGCAGCACGACCACCTTCGGCAATGGCAGCTTCGTCGTCTGCTTCGCGGCGGGCACGCGCATCCTGACGGCGCAGGGCGAGACGCCGGTCGAGAACCTTCGGCCGGGCGAACTCGTCGCCACGCTCTCGGGCCAGGGCAGCCCGTTGAAGCCCGTGGTCTTCCTCGGCCGACGCCGCATCGCGCTCGCCGGCAACCCGCACGCCGCCGAGCTTTCGCCCGTGCGCATCCGCGCCGGCGCGCTGGGGCCGAACACGCCGCATCGCGACCTGCTCGTCTCGCCCGATCATTGCCTGTTCCGCGATGGCGCGCTGGTGCCGGCAAGGCTGCTGGTGAATGGGACCAGCATCGCGGTGGAGAAGGGCCTCGCCGAGGTCACCTACTTCCACATCGAGCTGCCCGCCCATGACGTGGTGCTCGCGGAAGGCGCCGCCGCCGAGAGCTGGCTCGATGCCGGCAACCGCGCCTGGTTCGAGAACGCGCCCACCGCGCTGCTGCGCGTCACCGCCACGCCCGACGCCTACGCGCACGAGGATGCGCAGCCCTGCGCGCCGGTGGTCCAGGCCGGCCCGCGCCTCGCCGCCATCCGCGACCGCATCGCGCTGGCTGCGATATGCAACTCCACCGATGGTTTGGAAGAGGAATACTACCGACGCGAGCATACTCGGCGCGCGACACACAACTAGTTTCACGACGCGTGCCAAACACGAAACGGCCACTCTCGAGCCGTTTCAATGCTTGCGACAATCGCGCATTTTGACCTATGGGTAGTCTGCAACACCGAGAGTGCAGTCAAAGCGGGCCAGTCGCCTGTACGACGGCAAGAAGCCTGCCGGGGTCTGGTGGGAGACGGGCGGGCGGCGATCGCCCCCGGTCGTGCCACCCGGCACCTTGCCGGTCACGCCCACGCTGCCTCCGCAAACTGAGAGGCGGCCATGTCCGAAAACGTCCCCACTACCGGCGACGACAGCATCAACGGCACGAACGGCCCCGACACCATCGACGGGCTGGCAGGCAATGACACGATTGCCGGCCTCATCAATCCGGATTCGCTCATCGGCAGCGAGGGCGATGACTTCCTGAGCGGCGGCAATGGCGACGACACGCTGGATGGCGGAGACGACAACGACTACCTGCTCGGCGGCGCCGGCACCGATCTGTTCCTGGGCGGCGGCGGGGCGGACACGCTGGATGGTTCCGGCACCGGCACGAACGAGACGCTCGATGGCGGGTCGGGCGACGACTACATCTATGCTGGCCCGGCGACCGGCGCGATCATCACCGGCGGCGGCACCGACATCGTCGACATCTCCGGCTACACGCCGGCCGGCGCCTGGACGCTAAGCGGCGATACCTGGACCGACGGCGTCATCACGGTGGACACCACCGGCAGCACCGTCACCTTCACCAATGACGGCAGCACCTTCTTCAGCGACCCGAACGCCGTCTGCTTCGCTGCCGGCACGCGCATCCTCACCGCGCACGGCGAAGTCGCGGTCGAAGCCCTCGCGCCGGGCGATCTCGTCGCCACGGTCTCGGGCGCCGGGGCGCCGATGAAGCCGGTCCTGTTTCTCGGCCGCCGCCGCTTCGTGCTCGCCGGCAACCCCGCCGCCGCGGCGCTGGCGCCGGTGCGCATCGCCGTCGGCGCGCTGGCCGACAACACTCCGCACCGGGACCTTCTGGTCTCGCCCGACCATTGCCTGTTCCTCGACGGCAAGCTGGTCCCGGCGCGGCTGCTGGTGAATGGCGGGACCATCACGGTCGAGCACCGCATGGCCGAGGTGACCTATTTCCACATCGAGCTCGAAGGCCATGACGTGGTCCTGGCCGAGGGCGCGGCGGCCGAGAGTTGGCTCGACACCGGCAACCGCGACTGGTTCGAGAACGCGCCCCTCGCCCGCCTCGCGGTGCGCGGCACGCTCGACACGCATGGGACAGGGTTCGACACGGCCCGCGCCTGCGCCCCGCTGGTGCAGGGAGGACCGGACCTCGCGGCGATCCGCGACGCACTCGCGCTGCGCATGCCCGCGGCGCGCGAGGCCGAGGCCGCCTGAACCGTCATCCCGCTGACATACCGCGCCGGCTGCCGCATAAAGCGGCAGTCGTCCCATGCAGGAACCTTCCGCCTCGCCCGCTGGCTTCGCACCCGGCACCATGATGCTCACCGCCGGCGGCGAGCGCCCGATCGAGGCGCTCGCCCCGGGTGAGATGCTCGTCACCCTGTCCGGACGTGGCGCGCCGCTGAAGCCGATCCGTGCGCTGCGCCGCTCCGCCGGTCCGGCGATGCGGCTGCGCGCCGGTTCGCTCGGCCCGATGCTGCCGCTGCGCGACCTCGTGATCGGCGCCGGGCAATGGCTCCGCTGCGAGGCCATGCTGCTTCCTGCCCTGCTGCTCGACCAGGCCGGCCGCGGCATCGCCGCCGAGCCGGCCGCCGCGCTGATCGCGATCGAACTGGAGACGTCGGACATCGTCGTGGGAGAGGGCACCCCGCTCGCCGCCCTGCCACTGCCGCGCCCGCTGGCCCCGCCCGAGCCGGGGCTGGTCGCCGCGCTGCGCGCCACGCTCGTCCGCCGCGCCGCGCCAGGCGCCGCCCCCCACCCCGCCGCCGCCGAGCTCGACCGGCTGATCGGCATGCCCGAGCCGCCGAATGGCTGAGCCGGCCGAGGCCACGCGATTCCTCGAACTCGCCGCGGAAGGCGCCAACCGCCGCTTCCTGCTCGCCATCCCCGCCACGCGCGTGCTGGCGTTGCGCGAGGCGCGGCTCAGGGAGCTGCGGCTGCCGCCGGCGCCCTCCGAGGGTGCGGCCGATCCGGCCCTGGTGGCGCTGCGCGGCCGCATCGCGGCCTCGGCGCTCGCCGATGCCTGCCGGCTCGCCGGAGAGGAAGCCGCGACCGCGGTGATCAAGCGCCAGGGCCTCAGGATGATCGGCGCGATGCAGACCGAGACGCTCGCCGCGCCACCCGGGGGCGAGCTTGTGCTGCGCGTCACCGTCGCGACCATGCCGGAGCTCGCGCCACCCGACCCAGACACGCTGGTGTTGCAGCGCCTGGTGGTGGCGCCCGATCCGGAGGAGCCCGCGCGGGTCCTGGCGGCGCTCGCCGAGAGCCGCAGCGATTGGCGGCCGCGCGGCCCGGACAGCCCGGCCGAGCCGGGCGATGCGGTGCTGTGCGACGTCACCGCCGAGTTGCTGCCGCCGCCCGACCGGCTGCCTGCGACGGAGTACCGCCCAGAGGCGCTGCCCGAGGGCTGGAGCTTCGGCGACAACAATGCCGGGCTCTCGCTGGCCGTGCTGGAGAGCGAGCCGGGGCGCCTGCGGCTGCGGCTCACCGGCACCCCGGCGAATGGCGGGCAGAGCTACATCCTGTTCCATCCCAACCTCGCCATCGCGGCGGCGCCGGGCTCGACCTGGTCGGGCTCGGCCGGGATGCGCGTGCTGGCCCCGCCCGTCGGGATGCGCAGCGGCAAGCTGCGGCTCGACAGCCGCACCGCCGCGGGCCAGGCGACGCTGCGGCGGAAGGACGCCGCGGCAACGATCGCGGTGACGCCGGCGCCGGTGCGCATCTTCGTCTCCGACACGCTGGCGGACCCGACGACGGCCTGGGTGCGGCTCGCGCTGCTGCTCGACCACCAGGGCGGGCCGCTCGACGTGCTGTTCGACGTGACGTCGCCGCGGCTGGTGGAGGGGCTCGACCTCGGCCAGGTGGAGCCGCTGCCGCTGCCGGAATTCTCCGGCACGGGGCAGCGCATCGAGATCGGCGGCGCGCCCGATCCGGCAGGGCTCGCACCGCATCTCGCCGGCATCCGGCCAGGCGAGACGCGGCGGCTCGCGATCAACCTGCCACGCGACCTGCCGGACCGGAGCCTCGCCGACCACCCGGCGGGCTTCACGGTGCGGGCGGCGCAGGTGCTGCGGCGCGTGACGCCCGCGGTGGACGCGGCGCTGGCCCAGGCGCTCGGCTTCACGGACCTGGATGCGCTGCGCGCCTTCGCCGCGCAGCGCGTGGCGACGCGCAACGCGGAGCTGGAGCGCCGGCAGCTGCGACGCGCGCTGATCGGGGCGCTGCTCGCCGCAAGCCCGGCCGGGCCGCCGGTGCCGGAGGCGGCCGTGCAGGCGGAGCTCGCGACGCTCTGGCCGCGCCTGGCCGAAAGCGGCACGCCGCCGCCGCGCGAGGTCGCGCTGGCGATGGCCGAGCGCAGGCTGCGCGCGGAGCTGCTGCTGGACGCGGTGGCGCGCGAGGCGAAGCTCGAACCGAGCGAGGCCGACCTCGCCGCCGCCGCGGGCCCGGGCCCGCCGCCGCCGGCCGAGACGCTTCGCGCGCGGGCACTGCGCGAGGCTGCGATCGGCCACCTCCTGGCGCGCGCCCGGATCGAGGAGCGCGCGACGACATTGGCGGAGCTGACGGCGGCCGCGGCAGAGTTCTGAGCTGCTCGCGTTGACGCTGTCTGTCGCGACGCCTAGCGTCCGGGCATCCCACTGATCGGTATTGGGGAAGGGAACGCGAATGGCGAACGGCGTGAAGGCGGCCTGGGCAGCGGGCAAGCCGGTGGTGAACGGGTGGCTTGCCATCCCCAGCGGCTTCAGCGCCGAGGTCATGGCGCAGGCCGGCTTCGACAGCCTCACCGTGGACATCCAGCACGGCGTGCAGGACTACCTCTCCATGGTCGCCTGCTTCCAGGGCATGCAGCCGCATGGCGTGACGCCGATGGTGCGCGTGCCGTGGAACGAGCCCGGCATCATCGGCAAGGTGCTGGATGGCGGCGCCAAGGGCGTGATCTGCCCGATGGTCAACACCGAGAAGGAGGCGCGCGACCTCGTCTCCTTCTGCCGCTATCCGCCGAAGGGCGCGCGCAGCTTCGGCCCGATCCGCTCCGGCATCTACGGCGCCGCGGCCGACACCAAGGCGGCGAATGACGACGTGCTGGTGATCCCGATGATCGAGACGAAGACCGCGCTCGACAACCTCGAAGCCATTGTCAGCGTGCCGGGGGTCGACGGGATCTACATCGGCCCGTCCGATCTCTCGCTGTCGCTCGGCATGGAGCCGAAGCAGGACCGGCGCGAGCCGGAATTCCTGAAGATCCTCGACCAGATCCGCACCACCGCGCAGAAGCACGGGGTGAAGGTCGGCATCCACACCATGTCGGGCGCCTACTCGAAGGAGATGTTCGAGCGCGGCTTCAACCTCGCCACGATCATGAACGACAGCGGGCTGATGCTGACGGCAGCGAAGGCGCAGGTGGGCGTCGCGAAGGGGTAGGCTGGCCTTCCCCGCTTGGGAGCTTCCCTCCCCCGCTTGCGGGGGAGGGAGAAGCGAAGCGGAAGGGGCGGCCCTATCGCCGCAGGTTCTCGCGCTCGGGAAAGCGCGGGTCGTTGAAGTCGAAATCGGCGGTGTCGAGGCGCATGCCGAATTCCGGCTGGTAGAGGGTGACCCGGGTCTCGCGGCCCTGCGCATCCAGCACGCTCCATTGGCGGAGCTGCAGCGGGTTCTCCTGGAAGATCAGCGTGAGTTGGCCCTCGGCCCGCTGGCCGGTGCGGTGCATGGCCACGTGGAGGAAGCCCGC
>VFQR01002068.1_pt1 | contig 13497 bp, 10 predicted proteins | sample 3512321 | NCBI WGS metagenome assembly VFQR01 (sample SAMN10412374, study PRJNA504923) | tailings metagenome | isolation source: Relicate 3 Philex TSF1 revegetated site | place: Philippines: Tuba, Benguet | collected 2017-08-29
TTTGTAAATCTTCTACTAAGCTATTAAATGCTGCAACTTGAGTTGCTCTTTCTTGAACGTGCTTTTGTAGTTGATTAACAATTTTTAGCGCTTCTTGCACAACTGTAACATCAAAGTTATGCTGAATAATCTTGCAGGCTTCTTGTATTGATTTTCTAGCTTCTTCTTGGAATTGGCTATTTTTATTATTCCACAGGGGAATACCAGGCTTTTGTTCAATATCGTCGATTGTTTGTTCAGTATCTCGCCATTTTCTCTCCAAATATTCTAAGATTTTCATTCCCCCATTATCAGTAATTCTTTCTTGGAGGTTCAATTGATAATTATGCAATTCATGTTGCAAAGCATCTAGCCAGTCACGAGTACTTTTAACAGAGAAATTAGAATCTGTTGGTGTGAGTAATTGACTAAGATAATCATCAATATTATTTTTGAGTTCTTTGGTAATATTTGGAGAAATTTGTAGAAGCCTTGTTAACCAAATTCCCCTAGTACTTTCAGTTTCACCAGGCTGAATTTTGCGGAATTGTTCTCTGAATTCTCTCGGTAATTGTCCGCGAATATCATTGCGGTCTTCGCGTTTTTGACACTGGGAAATTTGCTGTTCTAGTTTATTTCTCCAAGCACTAATAGTATTCCGAAAACTCTTATTATTTTCTTGCACTGATTCTGCAAGCTTGGTAGTAAAATAATCCTTGTTTTCTGGATCGTTATGCCAATGATTTTGAATTAGGAATTGCTCGATTAATTTCAGGGGATCTGGACTTTGACCTTTGCCACTTAACCAAAATTTCACGAGTTCTAAACTCACGCGGTTTAAGGCAATTTGGACAATAGTATCGCGGGGAAAATAAATAGCTGCTAATCCAAATGTTAAATAACGCTGGGTATTAGGACGCGGGTGTTTATCCCACTGAATCATGTGCTGGAGAAAATTGTCTCTACTGCCTTTAATTGCTGGTGCTAATTCACTAGAAAAATCCATAGCAATTTTATGAGCAATAACATTACATAGCTTACCTTGATCGCTAATTAAATATTCACTTCCAGTTTGATTAGATACTAAATAGGTATAGTCAAATGGTGGACGCTTTCCTTCTTCTGGTGAAATAAACTCTACATTTTGCAGGTCATAAAATGCTTCAAATTTTCTACCGGGCGTACTATAATAATTTAGTTCTTTGAGAGCAGCATAAGTATTTGCGCTCATCGTAGGAGCATTGCCATACAATTCTGGACTAATGATTAAATAGCTAAAAATTTTGGCACTTTCATCTCGATAAAGATATCTGAGACTATAAGCAATATCCAAAAACATACCGCTACCAGTACCGCCACAAAGAGAACCAACTACAAAAATGCTCAGTCCTGGTTCGACTCTCAAACCTGCTTTTAGCAATAAAGAATCATGTCCTCTAGTGCGTCTTTCTGCGCTTTCAATTGCTGTTTTAATCTTTTGATAATTATGAAAAAAAGCTAGTCTTCCTACAGGTCGAATACCTTTTGCACCTTCTTCAACTGCTTTAATATTTCGCAATAATTGTGGTGGGAACCATCTGCCAATATGGTCGTATGGGCCATGACGAGTATATTCTGAACGTCGCTCCAATCCTTGAATAAACATGCTAACTTCATTGGAGGACATTGTAGCACTGACTTTTTCTGCCTCTTTGAAGCTGAGGTCTACACCGTGATAGGTACTTCCTGTACGAATACCAGTTACTTGGGTTGCGGCTTTGTCTGTGTCAATGTGAATAAAACTGACAATTGGTAGGTTACTTAAATCTCCATAACGGTCAACAATTAACCGCCGAATTCTCATTAAAACATCGCGTCCAGTACCGCCTAAGCCGATACAAATTGTCCGGTTAATTCCCCGATATTGAAATTCATTGGTAGTTGCTTGAGTCATAAGTATGCACCTAATAATTACTATTTTTTGAGTTTGATAACAATTTCGTAGTCGCGCTTGCGATGTGGACAATTGAGACGAAATTTAGTTTTATCTATAAGAGTGCGGGAGGTGATTTCTCGCTCGTTGTAATAAATTGGTGCTAAATTAGTTGGTACTAAATAAAGTTTCTCACCTTTGCGTTCCAAATATGCTCTAACTTCTTCACCTGGACAGTCAATAGAATCTGCACAAGTAGAATCGTATTCACCAATTGCAATTCTTTTATTGTTTGGCAAGCTGCATTTTTGATCTTCTGGTTTGGCGGTGACTTCAAAATCAACTATTAATTCCCACTTTTTTCGCAGACGATATACTTTTAAACCAGCTAAAATAACTGCGATGAATATGAATATGGAAATTAATCCAGGTAACCATAATTTTTTAATCAAATAAGGTGTAACTAAACAAGTTTCTTGATTCCCTGGTGCTGGTGTACAAAATTCTTGGACTGTGGGAGCAATATCTACTACTGTAAGTTTATATTCTTTATTATTCTGTGTTTTAATTGATAGCGATCGCCTTTGAATCGGCAAACTCTTAATCCAAGCTTGTCGCTCTTGGCTTTCAGAAGAATCTCCTTGTCGAAAAGCGCTACCAGCAGGCGTTTCTATCCAAATATTAGAGGTAATTCCTGATTCCGTAAATAAGGGTGCATCACTAATCCAAACTACTGATTGGGGCTTTATATTTTGATTTGCTTGTAGGCGATTTTGATTAATCTGAGCTAGACCTTGATAAATAGTCAACTCAGCTTGCTGAATATCTGTACCATATAATCTCAGGTCTGGCGCAGGAATTTTTGCTAAAATTTTATCAATATTTTCTTGATTTTTATTATTAAAGTAGATGGGTGTACCCAGCGGATTTTCACTCGATATAACCTCATTTAAAACTATATCTTGGGCAAAAGGAATAACATATACAGTATCTCCAGCTTTGAGACTATCTGTAATAATCTGACGTAAGCGGATACGACCTTCATCATTCAGTCCTACGCTTTCTGTCAAATCTATAGCCAAGACAACATCTCGTCCGTCACCCAAAACGGCAACTAAATCTAACCCGATTTTTTGTGTAGAAGTAAGTGTTTGTCCGGGAGTAACTTTGTTTGTAGTCACAAATAATACAATTTATTTAAATAATGTATCAGACTTCTTGCATAGATATCTAGTAAATGTAATTTGTGCTTTCATCTCCATATAAAATGGTAATTACAAAAACTCCACCTATATACTTACGCACTTGCAAATAGTAAGCTTTGCTTTTTGCGTCACTCAAACAGAGGGAGTTTAGTATGCAGTGACTTTTGCTTGAAGTCTATTATCACATATTGTATACATTATGACTGGTGACTGAATATTTATAGTATTGTAAATAATAATGTTGGGGACAATTAGATAAAAAGTTAATTTAATTCCACTGCACCTAAAGCTTTTAGCGTCGCTTTCAATGCTTCTGTCAGACCCGTAACCCCAGTGATATTCATTCCCTCATAGTGTCTAGGCGCTCTCAGTATTTGGCGGCACTCACCTGTCTCCACATCCCACAACCTTATTGTCTCATCTTGACTTCCACTAACGAGCATTAAACCATCTGGACTGAAAGCAACTGATAAGACCCAATTTGTATGTCCCTCCAGAACTTTCAGGCATTTGCCTGTGTTGATATCCGATAATTTCACAGTATGGTCATCACTAGCACTAGCTATAGTAGTACCATTAGGATTTAAGGCTATTTCTCTGATTCCGCTGGTATGAACCCGCAAAATTTTCAAGCATTCGCCTGCGGTAACATCCCATAACTTGATAGTAGCGTCATCACTAGCACTGAACAAAATTTTACTATCTGGACTGAAGACCAGTGACGCAACCCACTGGGTGTGTGCAGTCAGAGTGTTGAGACACTCTCCTGTGTAGATATTCCATAATTTCACGATTCCTTCACCATTGCCAGTAGCCAAGATTTGACTATCTGAACTGAAAACAGCGGCTGTCAAATCGGTGTGTGTTGTCAAAGTTTTAAGACATTCTCCTGTACGAATATCCCACAGTTTTACGACTCCCTTATAACCACCACAAACCAAAATTTGACCATCTGGACTATAGCCAAATAAGCGTATTAAATCATTATGCTTAGGCAGGTTGATAACGCATTCATCTGTAAGAATATTCCATAACTTCACTGTTTGGTCGCAATTACTCACAGCTATGATTTGACCATTTGGACTTAAGGCAGCTGTTTTTGCTTGATCATAGTGTTTTTGTAAGACTTTGAGACACTGACCAGTGCTAATGTTCCACAGTCTAACTGTATAGTCATGACTACAACTAATTATGGTGGTATTTTGAGGATTAAAAATTACTGATTTGATGCTATTACAGTATCCTTGCCAAGTTTTTAGACATTCACTTTCGCTAATATTCCAAAGCTTCACAGTACAGTCCCAACTACCACTAACTATGGTCGTACCTTCAGGACTAAAAGCAACTGAATTGACAACATCATGGTGTCCTTGTAAAGTCTGAATGCATTGACTATTTCTGACATTCCAAAGCTTGACAGTACGGTCTGCACTGCCAGTAACTAAGAGGGTACTATCTGAATTAAAAGCAACTGAATTGACAACATCACCATGTCCCTGCAAAGTTATTAGAGGTTTTCCTGTAGATATACTCCAAATAATAACTGTTTTGTCGTTGCTGCCACTAGCTATGGTTTTACCGTCTGAACTGAAGGCTACTGAACTAATGAAATCATTATGTCCCTGCAAAGTTATTAGAGATTTACCAGTGCTGACATCCCATAACTTCAGAGTTTTGTCATAGCTACCACTAGCTAAAGTTTTACCATCTGGACTGAAGGCAACAGACATGACCCAACGTAGATGTCCATGTAAAGTTTGTAGACATTCTTTCGTCTCAATATCCCATAACTTTATAGTCTGGTCATCACTGCCACTAGCCAGAGTTTTACCATCTGGACTGAAAGTAATTGACCTGACGCGTCCTGTGTGGGCTTGCCAACACCAAAGACATTCACCACTCAACTTATCCCATAAACGTATTGTTTGGTCTTCACTACCACTGGCGATCATTTTACCATCTGGACTGAAAGCGATCGACTGAACCCAGGCTTGGTGTCCTTTCAAAATCAGTATTGGTTTAACTTCTGCTAATTGCCACAAATAAACCTTTCCATTGGTATCGCCTGCTGCTACAAGATTTTCATTGGGACTAAATGCTACTGATAAAATTATACTGATGGTGTCAGTAAAAACGCATTTGGAAAAATCAACGCCTGTAAAATTTACATTGTGTAAGCTTTGTCCTTGTAGATAGGCTTGCTTAATAGTTAAATCCGAAAAATTATAATTATGTAAATTAACTTTTGCGGAACAAAGTAGATTTAAAATATTTCCTACTACATACCCTGCTTTAAATTTATTTTTATTTCTCACAGTTTCTAGACATATCATTAGTTCTCTCTCTACATTGCCTAAACTGTTTGCAACTGGCTTGATAATCAGACGAATTTGTGTTTCTCTAACATAGTCTTTAGCAATAGCTTTCATTAGAGCGTAACTGTTAAAAGTTTCAATTTTACCGTTTTTAATTTCTTCACTAATTTGTACTATAAATTTGTCTGTCATGTATTCCATGACAAAGTTTTGTAATGTAAAGTATCCGGTAACTGATTCAACTAAAGAACGCCGTTTCAAATATTCTAAAGCATTTTGTACTACTCTTTTTGAATTGGCTGATGTAGAGATAACATCTTCATCTAAGTCTGTTATAGAAACTGGTTGGCGATTAATTGCTAGCCAGTACATAATCGACTTTTCTATACAAGATAGGCGATTAAACTGTTTGTCTAACATTTGAATTATTCCATTGCAGAGAAGAGTGCCTTGGAATATAAAGTCGGCTATACTACCATCAAATAAATCTTTAATTTCATTACAAACTATATTTAATGCTAAAGGATTTCCACTATAAATTTCTGTTATTTTATATATTTCCTCTTCTGACCCATAGAGACTTTTTTCTCTAATAATCTGTCGTGCAGCATTCTGCAAACCACCAACTTGTAATGAGCGAATAGGTCTATTTACGCCTTCTATGCTTGTTATTTCCATAGGCTTTTCACGACTGGTTATTAATAAACAACTTTGATGCCGCGATTCACCAATTCGACTAAACAATTGACCATATCCTTGATAACCTTCTCGATATTGCCCTGATTGATTACCGATTTGTAGAATTGACTCGGCGTTATCTAGTACCAACAAACAGCGGGAGGAATTCAAGCAAGTAATCAACAGAGAAATCTGTTCATCTAAAGAGTCTGGTAAATTGGTTATTTGTTGACTAGACAAAAACTTGATGGAGTCTGTCAGTATTTTTTCTATTGGTGGAGATTCCCGCAAACTTCGCCAAATAATGCACTGGAATTCATTTGAGCTTTCTATTAGCTTGTCTACTAGTTTTCTAGATAGAGAAGTTTTGCCAATTCCCCCCATTCCCAAAAGTACTACCAATTTGCACTTATCAGTAATAATCCACTCCTCAAGAGTAGTTAGTTCGTCAGTACGCCCATAGAAAACTGGTACATCTGGTGCTTCACCCCAATCATGACGCAGATTCATGTCGGGTTGGTTAATTTCTATCACCCCAGATTTACAAGGATTATGTATATTTACTGTTGACTTTAGAGGATGAAAAGTTTGACTAGTTTGTGCTAGTTTTTCCTTTTGTAATTTTTCTAACACAAATGGAAGTGTCTTCATAGTAACTTTCTGCCCAGTTACTACCGATAACAGTTTCCACAACTTGTAAGCGAATTCCTGTTGTATTGTGCCACTGGTATAGCCCGGAAAGCTGATCTCTTTAAGTCGTTTACCTGCCAAAATTTGTTGAATTATCGCTTTTTCGATATCTTTCAAGCCTTTTCCAGTTTTTGAACTTACCAATTCATCCGCAAATTTGACATAACTCAGTATTTCTTCGGAAGTCATAGACAATAGTATAAATTGTTGCTCGATATTTTAGCCTGAATTTTCTGAATTTTCTGAATTTAATTGAAAAACTTGAATAAATCAGATTGATTACTTCAGTTTTTTACACAGAAATAGCTGATATTTATGAATTGCTATTCTGTTCAAATTGCGAGATTATCAAATTACTGGAAGTCGCAGCACCAAGTTAAATCAGAGCTTGAAGTTTCAATTAATAAATACTAGTTGAAAAGATAATGTTGCGTTTTCATGACTGCATGAATTAATCAGATGTAGTGAATTTTAATTCATGTATAAGCTCAAAAACTATTAACTCAATTACCAGTGGCTTGGATATGAAAATATTGAAAAATCGTGCGAGTTTAAAAGCGATCGCCGGAATTGCTGTAACATATAGTACTCTCTTTTTGAGTGCTACTGCTGCCAATGCTGTCAGCTTCGTTCTCAAAGATAGCAATAAAGCAATCAATGTTTGGCTTGGTAGTAATGCACAGTATAAATTTGACGGCTATCCTAGAGCTTTTGTGCTTGAATACAATCCAAGCGATAGAGAACAAAGATTTAATGAGCTGCGTGGTAATCACGGTGGAAATCTGTATCAAGTAGAAGGTACAAACCTCTGTTTAAACAACGGATACAATTACAACGGTGCGCCTATTAATGTGTGGCCATGTAATCCGAATGATAGAGATCAAAACTGGCAGCAAATCAATTTAGGTGGCTCAACGCATCTTAAAAATGTTGCAACTGGTCGGTGTGCTGATTCTACCTCTAGAGTTGTTTCTCCAAATAACTTTATTGCCTGGGATTGTGGGACTGGTAATCCTAATCAGCAATTTAATGTTGTGGGTGGTTCTACACCTCCACCAGCTACTGTTGGTAAAAACTGCCAATGTACAGCTTACGTATCGCAACGTTTTGGAAATTTCCCTTATCCAGCAGATGCTGGCGATTGGCATACCAATGTATTACCACAAAATCGTTTTCGCCGTATTAACAGTCCGCAAAATGGTGCAGTTGTAGTAATGGAGCGTTCTTTCCCAGGTTCCAACCGTGCTTATGGCCATGTGGGTATTGTTGAACAAGTATTCTCAGATGGAAGAATTGCGGTACGTGGTGCTAACCAACCTGGTGTAAGCCAGCCTGCTGAAGCTGGTTGTAATAACGTCACGGTTTACACCTTTAGCACTTCGGTTTATGGTCGGAATGATATTTCCTTCTGGGTGCGCTAAATAATTACCATATCTTGGGTTTAGCTTCATTTAACACAACAATTAACCGTTAATGTTGGGTTTCGTTCCTCAACCCAACCTACACAGCTTAATCTATTTACCCCGCTAAATAAAGCGGGGTTTTTACTCCAATTATCGTATTTTTGGGATGGTGTATATGTCCCATTATTGCTTTGGTTTTGCAATTCTGTTTAATATTTTTGTATCATACATTTTTCCTCAACTCTCTTGGGCTGGTAGTGTTGGCGCCGATTCTACAAATGGCAATTCAAATCCTGCTGATAATTCTCAAGTTTCAGCAGCACCCAATCCAGAAACATCTACTTCCGAAATATCTACTTCAGCGACATCGAATATAACTCCGCAACAAACAGGTATTGTTCAATTTAACAATTCTGGTTACAACACCCTTACTTATCCTAATTGTGGTGGGGTTTGTGCTTTTGGAATTGTGAGATTAACTCCCGGTGGTAATGGAACTACTAATCAAGAAGCGGTGATGGGTGTTGTGATGCAATTTGATTCCCCAGAAAAGAGATATGCTCAAGCACAAGAGAATTTATCTAAAGCTCAGAGCGATCGCATTATCCAAGAAGATGAAGTATCATTACTAACTAAGCTCGCAGATGCTATAGAACAGTGCAAAGATGCTCACGCTAATCTTCTAGCTATTTCAGCAGCTAAAAGGCTGGGAATTACTGCTGAAGAAATCTTATCTCGCGCCTACAAACAACCCCAACAATGTAATTCTCATTTGGGTAACTAGAACAGTTTACTGGATATCAAGCATGAGAAACTGGCTAGGTATTGCGCTCACATTGATGTCGATTTAAGTCGTATTCACTCTGTTCAACCCCATTTTCAAACCTCGTAAATTGGCAAGGGTTCTACTGTATATAGGGTTTAAGTGTCATTCGCCATCACTAACAGTTAAATTAAGAGGAGGAATTTGATCGGCGGTTAATGTCACAACTTTACCGTCTTGCCAAACGCTAACAGATTCCCCTAAACGGCGGTGTCTTTCAATAGCTTTAGCAATAGCAGCTTTGACACCAGCATCAATTTTTTGATGGATTTGTGTTAAGGGAATTTGCGGTTTATTCCCTGGCTGTAATTCGATTCCAGATTTGGGGTTCATAGATAATTGCTTGGTGATTGATATCTGATGCAGCCACTAATATAGGTTCAGACCCAGAATTATCATAAACGATCCAAGTATCACACACAGGTAAATATAAGTTAATTAGGTTCCTGCGACCTCGTTCATAGCGACGGCGAATAGCATCTTCTGGGATATTGTGACCGCCACTTTCTACACGTCTGCGTACTCGTGCGATCGCTAATTCTGGGCTTTGTAACCAAAAGTAAATTAAGTTGATAATATAACCTTTGTCTTTACATTTTTTCAAAAATTGGGCAAAATTACGAGCCGCTAAGGTTGTTTCAAATGCAAAATCAGCTTCAGAATTAACCAGAATTTCTAATCTTTCTAACATTAATCGTCCAGCTTGAATAGCTACAGATTCTGGGTTAAAAGGAGAAAGTCCAGCTGCAATTTCATCAGCGTTGACGTATTCAAATACTTCTAAAAAGTACGGGAGAATTTGCAGGGCTGCGGTAGTCTTACCAGAACCATTTGCACCACCGATAATGTATAAGCTGGGCATTATGGGAGCATCTCATTTTTGTAAAAATATCCTTAACCTTGATGAATAGAATTCGCGGCTATACAGACAAAACCCACCTCCCTGGGTTTCAAATTCCTCAAGTCCGCGCACGCAAACGAGAGCTTGTTTAGCCGCGATTTCTAACCGCCACATAATTTGGCCTAATTTAAAAGTTCTCCAGTTTCTTGGAGGGAGTGCAAGCGGCGATAAATACCCTCGTGACGTAAAAGTTCATCGTGGCTACCCACTTCTACAATCCTTCCTTGGTCTAGAACTACAATCTTATCGGCTTCCCGTACTGTACTTAAACGGTGGGCGATGACAATGGTGGTGCAAGTTCCCTGAATCGATCGCATTGCTAGCTGAATTGAACGTTCCGACTCATAATCTAAACTAGAGGTGGCTTCGTCAAAAACCAGCACGTCTGGTTTCACTAACAACGCCCTGGCAATTCCCAAACGTTGTCTTTGTCCTCCAGATAACCGAACGCCTCGTTCCCCGACAACGGTGTAATAACCTTGGGGTAAGTGCTGCACTACTTCATCGACTCTGGCAATTCTACAGGCATCTTCAACGTCCTCAAAACTCGCATCTGGTCTACCGTAGGTGAGGTTATCCAATATGGTACCGTTAAAAACGTCTACTTCTTGATGAACGATCGCCAATCTTCGTCTATATCTACCCACATCTAAAGTGCGAATATCTTGACCATCAATGAAAATTTGACCTGATTGTGGTTCAAAATATCGCAGCAGCAACTTCACTAAAGTAGACTTTCCCGAACCAGAACGCCCCACTAATGCCACTGTTTGATATGGCTCAATCAATAAGTTAATATCTTGCAAAACTTGGTGATTGGCATGATATCCAAAACTGACATGGAAAAACTCAACTTTTCCACTAAATTTATAAGCTGATTCTGCCTGATTATTCTTTTCTAAAAGACCAGCAGAATCAACTCCAGTTGGTTCTTGAAGAAATTCGTGAAACCGCAGCATGGAAGAATAACGACGGGCAAAATTTTCTGCCAAAGAACTAATAGGTTCTAGTTCGGCATAAGCCATGCTAGAAAGAGTTAAGGTCATGATAAAGTGACCAAGAGAAATTCTCCCATCTACTGTTGCTGCTAAACTTAATCCCAGAATTGTAAACACACAAAACTGAATAACACTTCTTTGCCAAGTAGACAGTCTGACATAACCTTTGTGGATGCGATCGATAACTAGCCTTAACTCGCGATCTAATCTCCGCTTTTGCCGATTCAGTTCCTTAGTTTCTGTAGCAAATGCTTTCACTGTTTTGATATTAGTAATCAACTCAGAAGTACGGCTTTCTGTATCTTCCATATATTTATCCAGAAGAGTTTCGTGCCAAATTAGCCGCTGTAAATCCTTCAAAGTCAAACCAAGAATAACGACAAAAGAAATTAAATACAAAACCGCAATTCGCCATTCAATTACTAAAATAAACACAAAAATTCCCAGCACACGAATCAGTTTAGGAATCAACTGTCCGGCAATTTCTGGATACGAGAAAGTATGGTTACTAATACCTCTAGCTACGCGTCCAGCAATCCGTCCGGGATTATTTTGGTCGTAAAATTCTAGTGGCAGAGTGAGAATTTTGTTGAGTACTACTTCGCTTTTATTTCGACGTTCTCTCAGAGGTATATTCCAATGAAACCAAATTGTTAACCAAGGTTGTGTAGGCGCTCTCACTACCGTGACAACAAAAATTAAACCCAGTAATACTCCCAAAGATAAAGATTTATTGACTGGATAATTGATGATGTTAGCAAAAGCTGCGATCGCACTTTCAAGTGGTTTATCCAACGGTTGATTGGATAAAATATTTAAAATCTGCCCAATTCCATAAGGTACAACTAAATCAATAACTTCGTAAATGCTAGATGCCGCAATACTGAAAACACTCAGCTTCCAGTCAGCGCGAAAGTAACTGACAATATCTCGAAATGTCGCCATGATGCACACCTTCCAAGAGCGCGATCGTTAACTTGGAACTTATAGATTACAGGTATACTACAAAATAATCAAGGGCTAAAAGTTGAAATTACTCCTTTTGACTAGTACTCTATCAAGTCAACTTTGGGGAGCATCAAAAAATACTTTCCTCACTCCCTACTACCTACTTTCACCAATCATTTACTACTAAGCATTTTTGCTGGGACAAATTCTAGGTGATAGCGATAAAGAGCAACTGGGCGAGAACCTGCGGCAAAGTAATTTGGATCTTGCGGTGAAAGATAAACAGCAGTCACTTGATCTGCTTCAATTGTTGGATTATCTGTGATAAGTTTGTGGTAAGCTGTGGTAGATTCTACGGAATTTAAATAGGGGCGTGAACCACCTTTAAATAATTGTTGAAACACCTCTGTAGTAATGAACTTGTCGTCAGGAGTAGTTTCTGTAGCCCGTGCAGTAACAGTGGAAACTAGTTGCCGACTACTACGCAAGAATGTAATTTGACGATTAGGTGAATCTGGATCTACTTTAACTGCTAACACTGCTTCATTTCCTAAAGAAGCCCGTGCCAAATTTAAACTATTAAACGCTCTATCCGCTACTAAAATTGGTGATTTGTTATCTATCCAAGGGAATACTTTAAACCTAGTATTTTGTGGTTGTTCTTTTACAAATCTTACTATAAAACTCACAGGTTGATTTAATTGTCGCCGATTACCTTCAAACCCTGGTGTGACAATATCTGGTGCTAAAGGCGCAGCCAAATCTATCAAGGTACTCGTTACCTCCCAAGTACCAGCCATCCATTCAGGGTAAACTAAATTACCCACAGCTGGTTGCACGGAAGTTAATTTTTCCCAATGAGGAAAATTAGCTAAGCGTTGAGATAACTCTCCAGCAACAGCTTCACCATTCTCCAATAGGAATAAAAGCAACAAGCAAAAACTCCAAATTACCTTAGTTATCAGCATGAGCAATTTTGTATTAGACGTTAATTATTTATTGATAAAAAATCAATCTATGGGATAATAATGCATTTAGAGATATTGCGTATTATCCAAATCAAAAATATGGCTTAGTAACTAACTTTATACCGTTTCCAAAAATCTTTGCAACAAAATGAATTCGCTGTAGGGCGTACAGCTGCACATCCCTACCAAAACACAATCCTCAATTCTGGTACAACCATGACATTGGCACTAGGTATGATTGAAGTCTACGGCGTTCCCACAGCAGTGGAAGCGGGAGATGCCATGTGTAAAGCTGCCCGTGTCACTCTTGTTGGTTATGAAAATACTGATTTGGGACGAATTACTGTGTTAATTCGAGGGGTTGTAGGCGAAGTAAATGTGGCCGTAACAGCAGGTCTAAAAGCAGCACTACGAGTCAACGGCGGTGAGGTACTTTCTCATCATATTATTCCCCGCCCCCACGAAAATTTAGAATATGTTTTACCGATTTATCGCAGCATTAATATCGAACAATTCAGTGCAGATATCCGATTTTCTCCACCCTTATCTGTTTAGGTAAATTAAATTTCTGCTGGTAAAGGTTGCCAAATTTCCCCATATTTCTCTTTTAAAATCTGCCAAGTTTCCACTTGTCCTGGTTCATATTCTCCTGGCTTACCCCATTGCAAAAATAAGCT
>VFQR01002069.1_pt1 | contig 13491 bp, 9 predicted proteins | sample 3512321 | NCBI WGS metagenome assembly VFQR01 (sample SAMN10412374, study PRJNA504923) | tailings metagenome | isolation source: Relicate 3 Philex TSF1 revegetated site | place: Philippines: Tuba, Benguet | collected 2017-08-29
GGGGCAAACGAGGACGTTTGACCCCAGCCACCCGGCCATCGAGTCACTTGCCTTCTCCGTGGTGAAGATCGGGCCGCCGCGATTACTCCCGCTTAGCGAGACGATCAACTTCTTCGAGAGTGGTTGTTCCGTCGGCGACGCGCAGGAGGCCTGATTGTCGTAATGTGACCATACCAGCCGTCAGCGCGTAAGAGCGGATTTCTGTCGCAGCGGCCCGGCGAATACAGAGCCGGCCAATTTCAGCATCGGTCAGCAGCAGTTCAAAGATTGCCTGACGCCCCGTATACCCCGTATTGCGACATTCCCTGCAGCTTCCCGGTTCGTAAATGAATTCACAATCCGGATCGGGAAAATCATCAGGGAGCATCCCGGGCTTCACTTTGACAGGCACCTTACAATGCTTGCAGAGTCGGCGGACCAGTCGCTGGGCCAGCACACCCGCCACGGTACTCGAAACGAGATAAGGTTCCACACCCATATCGACCAGTCGGGCAAAAGCCGACGGGGCATCGTTGGTGTGCAGCGTACTGAAGACCAGGTGACCCGTGAGCGAAGCCTGGATAGCGGCTTCCGCCGTTTCGCTATCGCGAATTTCCCCGATGAGAATTACATCCGGGTCGTGACGCAGAATACTTCGCAAACCTGCGGCAAACGTCAGGCCAATTTTCGAATGAACCTGAATCTGACTGATGCCCGGCATCTGGTATTCAACAGGATCTTCGACCGTGATGATTTTGACTGAAGGGTCTTTGATCTCGTGGAGGGCACTGTACAGCGTCGAGGTTTTACCACTCCCTGTCGGGCCGGTGACAAGGACAATCCCGTGAGGAAGCGAGATCAACTGGCGGAAGGGAACATCGACCATGGGTGGCATACCCACGTTCTTGAGGTTAAAGACCATACGGCCTTTATCCAACAGACGCATGACAACCCCCTCGCCATACAGCATGGGGATAATCGATACGCGCACGTCGATCTCACGCCCTTTGATCTTCAGCTTGATGCGGCCATCCTGAGGCAATCGTTTCTCGGCAATGTTCAACCGGGACATGATCTTGAGCCGGGTGACAATGGCCTGCTGAAACTGATTGATCGAAGGGGGCAATGGCTGAACACGTAACAGGCCATCAACGCGGAAGCGGATAATCAGTCCGTTTTCCTGAGGCTCAATGTGTACGTCACTGGCCTGCATTTCGAGTGCTTCCACCAGCAGCTCGTTGACCAGCTTGATGACTGACGCCGCCTCGGCAGCATCTTCAAGATCACCCGTCTGTTCAAGTGGTTCACTGAGCAGTTCGACGCCATCGGCTGCCCGCTGGGCCACAAGCTGATTGAGTGTATCGCCCCCGACACCGAGATGATCCTTGATCATCTCAATCACATCGAGCTTGCGTGCCAGAACAGGTTCGAGATGAAACCCGCTGACGCTGGAAAGCTCTTCGAGCGCTTCGAGGTTGAACGGGTCTGATGTGGCGACAATCACACTGCCGTTGTTTCGACCAATGGGCAGCAGAGAGTGCCGGAACACGGCATTCGTGGGGAACTGCATCAGCAGGTCGCGATCAATCGCTTCGTGCTTGATATCAACGAAGCGCATCCCCAGTTCCTGGGCAATGGTCTGCAGAACCTGACCTTCGTCGGCCCAGCCTTTGTCGATCACCAGTCGGTCAACGCGCGCACCACTGGCGACACCCAGTTCTTTGAGCTGATCGGGAGTAATGACTCCTTTACGAACCAGTGTCGCCCCGATGTTCATAATCTCATTTCAGTCGTATCGCAGGTTGGAAGCGAAGAGAGTTGGGCTCTGATCAGTCAGGAAACTCATACCTATTACCATCTTCCCGATGGGACAGGGCTGTGAAAAGAGTTCTCTGCAGGATTCACAGGGTTTGTTGAAGCCCGCAGAAAGATTCATCAGCGGCCACCACGTCCTGAACCGCTCCCGCCTCCACTGCCACGGCCGCCGAATCCGCTACCTCCACTGCCAAAACCTCCACTGCCAAATCCTCCACTGGGGCGGCCACCACTACTGTTGCTCCCCCCGCCGAAGCCTCCAAAACCACTGCTGCCACCACTCCCCATGCGTTCCCGCATACGCTGTTCCATGATGCGACGGATGTCATCGGGATTGGGCTGCTGCTGTTCCGGCTGAGGTGGATTCTGATTGTTTCCATTCCCTGTTGAACTGGAACCACTCCGCGAAGGTCGGCTGCGCGATGAACCACTGACACTGACTTTGGGCATGAGTGATGAAATCGACTGTGAAAGAATCGCGGGATCGGCTTTATCCAGTGTGATCACACGAATCGTTTGCCGGGCGTCTTTTGCACGCTGATCGAGATCGAGAACCAGTTCCGAAACCTGCTGAAAGAGGGTGTCATTCGCCGCAACGACCAGATGACTGGTGCGGGTATCGACACCAATCGTCATTTCCGGCCCACGCTGGGCACCACGTCCCTGCTGACCACCTTGTTGCCCCATCAGCATGGCCAGCGGATTAAAGTCTCCACCGCCGCGGCCACTTCGTCCACCACCTGGCATTGCCTGTGGTGATTCGAGCTTATCTTTGAAGACTTCGTTGACGATCGAGGCGACCTCTTCCACATCGGCATAGTTGACCGGGATCGAGCGAGGCAGGCGATCGCGTGCGTTTTGAGGAAGCTCTTCAGCATCGAGAATTTCCAGCATCTGCTCGATCTCACGCACTTTATCGGCAGGGCCAGAGACAAACAGGGCATTGGCCCGGGTATCAGTAATGATCCGCACTGGCTGTGAAGCAGAACCGAGCGAATCCAGACCCGTCGCACTGAGCATCCCCCGGCTCATCGACGAAAAGCCGCTGGTGAAGCCGCCGAACATTCCCCCGGAATCAGCCGCCGAGGAAGCGGTCACACTGCTTTGAGGGAAGAGCCTTTCGAGCATGGTGGCGGTTTCAGTGGCATCGGCTGAGCGCAGATAGAAGATTGTCCAACGGGTGCGGGCAGGAATGGTTTCTGAAAGCGCACTGAAGAGTTCTTCCAGTCGATCGAGTGCATTTGTATCGGGTGAAGTCATGATGATCTCATCACCATTCACCGTCATAGAAACTCCCGGCGAGGCCTTTGTGGGTGGCTGGGACTTTGAATCCTTCGCTGGAGGAGTTTCGATCGATGACTCGGGCGAGTTTTTGCTCTGCGGATTGCTGGCAGATTCTTCTTCCAGAACGACAGCCTCAGCTTCCTGCTGAGGAGCATCCTGCAGTGTGGAAGTGCGGGAAACGGTGAGCAATCGATTTTGAGGGACTGTCGAAGCAATCTCGCGTGAGGGCTGTCTCTGCTGTGTGACCGGGAGTTCGCGTGTGACGGGTGAACGCTCGGCGGGTGGATTTTCTGGTGCCGATGTCGGTTCAATCCGGCGGGCACCAGGTGTCTTCAGTTCACGCACAGGGTTTCGAGCCGAAGGCACAACAACGCGAATGGGGCTTTCTTCAGAAGCCGCCCAGACTTTCTGCATCATCTGCATCACTTCTTCAGGATCGCGGCCACCCAAAGTGAGTGATCGAACCATGCCCTGGCCAGTGGCCCGTTTGGCTTGCCCGGTCCCATCTTCGCCCAGTTCTGAAAGAAGCGACTTCACCTGAGACAATTGCTCGGGTGTGCCACGAATCATCAGGCGATTGCCATAAGCATCGGGTTCAATACTGGGGGCTTCACGGCCTTCGTTCGAGAAGAGCGAACGGAGTGTGTTCGAGGCAGCAACGGGATCAAGCTTCACCAGGTTAATCACCGCCACTGATGACGAGGCGTTCCCCGCCAGTTGCTTCACGAGACGGTCAATCTCGCCATGCTCGTTTTCGTTGGCCTGGATGAAGATTTTCCCATAGCGGGTATCTTCCCCCACCACAGTCCCGGGCATGAGTGTGCTGATGGTCTTGACCACCTGTGCCAGATCACTCGAAGTGACCTGATAAACCCGCAACGACACAGGAGAATCTTCGGCCAGCGGGCGGCCATCAGCACCGCGGTCCACATCGATTGACTTGATGAGATCTTCGACCGTGGGCAGCAACGTGGCAGGAGCCGCCACCAGAAGCGAGTTTGTGCGAGGATCGGCAGTCACCTGCAACTTCGCTGCGAGACTGTTCGTGGTCGATGTGGTACGGGGTGGCGGTTGCTGCTCACGAGGATCGCGACTGCGGTCATCCCGACCGCGATCATCCCACCGGCTGCGATCACTGGAAGAAGACGATGACGAAGTCGTGGTGCTGGCAGAGTTCGTGGGCAGGCCAAAAAGCCTGCGGACAGTTCGTTCGGCTTCCTGCGAAGAAATATGCTTGAGAGCAATCGATTTGAACGTCAGATCGCGGTTGCCAGTGGCTCCATCGCTGGTCAATAAGCGATAGATCCGCCGGAGATTCGAACCAATATCAGTGACGACAACCGAGTTAGTGTTTTTGAGAGCCGAGACTTTTCCTTGCGGGCCCACCAGTTCGCGAATTTCATTCGCAGCCACTTCGGCATCGAGCCCGGAGAGGGGAATCACCACGGACATCAGTTCGTTTTTGCCCCGATTATCGAGTTCTTCGGGAAGCACGTCGGGAACCAGATTGGGTGGAATGCCCGTGGAGATATTGGCTACTACAAGAAACTGATCGCGACGTACCAGCACAAAGCCCTTGGGGAGCAGATAGCCATTGAGAATGTCGAGAGCTTCGATCGGCGTATAGCGGCGGCCGTCGAGATAGTTGAATGTGCCCGGCGGAATCTCTGTGAGATCAAGAGTGAGCCCCGCCTTGGTGGCAAACAACTGCAAAACATCGGCCCAGGGAGCATATCGGAAGCTGAAGGAGAAGGGACGCTCGGGATCGACAGCCGGTGAGACCGACGCGGGCTGAGGATTGAAGCTGGCTTCGATCTTGGGAGCAACGACCGGCTTGGGCAGGGCTGTGGGTGCTGCCGGAGTTGCAGGCGTGGCCGGAGTTGTGGGTGAAGGCGGAGTTGCCGAAGGAGCAGTGCCGGTTGAGGGCGTCGTCGAAGGACCTGGTGCCGTTTGTGCTGCTGGTACAGAGGGACTAGCCGCTGGCTTCGTGGCGTCGGTCGCGGGAGTTGTGGGTGCCGAAGCAGCAGCCTCAGTCCCTTGCGGTTCAGGTTTGGCCGACTGTGCGGACTCTGTGGAACTTTTCGATTGATCGTCGCTGGTTTTCGTGGCTGCTGTTCCTGCAGGAGCGGGACTGGCTGTTTCCCCTTCCTGAGCGAAAGCGGCCACTGACCATGGCAGGGCAGTGATAGCCACGGCTCGACCGACATCATCAGCACTTGTCAGCAGTGCCGGGAGGAATGCCGTCAGGACAGAGCCTGCAACCAGTCGGCAAACCGCCATAAATCCGAGTGTCCCATCAATTCCATAAGAGGTGATTGATGACTGCTCAGAAGATTTCAGGGAGCACTTCCCGTCCATGCCACATCCTTTGCCCGGGGATCCTCTGCAGAACAAGCTCGTTCTTTTCCTGCAAGAACGCAGAGTGGGGATCACCAGAGCGGTCTCAAAAATTACTAAACAAATACTATTTAATAGTCAAAACGCGGGAAGGCCGGATCACTCAGACTGCCGCCCCATGCTGATTCAAACCTTCGCCAGGGGAGTGAAGTTTCGGTCAAACCCTCCATTTTTTCGGCAGATGGAGCTTTCGACGGCTTAGGTAACGAGGGGGATTTGCGTGCGATGGCGAACCTTAAGTCGTCTTTTCCGATTGTAGCGTCGAGATTTTGGCGACTCCTGCCCGCGAGAGGCCTCACCCGAGAAGACGAAAAATCATGTAACTGATTAATTAGTATTTATTTACAATCATTTCAATCTCTGGAAGATGAAACGTTTCCTAAAAAACCATTCTTCTCGTCTCAGAAAAAGAATCGACTGTTCGGAAACTACGGCTCCGCGCGCGATCAGCTCAAAAAGTGCCCAAATGAACAGTTCCGGACGTAGACGTCGTTATCGGATGCGACAAACGAACTTGCCCATACTGCCTCAATCCAGGCGGCGGCCAGCCTGCTTATCAAAGCTTCTCAGCCAGCCTTTCCGCCAGAAAAAGACCAGAAAGCCTCCTGCAATCATGGCCATGGCCAGCAGACAGAGCGGGTATCCCCAGGGATCTTTGACTTCTGGCATGTTCTCAAAGTTCATCCCATAAATACCCGCCACGAAAGTGACCGGTAGAAACAGTGTTGAGATAATCGTGAGCGTTCGCATCACGTCATTCGTGCGACTGCTGACAATGTTGTAGTAGTAGTCGCGGAGATCGCCACACGTTTCGCGGTAGATGTCGAGAATATCCATAATCTGCACCACGTGATCATATCCGTCGCGCAGGTAGAGCAAGGTTTCTCGACCAATCTGCTGGAATTCACCGCGCAAGAGATGTTGAATCGCTTCCCGCAATGGCCAGGCCGCCCTGCGCAACTGCAGCAGGTCGATTCGATGATCGTGAATGCGGCGTAGCGATTCAGGATTGGGCTGACCTTGAACCGCCTCTTCGATCCGGTCGAGATCTTCACCCATCCCTTCGATCACCGGAAAGTAGCTGTCAATAACCGCATCGAGCAGTTCATAAAGGAGATAATCAACGCCGAGTGTCCGCGTACGACCACGGCCTGATTTCAGACGTTCGCGCACATTGTCGAAACAATCCCCTTCAAGATCTTCCTGAAATGTGAGCAGGATATTCCCCACCAGGACAAAGCTGATCTGCTCACTTCGAAAGGGGGGTCCCAGGACTCGCCGGGCGACAATAAACAACTGGTCGTCGTAGTTATCGACCTTCGCTCGCTGATGAGTATTGACGACATCTTCCATGGCCAGCGGGTGGATTTTGAAATCTTTAGCGAGCGATTTCAGGAGTTCAGCATCACCATAGCCATCGATATTCAGCCAATGCACCCGATCAGGAATCAGGAGGCTGGGAAGCTGTTCGATCGAGAAATCAGCAGCTTCGCGATAATCGCCAGGAGAATAGGAAATGAGTTCCATGCGGGCCGGCCGCTGCTCGTGAGGCGTAATCGTCCCTGGCGGTAGCCCGACCGCAGTCCGCCGGCGAAACCAGCGTCTGCGAATTTCCCCTTTGCGTGAATTCGGTGGTATCGATGCAGCAGCCAGGCTCGGTGGAGAGGAGGACATGCGTTTCCCTGCAAAATTTCTGTTCAAGCCGCTCTGTCAAACACAAGCCGCACTGTCAGACTCAAGCCGCTCTGTTGAGTGGGTTCTGGTCGTTGACCGGATTGTGCCTGAGATCACTCCCCATTCGCCAGACTGAAAATGCTGCCAGTGAAATCGTCCAGAGTGAAAATTTCCGCAGCGAGAATCGCCAGGGTCATCTCGAACGACATGAAACCTCACAGACACAAATCGTTGGCTGAGTCGAGAAATTCCTCAGCACGACGGGGGCTCCTGCCAGAGCTTACCTGAAGAAGGGCTGAATCCAGGATGGACAATTCCGGCCGACAATAGCGAAGTCCACCACGCCTTGGCACAATCAGCAAGGTGGGCCATTGTTAAAAACCGATTGATGAGTGACTGATTTCCGAAGCATGGCCAGTGGATCAAGAGGGGCTTGTGTGAGCGGGTACGTTGTGATTCAGCGAAATCCTCATTCGGGAACGCATCGCCGCTCGCATGTTCTTCTGGATCTGATTGCCGGGTTGAAAAGAGCGGGGCTTAAGCCACGACTATTCTCCAATCGATCTCGGCTCGATGAGTTTGTCCTGCGCCATCAACCAGCGGGAGATCTCGTGGCGATGGTGGCAGCCGGTGGTGATGGGACAGTGGATGATCTGCTCAACAGACATCCCGAGTTACCATTGGCGATACTTCCTTTAGGCACCGAGAATCTGCTGGCTCGCTACCTGGGGTTTCGGCTGGATGGCACATGGCTGGCAAAGATCATTGCTCAGGGCCATGTGCGGGAAATGGATCTGGCCCGGGCCAATGGCCGCCTGTTCTGCACTGTGGCCAGTGCGGGCTTTGATGCCTCGATTGTGCATGACGTTCACTCTCGCCGCTCGGGTCATGCGAACCGCTGGAGTTACTTTTTTTCGTTTCTCAGGCATCTGGTTTCCTATCGTTTTCCCGGCATGAATGTCGTCGTGCATTCTTCACGCGGAGTGGAAAAACATTCCGCCACGCAATTGTTTGTGAGCAATGTCCCTCGCTACGCCATGCAACTGCCGGTTGGTCGCGGTGGCGATGAAGCCGATGGTCTTCTGGAAGTCGAGCTGATCTCGATCAGCCATATCGGGGCACTGTTGTGGGTACTGGGCTGGATGTTTTTGGGAAAACCTTCAGGAGTCAGACTGCAGGCCACCGAGCTGATGATCACTTCTTCGCGGGATGCAGCCGTACCTTTCGAGGTCGATGGAGACCCATCCGGAGAGACACCCATGCATTTGACGATTTCTCCACGCGGACTCAAGCTGATCGATACCCGTTCGGCCCAGAGTTCCAAAAGTGCGGCTGCAATGCCCGGAGATAGCAGTGCTGCAGAGCCGACTGCACCTGCGGGAAAACTTCCGGAGATCGCCAGTTTGCCATCTCCTGCAAATTGACAGCGTCTGGAAATTGACAGCGTCTGGAAATTGACAGTCCCTGCAATCCTGTCAGACACTTCGCTATAGTGATGCGGCTGGTTGGAAAAGGCTTTTTGACTGACGATCGACTGACTGTTTATTGAATCATTTTCGCAGGGATGCACGCGATGTTGCCAAGTCTTGATAACCCGATCGAAATTGGCTCTTACCGCTGTGGAAAAGGACAACCACTGCTGTTTGTAATTGGCCCGTGTGTCATTGAATCGCATGAGCTGATTACGAAAGTTTCTGGTGAACTGGCCGAACTGGCAGCGAAGAAGAATCTGCAGATCGTCTTCAAATCAAGCTTCGATAAAGCGAATCGCACCAGTGGCGACAGTTTTCGCGGGCCAGGGCTGGAACGTGGTCTTGAAATTCTGGCCAAAGCCCGCGAAGCCACAGGTTTGCCAATCACGACCGATCTGCATGAGCCGTCTCAGGCCGAACCTGTCGCCAAGGTGTGCGACATTCTGCAGATCCCTGCTTTTCTGGCCCGCCAGACGGATCTGGTCGAAGCTTCTGCCCAGGCGGCGGCCAAGTTTGGCCGGGTGGTCAACGTCAAAAAGCCTCAGTTCGTGGCACCGGAAGACATGGTGCATGCCGTCAAAAAGTGCAAATCGGTCGGTTGCCATCAGGTGATTCTGACAGATCGCGGCACGATGTTCGGCTACGGTCGGCTGGTCAATGACTTTCGCTGTGTGCCGGTCATGCACGGCTTTGGTGTCCCGGTCATGTTCGATGCCACGCACAGTGTGCAGATGCCGGGAGGCAGCACGACCGGTGGTAATCGCGCGCTGGTTCCATTCCTGGCGCGCGCTGCCGTGGCCTGTGGAGTCGATGCCGTCTTTCTGGAGACGCACCCCGATCCTGATCGTGCGATGAGTGATGGCCCGAATCAGGTGGCTCTCGCCGATCTGCCAGGGATCATCCATCAGCTCGTGCGATTGCGTGAGCTGACTCTGGAGTTGACGGCTGACGAGCGATGACAATTGTGAGATGCTGGAACCTGCCAGCTTTTCATGCTAAAAATCGAAGCTCAGACGATTTTTCGGGGGAGGATATGGTCTACAACCCGCGACGAATTCGAGAACGCAGGCTCGATGCAGCCCGAGGGTATCTGTTGCTGGAAATGCCTCAGCCAGCCCTGGCCGAGCTGGCACAGATTCAAGATCCCGGCCCGCAGAAGTTTGAATTCCATCTGCTGAAAGGCGAATGCTTCCGGGCTTTAAAACGACACGAGGAAGCGTTAAGCGAGTTTGAAGAAGCCCACCATCTGCATCCCAGCGATCTCGATGTGCTCATGGGGATGGCCTGGTGCTTCAAGCGCACCAGTCAGTTACTGCGGGCGATTGACACGATGCATTCGGCATACGCCTCGCATGCGGAAGAACCAGTCGTCCTTTACAATCTTTCGTGCTATTACGCACTGGTCGGGCAGCGCGAACAGGCTTTGAGCTGGCTGGGCCGGGCTTTGCGGATGAATCGCGAACTTTTGAAGCTTGTTCCCGATGAGACGGATTTCGATCCGATTCGCGAAGATGCCGAGTTCCGTCTGCTGATTCATCTGGCGGCATCGAGCAAATCCGCTGCGAAATAGCGGCTTTGCGACGAAACTGGCATGACGAGCCTGGCATCAGGTGTCGCCTCTCCTGCAGCCGCCACAGGAAAAATCGTCGCATCGCCCGCTAACTTGTTCATAACGTCGCACTCAGTCACAATAGGCCAAAAGGACTGCTGTGCATGGCCAAACGTAAATCTGCCTCCACTCTTGCTAAACCACAACCAATCCCTGGGGTTGATGATGCTCGAATTGAAGCGGAAACAACTCAACTGGGTGAATTGATCTGGCGACGTCTCGCTGCCAGACAACCATCATTCTTTGAACAGCGCTGGTGGGATGATCGCATTCTGGCAGCGGCCATGAATGATGAATCTCTCAAGGTGCAGATGTTCCGGTTCGTCGATGTGTTGCCGCGACTGAAAACGCATCAATCGATGACCCGTCATCTTCAGGAATACTTCGACGAGATTCGCGAGCATCTTCCCTGGGCAATCCAACTGGTGGGATTTGGTGTGGAGCAGGTCGCTCCGAATTCGATTCTCTCGAGGACACTCGCCTTCAATGCGAGGAACAACGCGCAGCGGATTGCCAGGCGTCTGATGGGTGGTGAATCGACCGATGATGTTCTGAAGACAATTCATAAACTTTATCGGCAAGGTTATCTCTTCTCACTCAATGACCTGAGCTCGAAGGTTGTCAGTCAGACCGAGGCAGACCAGTACCAGCAGCGATATCTCGCCTTGCTGTCGTCACTGGGCCCGGAGGTCAGCAACTGGCCGGCCCATACGGCTTATGCCCATGCTGCTGCAGTCGAGGGTCAGCCAGCCGTGACTGCGGAGATTCCTCAACTGCAGCTTTCGCTCAAACTGTCGTCGTTAACCAGCGATTTTCGCCCACTCGACGCTCAAGGGACCACGCGTGTGGTGCTGGAGCGATTGCGGCCCATTCTCCGTCTGGCCATCGAGCAGCAGGCGATTGTGCAGATCGAACTGGAGCACTCGACGACGAATCGATTGATTCTGGAGATCGTTCAGCAGGTTCTCTCGGAGAAAGAATTCCAGAGCTGGGCCGATTGCGGCATCACTTTGCCGGCGTATCTGAAAACAGCCGAAAGCGATTTGACGGCACTGGCAACCTGGATTCAAAAACGTGGCACACCGATTCGCATCTGCCTGACCAGGGGAGACTATTGGAATCAGGAGATTGCCCTGGCTCAGTCAAAAAGCTGGCCTGTGGCTGTCTTTGAAGAGGAATGGCAGATCGACGAAAATTACGAAAAGCTCTCCCGAGCTTTGATCGATCAGCCGGAGCTATTCAAGCCTGTGTTTGCAGGGCAGAGCTTGAGAAGTCTTTGTTATGTTCTGGCCTATGCTCAGGCCCGCGATCTGCCACGCTCTCAAGTTGAACTGCAATTGCGATACGGTTTGGCCGATGAGCAGGCCCAGGCATTTGCCGAACTGGGTTGCCGGGTCCGCATTGATACGCCGGTCGGTCATCATGTGAAAGGAATGGCCCGCCTGGCGCGTCACTTCCTGGAAAACTCTGCGAATGATTCGTTTCTCAGGCAAGGCTATTCCGCCGAAGTCTCCATCGAGGATCTGCTTATGAATCCCACCGTCGCCGGCCAGACGGCCCGGGTCCGAAAAACCTCGAAGATGTGGACTGTTCCACCCCAGGGCTTCGTGAATGAACCAGTGACTGATTTTTCGATTCCTGCTCATCGGGAAGCGATGCAGGGAGCGATTGAAAAGGTCGAACATCAATTCGGGCAAACCTACTCGTTGATCATCAATGGTCGCCGGGAAGATACGCGACAGAATCTGACAGTTCGTTCCCCTTCCGACAAATCGAAAGTGCTGGGACTGGTCGCATCGGCAAGTCCGGAGCAGGCCCTGGCTGCGATCGATTCGGCCCGACGGGCTTTCGTGCGGTGGTCAGTGATTGAAGCCAGTTATCGAGCTGAATATCTCGAGTTGATTGCGCGTGAACTCAGGCAACGCCGATTTGAACTGGCTGCCTGGCAGATCTTCGAATGTGGCAAGCCCTGGGCGGAAGCCGATGCCGATGTGGCCGAAGCCATCGACTTCTGCAATTACTACGCGATGCAGATGCGCGAACTGGCCCAGCCTCAAAGGTTCGACATTGCCGACGAAGAGAACGCTTACTTCTACCGTCCGCGTGGTGTAGTGGTAGTGATCTCCCCCTGGAATTTCCCCCTGGCTGTCCTGACCGGGATGGTCGCTGCTGCCCTGGTGGCTGGAAATACCGTCATTATCAAGCCCGCTGAACAGGCTTCAGTCACGGCTGCGAAACTGATGGAAATCCTCCAGGCCTGCGGTATTCCGGATGGTGTTGTCACCTTCCTGCCCGGTGTCGGGGAAGAGATTGGCCCGGTTCTCGCCGGGAGCCCTGATGTCGATCTGGTGGCCTTCACCGGTTCGACAGAAGTCGGATTGACCGTGAATCAGTCGGCTGCACAGGTTCATGCGGCTGCACAATCGATCAAACGCGTCATTACGACCTTGAGTGGTCACAATGCCATCATTGTGGATGCCGATGCCGACCTGGATGATGCCGTCACGGGTGTGATGGAAAGTGCCTTCAGTTATGCAGGGCAGAAGTGCTCATCGTGCTCGCGAGTCATTGTGATTGGTGAAATCTACGACGAATTCATCAAACGACTCGTGGCAGCCACTTCTGATTTGAAGCTGGCCCGTGCGGAAGATCCCGCCTGCCAGATAGGGCCCGTGATTGATGAAGAGTCTTACAAGAGACTGCTCGCAATCATCGAAGACGCAAAGCAGACCTGCGAAGTGATTCTCGCGATGGAAGCGGGCTCACTGGCCAAAAAAGGTTACTTCGTGGGCCCGCATATCCTGGCGAATATTCCGAGTGAGTCACGCCTCAATCGGGAGGAAATCTGCGGCCCGATTCTCCTCGTCTACAAAGCTGCCGATCTCTCGGAAGCCCTGGGGATGGCCAACAGCGTGCCTTATGCTTTGGCCGGTGGTTTGTATAGCCGCAGCCCAGCGAATCTTAAACGGGCCAAGCAACAGTTTCTGGCAGGAAATCTGTATCTGAATACTCCGGTTACGACGGGTCTGGTTGCCCGGCAACCTTTCGGGGGATTCAAACTCTCCGGGATTGGCAGCAAGACGGGCGGGCCTGATTACCTCCCGCAATTCATGGTGCCAGTCAACGTGACAGAAAACACCTCTCGGCGTGGCTTCATCCCCGAGGCAACCACCGAAAGTTAAATCCCGGAAGTTGTAACAGCGGCAAGACCCTCACCCGGCACTCCGTGCCACCCTCTCCCACGAAGACGCGGGCGAGGGT
>VFQR01002071.1_pt1 | contig 13483 bp, 9 predicted proteins | sample 3512321 | NCBI WGS metagenome assembly VFQR01 (sample SAMN10412374, study PRJNA504923) | tailings metagenome | isolation source: Relicate 3 Philex TSF1 revegetated site | place: Philippines: Tuba, Benguet | collected 2017-08-29
ACCGTCCTTGTCGGCCACCTGCTCACGGGTGATACCGATGGCCTTGCTGACGATGGTGACCTTGTCACCCTTGCCGGCCAGCGCGTTCAGGGAGCCGCTGGTCTGCTGGGCCTGGGCGGCGGAGAACATCAGCAGGCCGACTGCCAGCGCGGTGGACGACAGTGCGCAACTGCGTCGCGGGAACAAGCGCGATGAATATGACATCGGAGGGTCCTTTCGGTGTTGGATGGAGAACAAGAGCACCCGCGCCTCGTAGGCGCGTTCGGCTTTGCCGTGACGAGTTTCATGGGTTACTTCTGTCACCTCCGAGGGGGAAAGCCCTCGCGCTGGTCGGCGGCGTTTCCGAGCGCGCCGGCCGGGTTAACGCGCTGTTTGCAGGCGCTGATCAACCTAACTCCTTGCTGCTGAAGGATTTCTGCAAGCTTGCGCGTCTCGCTGACATGGCCGCGCCATGGCGCCGTGTGCCTGCTCGATCAAGGCAAACCCCGAGGAGGGCATTGATGTATGCGTGCAACGCTCCGGGTTTGCATCCCACTGCGACGGCGCGCAGCCTCATTCAACGCCGGACTGACGACAACGCCCGGCCCCTGCTAGCCTCCCCCCCATGCGCACACTGACCCTCCTCTCGCTGGCCCTGGCCAGCCTGCCCGTCCTGGCCCAGGACGGCCTGCAACGCTGCCGCGCGATGAGCGATGGCGCGGCCCGCCTGGCCTGCTACGACGCCCTGGCCGACGCGGCCCGTGCCGCGGCTGCGGCGCCCGCGAGGCCGCCGGTTGCAGCCGCACCGGCGGCGGCTGCGGCGCCGGCAGCGCTGGCCACGCCGGCTGCGGCCACGGCCCCCGCGCCATCACGCACGGCCGAGGCCACGTTCGGTCTGCCCGAGACGCGGCGGCCGGATGCGGTCGATGCGGTCAACAGCACGGTCGGCCCCCGCTTCAGCGGCTGGGGGCCCAATTCGCGCATCCGGCTGGCCAATGGCCAGGTCTGGCAGGTGACGGACGGCACGTCGGTCGAACTGCCCGAAGGGCCGCGCAAGGTCAGCGTGAAGCGCGGCGCGCTCGGCTCCTACTACCTGGACTTTGAAGGCCTGAACACGTCGCCGCGCGTGCGCCGCGTGGAGTGACCGCGGCGGCTGGTCTCAGTCCGGCACCACGTCAAAGGCCACCGTGAGGCGGAAGGCGTCGTCCTGGAAGGGCGTGGTGCCATGCCACAGGTAGGACGGGAACAGCGCCAACCGCCCCGGCTGCGGTGCTTCCATGCGCCCGGGCGGCAGGCGCTCGCGCAAGGGCGCGGGGAGGTCGGGCTCGCCGAACTTGATCCAGCCATCCCGGCTGCCCTCGCGCAAGGCACTGGGCGGCGTAGCGACGTAGTAGCAGCTGCTCAGCCAGCCGTGGCCGTGGATGTGGTTGGTATGAAAGCCCGCGCTGCGCAGGCGCGAGCTCCAGCTGTCGGTGAAGTGCCAGGCGCCAGCGGGCTGCGGCAGCCGGCCGAAGAAGGGGTGCCCGGGCTCCGCTGACCGCGTGGCCAGCCAGGCGGTGATGGCCTGGGCGATCTGGTGCTTGAGCGCCTGCACCAGCGGCAGGTCGAGGTCGAAGAGGTTGCCGCGCGTCTGCGTGCCGTGGCGCAGGGTCTGGTCGATGGGAGCTTCGGCGTCGGTGTGCAGGCGGGTCAATTCCTCGGCCAGCGCGGCGTTGAAGCTGTGGATGTCAGGCCAGCCGGGCGGCGGCGAGATGTCGAGCACGGCCACGCAGCGGTCCAGGTCGTTCAGCCACGCTGCACGAGGGTCGCCCGTCAACCGCCAGCCGGTGCCGAGCAGGGCGATGGCGTGCTGGTCAGCCGGCGCCGCGGCGCAGGCGCGCTCCGCCAGGGTCAGGCCTTCGGCGGCATGACCCGCCGCGTAGAGGCTGCGGGCCGCGTTGCTGAGCACGGCCGCGTTGTCGGGCGCCAGGGCCACCGCCTGGCGGTGCGCGGCACAGGCCGCGTCGTGCTGGCCCAGCAGGCTCAGCGACTGGCCGAGGCCATCGGCGTAGGCTGCATTGGTGGGCGCCAGCGCCGCCGCGCGGCGGTAGGCGGACGCCGCGGCTTCGGCGCGCTCGGCCCGCAGCAGCAGCAACCCGAGCAAGCTGGGCGGCACGTCGGACTGCGGGGCGGCGCGCTCAGCCGCTTCGAGCTCGGCCGTGAAGTCGCCATGCCCCAACGCCCAGCGCAGCTTGGCCAGGTCGTACAGGCTCAAGGCATGCAACGGCTGCAGCGCCAGCGCGCGCCGGTAGGCGGCGAGGGCTTCGTCGGCCCGGCCCAGCGCCTGCAGCGTGTTGCCCAGGTTGTAGTGCGCCTCCGCCACGTCCAGGCCCAGGCCGTGGGCGCGCTGGTGCGATGCCAGGGCCTGGGCATGCCGGCCCAGGCGGTACAGCACGACGCCACGGTTGTGATGCAGGGCTGCACGGTCACGGGCCAGCAGCAGGGCTGCATCGAGCGTGGCCAGGGCCTCGGGCAGCTGGCTGCACTCCTCCTGCAGCATGGCCAGCAGTTGCAAGGTGTTGGCGTCCTGCGGCGCCAGCCGGGCGGCCTGCTGGGCGGCATGCAGGGCACGCCCCCGCTCGCCCAGGTCGCGCCGCAGGCGGGCATGCTGGTAGTGGGCGGCGGCCAGCTCCGGCGCATGGCGGGCCGCCTGGTCGAAAGCCTCGGCGGCCGCGGCGGGCTGCTGCAGCATCTCCAGCATCTGGCCCCGTGCCAGCCAGACGCGCGGCTGGTTGGCCTGCAACTGCAGCGAGTGCAGGAACCAGGCCTCCGCCTCGGCCCACTGCTGGCGCTGGGCAGCGAGCTGCCCCAGGGCGGCGGGAGGTTGCGGTGCCGCGGGTTGCTCGCGCAGCGCCTGCTCAAGCAGCGAGCGGGCGGCGTCGAGTTGACCGGCCGCCATCGCGCGCAGGCCTTGGCCGAGGGAAGAAGCGGGTGAGATGCCAGCCATGGTCAAGGAGTTGATGCGCAGATTCTGCGCGCCCATGAAAAACGGGCCCCGAAGGGCCCGTCGATGGTGCCACCCCGAAGAGTGGCCCTGCCTGACTTCGATCAGAAGTTGGCTTGCAGCGTGGCCGTGTAGCGGCGGCCGATCACGTCGTACATGCTCGGGAAGGTGTTGCCGAAGTTGGTGGCACCGGCACCGATACCCGTGCCGACCAGCGGAGGCTGCTTGTCGAACAGGTTGTTGACGGTCATCGACAGCTTCCAGTTCTTGGTGATCTGCCAGGAACCGTTCAGGTCGAAGTAGTCGTAGGCCTTGATGCTGTTGGCCGGGGTGTAGGTGGACTCGCTGCCCGGGGCGACGCTGGTGCCGCCGATGTGGCGCCAGGCCAGGCCGACGGTGTAGTCACCCAGCGTCCAGCTGGTGCGCTGGTTGAAGCGCAGCTTGGCGTACGGGTTGCCGTCGTCGAAGGCGGTGCTGTAGTAGCCGGCCTGCTCCAGCGTGGCGACGCTGGGCAGCGACTTGAAGTCAGCCTTCTTCATGTAGGCAACCTGCATGGACAGATCCACGCGACCCCAGTTGGGCAGACCCACCTTCTTCAGCGGCAGACGGTAGTTCGCACCGACGTCCACGCCCGAGTAGTTGTAGGTGCCCAGGTTGGACGACTGCGTGCTCACGCCACGGCTGCCCGTGCCGTTCAGGCCGCCGTTCAGCGGGTCACGCTGGATCAGCTGGCAGAAGCTGTTGTAGGTGAAGCCGGGGTTCAGGGCGGCGGTGTAGCAGCCGTCCACCACCTGGCGAGCCGACGGCGACGAGACGGCGCCGTTGATCTTGATCTTCCAGAAGTCCAGGGTGACCGACAGGCCGTCCACGAAGTCAGGCTCCCACACCAGGCCGAGGGTCGTGGTGTCAGCCTTCTCGGGGCCGAGGTTGGGGTTGCCGCCAGAGGTGTTGTTGATCTGGTTGGACGACGGTGCGGCGACGTTGCCGATCTGGGCCGCCGGCACGCCGGTGAGTTGGCACAGATTGGTCAGCGTGCCGGCCTGGCCCGCCTGGCCAGCGCTGATGCTGGCGCCCTGGCAGGGGTCGACCTGCAGCGTGGCCAGACCGGTCGTGACGGGCGCGTAGAGCTCGTTCACGTTCGGAGCGCGGGTGGCGCGCTGGCTTTCGCCGCGGAAGCGCAGGCCCTTGATGGGGGCGTAGTCGAACGACTTCTTCCAGCTGCCGTAGCTCTTCACACCGCCGATGGAGTCGAACTCGGTGTTGCGGTAGCCGTAGCCGATGTTCATCGAGTAGATGAACGGCTTGTTGTTGACCAGCGGCAGGGTGGCTTCGCCGTACAGCTCGCGGAACTTCAGCGTACCGCTGCGGTCAGGCGTCGGAGCGCCGGAGCCCAGCAGTTCGCCCTGCGTCTGCACCACGGCGTCGGAAGCATTGCCGCCGAACACCTTGCGGTCTTCGTAACCGATGGCCACGCCCAGCGGGTTCTTGGCCCAGGGGCTCTTGGCGATGGCGACTTCACCGCTGGCCGAGCCGGCGATGACGGTCTGCTCGACGCGCGTCGTCTGGAAGGTCGGCGTGGCGATGAAGGCCAGCATGGCCGGCGTGATCGTGCCGGCGGCGCCGAACAGGTTGATCGGCACGCAGCCGCCCGTCGTCACGGTACAGGCCGTGGTGCTGGTGGCGCGCACGGCCTGCTGCAGCTTGCTGGCCGAGAAGCCGTTGCCGGTGCGCTGGATCTGGTCCGAACGACCCGTCTGGTAGTAGGTGTCGTAGGTCCAGCCTTCCAGGATCGGGATGTCACCGCGCACGCCAGCGGTGTACTGGGTGGTGGTGTTGTCGTAGCTGTAGATCCGCGGGCCGGCTTCAACGAAGCGGCGGGCGATGTTGGCGCGGAACTCGGTCGTGCTGCCCGGCACGCAGTTGGCGGCCGAGATGTTGTAGGCCGCGCACAGCTGGGCGCGAACCGCCGGCGTGATGTAGGGGTTGCCGATCGGGATGTTCAGCGCCGCGCCGAAGGTGCCCGAGGGTGCCAGGTTCAGCGTGACGTTGGAGCGGGTGTGGAACACCTCGCCGTAGACCTCGGCGTAGTCATTGATCTGGAAGCGGCCCATGCCGGTGGCCTGGGTGCGCGTCAGCGGCGTCTCGAAGTAGTTCGGCGGGTTGGTGTTGTAGCCGTCCGGCGGCCCGCTGGAGACGGCGTTGCGGAAGACGCCGGAGGTGGCGTCGATCACCTTCGAGCCGGCGAGCGTGCTGGGCATGCCCGACCAGATGGCCGGCACCGAGGTGCCCGAGAAACCGCCCGGCAGACCGGTGCCCGACGAGATCGCGGTCACGGCGTAGTCACGCTGAGCGAGCTGCAGGGGGCTGGTGCGGGTGGTGCCCACGTGCACCACGACGTTGCCGCGACCGTCGGCCAGGTTGGCACCGATGGTCAGGTCGTTCTTGTAACGCTGGGCGTCACCCTTCTCGGAGGCGCTGTACAGCGAGGTGGCCTCGACGCCGGAGAAGTTGCGCTTGGTGATGAAGTTCACCACGCCGGAGACCGCGTCGGCACCGTACACGGCGGAGGCGCCGCCGGTGACCAGGTCCACGCGCTCGAGCAGCGAGACCGGGATGGTGTTGGTGTCGACCACGCCGCCCAGGGTGGCGGGCACGATACGGCGGCTATTGACCAGCACCAGGGTGCGGTTGGAGCCCAGGCCACGCAGGTTGATGGAGGCCGTGCCGTTGGAGCCGTTGTTCACGTTCGGGCCGATGGCCGGGTAGGCCGAGGGCAGGCCGCGCACCAGCTCTTCAACCGCCACCGGCTGCTTGATGCTGATGTCTTCCTTGCCGACCGAGGTGATCGGGCTGCTGGACTCGGCACCGACCGACTTGATGCGGGAGCCGGTGATCTCGATGCGCTCGAGCTTCTCGGGCGAAGCCTCCTGGGCGAAGGCGGAGACGGCACCCAAGGTGCCGATCATCGCCAGCGCGGCGGCGCTTCGGGCGTTTCGTTTAAACATGACTACTCCTTCGTGAGGACGTTCTCAACGCTGTTGTTGCAGGTGATTTGGAAATGCGAGTCCAGAGCGGAAAAACGCTTTTTCGCGTCGCGAGTCTGGCGACTGCCACACCCCCCACCGATCCGGGTAGCCCCCAATAGACCTCGTTACAACCCCATCAAACAGCTTTACACGCCAGAAACCTAGGGGAATCCCCGTCCCTCTGAAGGGTGACTGAAGGCATGGGCGTTGTGACATGACCACACAAATCCAAAACCCCCAGTTCGAGCAGGGCGGCCACCGGTGCCGACACCCCGGAAGCGGGGGCGGACCGGGCGTTCCAGGCGGTTGAAGGGCACTCCTAGAATCCCCGACCTTTCTCCCCTGCCCTCGCCCGTGACCCCTGAACGACAGCCCGATGGCGCCGCCCACTCGCCGGATTGCGATGTGCTCATCGTTGGCGCCGGCCCGGCCGGCAGCGCCTGCGCGCGCGTGCTGGCCCTGGCCGGCTGGCGCGTGCGGCTGGTCGACCAGCACCCGGCCGGCCGCGACAAGACCTGTGGCGACGGCCTGATTCCCGACGCCCACAAGGCCCTGCAACGCCTGGGCGTGCTGGACGAGGTGATGCGCATGGCGCAGCCGGTGACGCACGTGGGCTGCATCGGCCCGCGGGGCGGACGCATCGACGTGCCGGGGTCGCTGGCCGTGCTGCCGCGCCGCGAGCTCGATGCGCTGCTGTTGCGCGCGGCGCAGGCCGCTGGCGCCGTGTTTGAGCAGGCCCGTTTCGAGGCGCCGCTCGAAGACGCCGGCCGCGTGGTGGGCGCCCGCCTCAAGCGCGGGGATGACCTCATCGAGGTGCGCGCCCCCTGGGTGGTGTTGGCCACCGGCGCCGTGCCCAAGGCCCTCACCGCCGCCGGCATGTGCGAGCGTCACACGCCCAGCGGCGTGGCGCTGCGCGGCTACGTGAAGGCGCCGCAGATGGTGGGCAAGATCACCGCGCTGGAGGTGGTGTGGGACAAGTCCGTGCGCCCCGGCTACGGCTGGATCTTCCCGGCGCCCGACGGCCACTTCAACATCGGCGTCGGCGTCACCGACAGCCATCGAGACCTCGGCGGCGGCAAAGGCCAGAAGAAGGACGTGAACCTGCGCGCCATCTTCGACGCCTTCGTGGCCACCTACCCGCCGGCGGCGGAGCTGATGCGCGTGGGCGAACTGGTCGGCGAGCTCAAGGGCGCGCCGCTGCGCTGCACCCTGACCGGCGCCCGGTGGAGCCGCCCCGGCCTGCTGGTCACCGGCGAGGCCGCCGGCAGCACCTACAGCTTCACGGGCGAAGGCATCGGCAAGGCGATGGAGACCGGCATGCTGGCGGCCGACGCGCTGCTGGCCCACCGGGTGGACGATGCCGCTGCGCGCGCGCAGTACGAAGCAGCGCTCACCGCGCTCAAGCCCAAGTTCGACCTCTACGAACGCGCCAACCGAGTGAACGCCCACCCCTGGCTGGCCGACCTGCTGATCTGGCGCGCCAAGAAGAGCCCGCGGCTGCTCCAGCGCATGAGCGGCGTGCTCAACGAGACCAGCAACCCGGGCAATCTCGTGAGCCTGAAGGGCATCTCCAGGCTGTTCTTCGAATAGCAGGAACACAGCCACAGAGGCACAGAGACACAGAGGAATCTCGCTGTCTCTGTGCCTCTGTGTCTCTGTGGCTGTGTTGATTCAATCGTCGTTCAAACGCGCTCGAGGATCAGCGCGATGCCTTGGCCAACGCCGATGCACATCGTGCACAGCGCATAGCGCCCACCCGTCACTTCCAATTGATTGACCGCGGTGGTCACCAGCCGTGCGCCGCTGGCGCCGAGCGGGTGGCCCAGGGCGATCGCACCGCCGTTCGGGTTCACACGCGCATCGTCGTCAGCCAGGCCCAGGTCGCGCAGCACCGCCAGGCCCTGGGCCGCGAAGGCCTCGTTGAGCTCGATGACGTCCATCTGGGCCAGCGTCAGGCCCGTCAGCACCTTGCGCGTGGCCGGTGCCGGGCCGATGCCCATGATGCGCGGCGCCACACCCGCCGTGGCCATACCCACCACGCGGGCCCGCGGCGTGAGGCCGTGGCGGGCCGCCTCGGCTTCACTGGCCAGCAGCAGTGCGCAGGCACCGTCATTCACGCCGCTGGCATTGCCGGCCGTCACGCTGCCCTCGGGGGTGACCACGCCTTTCAACTTGGCGAGGGCCGCCAGGCTGGTCTCGCGCGGATGCTCGTCGAGCAGCACCTGCACCGGGTCGCCCTTCTTCTGCGGCACGTCCACCGGCACGACCTCGCGCGCGAAGAAGCCGTGCTGCTGGGCCGCGATGGCCTTGGTCTGCGAGGCCAGGGCCATGCGGTCCTGCGCCTCGCGCTCGATGCCGAAGTCGCGTGCGACGTTCTCAGCCGTCTCGGGCATGGAGTCCACGCCGTACTGCGCCTTCATCAGCTTGTTGACGAAGCGCCAGCCGATGGTCGTGTCGTAGACCGCATTGGCGCGGCTGAACGCCGATTCGGCCTTGGGCATGACGAAGGGCGCGCGGCTCATGCTCTCCACACCGCCGGCGATCATCAGGCCCGCCTCACCGGCGCGGATGGCCCGCGCGGCGCTGCCCACGGCGTCCAGGCCCGAGCCGCACAGGCGGTTGATCGTGGCGCCGGGCACGTCCACCGGCAGGCCGGCCAACAGCGCGGCCATGCGGGCGACGTTGCGGTTGTCTTCACCCGCCTGGTTGGCGCAGCCGTAGAGCACGTCGGTGACCTGGGACCAATCCACCTTCGGGTTGCGGGCCATCAGCGCCTTGAGCGGCAAGGCGCCGAGGTCATCGGTGCGGATGCTGGACAGCGCGCCGCCGTAGCGGCCGAAGGGAGTGCGGATGGCGTCGCAGATGTAGGCGTGGGTCATGGCGTGGTGTGGCGGAGGTAGGGGCTCACGCGGTAGCGCTCGCCGCGGTGAAAGGCATCGAGTCGGTCCAGCAGGGCGGTGACGGCCGAGCCGCCCCAGAGGCCCAGCCACTCGAAGGGCCCGGCGGGGTAGTTCACGCCGAGCTTCATCGCCGCATCGGCGCCGGCTTCGTCGCAGACGCCCTGCTGCACGGCGTCGGCGGCTTCGTTGATGAGCATGGCAATGGTGCGGGCCACGATAAGGCCGGGCACATCCGCCATCTCGACGGGCTGAAAGCCCGCTGCGGCCAGCCACGCCACCGGATTGCTGACGTCACCCGACTTGGCGTAGGCCAGATGCGAAAGCTCGGCCAGTGGCAGGTCGAACACCACCACCGGCGCCTGCAACTCGCGCGCAGCCGCGATCTCGCGGGCCGTGCGGCCGTCGGTCAGGCGCAGCTGCGCGAGGTCGGCCTCCAGGCCCACCCAGTCGCTGGCCGGCTGGCGCTCGGCCTGCGGGAAGGCGGCGGCGAAGCGATCTGCAACAAAGCCCTGGCCGTGCACCACGAGCCGCTGTGCGGTCGGTGACGCGAACCTCTCGGCGGGCACCGGCGGCGCCCCTTCGGGGTAGCGGTAGAACCCCCGCCCGCTCTTGCGACCGAGAAAGCCCGCATCCACCAGCTCCTGCTGCACCAGGCTCGGCGTGAACCGGCGGTCGAAGAAGTTGGCCGCGAACACCGAGTTCGTCACCGCAAAGTTGGTGTCGTGCCCGATCAGGTCCATCAGCTCGCACGGCCCCATGCGAAAGCCCGCCGCGCGCAGACAGGCGTCGATCAGCTCGGGGGCCGCCGCGCGCTCCTGCAGCAACATCAGCGCCTCGGCGTAGTAAGGCCGGGCGATGCGGTTGACGATGAAGCCCGGCGTGGAGCGCGTGTGCACCGGCGTCTTGCCCCAGCGGGCCGCCAGCGTCTCGATGGCCTGGGCCACGTGCGGGTCGGTGCCCAGCCCCGAGACCACCTCCACCAGCTTCATCAGCGGCACCGGGTTGAAGAAGTGCATGCCCACCAGGCGCTCCGGCCGCTTCATGCCCCGCGCCAGTGCCGTCACGGAGATGGAGGAGGTGTTGGTGGCGATGATGGCGTCGTCCGCCAGCAGCGCTTCCAGCTCGGCAAAGAGCGCGCGCTTGATGTCGAGGTGCTCGACGATGGCTTCGATGACGAGGTCGGCCGGCTGCAGGGCGGCCACCGGCGTGATGCGGGCCAGCGTCGCCGCCACGGCGTCGGCGGTGAGCTTGCCCTTGGCGACCAGACCGTCCAGCGTGCTGGCGAGCTTGGCCTTGGCGGCCTCGGCAGCGCCGGCGCGGGTGTCGAAGAGGGCGACCTCATGGCCGGCCTGGGCGGCGACCTGGGCAATGCCGGCGCCCATCAGGCCAGCACCGACGACGAGGAGGCGGGCAGAGTCGAGATTCATTCGGAGGCGTTCCAGTTCGGCTTGCGTTTGCCCAGGAAGGCGGCGAAGCCTTCGCGAGCCTCGGGCGTGGTGCGCACGCGGGCAATCGTCTGCGCGGTCAGCTCGCGCACCTCGGGCGTGATCGGGCCGGGGGCCAGGCGCGCGTAGAGCTGCTTGATCTCGGCCTGCGCGGCGGGGCCGCAGGCGAGCAGGTCGGCGACACAGGCTTCGACGGCGGCGTCCAGGCCCTCGGCCGGCACCACGCGCTGCACGAGGCCCACGCGCAGCGCCTCGGCGGCATCGATACGGCTGGCCGTCAGCGCAAGCCGCCGCGCCTCGCGCAGACCGACCGCGTTCACCAGATGCGGCCCGATGACGGCCGGCAGGATGCCCATGCGGGCCTCGCTGACCGAGAAGGTCGCCGCGTCGGCGGCCACGGCCATGTCGCAAGCGCAGGCCAGGCCCACGCCGCCGCCGAGGGCCGCGCCCTGCACACGGGCCAGCGTGGGCTTCGGGCATTCGGCAATGCGCGCCAGCATGGCCGAGAAGCGCCGCGCGTCGGCCAGGTTGCCGTCCTGCGAGGCGGCGGCGGCGCGCTGCATCCACTGCAGGTCAGCCCCGGCGCTGAAGTGCTTGCCAGCTCCGGCCATCACGATGACGCGCACGGCAGCGTCGGCGCCCAGCATGGCGAAGGCATCGTCCAAATCGGCGATCAGCGTCTCGTCGAAGGCATTGAACACGGCAGGCCGGTTCATCGTCAGCACGGCAACACCGTCGGGGCGGCGCGCGAGGTCGAGGGAGGTCCAGGCAGGCATCCGATGATTCTGCCTTTTCCCGACCGATCGGTCGATTAACCATTCATGCGCCCCGGGCTGCCATTCGCCGCAGGCCCGGCCGCGCGCCGCGAGGCGCCCCCTAGACTCCGCCGCCATGGCCTCCTTCCTCGACAGCCTGCACTGCAGCCAGTGGCTCTATCCCGGGCCCAAGCGGGTGTTCACGCCTGAAGAAATGGCCAACGCAGGCCAGCAGCCCTGGCCGCGGGCCGTGGACAGCTACCTGACGATCAACATGATCACGCTGCTGCCCGCCATGCTCTACACCCGCCACGGCCGTGGCTGGATGACCGAGTTCGGCTGGTGGCTGTTCTGGTGCGCGATGGCCGCCCTCGCACTGGTGGGCGCCCGCTCGCTGTGGCGCCACCCCACGCGCAAGCGACTGAACCTGTACTGCTACGGCGTGATGTTCGTGCTCGGCCTCGTGGTGGGCGTGCTGCTCAAGCGCGGTGTCGTGGAGGTGCGCTGGGTGCTGGACCAACAGATCACCATGATTGCCGCCATGACCGCCGTGCTCGGCGCCTGGTGGATGGTGACGCTCTTTCGCGTGCAGCAGATCGAGGCCCGGCTGCGCGAACTGGCCGACCAGGACGCCGCCCTGCGCCTGTCCACGCGGCTGGCGGCGGCGCAGATCCAGCCGCATTTCCTGTTCAACACCCTGGCCTCGCTGCAGCACTGGGTGGACACCGGCGACCCCCGTGCCGCGCCGCTGCTGCGCGACTTCACCGCCTACCTGCGCGCCACGCTGCCCATGTTCGAGCGCGAGCTGCAGCCGCTGGCCGACGAGATCGAGATGGTGCGGCGCTACCTGGCCATCATGCAGGCCCGGCTGGGCGCTCGGCTGCGCTTCGAGATCGACCTGCCGCCCGATGCCGCCGCCGAACTGCCGCCCGGCATCGTGCTCACGCTCGTGGAGAACGCGATCGCGCACGGCATTGAGCCGCAGCTGCGGGGTGGCGAGATCCAGGTGGCCGCACGTCGCGAGGGGGAGCGGGTGGTGGTCACCGTGCGGGACGACGGCCCCGGCCTCGCACCCGGCTGCAGCGACGGTGTGGGCCTGTCCAACACCCGCCGCCGGCTGACCGCCGCCCTGCCCCGCGCCACCCTCCACATCACCGACGCCGCCCCCGGCTGCCTGGCCACGCTGCCCCTATGAACCCGACCCTCACCGCGCTGATCGCCGACGACGAAGCCCCCCGCGAGCAGCTGCCCGCCGCCCTGGCGCGGCTGTGGCCCGAGCTGGCCATCGTGGCCGCCATCACCAATGGTGTCGAGGCCTGGGACGACTGCCTGGCCCACGAGCCGGCCATTGCCTTCCTGGACATTCGCATGCCGGGCCTGACCGGGCTGGACGTGGCCCGGCGCCTGTCTGCGCTGGCCACGCCGCCGCTGATCGTCTTCGTCACCGCCTATGACGACCATGCGCTGGCCGCCTTCGATGCCGGCGCCATCGACTACGTGCTCAAGCCCGTGGACGACGAGCGCCTGGCGCAGGCCCTCGCGCGGCTGCGGGCCCGCGTGGCCCAGCCGATGCCTGATGTGACGGCGCTGCAGCGCCTGCTGGCCAGCCTGCCGCAGGCGCGGCCGGCCGCGCGGCCCATCCAGGCCAGCGTGGGTCGCGAGGTGCAGCTCATCCAGCCCGAGGACGTGCTGTTCTTCGAGGCCGACCAGCGCTACACCCGCGTTGTGCACCAGGGCGGCGACGCCCTCATCCGCACGCCGCTGCGCGAGCTGCTGACCCAGCTCGACCCCGACCAGTTCTGGCAGATCCACCGCAGCGTGCTGGTCAACAGCCGCTGCATCGCCAAGGCCATCCGGGTGGATGAAGGCACCATGGTCGTGACCCTGCGCGGCCGCGAGGAACGGCTGCCGGTGTCGCGCCAGTTCCAGGCCCTGTTCAAGGGTCAGTAGGCCGTCCGCGAACACCCGCCAAGGGCAAACCCTTGGGTGGGCGCTCAGGCGGGGTCCACACAATCCGCGGCAATCCAAAGACCCCTAGTTTTGGGGTTGTCGCCACCGGACCCTGACGCCATGCCCAGCCCCTTGCCCACGCCGCGCTTCGACCACTTCTACCGCTACGAGGAGCTCACCGCCCTGCTCTTCGCCTACGCCGAGGCGCGGCCCAACCTGGTGTCGGTGCGCTCCATCGGCAAGAGCTACGAAGGCCGCGACATCTGGGTCGTGGTGCTGACCAACCTGGCCAGCGGCATGGATATTGACAAGCCCGCGCTCTGGGTGGACGGCAACATCCACGCCGCCGAACTGACCGCCTCCACCACCTGCCTGTACTACCTGCACCAGCTGGTGAGCCTGCATGGCGGCAGCGGCCCGGAGAGCGCCCAGATCAACCGCCTGC
>VFQR01002072.1_pt1 | contig 13482 bp, 13 predicted proteins | sample 3512321 | NCBI WGS metagenome assembly VFQR01 (sample SAMN10412374, study PRJNA504923) | tailings metagenome | isolation source: Relicate 3 Philex TSF1 revegetated site | place: Philippines: Tuba, Benguet | collected 2017-08-29
CTGGGCCTTCTTCGACGCCAGCCTCTTCCCCCACGAGGCCGCGCAGGTCGCCCGCAACGAGTATACCGGCGGAACCTGGCCGCCGGCCTCGATCGAGGTGCTCGATCCGTTCCACCTGCCGCTCTACAACACAATCATCCTGCTGCTGTCGGGAACCACGGTCACCTGGGCGCATCACGCACTGCTTCATGACGACCGCAAGGGCCTGATCTGGGGCCTGGCGCTGACTGTCGCGCTCGGGGTGCTCTTCTCGTTCGTCCAGGCCTACGAATACGCCGTCGCGCCGTTCAACTTCTCAGGCTCGCTCTACGGCGCCACCTTCTTCATGGCGACCGGCTTCCACGGCTTCCACGTGCTGATCGGCACCATCTTCCTGCTGGTGTGCCTGTTCCGCGCAATGGCCGGCCATTTCACCGCGAAGCAGCATTTCGGCTTCGAGGCCGCCGCCTGGTACTGGCACTTCGTCGACGTGGTGTGGTTGTTCCTGTTCTTCTGCATCTACGTCTGGGCCTCGCAGGGGGCCACCATCGCCGCCCACTGAGGCGCGCATTATCTTCGACAGGGGGGGCGGTTGCCGGTCGGCGGCCGCCCCTCGTCCGTTTCGGGAGTGCACCGCAATGCCGGACGACAAGGCGTTTCATCCGCATGTCGACCCCTATTCGGCGGGGCTGCGCGGCAGGTGTCCGCGCTGCGGGGAGGGCAGGCTGTTCTCCGGCTTCCTGGCCGTCGCGCCGCGCTGCGCCAGTTGCGGGCTCGACATGTCATTCGCCGACGCCGCCGACGGCCCCGCGATCTTCGTGATGCTGATCATCGGCTTCGTCGTCGTCGGGCTGGCGCTGTATGTCGAAGTGTCGTGGGGACCCTCCCTCTGGGTCCACTTCATTCTCTGGATACCGCTGACGCTCGCGCTCTGTCTGCCGGCGCTGCGCCTCGTCAAGGGCGTGCTGATCACGCTGCAATATGCCAACCAGGCGGCAGAGGGCCGGATCGACCGTGGAGACTGATTCCTTGGACAGGGCTGCCCCGCACTCCACCCGCGCGACCGCCTTGCTCCTCGCCGGCGCGGCACTCGCGCTCGCCGTGCTGATGGCGCTCGGCACCTGGCAGGTCCAGCGTCTCGCCTGGAAGGAAGGCCTGATCGCAACGATCGAGCAGCGCGCGGCCGCCGATCCCGCACCTCTGTCGGCCATCGAGCGCATATGGGCCGACACCGGCGACGTGGATTACTACGCCGTCCGCCTCGACGGCCGCTTCCTCCACGATCACGAGCGGCACTTCTTCGCCACCCATCGCGGTGCCTCGGGCTGGTACGTCTATACGCCGCTGATGCTCGACGACGGCCGCGCGATCCTCGTCAATCGCGGCTTCGTGCCCTACGACCGCAAGGATCCCGCCACGCGTGCCGAAGGCCAGACGGAGGGAACGGTGGCGCTGACGGGCCTCGCCCGCAACCCGGTGGCTGAAAAGCCCTCCATGCTGCTGCCCGACAACGATCCCGCCGCCAACGTCTTCTACTGGAAGGACATCGCCCTCATGCACGCCTCGTCCGGCCTGGATGCCTCGGTCGAGATGCTGCCCTTCTTCGTCGATGCCGCCCGCTCGCCGCAGGCCGGCGGACTGCCCGAGGGCGGCGTCACCATCGTCGACCTGCCCAACAACCACCTGCAATACGCCGTCACCTGGTACGGGCTCGCCGCTGCCCTTCTGGCCGTGCTCGGCGCATGGCTCTGGCGCCGCCGCCGCCCTTGACATCACCCGCCGCCCGCCCCCATGTCGGCGCCATGAACGCACGCGCCAATCCGCCTCTGACGATCCGCCTGTGCGGCCCGCGCGGCTTCTGCGCGGGCGTCGACAGGGCGATCCAGATCGTCGTCCTCGCGCTCAAGAAGTTCGGCGCGCCGGTCTATGTCCGCCACGAGATCGTCCACAACCGCTACGTCGTGGACGGCCTGAAGGCCAAGGGCGCTATCTTCATCGAGGAGCTTTCCGAGATCCCCGCCGCCGACCGCGACCGGCCGGTCGTCTTCTCGGCGCACGGCGTGCCCAAATCCGTGCCGGCCGATGCCGAGGCGCGCAACCTCTTCTACCTCGATGCCACCTGCCCGCTGGTCTCCAAGGTCCACAAGCAGGCGATGCGCCACCAGCGCCTAGGCCGCCACGTGCTCCTCATCGGCCATGCCGGCCACCCGGAGGTGATCGGCACGATGGGCCAGCTTCCCGAGGGTGCCGTCACTCTGGTCGAGACCGAGGAGGACGTCGCGCGCTTCGAGCCCCTCGATCCGGCCGCCCTCGGCTTCGTCACCCAGACCACGCTCTCCGTCGAGGACACGGCCGGCGTCATCCGTGCCCTGCGCGAGCGCTTTCCCGACATCCGGGCCCCGGCGGCCGAATCGATCTGCTACGCCACCACCAACCGCCAGGACGCCGTGCGCGAGGCCGCGCCCGGCACCGACCTGTTCCTCATCGTCGGCGCGCCCAACTCGTCCAATTCGCGCCGTCTCGTCGAGGTCGCCGAGCGCGCCGGCGCCCGCCGTGCCGCGCTCGTCCAGCGCGCTGCAGACATCGACTGGGACGCGACGGGCCCGATCGCCACGCTCGGCCTGTCGGCCGGCGCCTCCGCGCCCGAGCTTCTGGTCGACGAGATCATCGCGGCCTTCGCCGAACGCTATGCCGTGACGGTCGACCCGGCCGTCACCGCCGTCGAGACCGAGAACTTCCCCGTCATGCGCGCCATCCGCGACGTAGAGCTTACCCCCGCCGACATGGCCTTCGTCAACGGCGGATCCTGATACGTGGCCGTCTACACCGACATCTCCGAGACCGAACTGTCCGCCTTCCTGTCGCGCTACGACATCGGCGAACTGCTGTCCTACAAGGGCATCGCCGAGGGCACGGAGAACTCCAATTTCTCGCTCCACACCTCGACCGGCCCCTATTTTCTCACCCTCTACGAAAAGCGCGTCGAGGCGGCCGACCTGCCGTTCTTCCTCGGCCTCATGGAGCATCTGGCGCAAAAGGGCCTGTCCTGCCCGCTGCCCGTGCGCCGGCGCGACGGCCAGGTGATCGGCGAACTCGCCGGGCGCCCCTGCGCCGTCATCACCTTCCTCGAAGGCATGTGGCCGCGCCGGCCCACCGCGCATCATTGTCGCGAGGTCGGCAGGGCGCTCGCCCGCATGCATCTGGCGGGTGCGGATTTCCCGCTCACCCGCGCCAACGCGCTGGCGCTGCCCGGCTGGCGGCGGCTGTGGGAGGCCGCGCGCGAGCGCGCCGACGAGGTGGAGCCGGGCCTCGGCCGCGAGGTGGAGGCCGATTTCGCGCATCTGGAGCGCGCATGGCCCTCCGGCCTGCCCGGCGGCGTGATCCATGCCGATCTCTTCCCCGACAACGTCTTCTTCCTCGGGCAGGAACTGTCGGGTCTGATCGACTTCTACTTCGCCTGCAACGATTTCCTCGCCTATGATCTCGCCACCTGCCTGAACGCCTGGTGCTTCGAGAAGGACTTCTCCTTCAACCTGACGAAGGGGGCCGCGCTTCTGTCGGGCTACGAGAGCGTGCGCCGGCTGGAGCCTGCCGAGCGCGAGGCGCTTCCGGTGCTGGCGCGTGGTTCCGCGCTGCGCTTCATGCTGACCCGGCTCTACGACTGGCTGACGATCCCCGAAGGCGCGCTCGTCCAGAAGCGCGATCCCATGGACTATGTCCGCCGGCTGCGCTTCCACCGCCAGGTCGCCAGCGCCTCCGAATACGGCTTCGCGCCCGCATGAAGCGCGTCGAGATATTCACGGACGGGGCCTGCTCGGGCAATCCCGGCCCCGGCGGCTGGGGCGCGCTCATGCGCTACAACGGCAAGGTCAGGGAACTGTCCGGCGGCGAGGCCGACACGACCAACAACCGGATGGAACTGCGCGCCGCGATCGAGGCGCTCAACGCCCTCAAGGAGCCAGTCGAGGTCGACCTCTACACCGACTCCAACTACGTCCGGGACGGCATCTCCGGCTGGATCGAGGGCTGGAAGCGCAACGGCTGGCGCACGGCCGACAAGAAGCCCGTCAAGAATGCCGAACTCTGGCAGGCGCTGGATGCGGCACGACGGCGCCACAAGGTCGTGTGGCACTGGGTGCGCGGCCATGCCGGACATCCCGAGAACGAGCGTGCCGACGAGCTCGCCCGTCTCGGCATGGCGCCCTTCAAGCCTGTGCGCTCGGCCACTCCGGAAGCGGCCGCTCCGGCGCCGAAGAAGACGCCGAGGCTGGTCGGCCGCTCCGTGCCCAAACGGTAAAGGGGCTGCTTGAAGCGTCGGACCGAAAAGCGGAATCCGCTTTTCGGATCATCCGGCGCTCATCCGATAATCTAGAGCTGCTCCATCAGCTTGGCGGCGCCGGACTCGACGGCCTTGCCGGGCGAATCCTCGATGTTCAGCGCCTTCACCACGCGATCCTCGACGATCATCGAGAAGCGCTTGAAGCGGGGTCCCAGACCGCCCGCCGTGAGGTCGATCTCGAGGCCCGTCCCACGCGCGAACTGCCCCGGCGCGTCGGCGAGAAACGTGATCTTGCCGTCGCCGCCCGAGGCCTTCGCCCAGGCATACATGACGTGATGGTCGTTCACCGAAACGACGGCGATGCGATCGACGCCCTTGGCCAGGATCGCGTCGCGGTTCTCCAGGAAGCCCGGCAGGTGGTTCATCGAGCATGTCGGGGTGAATGCGCCCGGCACGCCGAACAGCACCACCTTCTGTCCGTCGAAGATTTCGGCAACGGTCGCGTTGGCGGCGCCGTCCGGTCCCATGGTCTTGAAGGTTGCGTCCGGAAGCCTGTCGCCGACCGCTATCGTCATCTGGTCTCTCCTGCCTGGTTGTTTGTCGAGCCTCGCGCCAAGTAGCGTTTCTGGCGCGAATGTCCAGCGCGGCTCTAGTCGAGGATAAAGCTCCCCGAGACAGCGCCCGATCCGCCCACGAGCGTGTAGGGTATTTCCACTGGCCCTCCGGCCTTCCTCGGACGCGCCACGATCTTGACCGCGAACGTACCGTCCGCGCCCGCCACTGGATGGCCGAAGGCGTAGCCCCCATTGCCGGCCAGGAAAAGCTGCCCGGCGCCGTCGGCCCCGGTGGTCTTCACTTCCAGTTTCTTGTCGGCGCGCTTCACCTCCGTCACGCCGAAGCCCTCGTCGGCCGGCGCCGGCAGGCTGGCGAATGCCTGTTCCACCAGTGCCGTATCCGGCGAACTGCCTGCGGCCGGCGAGACCGTCACCTCGAACCGCGCCTGGAAGGGGATGCAGATCGTCTCGCAGATACCGAGGAATGCGTTGGTGGATACGTGCCGCGCATCCGGGCCGCGCGGTGTGAGCGTCACTGGCAGATCGACCGATTGACGGTAGCCGGCCCAGGTCGAATAGCCGTCCTCCATCCATTCCGGCGGCGGGAATTCGATCTCTCCAACCGAGAAATCGCTTCCGTCAGCTTCCGTGAGGCTGGGCGGTACGCCCGAATCCCCGGGGTCGCGCCAGTACGTCTTCCATCCGGGACGCAGTTCCACCTGCAGCGCGCCCCTGATCGGGCCGCCGTCGGCGTCGCTGTCTTCCACGACCAGGCGGACCCGGCCGCCCTCCACCTCCTGCCAGTCGCTCGATGCAGCCCGCGCGCCATCGATCGTCGCCAGAAACGGCAACATGGCGGCGGCGAGGGTGAGGCGAATTCTCATGACCGGAGTTCTGCGCGCGGCCGGTCCGGAATGCAAACCCCGGCTTGCATGCGCCCGTTCATATTTGCGTCAGCCCCGGCGAACGGCCCGGCTGACGGATGCGAACGTCTTTCGCGAAAACTGGAAACGGGGTACGCTGGCCCCATGGATATCTTGCGTCGCAAGGCGGCCACGCAGTTGCGCGGCTTTCTGGACAACCAGTTCCTGATTGCCATGCCCGGCATGAAGGACGACCGGTTCGCGCGCGCCGTCATCTACATCTGCGCCCACAGCGACGAGGGCGCCATGGGTCTCATCATCAACCAGCCCCAGCAGATGCGCTTTCCGGACCTTCTGGTGCAGCTCGGCGTGCTCGACGAACGCGCCGCGATCCGCCTGCCGCCGCAGACCCGCGACTTCATGATACGCAACGGCGGTCCGGTCGATCGCAGCAGGGGCTTTGTCCTGCACTCCGACGACTACATGGTCGAATCCTCGCTGCCCGTGTCCACCGATGTGTGTCTCACCGCGACCGTCGACATTTTGCGCGCGATCTCGGCCGGCCGCGGCCCACGCCGTGCGCTGATGGCGCTCGGCTATTCCGGCTGGGGAGCGGGGCAGCTCGAAAGCGAGATCGCCTCCAACGGCTGGCTGACCTGTCCGGCTGATTTCGACCTGTTGTTCGATGCCGACGTCGATCGCAAATACGATCGCATCCTTGCATCGATCGGCATCGACCTGGCGCATCTGAGTATCGAGACCGGTCACGCCTGAGCGAGCGGGTACTGCTCCTTCAGCGTCCGAAGGACCGCGTCGGCCGGCATAGGCGCGCCGAAGAAGTAGCTCTGCACGAACTCGCAGCCCATCTGGCGCAGTTGCAGCGCGTCGCTCTCGTCCGAAACGCCCTCCGCCACCACCGACAGGCCGAGGTCGTGCGCCATGTTGACCATCGACTTGATGAGCACGACGCGCTTCGGGCTGGTGTCGTCGATGAAGCTGCGGTCGATCTTGATCGTGTCGAACGGGAAGCGCGTCAGGTAGGCGAGCGAGGAGTAGCCCGTTCCGAAATCGTCGAGCGACAGGCCGATGCCGAGCTGCTTGAGCCGGCCGAGCACGTGCGCCGACTGTTCCGGATTGTCCATGATGAGCGATTCGGTCAGTTCGAGGCGGAAGCAGCGCGGTGCCAGCTGTGCGCGCGCGATGATCGAGCGCACGTCGGTCACCAGGTCGCGGCGGATGAGCTGCCGGCTCGAAAGGTTCACGGAAACCGACAGCGGCACGTCGCTGATCTGCTTCTGCCAGCCGTAGAGGTCCTCGGCCGCCTGCTGCATGGCGAAGAGGCCGAGCTGGACGATGAGCCCGCTGTTCTCGGCCACCGGGATGAAGTCGGACGGCGGGATCGACCCGCGTCTTGGATGCTCCCACCGCAGCAGCGCCTCGAAGCCGGCGATCGTCCTGTCCTCCAGCCGCACGATCGGCTGGTAAGCCATGCGGAATTCGCCGCGTTCGAGCGCACGGCGGATGTCGGCCTCGAGTTGCAGCCGGTCGGCGCCCGACTGGCGGAACGCCGGCCGGAAGGGTTCGATGCGGTCCCCGCCGAAGCGCTTTGCCTGATGCATCGCCAGTTCGGCGTCCTTGAGCATGTCCTCCGCCGACGTCTGCCCCGACGTCCAGGTCAGCAGGCCGATAGACGCGGTGAGCACGATCTCGCGCTTGGCGAATGTGATCGGCGCCCGGATCGCCTGCTTGATGGCGTCGGCGATGGCCGCGATGCGGCCCGGCTCCGTCTCCGACAGCAGGATCAGCGCGAACTGGTCCCCGGTGAGGCGGCACACATTGTCCTGCGGCTTCAGCAGCCTGTGCAGCCGCCGCGCGATCGTCAGCAGCATCGTGTCGCCGGCCGATATGCCGAGCACGTCGTTGACCTGCTTGAAGCGATCGATGTCGATGACGAATACGGTCGGCCTGACCTTTTCTTCCGACTGCGCGATCGCCATCACCGTCTGCAGGCGGTTGATGAATATCTCGCGGTTGGGCAAGCCTGTCAGATTGTCGTGGACGGCGTCGTGAAGCAGCCTGTCCTCGGCCTTCTTCTGCTCGGTCACGTCGACCAGCGTGCCGACGCAGCGGATGATCTCGCCGTCCGAGCCGATGACGGGGCGCGCGCGCAGAAGCACCCAGTGATAGTGGCCGTCCGCGCCGCGCAGCCGGAAGGTCTGCGAGATCTTGCCGCGCCGGTGTTCGAGCACCACGTCGAGCGTCGTGCGGAACGTGTCGCGGTCGTCGGCGTGCAGGATCGGCAGCCAGTTGCGCGCCGCGCCGTGCAGGCTGCCCGGCGCCAGCCCGAGCTGCAGGCTGATGTCGGGACGCGTCACGACGCGGTCGCGCAGCACGTCCCAGTCCCACACCGTGTCGCCGGAGCCGGTGATGGCGAGCGCCTGCCGCTCCATGTCGCTGAACAGTCCCTGGTGGATGCCGCCGCCGGCGAAGGCGTGCTGCATGACGGTGAACCCGATCAGCAGGATGATCAGCACCAGCGCGCCGCCGAGTGCGGGCTGGGCGATGTCGTTGTCGAGCAGCCCCGTGACCGTCATCCAGGCGCCGGCCAGCCAGACCAGCACCATCAGCCAGCTCGGGATAAGCATGATCGCCCTGTCGTAGCCGCGTATGCCGAGCGTCACGATCAGGCCCGCGCCGATGACGGCAGTGGCCGCCAGCGAGATGCGCGCGATTCCCGCCGCCACCGCCGGATCGTAGATCGCGACGCCCGCAATCAGCGTCAGCCCGAAGACCCAGATCAGCGCGCCGTAGCTGAAATGGTCGTGCCATCGGTTCAGGTTGAGGTAGGCGAACAGGAAGACGAGGAAGGTGATCGCCAGCCCTATCTCCGTGCTCGCACGCCAGATCTGCTCGTTGCCCGGCGATATCTCGATGATCTTGTTGAGGAAGCCGAAATCGACCGAGATGTAGGCCAGCACGGCCCATGCGAAGGCGGCGGTCGCCGGGAACATCGAGGTGCCCTTGACCACCGACAGGATCGTCAGGAACAGCGCCAGCAGCCCTGCGATGCCGATGACGATGCCGCGGAACAGCGTGTAGGAGTTGATCGTGTCCTTGTAAGCTTCGGGGTCCCAGAGATAGACCTGCGGCAGCTTCGGCGACGCCATCTCCGCGACGAACGTCACCACGGTGCCGGGATTGAGCGTCACGAGGAAGACATCTGCGTCCGGGCTCGTCTGCCGGTCGAGCGTGAAGCCCTCCGACGGCGTGATCGCCGCGATGCGGCTCGCGCCGAGGTCGGGCCACACGAGGCCCGACTGAACGAGCCGGAAATGCGGCGCCACGATCAGCCGGTCGAGCTGCTGGTCGGTTGTGTTGGCCAGCGCGAACACCGCCCAGTCGCCGGTCGAGCGCTCGTCGTTCGCCTCCACCTCAATGCGCCGCACGATGCCGTCCTGGCCCGGTGCCGTGGAAACCTGGAAGTTCTGCCCCTGGTCGCGGTAGAGCTGGACCGCGCGCGACAGGTCGAGCGCCACGTCGTCGCGCGATATCTTGATCGGCTCCACCGCGCCCGCCGGCAGCGCCGCCAGCACGAGCTGCAGCACGGCCATGATGATCACGAGGCAGAAGGCCTTCGGTGATTTTCGCACGTTGCTCTAGACTCGCTTAGCGGTTGCGGGCTGCTCTCCGGCGATGAGAGCATAGAGAAGGTGATCCTGCCAGACGCCGTCGATCCTGAGGTAGGACCGCAGCAGTCCTTCGCGCCGGAATCCGGCTTTTTCAAGCAGCCGCACCGAGCGTTCGTTGGCCGGAATGCAGGCCGCCTCGAGCCTGTGCATGTGCAGCGTGTCGAATCCGTACGAGATGATCAGCGACAGTGCCTCGCGCATCAGCCCGCGGCCTGCGAATCGTTCGCCCATCCAGTAGCCGATCTGGCCGTTCTGCGCGACGCCGTGACGTATGTGGCCGATCGAGATGCCGCCGGCGAGCGCGCCGCCCTCGGCCTCGAAGATGAAGAACGCGATGCCGCTGCCCTGCGCATGTTCGTCGCGGTAGCGCCTCAGCCGCTGACGCCATGCGGCGCGTTCCAGCTCGTCATGCGCCCAGCGCGGTTCCCAGGGCTGGAGGAACTTCCGGCTTTCGTGCCTGAGTGCTGCCCATTCGGCGAAGTCGCCGTTGACTGGCAGCCGCAGCGTTACCGACTGTCCCTTGAGGATCGGAGCGGCTGGCCGGACGAAGGGGAGGGCAAGCATCACGCGGCGGGCAGGGGAACTCAGACGGCGACGCGTCGCTGCGCCTGCTCCGGGGCTGCCAGCGTGTCCCAGATCGTCTCGAAGGCGGGAAGCTTGCCGACAGGGCCGATCGCCGCGACGGTCGGGCGCGAAGCGAAGAGCCGCCCCGAGAGGTCCGAGAGCCGCTCGACCGTCAGCGCGGCGAGCCGCTCGACGAGTTCCTCCATCGGGATGGGACGGCCGAATAGCAGGATCTGGCGCGCGATCTGCGAGGCGCGGCTGGCCGCGCTCTCCGCCGACATGAGGAGGCCGGCGCGATACTGGGCGCGGGCGCGGTCGAGCTCCTCCTGCAATATGCCGTCGCCCGCCTTGCGCAGCTCGCCCAGTATCAGGGGCACGAGTTCGGGTATGTCGTCGGCCCCGCTCGCCGCGTGAACGCCGAATATGCCCGTGTCGGAAAAGCCCCAGTGGAAGGCATAGATCGAGTAGCAGAGCCCGCGCTTCTCGCGCACTTCCTGGAAAAGCCGCGACGACATGCCGCCGCCCAGCACCATGGAAAGCACCTGCGAGGCGTAGAAGTCGCGCACGTGGTAGGCGCGGCCTTCGAAGCCGAGCACGAGCTGCGCGTCCATCAGGTCGCGCTGCTCGCGGAAATCGCCGCCGACATAGTGCGCGAGCTGCGGTACCGCCGCCTCCGATTTCGCCTTGAACCCGGCGAGGCGCTTCTCCACCTCGCGCACGAAATCGTCGTGGCGCACCGCGCCGGTGGCGACCACGACCATGCGGTCCGCGCCGTATTGCCTGTCGAGATAATCGCGCAGATGCGCCGAGGTGAAGGACTTGACCGTCTCGGGCGTACCCAGGATCGAGCGGCCCAGCGCCTGGTGGCGGAACGCGGCTTCGGTGAAGCGGTCGAACACGATGTCGTCCGGCGTGTCGTGCGCCGCGCCGATCTCCTGCAGGATCACGTGCTGCTCGCGCTCCAGTTCGTCGGGGTCGAACTGCGAGTCGGTCAGTATGTCCGACAGTATGTCGATGGCGAGCGGCACGTCGGCCGCCAGCACCCTGGCGTAGAAGGCGGTCGTCTCCACGCTCGTCGCGGCGTTGATCTCGCCGCCCACATTCTCGATCTGCGATGCGATCTGCCAGGCCGAGCGCGAGCCCGTGCCCTTGAAGGCCATGTGTTCCAGGAGATGGGCGATCCCGTGCTCGTCGTCCCGCTCGTTGCGCGATCCCGACTGCACCCAGACACCCAGCGCGACGGTTTCGATGTGCGGGAGGGTTTCCGTCGCGACTGTGAGGCCGTTCGACAGACGGCTTACCTCGACACCCATATGCAATGACGCTCCTAGGAGTTGGTCGCGCGCGTGTGGCGACCGATATGATCTTCGACCATCTTAAGGTCAGATGGCAGCGGCGTGAAGACCTCGCGACGCTCCATCAGGTCGCCCAGCCATGCCGGCAGCACGGGTCGCGTGCCGGCCGCCTCCTCGACCGCGTCGGGGAACTTGGCCGGATGCGCGGTCGACAGCACCACCATCGGCACGGCCGGGTCGCGGTGCTCGCGGGCGACCTTCATGGCGACGGCCGTATGCGGATCGAGCAGGTAGCCGCTTTCGGCCAGCACCGTGCCGATCGTGGCCGCCGTCTCGGCCGCGGTCGACCTGCCGGCGGCGAACTCGGCGCGGATCGCGGCGATCGCCCCGCTCTCGAGGGTGAACCCGCCCGATTGCTTCAGCGCGTCCATTGCCCGCCGTACCGCGTCGCCGTCCCGGTTCTCCGCCTCGAACACCAGGCGCTCGAAGTTGGAGGACACCTCGATGTCCATCGAGGGCGAGGTCGTCGCCACCACCCCGCCGGTCCTGTACTCGCCGGTCGCCAGCGTGCGCGCCAGGATGTCGTTGTCGTTCGTGGCGATCACCAGCCGCTCGATCGGCAGGCCCATCCGCTTGGCGGCGTAGCCGGCGAAGATGTCGCCGAAATTTCCGGTCGGCACGGTGAAGGAGACCGGCCGGTCCGGCGCGCCGAGCGAAAGGGCGGAGGAGAAGTAGTAGACGATCTGGGCCATGATGCGCGCCCAGTTGATCGAGTTGACGCCGGAAAGTGCCACGCGGTCGCGGAAGCCGTGGTCGTTGAACATCGCCTTCACGAGCGCCTGGCAGTCGTCGAAATTGCCCTTGATCGCCAGCGCGTGGACATTGGCGGCCGCCGATGTCGTCATCTGCCGCTGCTGGACGGGCGAGACGCGGCCCTCGGGGAAAAGGATGAAGATGTCGGTGCGCTCGCGGCCCGCAAAGGCGTCGATCGCCGCGCCGCCCGTATCGCCGGACGTCGCGCCGACGATCGTCGCCCGCGCGTCGCGTTCGCCAAGCACGTGATCCATCAGCCGCGCGATGAGCTGCATGGCGACGTCCTTGAAGGCCAGCGTCGGCCCGTGGAAGAGTTCGAGCACGAATTCGCCTTCTCCGGTCTGCACGATCGGGCAGACCGCGGGATGACGGAAGGTGGCGTAGGCCTCGCGCACGATCCGCACGAAATCCTCATGCGCGATCTCGCCGCCCAGGTAGGGCTCCAGCAGGCGCACCGCGAGTTCGTCGTAGCGCAGGCCGCGCAGCCGGCGGATGTCGTCCGCGCTGAATTGCGGCCATTCGACCGGCAGGTACAGCCCCCCATCGCGCGCCAGGCCGGCCAGCAGGGCGTCGCGAAAGCCCAGGCTCGGCGCTTCGCCGCGTGTGCTTACATATTGCATCGGGCCTGTCCCATCTTGTCGTTGCCCCTTGCGGAACGTGCGGGAATCCAGAAGAAACACCCGCGCCTGCGGTCGCTTTCCACTGGCGGCGTTGGTATAGAACGTTCGTTTTGGGGCAGGGAAGTGCGGTTCATGAGGTTTTTCGTGTCGGAACGTCGTTTTCGCGCCTCCGCTCTCGCGGTCGGTTTCGTCGCCATCTCCCTTTCTGCCTGCCAGGGCGGGGGAGGGGGAGGTTTCCTCGGCATGGGCGAAAGCCGCCGTGCAGCTCCCCAGGAGGATCTGGCGCGCATCACCGACACCGAGCTCCGCGCCTACTGTCCGCGCGTGCTCGTGCCGGAAGCCAGGTCGGTGCTGCGTACCTACCAGCGTGGCGGCGACGGCGACGCGGCGAAGCTGGTGCTTCAGGCCTCGATCGACGATTCCACGCGCGCCTGCAGCTATGGCGAGGGCACGTTGACCCTCAATGTCGCGGTCGCCGGACGCCTCGTACCGGGCCCGGCCGGCGGTGCCGGCAGCACGCCGGTCCCCGTCCGCTTCACCGTGACCCAGGGCGATCGGGTCGTGTTCGAGAACGTGCAGCGCCAGACGATCGCGGCCAGCGAAGGCGGCGCGGCGGTCCAGTTCGTGTTCAACGAGCCGGCCATCGTCATTCCCGCGCCGACGGCGCGTGACGTCATGGTGACCGTGGGCTTCGACATTCCCGAGCAGCCGCGCCGCGACCCGTTCTCCTGACGCAGCCGCCTGTATCGAAGGGCCTCATTCGGCCCAGATCGCCAATGCCGCCAGTACCGGCTTGAGGTCCGCCCAGCGACGGATGACCGTCTCC
>VFQR01002073.1_pt1 | contig 13471 bp, 9 predicted proteins | sample 3512321 | NCBI WGS metagenome assembly VFQR01 (sample SAMN10412374, study PRJNA504923) | tailings metagenome | isolation source: Relicate 3 Philex TSF1 revegetated site | place: Philippines: Tuba, Benguet | collected 2017-08-29
ACTCCAGCGATTGCGCAGCCTGGTTGGCATGCCCCACGCTATCGTCGGTCTTGCTCTGGCTCTGCTCCATCACCTTGACCACTTCGCGGGTGCCCTGCTGCAGCTGCTGGATCATGTTCTGGATTTCTTCGGTGGCCTGCTGGGTCTTCTGCGCCAGGTTGCGTACCTCGTCGGCGACCACGGCGAAGCCGCGCCCCTGTTCGCCGGCGCGGGCGGCCTCGATGGCGGCATTGAGCGCCAGCAGGTTGGTCTGCTCGGCGATGCCGCGAATGGCAACGAGGATGGCATTGATGTTCTCGCTGTCCTTGGCCAGGTTCTGCACCACGCCCACGGCGCGGCCGATCTCGCTGGCCAGTGCGGCGATGGCGGTGGAAGTCTGTTGCACCACCTGTTTGCCCTGGTTGGCCGCGCGGTCTGCGTGGTTGGCTGCTTCCGCGGCATGCGTGGCGTTGCGTGCCACATCCTGTGCGGTGGCGGTCATCTCGTGCACCGCAGTGGCCACCAGCTCGATCTCGGCCAGTTGCTTCTGCACGCCCTGGTTGGTGCGGATGGCGATGTCGGCCGTGTGCTCCGAGGAGTCGCTGACCTGCTGAACCGAGGTCACCACGGCGGCGATCATGGTTTGCAGTTTGGCCAGGAAGGCATTGAAGCCCGCCGCGATCTGTCCCAGTTCGTCCTTGCGCTCGACCTTCAGGCGTACGGTGAGATCGCCGTCGCCCTTGGCGATATCGTCGAGCATGCCGACCATCTGCCGCAGCGGACGGGCGATGCCATAACCGACGAACCAGATCACCAGCAGGCCGAGGCCGGCGATCAGCAGGCCGACCAGGGTCATGCCCAGGGTGTCGCCCTCACGTTGCGCGGCCAGATCGGCCTGCAACTGGTAAAGGTCAGCCATCACCGCCTTCAGCGGTAGCACCAGCATCAACACCCAGCGGGTGTCGCTCTGACCGATGTTGAAGCTGAGGAACAACTCGATATGGCTGTGCTCGGGATCGTCCTGAGCGTCGACGGAGTACAGCGGCTGGCCGGGCTGCAGCTTGCCGAGGTTGGCCACTTCGTTGGCGTCGAGCAATACCGTTGCCGTCTCGCCGAGCTTGTCCGGCGCCTTGGTCGATGCCACCAGGCGACCATTGCTGGCGATCAGGGCAATCTCGCCGGCGCCGCCATAGAGCTGGGCATCGGCCTTGACCAGCAGGTCCTGAATGAAATTGACCGCCAGATCGGCGCCGGCGATGCCGCGGAACTCGCCATTGACCAGAATCGGCGAGGTGAAGGAGGCGAGCATGGTCATCTTGCCGCCGACGTCATAGGGCGCCGGGTCGATCACGCAAGGGCGCTTGCGCTCCTTGGCGCAGAGGTAGTACTCGCCCTCACGCACGCCGGTGGGCAGCAGCTTCTCGCTTTCCATCGAGCCTATGGCGTCGATGCCGAGGCTGCCGTCGGCATTGCGATACCACCAGGGCAGGAAGCGGCCGGTGCCGTCATAGCCGTTTTCCTGGCTGCCGGCATAGATGTCGTCGCTGGCATCGAAGGCATTCGGCTCCCACCCCAGGTAACTGCCGAGCAGCTTGGGATTCTGCGCCGTGGTTTCATGTACCAGATTGGCCAGCTCCTCGCGGCTGATGCTGAGCAGGGGGCTGCCCTTGTCGTCGGTCATGCCGAGCATGGCGTTGACCCGCGCCAGATCGGCGGTGATCAGCAGGGGCGCTTCCAGCTCACGTTGAATTTCGCTGGCCTGCGCTTGCGCCAGTGCGTAAAGGCGCTGCTCGATGACCTGCTCCAGCAGCGCCTGGGTGCGTTGTTGCACCAGATTCTGGGTTCGTCCGCTGGCGAACAGGGCGTACAGCACCAGGGCCACGACCACCGCGAGTACGCTGGCTCCGGCAAGGAAGGCGACGGAAAACTGGATCGACTTGAACTTCATGGGAGCTCCCGGACGCAGAATGCACCTGTCACGGCCTATCGGCTGCGGCAGACCAAACCTTAATGGCCTGGTGCTGACGAACAGGCGGGTGTCGTATTCAGCAAAGATGTCGCACGCCCATCGCGCAAGTGCTGCGGTTGCCTGTACCGAGGCGGCGACCTAGCATAGTGCGCTCGATTCAAGGAGATCGCTCGATGAGCAAGGTTCTATATCTGGGTGGCCTGGCGGCGGCCGTGCTGCTGGCAGGCTGTCAGGCCGTCAATACCACCAGCGGCGGTGCGGTTGGCGTGGAGCGCAAGCAGTACATGTTCAGCATGCTGTCAGCCGAAGAAGTCAATCGGATGTACGCGCAGTCCTATCAGCAAACGCTGAGTGAAGCGTCGAGCAAGGGCATCCTGGACAAGACCAGCAACAACGCCAAACGCCTGCAGACCATCGCCGGGCGTCTGATTCCGCAGGCGCCGCGCTTTCGTCCGGACGCGGCCAACTGGCAGTGGGAAGTCAATCTGATCAAGAGCCCCGAGCTCAATGCCAACTGCGGCCCGGGCGGCAAGATCATTTTCTACAGCGGCATCATCGAGCAGCTCAAGCTGACCGATGACGAGATCGCCGCGATCATGGGCCATGAGATGGCGCATGCCCTGCGCGAGCACAGCCGCGAGGCGATGTCCAAGGCCTATGGTATCCAGGTGGCCAGGCAGGGAGCCGGCGCCTTGCTCGGCCTCGGCGAGAGCAGCATGGCGCTGGCCGATACCGTGGTGCAGTACAGCCTGACGCTGCCCAACAGTCGCAGTAACGAGAATGAGGCCGATCTGATCGGCCTGGAGCTGGCGGCTCGTGCCGGCTACGACCCGAACGCAGCCATCAGCCTGTGGCAGAAGATGGAAGCCGCCGGCGGTGGCGCGCCGCCCGAGTTCATGAGCACGCACCCCTCGTCCAGCAGCCGAATCGCTTCACTGCAGGCAGCGATTCCCAAGGTCATGCCACTTTACAAGCAGGCCAAGGCCGGGCGCTGATTCGCGAGGTCGAAAAAAGCGGCGCGACGTGAACATCACGGCGCGCCGTTTTCGTTTCAGGGCAGGGCCGTTTCGGCCAGCGGACGGGTTTGCAGGCCCAGTTGGGCGCGGAAGCTTTCCATGTCGAACATGGTGCAGATTTCCCGAATCTCATTGCCGGGCGTCAGGCTCCAGTAAGCCATGGCCGATATGCTCAACACCTTGTCACTGGGCGGGTAGCCCAGTGCAGGTTTCTGGATGGTGCCGATCAGCGTGCTCCAGGTCATGACCTTGTAGCCTTCGGCGACGCACTCCTCAACCACCACCTGCAGGTCCGGCATGGCGTGGCGGATGTCCTGCACCATCCGCGAGAAGCCGGCGCTGTCGAGCGGGCGGCCGATGAACGAGCTCTTGTAGAGAAAGTCGCTGCTGTGCAGCTGCTCGGCCAGTGCCAGGCGGCCCTTGTTCCAGGCAAGGTCGATATGCTGACAAACCACCTTCTTGCGATCATCCACTGACATGACGCCCTCCAGACTGCTGGCTCAAATTGCCTGACGTGCTGCGCAATTTAGCAGCAGGCGGGAGGGGGCTGGGATTGGCCGAAATGCCGCTTCGCTGGCGTCAGCGATGTGTCATAGCAGGCCGCTCAGCTTCAGCGCCTGGTAACCGGCATACACGGCCAGTGCCGCGAAGGCGCAGGCCGCCAGACGGCGAATCAGGGTCAGCGGCAGGCGCTCGGCGGCGAAGTTGCCTGCCAGCACCACCGGCACGTTGGCGATCAGCATGCCCAGCGTGGTGCCGATTACCACCAGGATGAAATGCGGGTACTGGGCGGCCAGCATCACCGTGGCGACCTGGGTCTTGTCGCCCATTTCGGCGAGGAAGAAGGCGATCAGCGTGGTGAGGAAGGGGCCGTATTTCTTAAGGCCCGACTCTTCATCTTCATCCAGCTTGTCCGGCACTAGGGTCCAGGCCGCCACGGCGACGAAGCTGGCGGCAAGGATCCAGCTCAGGGTGGCGGGCGAGAAGAAGCCGGCGACCCAGTTACCGACAGCGCCTGCGGCGAAGTGGTTGGCCAGGGTGGCGACGACGATGCCCCAGATGATCGGCCAGGGCTTGCGGAAGCGAGCGGCCAGCAGCAGGGCGAGCAACTGGGTCTTGTCGCCGATTTCGGCGAGGGCAACGATCAGGGTGGGGACGAACAGGGATTCCAGCATCAGGTTTCCTAAAGGGGGCGGGTCGACACGGCTTATGACACGAACGACCTTCCCGCCCCGGGTGAGGTTGTGCGTGTCATAGGTCTTGTCAAACCGCAGGCCTCTCTGTGAAGGCCTTGGGTCGCATGCGCCATGCTCTGCGGAGCAAGTGTGTTGACGCATGCCGGGCGAGCAGGGCGCTCGCGGGAGACTACTCCCCTAGGACGGGCGCCATTGTGCCCAAGCGTTGCGCTCGGAGCAACCCCGCTCAGCGCCGGGCGCTGTAGATGCGAAAACCCTCGGCCTCGGCCAGGGTGCGGCAGTGGCCGAGATGACGCTCGATCAGAGGCGGATACTTGAGGAAGCTGTTGGCCACCAGACGCAACTCGCCACCTTTGCCCAGATGGCGCGCCGCCTGGGTCAGCAGGTTCTCGCTGGCCTGATAGTCGGTGTGCACGCCCTGATGGAATGGCGGGTTGCTGACGATGGCGCTCAGCCCCTCGGGCGCCGATTCGATACCGCTGCCGGCGATCAGGTTGGCCGTCAGGCCATTGCGCGCGAGGGTCAGGCGGCTGCTTTCCAGAGCGAAGGCATCGACATCCAGCAGGCTCAGCTCGCTGTCCGGGTAACGCCGTTTGAGCGCCGCGCCGAGCACGCCGGCGCCGCAGCCGAAGTCCAGCAGGTGACCGTTCGGCAGGTCCGCGAGGTGCTCGAGCAGCAATGCGCTGCCGCGATCGAGCCGGCCGTGAGCGAACACGCCGGGCAGGGTGACGATCTCCAGCGCGCCATCGCTCAGTCGCACCGGGTAACACTGCGCCAGCGCATGCAGGTCGGGCACTGGCGGCGCGTGATTCACCTCCACGCACCAGAGCTGACAGTGCCTGGCGCTATCGAGTTTGCGCGGCTTGCCATAGGCAGCCAATTGCTTCGACGCACGTTCGATGCCGCCACGTTTTTCGCCGACCAGGTACAACGTCTTGCCTGCCAGGCGCGAGGCCAGGGCTTGTAGCAGGTAGTCGGTCAGCTCGCGCGACTTGGGCAGAAACAGCACGGCGGCGCGATAGTCACCCTCCGGCATACGCGTGCCGAAGTGGCTACGACCGGCGAAGCGCGCCGCGAGCAGCGCCTGATCGCCCGCGTGCCAGTTCCAGCCGCAGGCCTGCGGCAGTGTACCGAGCAGATCGTCGGCCGGCAGGCCGGCCAGCAACAGCTCGCCTTCGAACAGCTGGGCCTGACGCAGGAGAACTTCGCTTCGCGGGTCCATGGAGCTTCCTACAAATCTGTAATGCGTAAAGGCAAGAGGGCCGGGAGCACGAAACCGGGGCATTGCTGCCAAGGCGCAGCGCCGGCCCGTCGCTCCCGAAAAAGCTGCGCAGCTTACCCGACGACTCGCAACGGCGCACCGGCGAAGAAGCCGGCCGCGTTCGCTGCCATCTGACCGACGATGCGCTGGCGCGCCTCCTGGCTGCCCCAGGCGCTGTGCGGAGTGATGATCAGGCGCGGGATATCGGCGGCCAGTAGCGGGTTGCCGTCCTTCGGCGGCTCCTGCGTCAGCACGTCGGTAGCAGCGCCGCCCAGATGACCGCTGCGCAGGGCATCGGCCAGTGCCTGTTCGTCGACCAGGCCGCCACGCGCGGTGTTGATCAGGAAGGCGCGCGGTTTCATCAGCGCCAGTTCCTGCGCGCCGATCAGGTTGCGTGTCTGTTCGTTGAGCGGGCAGTGTAGGGTCAGGGCGTCGATCTGCGGCAGCAGTTCGTGCAGCGGCAGGCGATCGGCACGGGTCGGGCGACCGGGCAACTGGCCGAGCAGTACGCGCATGCCGAAGGCTTCGGCCAGGCGCGCAACGGCGCCGCCCAGTTCGCCATGGCCGAGCATGCCCAGAGTCTTGCCCTCGAGTTCGACGATGGGATGGTCGAGCAGGCAGAACTGGTTGGCCTGCTGCCAGCGGCCGGCGGCTATGTCGCGCTGGTAATCGGGCAGACGCGTGGCCAGGGCCAGGAGCAGCATCAGCGTGTGTTGCGCCACGGACGGTGTGCCGTAGCCCTGGCAGTTGCAGACGGTCACCCCATGAGCGCTGGCGGCCTTCAGGTCGATGTTGTTGGTGCCGGTGGCAGCCACCAGCACCAGCTTCAGTTCGGGGCAGGCGGCGAAGGTGGTGGCGTCCAGCGGCACCTTGTTGCTGATGGCGACCTGGGCGCCCTGCAGGCGTTCGGCGACCTGATCCGGACGCGTGTGTGCGTGCAGGGTCAGCTCGGCGAAGGCCTGATGCAGCGGTTGCATGTCGAGGTCGCCAAGGTCGAGGGAGGCGTGGTCGAGAAACACGGCGCGTGGGCTGTTGCTCATCAGCTGTACCTTTTCGCTGGAGGGTCGCAGGAGTAGATTGGCGAGCCTACCAGACCTTCACCGTCGCTGCGGAGCCGCCATGTACTGGACCGAATTTCTCACCGTTGCCCTGATTCATCTGCTGGCAGTGGCCAGCCCCGGGCCGGATTTCGCCATCGTCGTGCGCGAAAGCGTCGGTTATGGCCGCCGTGCCGGGCTGTTCACCGCCTTCGGTGTGGGCACCGGCATTCTGGTGCACGTGACCTATTCGCTGCTCGGCATCGGCCTGATCGTTTCGCAGTCCATCGTGCTGTTCAACGCGCTGAAATGGCTGGCAGCCGCCTACCTGCTGTATATCGGCATCAAGGCGCTGCGTGCGCGTCCGGCCGATCCAGCCGGCGCCGAGCTGAACCTGGCGGCCGGTGAGCGCAGTGGCCGTGGCGCCTTCGTCACGGGGTTCATCACCAATGGCCTTAACCCCAAGGCGACGCTGTTCTTTCTGTCGCTGTTCACCGTGGTGATAAATCCGCATACCCCGGTGGCGGTGCAGGCCGGTTACGGCCTCTATCTGGCCCTGGCCACCGCGTTCTGGTTCTGCCTGGTGGCCTGGCTGTTCAGCCAGCAGCGCGTACGCGCCGGTTTCGCCCGCATGGGGCACTGGTTCGATCGGCTGATGGGCACGGTGCTAGTGGGTATCGGCGTGAAGCTGGCGCTGACCGAGATGCGCTAACGAAAGAGCCCCGCGACTGCGGGGCTCTTGGCTGATGGGCTGGCTTACAGCAGTTCGATCGCCACCGCGGTGGCTTCGCCGCCACCGATGCACAGCGAGGCGATACCGCGCTTGCCGCCTTTCTTCTGCAGGGCATTGATCAGGGTCAGGATGATCCGCGAGCCGGTGGAGCCGACCGGGTGCCCCTGGGCGCAGGCGCCACCGAAGACGTTGACCTTGGCGTGATCCAGGCCGTGCTCGCGCATGGCCAGCATGGTCACCATGGCGAAGGCTTCGTTGATCTCGAACAGGTCGACCTCGTCCTTGTTCCAGCCGGTCTTCTTCAGCAGGTTGCTCATGGCACCGATGGGGGCCAGGGTGAACTCGCTCGGGTCCTGACTCTGGGTGGCGTGCGCAACCACCCGGGCCAGCGGCTTGAGGCCGCGTTTGGCGGCTTCCTCGGCAGTCATCAGCAGCAGGGCGCTGGCGCCATCGGAGATCGAGCTGGCGTTGGCGGCGGTGATGGTGCCGTCTTTCCTGAAGGCGGGTTTGAGCGCAGGAATCTTGTCCAGATTGGCCGTCAGCGGCTGCTCGTCATCCTTGACCAGCACCTCGCCCTTGCGCGAGGTAACGGTGATCGGAACGATCTCTGCCTCCAGCGAGCCGTCCTGGATCGCTGCCTGGGCACGCTTGAGCGACTCGATGGCATAGGCGTCCATTTCCTCGCGGGTGATGCCGTACTTGTCGGCCGTTTCCTGGGCGAAGGAGCCCATCAGGCGGCCGGTGCGCGCGTCTTCCAGGCCGTCGAGGAACATGTGGTCCTTGATCTCGCCATGGCCCATGCGCAGGCCGGTACGGGCCTTTTCCAGCACATAGGGGGCGTTGGACATGCTTTCCATGCCGCCGGCGATCATCACCTGGTTGCTGCCGGCCTTCAGCGAGTCGAAGGCCATCATCACCGCCTTCATGCCCGAGCCGCACAGCTTGTTGATGGTGGTGCAGCCGGTGGCACTAGGCAGGCCGGCATTGAGCGACGCCTGGCGCGCCGGGCCTTGCTTGAGGCCGGCGGGCAGCACGCAGCCCATGATCACTTCCTGCACCTCGGCCGGCTCGATACCGGCGCGCTTGACCGCTTCACGGATGGCAGCAGCGCCCAGGTCGACGGCCGCTACGCTGGCCAGGCTGCCTTGAAAGCCGCCCATGGGGGTACGGGCGCCGCTGACGATGACGATATCGGACATGGTGTTACCTCGAACGAAAGAGTGGCTCGGTGCAGGCTTTTTTCAGAACTGCCTGGTTGTCTCGATTCTAACCGGTGACCAGAAGTGGCCATAGGGTCACGTTGCAAATCATTCTTTGGGCTGATTTCGCTGTGCAGGCGCCGCTCTAGAGTCGCTGCATCATAAATCCTGGCGTGCCCCAAGGTGACTTCATGCTGCAGACCCGACTGATCCCTTCCGCTACCAATGCCCACGCTTATCCGCTGCTGATCAAGCGCCTGCTGCTGTCCGGCAGCCGCTACGAGAAGACCCGCGAAATCGTCTATCGCGACAAGCTGCGTTACAGCTACGCCACCTTCAACGAGCGCGTCGCCCGTCTGGCCAACGTGCTCAGCGAGGCCGGGGTCAAGGCCGGCGATACCGTGGCGGTGATGGATTGGGACAGCCACCGCTACCTGGAATGCATGTTCGCCATTCCCATGCTCGGCGCGGTGCTGCACACCATCAACATTCGCCTGTCGCCGGACCAGATTCTCTACACCATGAACCATGCCGAGGACCGCTTCGTGCTGGTCAACAGCGAATTCGTGCCGCTGTACAACGGCATCGCCGGGCAACTGACCACCGTCGAGAAGACCCTGCTGCTGACCGATGGCGAGAGCAGGAGCGCCGACCTGCCGAACCTCGTCGGTGAGTACGAGAGCCTGCTGGCGGCGGCCAGCCCGCATTACGACTTCGCCGACTTCGACGAGAACTCGGTCGCCACCACCTTCTATACCACCGGCACCACTGGCAATCCCAAGGGCGTGTACTTCACCCATCGGCAACTGGTGCTGCACACCCTGTCGATGGCGACCACCATGGGCGGCCTGGACAGCATCCGTCTGCTGGGCAACGACGATGTCTACATGCCCATCACGCCGATGTTCCACGTGCACGCCTGGGGCGTGCCGTACGTGGCCACCATGCTCGGGGTCAAGCAGGTGTACCCGGGGCGCTACGAGCCGGACATGCTCTGCCGGTTGATCAAGGAGGAGAAGGTCAGCTTCTCCCACTGCGTACCGACCATCCTGCAGATGGTGCTCAATGCCGAAGGTGCGCAGGGCCACGACTTCGGCGGCATGAAGATGATCATCGGCGGCAGCGCGCTGAACCGTTCGTTGTACGAGGCGGCCAAGGCGCGCGGCATCCAGCTCACCGCCGCCTACGGCATGTCCGAAACCTGTCCGCTGATTTCCTGCGCCTACCTCAACGAGGAGCTGCGCGCCGGCGGCGAGGACGAGCGCACCACCTACCGGATCAAGGCCGGCATTCCGGTGCCGCTGGTGGAGGCGGCGATCATGGATGCGGACGGCAAGCTGCTGCCCAGTGACGGCGAGTCGCAGGGCGAACTGGTGCTGCGCGCGCCCTGGCTGACGCAGGGCTATTTCCGCGAGCCGGAGAAGGGCGAGGAATTGTGGGTCCACGGCTGGCTGCATACCGGCGATGTGGCGACCATCGACGGCATGGGCTTCATCGAAATCCGTGATCGCATCAAGGATGTGATCAAGACCGGCGGCGAATGGATTTCTTCCCTGGAACTGGAGGACCTGATCAGTCGGCACCCGGCCGTGCGTGAAGTGGCCGTGGTCGGCGTGCCGGACCCGCAGTGGGGGGAACGCCCGTTCGCGCTCCTGGTGTTGCGCGACGAGCACGGGCTGGATGCCAAGGGCCTGAAGGAGCACCTCAAACCCTTCGTCGAGCAGGGCCACATCAACAAGTGGGCGATTCCCACGCAGATCGCGCTTGTTACTGAAATTCCCAAGACCAGTGTCGGCAAACTGGACAAGAAGCGCATCCGCGTGGAAATCGCCCAGTGGCAGGAGGCTGGCAGCGCATTCCTGTCCACGCTGTGAGGTGCGAATTGACTGGGCGGTGAAAGTGACCGCTCAGTCAAACAAGCGTTTGGCTTGCTAATTGCTGTTTCACGTCCATGCTTGGCTAGGGGCAGGGTCTGAAACCTGCGAGCCAGAGTGGCTGGGGGCTGCAAATCACACTTTCGAGGGATCAAGCAGTACCACCTGCTGGCTATAGTCCAAGCATCCATAACAAAAAACACATGGAGTAGCGTCGATGACAAAAACAACACCCTACTGGCGCCTGGCAAAACTGCCGCTGGCCGTCAGCCTCGCTTCCACCCTTGCCGCTCCGGCTTTCGGCGTCACTTTCAATATCGGTGAAATCGAAGGGCAGTTCGATTCGCAGCTGTCCGTTGGTGCCAGTTGGTCCACAGAGAAGGCGGACAAAGACCTGATCGGTTACAACAATGGGGGACGTGGTCTCTCCATGACGTCCGACGACGGTCACATGAATTTCAAGCGCGGTGAAACCTTCTCCAAGATCTTCAAGGGTATCCATGACCTTGAACTGAAATATGGCGACACCGGTGTATTTGTGCGTGGCAAGTATTGGTATGACTTTGAGCTGAAAGACGAAAGTCGGCCTTTCAAAGATATCAGTGACAGTAACCGTAAAGAGGGTGCTCAGTCCTCGGGCGCGGAAATTCTCGACGCCTTTATCTACCACAACTACACCATCGCTGATCTGCCGGGCAGTGCTCGCTTCGGCAAACAGGTGGTGAACTGGGGCGAGAGTACTTTCATCGGCGGTGGTATCAATGCCGTCAACCCGATCGATGTTTCGGCGTTCCGTCGTCCTGGCGCTGAGATCAAGGAAGGCCTGATCCCGGTCAACATGTTCTTCGTCCAGCAGAGTCTGACCGATAACCTCTCGGTAGAGGCATTCTATCAACTCGAGTGGGATCAAACGGTTGTCGATAACTGCGGCACCTTCTTCTCGCAGCCGGATATCATTGCCGATGGCTGCGACCAGAATCTTGCTGTGTTGGCTGGGCGTCAGGCTCTGACCCCTCAACAGCTTGCACTGTTCTCGCAGCTCGGCGCGACCAATGTGACCAACGAAGGTGTGATCGTCCCGCGTGGGCAGGACAAGGACGCACGTGACAGTGGCCAGTGGGGCGTAGCGTTCCGCTACCTCGCTGAACCAATCGATACCGAGTTCGGCTTCTATGCGATGAACTATCACAGTCGTCTGCCAATTTTCAGCGGTAAAGGAGCTTCGGCTGCGCAAACCGCTCTGATCAACCAGACCCTGAGCGCTATTGCACAAGCGCAGATCGGGGGTAACCCGGCGCTCATCAACCCAGTCGTCACCGCTCTGGCCGGTGCCGGTGCCTCCGGCTTTGCCGGTAGCAGCAGCTACTTCGTCGAGTACCCGGAAGACATTCGCCTGTATGGCATCAGCTTCTCCACCACGTTGCCCACTGGCACGGCATGGAGCGGTGAGCTGAGCTACCGGCCCAATGCTCCCGTGCAGCTCAACAGTACCGATATCCTTTATGCCGGGATCAAGGATCTCTCCATCAATACCGGCGTTGGTGGCATCGTTGTAAACCCCTACACAAATGCTTCTTTGTTGACCGGTGCTCCGGGGCAGGAGCTCAATGGTTACCGCCGTAAGGAAATTACTCAATTCCAGACGACGCTGACCCACTTCTTCGATCAAGTGATGGGGGCTAGCCGCCTAACTCTGGTGGGTGAGCTGGGCGTTACCCATGTTGGTGGATTGGAGAGCACTTCCAAAGTGCGCTATGGCCGTGATCCGGTCTTCGGTCCCGGCGAGTTGCCTGGCGGCACCTGTGCCACGTTGAACCGCGCTACCTTGGCGCGTGCGCCACAGCCGGACTACACCAATGTCGACAAGCACTGTGACGACGATGGTTTTACCACTAGCACGTCTTGGGGCTATCGCGCTCGCGCCATCTGGGATTATCCAAATGCTCTCGCCGGTGTGAACCTGCGCCCAAGTGTAGCCTGGTCGCATGATGTTGAAGGTTACTCGCCTGGTCCGGGTGCCAACTTCGAAGAGGGCCGTAAAGCCGTCAGTCTTGGTCTCAACGCCGAATACCAGAACACTTACACCGCTGATCTTTCCTATACCACCTTCTTCGGTGGCGGTGATTTCAACACCCAGCGAGACCGCGACTTCGTTGCGCTCAGCTTCGGTATGAACTTCTAAGCGGCCAGGAATTTCGAGGAATCATGATGCAAATGAAAACAACAAAAAAACTGTGGCAAAGCGGTGTCCTGACCCTGTCTCTGCTGGCGACCAGCGTGATGGCGGCAGTGTCGCCCGATGAAGCGGCGAAACTGGGCAACAGCCTGACTCCGGTCGGTGCCGAAATGGCGGGCAATGCCGATGGTTCGATTCCAGCCTGGACCGGCGGCCTGCCGGCCAACGCGGGCAGTGTGGACGGCAAGGGCTTCCTGTCCGACCCGTTCGCCAACGAGCAGCCGCTGTTCACCATCACCGCGCAGAACGTCGAGCAGTACAAGGACAAGCTGACCCCCGGCCAGCTGGCGATGTTCAAGCGCTATCCGGAAAGCTACAAGATGCCGGTCTACCCGACCCACCGTTCGGCCAGCCTGCCGGCTTCGGTGCTCGAGGCGACCAAGCAGAACGCGGTCAACACCCGTATGGTCGAGGGCGGTAACGGGCTGGAGAACTTCAAGACTGCCAACCCCTTCCCGATCCCGCAGAACGGCCTGGAAGCGATCTGGAACCACATCACCCGCTACCGCGGTGGCAGCGTGCGTCGTCTGGTGACCCAGGCGACTCCGCAGCCTAACGGTTCCTACTCGCTGGTCTACTTCCAGGACGAGTTCACCTTCCGCGACGCGCTGACCGACTTCGATCCGAGCAAGGAAAGCAACGTACTGTTCTACTTCAAGCAGCGCGTGACCGCTCCTTCGCGTCTGGCCGGTAACGTGCTGCTGGTGCACGAAACCCTCAACCAGGTGAAGGAGCCGCGCCTGGCGTGGCTGTACAACGCCGGTCAACGTCGTGTGCGTCGTGCGCCGCAGGTGTCCTACGACGGTCCGGGTACCGCGGCCGACGGTCTGCGTACCTCCGACAACTTCGACATGTACAACGGTGCGCCGGATCGCTACGACTGGAAGCTCAACGGCAAGAAGGAGATCTATATCCCCTACAACGCCTACAAGCTCGATTCGCCGAACCTGAAGTACTCCGACATCATCAAG
>VFQR01002074.1_pt1 | contig 13469 bp, 15 predicted proteins | sample 3512321 | NCBI WGS metagenome assembly VFQR01 (sample SAMN10412374, study PRJNA504923) | tailings metagenome | isolation source: Relicate 3 Philex TSF1 revegetated site | place: Philippines: Tuba, Benguet | collected 2017-08-29
CGCGACATGGTGCGCCAGCGCTTCCAGCCGAAGGCGATCATCTCGCCCGGCTCGCCCGGCTTCTACGACGAGGAGTTCTACCAGGCGCTCGGACCTCTGGCCGATTTCGTCATGTTCGGCCTGCCCTGGGCCAACCCCAAGTCCAACATGACCCAGGCCTTCGAGAAGGCCTTCGCCAAGGCGAACCCGAACAACCGCTTCGCCGTCGACAGCTTCAACGCCGGCTTTGCCTTCGAGGGCCTGCTGATCGCCGCCGATGCCTTCAAGCGCGCCGGCACCACCAACGGTCCGCAGCTCATGGAGGCGGTCCGCGCCACGAGCCTCGCCGAGCACATCATGATCGGCGGCCCCATCACCTTCGATGCCAAGGGGCAGAACCCCAACATCGGCTCGGCGCTGGTGCAGAACCTCAAGCGCGTTCCCACTGTCGTCCTGCCGAAGGACGTGGCGGTGGCCGAGCCGGTGCTGCCCTTCCCGGCGTGGCAGGGCCGGAGCTGACCCTCCGCCGCGGGATCCTGCGGGCGACTGCCGCCATCGGCTGCGGTCTCCTGCTCGTCGCCTGCTCCAACGAGGATCGCGCCCGCCGCAAGCTCAACGACGCCGGCCATACCGAGGTGCGAATCCTCGGCATGGCTTGGTTCCGCTGCGGCCTCGGCAAGGACGCGACACGGTTCGAGGCGCGGGATGCAGCGGGACGCAGGGTTTCCGGCGTCGTCTGCTCGGACTGGCTGAAGGGTGACGTCATCGAGACGGATCGCTGACAGGCGGCCTGCGGCGTTGCGGCGCCGCGGCCATGACGGGACGGCTGTTGCCCCCGCAGCGACGACGGTTTAACTGCCCTGTCACACCGGATCGGGACCCCCGCTGCACACATGCTCTGGTCGCTCTACGCCAATGTTCTCGTCCAGGGCGTCCTGACGGGCCTCGTCTACGGCCTGATGGCGCTCGGGCTTTCGGTCATCTTCGGTGTCGTCCGGGTGGTCAACTTCGCCCATGGCGAGTTCGCGGTGGTCGCCATGTACGCCGCCTTCGTGCTGTTCCGCTCGTTTGGCCTCGATCCCTTCCTGTCGATGCTGCCGATCGCGCTGGCCTTCTTCGTCATCGGCTACGGGTTGCAGCGCACGCTCATCAACCCCTTCGTGTCGCGCCCGGAGCACGAGCAGTTCATCCTGCTCGTCGGCCTCGCCATCATCATGGTCAACGGCACGCTGATGATCTTCGGGCCTGATGCCCGCAGCGCCAACCTTCCCTATTCCTTCGACAGCTGGGAGATCGGCGCCGTCATCATCGACAAGGTGCGCCTCTATGCCGCCGTCGCGGCGCTCGCCGTGGCAGCCCTGCTCTTCGCCTTCTTCCGCTTCACCGACACGGGGGTAGCGATCCGCGCCTGCGCCGACAATCTCGTCGGTGCCGCCGTGGTCGGCCTCGACGTGAAGAAGCTCTATGCGCTGACCTTTGGCCTCGGCCTCGCCTGTGTCGGCGCAGCGGGCGCCCTGATGGTGACGCTGACCGATGCGACACCGATGATCGCGCCGGCCTTCACGCTTCTCGCCTTCACAATCGTCATCATCGGCGGCATGGGATCCATGACCGGTGCCATCGTCGGCGGGCTGCTCATCGGCGTCGCCGAGGCGCTCGCCTCGGTGCTGATCGCGCCGTCGATGAAGACCATGGCCTCCTTCGCGCTCCTCGTGCTCATCCTGGCGCTGAGACCGCAGGGCCTCCTCGGGAGGCGGGCATGAATCCCTTCGCCGTGCTCGCCCGGCTCGCCGACGAGGCGCCGCGCCGCGCCCTCGTCCTGCTGGCGGCCTTCGTCGCCGTGCTTCTGGTGGCGCCCGTCGTGCTCGACCGCTACCTGCTCTCGGTCTTCTTCCTGATCTTCTGGTTCGCGACCGTCGGTCAGGCCTGGAACATCATGATGGGCTTCTGCGGCCAGCTCTCGCTCGGCCATGCCCTCTACGTCGGCCTCGGCGGCTATGTTGGCGCGCTGCTCTGGGTGAAGTTCGGCGTCTCGCCGACCATCGCGATCCTGCCCGCCATGGCGGTCGCCATGGCTTTCGGCGCGGTCATCGGCTGGCTCGGCTTCCGCTTCGGCATCGAAGGCGTCTATTTCGCGCTCCTCACCATCGCCTTCGCCGAGGTTGCCCGCATCGGCTTCGACAACTGGTCATATGTCGGCGGCGCGGCGGGCTTCTTCATCCCCGTCTCCCCCGTCGCCAGCCCTGTGAACCTGCGCGGCGGGCCGATGCTGTTCTACTACGTCGCGCTCGCCATGATGGTCGTCGCCTTCATCCTCTGCGCGGCGCTGCGGCGCTCGCGGCTCGGCCATGCCTGGCTCGCCGTGCGCGAGGATGCCGAGGCGGCGCGTGCGCTCGGCATCGACGTCTTCCGCGCCAAGATGGCGGCGGTCCTCGTCTCCTCGGCCATGACGGCGGTCGCGGGCGTCGTCTACGCCTTCTACCAGAACAACCTCTTCCCCAGTCAGACCTTCGACATCGCCCGCTCCATCGAGATGATCCTCGCCCCCATCATCGGCGGCCTCGGCACGCTGTTCGGGCCGGTGCTCGGCGCCTTCATCCTGACGCCGCTCGGCCAGACGCTCATCGCCCTCGTCGAGAAGATCGCCGGCCGCGCCATCCCGGGCGTCAACCTGGTCTTCTACGGCGCGGCGCTCATGGTGATCATCTGGGTCTCGCCCAATGGCGTCTGGCCCTGGCTGAAGAAGAAGCTCGGCATTCCGGAGGGGCGGGAATGACGGCGCTCCTCGACGTCCGCGGCGTCACCAAGCGCTTCCGCGGCCTGACCGCCGTCGATAATGTGTCCCTCACCGTCGACGAGGGTGAGATCTTCGCCGTGATCGGCCCCAACGGCGCGGGCAAGACCACCCTGTTCAACATGATCGCCGGGGTGATGATCCCCGATGCCGGGTCCATCACCTTCGCTGGCGAGCGCGTCGACGGCGTGCCGCCGCACGAACTCTGCCGCAGGGGCCTTGCCCGCACCTTCCAGATCGTCCGGCCCTTTCCCGAACTCACCGTGATGGAGAACGCCACCATCGGCGCCATGATGCGCGCGCCGGACATGGATGCGGCGCGGACCAGGGCTGCCGAGGTGCTGCGCCAGCTCGACCTCTGGGACCGGCGCGACGCCAGGGCGAAGTCCCTGACGCTGCCCGACCGCAAGCGCCTCGAATGCGCGCGGGCTCTGGCCACGCAGCCACGCCTGCTCCTCCTCGACGAGGTGATGGCGGGCCTGCGTCCCACCGAGGTCGACCGCATCGTCGCCATCCTCAAGGACATCAACCGGCAGGGTGTGACGATCCTGCTCATCGAGCATGTCATGCGCGCCACCATGGCGCTGGCCGGTCGCATCCACGTCCTCCACCACGGCGCCACCATCGCCGAGGGCACGCCGGAGGAGGTCACCCGCCACCCCAGGGTGCTCGAGAGCTATCTCGGGGCCGAAGCCTTATGATGGGTGCGCTCTGATGCTGCTGGTCCACGACATCGACGTCTTCCACGGCGACGCGCAGGCACTCGACAAGGTCTCGCTGGAGGTGCCGGAGCGCTCCATCGTCGCCATCGTCGGCGCCAACGGCGCGGGCAAGACGTCGCTCATCCGCACCATCGCCGGCATGCATCGTCCCGCCTCGGGCACGATCCGCTTCAAGGACCGCGACATCACGGGACTGCCGAGCCACGAGGTCTGCGACCTCGGCATCGGCCAGGTCGCGGAGGGCCGCCAGGTCTTCCCCTCGCTGTCGGTGGCGGAGAACCTCGCCATGGGCGCCATGATCCCGCGCGCCCACCGCCACAAGGCGCGCAATCTCGAACGCGTCTACACCATGTTCCCGCGGCTGCTGGAACGCTCGGGTCAGGCAGCAGGGACGCTCTCGGGCGGCGAACAGCAGATGCTCGCCATCGGTCGCTGCCTGATGGGCGAGCCGGAACTCGTCATGTTCGACGAGCCGTCCCTCGGCCTCGCGCCGACCGTCGTGCAGGACGTGCTGCGCACCATCCGCGACCTCGCCGAGGGCGGGCTCACCTGCGTCCTCGTCGAGCAGAACGTGGCGGTGTCCCTGAAGCTCGCCAGCCGCGGCTACGTGCTGGAGAACGGCCGCATCACCCTCTCCGGCACCGGCGAGGCGCTGCTCGCCGACGACGGAGTGCGGAAGGCCTATCTCGGGATGTGAAACGTCACGCCGCGCCGGCCACCGCCGCGCGCGTCTTCTCCAGCACATAGGCCTCGACCGCCGCCTGTTCGTTCGGCAGATGGGCGATGCGCTCCTCCCGCTCCATCAGGTTGCCGAGCCAGGCCGGCAGGGCAGGGCGGGTGCCGGAGGCCGCCTCGACAGCGTCTGGGAACTTGGCGGGATGGGCGGTGGACAGCACCACGGTCGGCACCGCCGGATCGGCGGCCACCTTGCGCGCAGCGACGAGCCCGACGGCCGTGTGCGGGTCGAGGAGGTAGCCTGCCTCGTCCAGCGTCGACCTGATCATGCCGGAGACCTCCGCCTCATCGGCGCGGGCGGCGGCGAACTCCGAACGGATGGAGGCCAGCGCCGCCTCGCCGATGGAGAAGCTCTTCGACTGGGCGAGCCCGGTCATCATGCGCCGGACCGCGCCGGAGTCGCGGCCATGGGCGTCGAACAGCAGGCGCTCGAAGTTGGACGAGACCTGGATATCCATCGAGGGCGAGGAGGTCGGCACGACGCCCGTCACCTCGTAGCGGCCGGTGCGGATGGTCCGCTCCAGGATGTCGTTGACGTTGGTGGCGACCACCAGCTCGGCAATCGGCAGGCCCATGCGCTTGGCGACGTAGCCGGCGAAGACGTCGCCGAAATTCCCCGTGGGCACCACGTAGCGGGCGGCGCGGTGCGGCGCGCCGAGGGCGGCGCCGGCGGCGAAGTAATAGACCACCTGGGCGACGATGCGCGCCCAGTTGATGGAGTTGACGCCTGACAGGCGCACCCGGTCGCGGAAGGAATGGTTGTTGAACAGGCCCTTCACGATGGCCTGGCAGTCGTCGAAGGTGCCATCGATGGCGACGGCATGAACGTTCGGCGCATCGACAGTGGTCATCATCCGCCGCTGCACGTCGGAGACGCGCCCATCCGGGAACAGGATCACCACGTCGACCTGGTCGAGCCCCTTGAAGGCCTCGATGGCCGCGCCGCCGGTGTCGCCCGAGGTGGCGCCGACGATGGTGGCGCGCTGTCCGCGGGCCTTCAGCACATGGTCCATCAGCCGTCCGAGGAGCTGCATGGCGCAGTCCTTGAAGGCGAGGGTGGGGCCGTGGAAAAGCTCCAGTACCCATTCGGAGGAGGAGAGCTGCACCAGCGGTGTCACCGCCGGATGACGGAAGCTCGCATAGGCCTCGTCGATCATCCGCGACATGTCCGCCTCGGCGATGGCGCCGGCGACGAAGGGCGCCAGCACCCGACGTGCCACCTCCTCGTAGGACTGGCCGGAGAGGGCCGCGATCGCCTCCGGCGTCATGGCCGGCCAGCTTTCCGGCACATAGAGGCCGCCGTCGCGGGCGAGGCCGGCAAGAAGCGCGTCGGGGAAGTCCAGCACCGGAGCCTCGCCCCGGGTCGAGATGTAGCGCATGGCGAGGCCTCCACCGGCCCGAGATCGAACGTTGCGGCGGGATTAGGCCGCCCGGGGGCCCATGGCAAGCCTCGTCGGCACAGAAGGCGGTGCTGGACCGTCCGTCGCCATTCTGTCACAGGCAGGCCCTAGGAGCCTTGCCATGACCATTCGCGCCATTCTCCTCGACAAGGACGGCACCTTCGTCGATTTCGACCGCACGTGGGGCCCCGCGGCCTTCCGCGTCATGCAGCGCATGGCCAAGGGCGACCCCATCAAGGTCGACCGCCTGGTGGCGACCTCCCAGTTCGACCAGTCCGCGATGCGGTTCCTGCCGACCTCGCCGCTGGTGGCCGGATCCTCCGCCGACTACGGCCCGCTCTGGGCCGAGGCCATTGGCGTCCCATTCTCGAAGGCGGTGACCGACGAGATGGACGTGCTCTTCGTCGAGGAGGGGCTCGCCGGCCTGACGCCCATCGGCGATCCAGCCGGTGCCATCGGCGCGCTGAAGGCACGGGGCCTCGTCCTCGGCGTCGTCACCAACGACTCGGAGAACGGCGCCCGCAGCCAGACCGCGCGGCTCGGCATCGACCACCACTTCGATTTCATCGTCGGCTGGGATTCCGGCCATGGACGCAAGCCCGCGCCGGGCCAGATCCACGCCTTCCTCGACGCCTGGAAGATGGCGCCGCATGAGGTCGTCATGGTCGGCGACAGCCTGCACGACATGCACGCGGCGCGCGCGGCAGGCGTCATCGCCGTCGGCGTGACCTCGGGCCCGCTGATCCCGGACAATTTCGAACACCACGCCGACGTGGTGCTGCCCTCCTTCATGGACCTCGCCGGCTGGCTCGATGCGCGCGGCTGACGCCTCTCAGCGCAGCGAGGCGGCGAAGGCCTCGCCGTCCCGGAGACCGAGCTCGTAGGCCGCGCGGATCGCGGCCGCGTCGGTCACCGCGAAGCGGCTCGTGATGATGGGGATCGAGGGGCGCACCACCGTCCGGTTCGGTGCCTCCGCCATCTCGCGGCCGGCCCGTGTGGTGAGAACCAGCGTCCGGCCGCCGTTCTTCTCCACGGTGGTGATACGGTCGATGGGCGGATTGTCGACCAGCCCGCCGTCCAGCGCCGGGCGCCCGTTGACCAATCCGACCGGCATGAAGGGCGGCACCGAGGCCGTCCCCATCAGTGCATCGACCAGTTCCTCCGGCGCGGCGAGGTCATGGGTCGAGACCCAGCTCGCGGTCAGCCCGACGTGACGGCCGGCGCGGGAGTGTGCCGCACCGCCGAGGACCTTCTCCACCTGATAGGCCCCGATGGCGGCATAGGCGGCGACGAGCGGCGGCATGAAGCGCGGGGGGTGCGTCAGCTGGATGAGGATCTCCGGCGCTGCCCTGAGCGCCGCCAGTTCGAGATCACCGAAGACCTCGGCGATCAGGTCGCGGTAGAGGCCGCCGACGACGAAGGGCGAGCGCCCCTTCAGCATCCTCCCCCACTCCACCTCGCGCTCGATGGTGCCGCAGGCGTCGATGACGATGCGGCGGACCCGGTCGCCCTCGCCGATCAGCGAGAAGCAGGCCTGGAAGGCGCCGGCCGAGACGCCGACGACGAAGCGCGGTGCCTGCGGGTGCACGGCGGTGAAGGCGTCCCAGAATCCGCCCTGCCAGTAACAGCGGTTGCCGCCGCCGGCGAAGGCGATGGCGTCGAAGGAATGTCGGCTCATGCTGCCAATCTAGGGGAATGGAGGACGGTGCGTCGAGACGCCCGAAAAAGCGCGCGGAAGTCAGTCGGGATGGGGTTGCGCACCGCCGGGAGCGCCGCTATACACGCGGCCTGTTCGCGAGGCGGAGTGTAGCGCAGTCTGGTAGCGCACCACGTTCGGGACGTGGGGGTCGCAGGTTCAAATCCTGCCACTCCGACCAGCGGAAGGCCTTCTGGCCGTTCGATGGCTTCGTGGACGAAAGGGGCGGCCTCAGGGCCGCCCTTTTTCGTTTCATGCAACAGAGATGCAGCAACGACCCTAGGTTGCGGCAATAGGTTGCCATATCGCACGGAGAAACTGAAACTACCTACGTCGCACGTAACTGATGAGTGAATTCCGGAGAGATCCATTTCAGCAGTAGGAAAATTCTATCGTAGCCCGGCCTGTTAACCCCTCGTTTACCGTCCCGCAATATTACATCCATGACTGCCGAAAAAATGGGCAGCGGGAACGCGATGAGGAGATTGCAGCGATGGCGTCGAGCCGAAAGCCCCACTCCACGGTGGTCTCCCTGTTCTCTGATCGGGATGCTCCGAGCGGCGAGGCCGCGAGTCGAGCGATGGTGGTGCGGGCCTTCGCCGAGGCCACTGCCGCGCTGGGTCGTGCCGCTGAGTTGATGGATCATGGCTCTCTCGATGCCGACACCAGACTCGTGCTGATCCGCGGGGTGAAGGAACTGGTGATCCGCACCTTCAATCTGAACGCGGCCTACATGGAGGCCGAGGCGTCCACCTTCCGCCTCAAGCCGATCCTGCAGCCGGCGAAGACCGAGCCGACCGACGTGCCGCGGACCACTGCTTGAGGTCGGTGAGGGCGCCGGCCAGCGCGGCGGAACCACCGGTCCATGCCATGCGTTCGCCCTGCAGTCCTTGCAGGAGAGAGCCATGGCCGACGCCGATACCAAGATCGTGGAGCCTGACCGCAGGCAAAAGCCGCCGCCGTCCTACGATGCTCCCGGACCGCAGGATGTCCGGGCTGACACGGCCCGAAGTGGTCCTCTGGGCCGCCCGGTTCTGGTCGTTCTGATCGCCAGCCTCGGAGCGGCCTTCCTGCTGCTCATCGCCTACTGGGCGTTCTGGTCCGCCTCGATTCCCTGACGGTCGTCACACTGATGCGAGGCGTCGGATGCCGGGATTCTCCGGCGGTGGCGCGACCCGGTACTCGCCGCACCAGTCGCTGCGCGCCACCGAGGGCCAGCGCGCCGAGCCGTCCTCGCGCGCGACAGGCGGATGGGCGCGACACAGCCCACCCGACCGTGGTTCGAAGAAGTTCCGGCAATTGCCACACATCTCGGCCATGCGACGCCTCTCGTCTCGGGAACGCGGCGCCCAGTCTTAGCCGATGGCCCTTACCTCAGCGTTTCCATCAGGCCTGCAAGTAGCCTCGCCCGCGGCAGGATCGAGGAAACCAAACCGTATTCCTCCAGCGTGTGCGCGCCGGCCCCGTCGATGCCGAGGCCGTCGAGGGTCGGGACGCCGAGGGCTGCCGTGAAATTGCCGTCCGAGCCGCCCCCGGTCATCGGGCAATCGGCGAGGTCGAAGCCGACCGCATGGGCCACCGCCTGCGCCCTTTCCAGCATGCCGACGATCGTCGCTGTCTTCGGGTAGGCCGGCCGGTTGATGCCGCCCTGGACCGACACCGACACGTCGGGGTCGATCGCCCTGAGGCCGAGGAGACGAGCCACCATCTCTTCCCCGATCGCCGGATCCGGCACCCGCAGGTCGATCTCGGCGGTGCAGGTCTCGGGGGTGACATTGGCCGCCGTGCCGCCCTTGATCAGGCCGACCGTGGTGGTGATGCCGCGCGCATAGTCGGTCATCCCCTCGATGGCGAGGATCTGGTGCGCCATCTCGCGGATGGCGCTGCGGCCATCCTGGTGCCGGGCGCCCGCATGGGCGGGCCGGCCGTGCGTGGTGATGGTGAAGCGGCCGACCCCCTTGCGGGCCGTGACGATCCGGCCGCCGTCGCGGGCAGGCTCCGTCACCAGCACATAGGCGGCCTTCGCCGCCTCCTCCTCGATCGCCTCCCGGGAGGTCGGGCTGCCGATCTCCTCGTCGGGGGTGAAGAGGAAGGTCACCGGACGCGCGGTCGGGACGCCGGCGCGCACCAGCGCCCGATAGCCGGCGACGGCGAGATAGGCGCCGCCCTTCATGTCGTAGAGCCCCGGCCCGTAGAGCCGGTCGCCGTCGCGCCGGAAGGGGAGTCGGCCGGTCAGCGTGCCCTTGGGATGAACGGTATCGACATGGCTGAGGACGAGGATCGGCTTCTCGTTGGAGGGTTCCGCGCTGGAGACCTTCAGGATGCCGCCATAGCCGTCGCGTCCTTCGCGACGGTCAAGCGTCACCGGCAGGCCCTCGAAATCCTTCTCCACGGCATCGAGCACCGCCTCGACGCCGCTCGCATCATAGGTCGGGCTCTCGATGGTCACCCAGCGCCGGATGCCCTCGATCACCTCGTCCTCGTGGAGGGGAACGGTTGCCGCCCTGACGCTCATCGCTTCACCTATCTCTCGCGCTGTGCCCTGCGCGCTGCCGTCCGCATCTCGTCCAGGGCGGCGATCGTCCGCCTGGCATTGACGCCGAAATCCTGCCGTCCGTAGCGTGCCGCCGAGCGCATGTCGATGCGCGACCTGCCATTCACGTGGCGAATGCGAATGACGATATCGTCGCGCAGCCCCAGCACCAGCGACCGGGTGACCATCTCGATCCGGCCCTCGCGATCGGGGCCGCGGTAGTCGACCTGGTCGAGCACGGTCCAGCGGCGCTCTTCCACCAGGTCGGTGACGATCTCGCTGACGCTCTCCGGCGGCAGATCGATCTCGATCGCTCGGATCTCGGGGTAGATCCGTCGCTGGGTGGCGGCCAGCGCCGCATCGTAGCGTACGGGATTGGCACCCTGCGGCCGCGCCATCGCCGCGATGGCGAAACTTGGCGGATCGGAAAAGTCGGTGGTCACGTCGGCGATCATCGGCAATCGCCAGCCGATCACGGCCAGCGTCACCGGATAGGCCGATACGGCGAGCCCGATGATCACGGCGGCAGCGGCGTGGCGCCCGCCACGATAGCCTGTGAACCAGATGATCGCGCCGGCGAGGAGCGCCGTGAGCACCCCCGCCGCGACGACACCGAGGCCGACGGTGAGCGCCGTCACGCCCTGTGCGCCGTCAAGGCGGTCGGAGCGGGCGGCGAGCACCGCAACGAGCAGCACGGCGACGCCGACCAGCGTCAGACGAAGGCTCCAGACGGCGAGGCGGGAGGTCGGCTCGACCAGCGGGACGCGGCGCATGCGATGCTGTTCCTGGCCTCAGCTCGTCGTCTTGCAGATGTCGCGCAGCGCCTGCCACTGCTCGGGGCTGAGCGCTGGCGCCACGACGGGCCTGTTGCGGGCCATGCGGCGGATCGCCTCCTCGCGCTCGGCACTGGCCGGGTGGCTGGTGATCCACGACAGTGCGCCCGGTGGGCCGTTTCCGCCGGCCGAACGGAAGAAACCGGCAAGCCCCTCCGGATTGCCGCCGGCCTTCAGCATCAGGTCGACACCGAAGGCGTCGGCCTCGCGTTCGGCATCGCGCGAGAAGGCGCTGCTGAGCAGTGTCCGCGATGCGAGGAGGATGGCCGTTCCGCCGGCGAAGTCGCCGAAGACCGTTCCGAGCAGGAAGCCGAGGCCGCCGCTCTGGATCGCCGACTGAAGCCCATGGCGATAGCGCACATGGCCGATCTCGTGGCCGAGCACACCGGCGACCTCGTCCGGCCCCCGGGCGCGGGAGAGAAGCCCACGCATGATGTAGATGTAGCCGCCCGGCAGCGCGAAGGCGTTGACCATGGAATGGTCGATGACGACGACCCGCAGCGGCACATGCAGGTTGGCGTGCCGTTCGTAGCGGGCGACGAGTTCGTTGAGGGCGGCGACGCCGGCCGGCGACGAACAGGTCTTCATGCCATTTGGGCCGCCGAACTCGCGGCGGATCTGGGGATCCATCGCTGCCCCAAGTCGGATCTCGGCGCTGGCGGGGACGAGCGGCGCGATACGGCCGGCGATCGCCGGCAGGCCGAAATAGGCGAGGGCGAGCAGGGAGACCACGGCGGCGATGGCCCAGACCACGACCGACCGGCGCTCGCGACGCGTCTCCACCGAACCCGTCAGCGTCAGCGGCGCGCGGGAGGCGAGGTCGGCTGCAAAGGCAGGGTCGGCGATTTCCAGCCGCGGCTCGGCGGTCGAACCCGGCTCCGGCAGCCGTGTGACGGCAAGGCCTGCACCGCGGAAGCCTTCGATCCTGCGGATCGCCGCATAGGGCCAGGAGGCAATGACGCTGCCTTCGGCCGAGAAGATCGCGAGGCCGTCCGGATGGAGCGAGACCTCTACCGCGTGCCGGCGGCTGACGATCCCGTCATAGTAGCTGGCGGCGACGCTGGGCATCAGACACCGAACCCGAAATCGACGGCATCGCCGAGGCTGTCGCCCATGGCCGAGGCGTCGACATTGTTGGCCCTGACACCATCGAGTGCCGCGAGGTTCACCACGGCGAGAGAGGCGAGCCTTGCGCGGTAGAGTCTGAGGTCGATCAGCACCTGCTTGGCGATCCACATGGCGCCGATGAAGAGGAGATAGGCGAGGGCGAGCAGCACGACGCCGGTGATGCCGGCGACCGGCGAGTCGAGCGCCGGGGTTCCCCTGGCGAAGATTGCTGCCGCAACACCGCCGAACAGGATCGCGCCGACCACGATCATCAGCAGCAGGACGCCGAAGATGGCGATGCCGCCGATGATGTAGACCCCGTAGGAGGTCCCCACGGTGAAGGTCGAGGAGAGCGAGGCGCCGCCGAGGCGTGTTCCGTTCATCCGCCAGCGGAAGGTCACAGCCTGGAAGGCGGGGAAGAGGAGGATCGGAATGGTCACCGCCAGGATGCCGGCAGCGCTCAGCGCGACGATGATCATGCCGGCAGCCGGGTGGCGATCGAGTGTGCCGTTGCCGGCCGCGTTGAACAGGCTCTTCCAGAGGTCGGGCGAGATCGACAGCCCGACGGAGAGGAGCACCAGCAGCGGCAGGCCAAGGGCGAGCAGCCAGATGATGATGCCGCGTTTGAACAACTCGCCCGGTGCGCCGACGAAGTCTCCCTGCGCGTCGCCGTACCAGGTCGCCCGCATCTTCATGCGCTCCATGGCGGCGGCCGCCCAGGGATAGGCGAGACCGAGCGTCGCGATGACGCCGAGCCACAGGCCGAAGGCCTTGAAGGCATAGGCCCAGGCCGATCCCGTCATCCGCAGCCTCAGGCCACGGAACGAGGTGCGCGTCAGCCGGTAGCGGCGGCCGGCATAGACCGCGAACTGGCCGAGCAGCAGGTAGAGGACGAAGACCGTTCCCGAGACGACGAGTTCGGCCTGCGGCATGCCCAGCAGGATGAAGAAGGACGCGGCCTGGATCGGCAGCAGGATCGCGAGGGCGATGAGGAAGCCCTTCAGCAGCTCCATGCCCCGCCCGGTATAGGTGAGATCCTCCGGCCCGACGAAGCTGTGGGACCAGTAGTAGCGGCGCACGTCGGTGATGAACCAGAACCGGTAGATGCCGAGGGTGACGACCTGCAGCAGGAAGCCCTTGACCAGCAACCCGAACAGCTCGCCCGCCTGGCCGGTGAAGCCCACACGTGTCGTCGGCGCTGGCGGCACTGCTGAGGCAGCGGCAGCCGGAACCGCAGGCCGCGTCACCGCCTGCTCGGCCGCCGCCATGGCGGCCGCAGCGGACCTTGGCCCCCATGGCCCGGGCTGGGCGGCATCGGTCATCGAACCCTCCGGCGGCAAACCTCGACGCATGCTAGCCGCTGCAACGTTTCAGCGCCACGCCGGCGGCGGGCCGGCGGGGTTGCATGGGCAGGCAGCCGGGGCTCAGCCGGGGAAGCGATAGGCCTTGAACTGGTCCCGGAGGGCCGTCTTCTGGATCTTGCCCGTGGCGGTGTGCGGAATCTCGTCCACGACCACCACGTCGTCGGGCATCCACCACTTGGCGATCTTGCCCTCCATGAAGGCGAGGACGCCGTCGCGGGTCGGTGTCCGGCCGGCCTTCGGCACCACGATCAGCAGCGGCCTCTCGTCCCACTTCGGGTGCACCACGCCGATGACCGCCGCCTCGGC
>VFQR01002075.1_pt1 | contig 13469 bp, 11 predicted proteins | sample 3512321 | NCBI WGS metagenome assembly VFQR01 (sample SAMN10412374, study PRJNA504923) | tailings metagenome | isolation source: Relicate 3 Philex TSF1 revegetated site | place: Philippines: Tuba, Benguet | collected 2017-08-29
GGAAGCACGATCCACGCCGGTATCGATTGCGATCTCCGCAATTCTGGAAAGCGGTTCGCTCATCGGCTTCGGCTTCCAGAGAAAGCCCTTGCGTTGCAGCTCGGCCTGCTTCGCCTGTTTGTCGAGACTCAACGTGGCGCCACCGGACTGCAGCACGAGCCGGTTGCGGGTATTTTCAGCGATCGCCATGGCAGTTCCTTCCCTCAAGAAACCGCCCCCGCTGAAGATGTAATAAAGATTGCTCCAGCGAGGTACCGCAGCATTTGGGGCGCAATACTTCGGATTTATCTTTGTCCCTACACCGGCTCGATCAGGGTCTCATCGTTCTCATCGGCCCGGGAACTGTTCACGCGCCGTGAAACGCGACACTCGACAAGCGTCCCGGGCGATGCGGGCTTCAGGATTTCGATGCCGCTCTTGCCGGAGAGCCACGATGCGAGCTGATCTTTTTCCAGGATCATCGGCATGCGGCCGTGGATATGCGCGATCTCTTCCCCCGCATCCGTTACGATGATGGTGGCCGACGTTATGATTTCCCCGGTCGCCGGGTCGGCCCATTCTTCCCAGAGCCCGGCCATCGAAAGAATGTCGCCGTCGGCGCGGCGGAAATAATGCGGCTCTTTTCCGTCTTCGGTCTTGCGCCATTCGAAATAGCCGGAAGCCGGGATCACGCAGCGATACTTCCTGAAGGCGGTGCGGAACATCGGTTTTTCCGCGACCGTTTCGGCGCGGGCATTGAATGTCGCCGGAAGCTCTTTGAGCGTTTTCTTCCACCACGAGGGGATCAAGCCCCATCGCGCCGTCACCAGTTCGCGCTTGCCGCCGCGTTCGATAACAATGTCGATGTTGGTGGTCGGACAGATGTTGTAGCGCGGCTGCAGGTTCGGACGGACATGTTCGAACCCGGGTGACAGTTCGTAGAGCGCGTGCAACTCCGCCCATGTGTACATGCGTGTGAAACGGCCGCACATCGTTCGGCTTCCGTCACTCGAAGAACGGCGAGGCTTTTTTCTTCCGCTTTGCCGCCCACATGTTGTCGATCAGGTTCGGATAGCGGCGACCCGCACGCTCGGCGCGGGCGCGTGCGGCGGCTTTGTCTTCCTCGGAGAGCTTGGTCCGCTTGCCCAGTTTCGGCCGCGGCTTTTTCCAGGGCGCTTGCTTGTCGGTCTGCGGCATAGAGATTCCGAGAGTTGCAGCCAGCCCCTATGCGCGTTGCAACCGGGCATTGGTGCGGCGTTTGTGCAGATTTTGATTTGCATCAAAACAATGCGTCGGCTTGGCGTTCATCCTTAGCAGATTCGCGCGCCAGTTTTGGTTTCCACCCGGCGTTGCGATTTCTTCGGGCCGGGGCCTCGCGCACCGGCCCGATTTTTTTTAGCGGGCAACGGGCAGGGTGGCTTGCAGACGTACTCTACCCCTGTACCATCCCATCAAAGCGGTGAATCAAGCCCTCGCGTCATGCTCGCCTACAATCCGAAACAACCCGGCACCATCCGATCGATCCAGCAGCGCTGGCTGTTCGATCAGTGGATCAAGGCGTGCAAGGGAGCGCGGATGCCGCGCTGGGGTGCGCTCGGTATTGCCGACATTGCGAGCTGCTTCGACTACGTGAGCCTCATGCAGATCGAGCCGCGCGGGGCCGCGCGCCGCTTTTTCGTGATAGCGCACGGGCGCAAGCTCGAAGAGATGCACGGACGCAGCCTCGCCGGGACCTATATGGAGGACACGCTTTCGGAATCCATCCGGGAACGTGTGCTGGATGTGTATACCGAGGCCGTGGAGAGCGCCGTGCCGGTCTATACGATTGCGAAATCCACGGACGCGCGCGGCCAGGAAATCTGGCATGAGCGACTGATCCTTCCCTTCGGCGAAACGCAACTCACGCATGTGATGGCAATGCTCGAGCCTTACAGCGAGAACGGTGCGATCGAGCGGCGGAACATGCTCGTGCATGCGGCGCCGCCGGCCTACGTCATGAAGGCCGTGATCGACTTCGCCGGCTATCAGCCGCAGCGCTGAGGCACGCGTCGCCCCCATTCCGGGTTGACGCGGATCAATGCCGCAGGTGCCGCTGCGCTTACCTTTTCATCGGATTTGACCGGCGGCTGGATTCCCTTCCGTCCGTGCCGCTTGGTCGCGCAGAAGTTGCGCGCCGGAAGCAAGGCCCATCCCTCCTGCTTTCCGGCATGCGGACGTCAGGCCGGTTCCTGCACAAGGGCCGGCCTGATCCTTGTTGTGCACGGCAAAGCTGCACGTGTTCAGGTCCTTCCATTCGATATTCAGTTCGCAGCGTACGGGGTGACAATCGAGGTCTGGGTGGTTGCGGTTATGGCTGCGGAAATTTGAATTTCCGTGCTTTCGCGTTATGGAGGCGCGAAGCGCCGTTCCGGAGCGCCTCGGGGAAGCAACCGTTTTGCCGCAAGATCTGCCCGCCAGCCTTCGCGCGACGGAACCGTTCATTCCGGAAACGTGGCCGGAGGTGATCCACCTCCCGGAGCGGAAAATTCTGCATGCGCGCTTCGACGACCACATCGCGGGCTTCTCCAAACAGGATCTCGATTACTTCGAGGCGCTGGTCTTTCTTCGCGCGGACAAGATCGCTCGGCCGTATGCGGCGCTGATGCGCGCACCTGCGATGAACCACCGGGAGAGCTGCGAGGCGCTGGTGAAGCGCGCGATCGGGCTCGTCTCTGCCGAACTTGAATCCGCGCGGAGTACGTCGCCGGAGCGGGCGGGCGAGATTCTTGCTTATGCGATCGCGGCGCTGTGCGAAGCGCCGGGATGCATCCCGCGCGGCATCGAAGTGGACGGCCCCGGCTTCGGCGATGGCGCGAGCATCCACATCGGGCATGCGCGCGGGCTTCCGCTTTCGAGCTATTACACGACCGCGCACAAGTATCTTTATGTGTTCAGCTCATCCCATGTGTTCGAGGGGCTGCTCGGCCCGCACACCAGCATCAAGCTCGCGAACGATCACCTGACCGAGATGGGCATCGAATTCGCGAAGCGGCTATGGCCCGAGCGGATCGGGGAAATGCGCAAGAGAGAAGAGGCGTAGCGCGCCGCCCGCTATCTCGTGAGCGACACCGCCATGCCGTTGAGGTCGAAGTTGACGATCAGGCCGCTCTGCGCGCCGGCGACCTCGAGCACGACGCCCTTCTGGTTCGTGAGGATCGCCGCCTGCGGACCGCGGATGACCGCGGCACCCGCGCTGCCCGCGCCATAGACGCCTTCGATGTCGCGGGGGCGGCGGATGTTGCGGACGGTGCCGCGCAGGTTGACCGACGAAACGCCGAAGGTGAAGCCATAGGAGAGGCCGCCGATCGAGATCGGATAGCTGCGGCCGTTCAGGAACAGCGTACCCGAGCCCACCGTGCCGCCGATCACCCAGCCGGCCTTCACGAACTTGATGCGGATGGTTCCGGTGTCGGCGAAGGCCGAGGCGGAAAAAGCCAGCGTGGCGACAAGCGCAACAAGCGCGATGCGGAAAGAGCGGAGCATGGGGGAAGTCTCCTTTGATTCGATTCGGACCGGCGCACAAAGCTGCCTGAGCACGGGTAACGTGTCCAATCGCGAAGAGTTCCGCGCCCGACTTGTCATTGCGCGCATGCGTTTTCCTTTTCGCACTCGGTTTCCACGAGTCGAAGCATAAGCAATGTGTCCGGGCCGTTTCTGTTTGCGCGCTTGGCGCTTGCGCCATTCGCGCAAGCTTATTTTTCGCGCATGGCCTGAAGGCCAAGCGCGTTAGGGCGGCGGGGACGCCGGAGGAATCCCGTCCTCCACGGCCGCCTGTGCGAGAGAAAAAAGCACAGACGAGGGTCGTCACCGCGAAAGCCGGAGATTCTTCCGGCGTCCCGGCACGCTTGGCGTTTACGCCAATCGTGCCCAGTAACAACTGCACGCGGTGGTTCTTCGGCCTATTTCGCGCGGCCCCCGGTGGACGGACCAAGCTATCCACCGCTGGCGGGTCTTCTCGGCTTCGTCGTACTTGCGTTGGCACGCTTTCCAGACGAGGCCGCCAAGGAAGGCCCTTGTGACGAGCGGAACGGCTCGCCGGAGACGCACGACTTCAGCCGCTGCGTTTCGCGTTTGCGTGAAACGCTCCGCGCAGCCACCGCTCCCGATCCGCACGGCCGTCACGCATTCGGCCATGCCCTTACGTGAGATCAGGACGAAGAGGAATATAGTCCTAGTTTGGGGTGGAAGTATGACCCCGGGGCATTTTTCCCTGGCCGTGCCGGGCGGGGCAGGAAGAGGTGGCGCCGCTGCGGGCGGGCATTCAGAAGCAGTTAAGCATAAGGGGGTAGGAGTACGGCAGCGCGGAGCCTCCGCCCCGCAGCCTGAGGAATGCCCATGAAACTGTTCATGAGACCGTTGATGAAACCGCTTGTTGCCGTTGCCGCGCTTTCCGGGGCGCTGTTTGCATTTTCGCCTGCGGACGCGCAGGTGAGCACGCAGAACCCCAATCTCCGCCCGACCTACATCTGCAAGGCCAAGGCTTCGCGGAAGCCGACGCTCTACACGGCGACTTCCAAGAAGAACGTGTCTTTTGCGAAGAACGCCGCGCTCTCGAAGTGCCGCAAAGGCAAGGGCAACAAGGGCTGCAAGATCGACAGCTGCGTCGGCTGATCGTTCACTTTTTTTACCGGACCGAAGCGGCGGGGGATGGCAGCATCCTCCGCTGTTTTTTTTGGGGGGCTGAGAGCAGGAGTGTTGAACGACGCGCTTGGCGAAATGCTACCTGCGGCCCCAGGCGCTACGTAGGACTTTTAGGTTCCGAACCGGGTCAGTAAGCTTTATCTCATTACCTCCGGTTGCCATCTGACGAGAACCCGATAGCATTTTCCGCATTGGGAGACGTCAGTATGTATATGCGTTGCGTTATTGCGCTTGGTTGCGCGTTTACTTTATCCGCATGCGTGACCGCCGAAACCGTCCGTTTCACGCCGCAAGGCGCGAACCAGCAACTCGTCCTTCGCGACGGCCACCAGCACATTGTTTCGCACACGAAGGGTTCGGTTGTCGGAATCCGTCCCGCCGCGCGGCAGATTCAGGCGAATGCCCGGCCCGTCTACATCCTGAATATTCAGAATACGTCGCGCCAGCCGATGAATTTCTTCGTGTCGAACGTGAGCGTCGAGCAGATTGTCGGGAGCAACCGTGTGCCGCTGCCCGTGCTTTCGCACGGCGAACTCGAAAACGAGGAACGCAACCGGCAAACCGCGAGAATGGTGCTTGCTGCTGTCGCTGCCGGCGCGAATAGCGCTTCGGTCGCGAACCGGGGTTACTGGGCGCAGGCGCACGCAAATGCGCGAAACGAAGACATGATGACGAACGTCGCGGTGACTGGGCAGCAGAACCTTGCGGCGCTTGAAGCGCTGGTGATCAAGGATCACACGGTGATGCCGGGCGAACAATACGGCGGGCAGCTTCATATCGCGCCGCCAGAGACCCAGAGTGGTGCGAAGAACTATGTGATTACGATCGTTGTAGGCAACGAAACGCACCAGTTTCGCGTGACGCAGGCGGGTGGGTAGAGGTCATGACAAAATCAAAAATCCCAGTCGCCGGGATTTACGGAAAGATAAAATATGTTGAGAGCTTTCCCGATTACAAAGTGAAGATCGTTGAAAGCTTTCCTGATCTAAAAGTACAGCTTGTAAACAGTTTTCCTGACGGGCCGGGTAAATGGCAAATTGTTGATAGCTTCCCCGATTACAAGATCAAAGTAGTTGATAGTTTTCCCGACTTTACAATTAAGTTTGTAAAAAGCTTTCTGGCATCAAATAATTGGATGCCAACGTCCACGTTTACTGCTTGGTGAAGCGTCCGCACGTCTACTTCGTCATCACCGGGCTTGACCCGGTGATCCATACTGACTGTCCGCGAATATAGAGGTGCTTCATGGATTGCCGGGTCAAGCCCGGCAATGACGAAGGGGAGCGCAGTCGCGTCATACGCGATCTTGTATAGCCGGTAGAGCTGTGACCGAGAAAGCTATGACTCTCGTACATCCTGGTGAACCGGCCACACATCAGAAGTTATCGGCTCGATAGCGATTCCAGCTCTTCCTTGAGCGCATTGAGCCGATCTTCGGCTTTCTTACGCTTTTTCCTAGATCGCTTAATCTGCTGCTCGGCATGTTTGATTTGTTGGCGAATCCACGATCGCTTTCGTAAGAGTTTTAGCTCTTCGGAGGGGGCGGCCTTCTTTTCGAGCGCGCGTTTTCTTGGCGACTTCGTCGGGGGCCAAGCGCGTTTTCCGGGTGTAATGACGGTGTGTCCACCAAGGTAGCAACCGCGCTTCGACATCTTTTCCCGAACGCCAGTTAGAAATTTCTTGACTTTCTGCAACTTATGCGCTAGTGAACATACCGTTGGCGCCATCGTGCGCGCAACAAGTGACTACCAGAGCCGCATCGACGGCATCAGAAAGGAACTAACATGGGCAAGAAAACCCATCGCTTTCGCGTGCATGAAGCGCGCCGCATCTCTCACCCCGTACATACTGAAGTTGAGAAGTACTGGTTCACGGTACCCGCTCGCGAATTCCCGTCCGGCATTTCAGCCGGCGCGAATGCACGTGAGCCTGTAGGTCTGAACCGCCGCGTCTATCGCGACGTTAAAGAAAGCCTGAAGGGCCTCAGCGCGCCGTTGGGCATTTTCGATCTTATGAACAAGGGCATCACTATCCTCGCGGATGATGTTCGGCTCGTTGATAAGGAAAAAGGGCTTTACGACGTCGTGATCGATGATGATCTCGGCATCGTTGACGGAGCCCACACGGCTAAGCTGATCGAAGAAGGCCAGAACGAGGACGCAATCCCCGAAGAGCAGCATGTTGAAGTGTATATCCGTAAAGGATTGCCGTCGAAGTTTGTTGCGGAAATCGCCAAGGGGTTGAACACCGGCATTCAAGTGAAGGCGCAGTCGATCTACTCCATCGACGGCGTATTCGATTGGCTTAGAAAAGAGATTGAAGGACAGCCTTATTCTAAGTCGATCTCTTGGAGCGAAAGTGACGAAGGCGAACACGATGTGCGTGACCTGATCGGCACGCTCGAAATGCTGAACGTCTTCGATTTTCCCAACAGTGAGAACCGTCACCCCGTGACTGCCTACGAGAAGTGGTCGGTTCCGCTTGAGAAGTTCGCGCAAGATTATAAGGCGCACCAGAAGAAGCTGGAAGAATCGACGTATTACCGGCTGCGTCCTCTTCTTAAGGACGCTTTGGTTCTTCATGACGTAATCCGTCGCGAGTTTCGCGAAATTCATAATGACAATGGAGGCCAAGCCGGAAAGTTGAAGATTGTCGAAGAGGCAAGCGCACGGAAGAAAGAGTTTAACTTTCCGTTCGCCGCCAACTTGAAAGCTTCAAAGTATCGGCTGACTAAGGGCGCCCTTTATCCCGTCCTTGCCTCTTTCCGCAATTGCGTCGAGGTCGACAAGAGAACGGGCCGCGCTCGTTGGGTCGATGGTTTCGACGCCACGTTGGCAATGTGGAACGAGGCCAAAAAGGAATTGGTCGGTGAAATCTTTCAGGCGACGAAAGATCACGGCTCAAATCCCGACGTGATTGGCAAATCGCGTGCAGTCTGGAGCGCTTTGCATAAAACGATGGAGAACCGCATGCTCCGTCGCGAGCTTACCAAAAAGCGCGCAAGCTAACGTGAAGGGCCGCGGATTTCTCCGCGGCCCTTCCTTTTATTGAACCGGCTTTTAGCAATCAAAAAACTAGGGGAGATTTTAGATGGCCAAGAAAGCAAAAAAGCTAAGGAAAATTGGATTCACCAGCACGCAGGCTTTGCGAGGCGAGCGCATGACCAAGGGAACGTGGCGAATGTTGAACATTAGCAATGGAAAGTTCTTCAAGGGATCGCTGGTCGATACAATCAATATGGGTAATAAGCGGCTCGCGATTTTCAGTGTGCCTAAATAGCAGTCGTTGACTGGTACTTAATGAAGAGGGCCGCGGATTTCCCCGCGGCCCTTTTCATTTCAGACTTTGAATAGTCGAAGCATCGTTACGAACATCCCGTCGTGCTGCCGCACGTATCGCACTTCAAACACGTGCCGTTACGCACCATCGTGAAGTTGTGGCACTCGGGGCAGGAGGAGCCTTCGTAGCCCTTCGCCTTCGCCGCCGCGCGCTGGTTCACTTCCAGCGCTTTCGCGCGTTCGGCTTCGGTCTCGACAACGGGCGCTGCTTTAAGCGCAACACCTGCGGCCGCACCGCCGCCCGTCACCGGACCACCAGCCAGGAACGCCGAGACCACGTTGGCCGCGGGCGAAGCGGCGCGGGTGCTTTCGCTGCCGCGCGCCTCGGTGGAGGACACCGCGGTCAGCGACGGCGTCTTGCCGCGCACGAGACCGCGCGAGATCACCGGCGCGGGCTTGCCTTCGTCTTCGCCCTTGCCGAGCGCGCCGACTTCCATGTCGGACGGATCGACGTGGGCGAGGTCGTAGCGGCCCATGTAGGAGATCGCGAGCTCGCGGAACACATAGTCGAGGATCGAGGTCGCCATCTTGATGGTGTCGTTGCCGGTCACCATGCCCGCGGGCTCGAAGCGGGTGAAGGTGAAGGCATCGACATATTCGTCGAGCGGCACGCCATATTGCAGGCCGAGCGAGATCGCGATCGCGAAGTTGTTGAGGAGCGAGCGGAGCGTCGCCCCCTCTTTGTGCATGTCGACGAAGATCTCGCCGAGGCGGCCGTCGTCATATTCGCCGGTGCGCAGATACACTTTATGGCCGCCGACCACGGCCTTCTGCGTGTAGCCCTTGCGGCGCGAGGGCAGCTTCTCGCGCTCGCGGATGCGCTCGACGCGCTCCACGATGCGCTCGACGACTTTCTCCGAAAGTGCGGCGGCACGCGCGGCGGCAGGCTGCGCGATCAGCGCTTCGACCGCATCCTCCTCGTCGTCCTCGTCCTGAATGAGGGCGGAGTTCAAGGGTTGCGAGAGCTTCGAGCCGTCGCGGTAGAGCGCGTTGGCCTTGAGCGCGAGCTGCCAGGAGAGCATGTAGCTCGCCTTGCAGTCTTCGACGCTCGCGTCGTTCGGCATGTTGATCGTCTTCGAGATCGCACCCGAGATGAAGGGCTGTGCCGCCGCCATCATGCGGATGTGGCTCTCGACCGAGAGATAGCGCTTGCCGATGCGGCCGCAGGGCGTCGCGCAATCGAACACCGGATAGTGCTCGAGCTTGAGGTGCGGCGCGCCTTCGAGCGTCATCGCGCCCGCGACGTGGGTGTTGGCGGACTCGATGTCGCGCTTCGAGAAGCCGAGGTACGACAGGAGGTCGAACGCGGGGTCCGCCATCTGCTCGTCGCTGACGCCAAGCTTCTTCATCACCTCGTCGCCGAGCGTCCAGCGGTTGAACACGAACTTGATGTCGAAGGCGGTGGCGAGCTTGCCTTCCAGCATCTTGATCGTGTCGGCGTCGAAGCCTTTCGCGCCGAGCGACGAGTGGTTGATGCCGGGCGCGTTCGAGAGCGTGCCGTGGCCGACTGCGTAAGCTTCGATCTCTGCGATCGCAGCTTCGCCGTAGCCGAGCGTGCGGAGCGCTTCCGGCACCGCCTGGTTGATGATCTTGAAGTAGCCGCCGCCGGCGAGCTTCTTGAACTTCACCAGCGCGAAGTCGGGCTCGATGCCGGTGGTGTCGCAATCCATCACGAGGCCGATCGTGCCGGTCGGCGCGATCACGGTGGACTGCGCGTTGCGGAAGCCGTGCTTGTGGCCGAGTTCGAGCGCGCGGTTCCACGCGGCGGCCGCACGCGCGATCAGGCGCTCGTCGGGGCAGTTCGCGATGTCGAGCGGCACCGGCGGGATCGAAAGCTGCTCGTAGCCATCCTTGTCGCCATGCGCCGCGCGGCGATGGTTGCGGATGACGCGGAGCATGTGCTCGCGGTTCGGCTCGTAGCCGGGGAAGGCGCCGAGTTCGGCGGCCATCTCGGCGGAGGTGGCATACGACACGCCGGTCATGATCGCGGTGATCGCGCCGCAGAACGCACGGGCTTCATCCGAGTCATAGGCGATGCCCGCGGTCATCAGCCAGCCGCCGATGTTGGCGTAGCCGAGGCCGAGCGTGCGGTAGCGGTACGACAGTTCCGCGATCTCTTTGCTCGGGAACTGCGCCATCATCACCGAGATTTCCAGCACGATGGTCCAGAGCCGTACCGCGTGTTCGTAAGAGTCGACGTCGAACGACTTGTCCGCGGCGCGGAAGCGCAAGAGGTTCAGCGAGGCGAGGTTGCACGCCGTGTCGTCGAGGAACATGTATTCCGAGCACGGGTTCGACGCGCGGATCGGGCCCGACGCCGGGCAGGTGTGCCAGTCGTTCACCGTGGTGTGGAACTGGATGCCGGGATCGGCGCAGGCCCAGGCGGCATGCCCGATCTTTTCCCAAAGCTCCTTGGCTTTGAGGGTCTTTGCGATCGAGCCGTCCTTGCGGCGCGTGAGATTCCACTCGCCGTCGTTTTCGACCGCGCGCAGGAAGTCGTCGGTGACGCGCACCGAGTTGTTCGAGTTCTGGCCGGCAACGGTGAGATAGGCTTCCGAGTCCCAGTCGGTGTCGTAGATCGGGAAGTGGATGTCTTTGTAACCCTGCTTCGCGAACTGGATCACGCGCTGGATGTAGTTGTCCGGCACCATGGCCTTGCGCGCGGCTTTGATTTCGCGCTTCAGCGCCGGGTTCTTTTCCGGGTTGAAGCAGTCGTCGCCGTTGCCTTCGCAGTTGATGGCGGCCTTCATCACCGCCTTCATGTGCTTCTGCACGACCTTCGAGCCGGTCACGAGTGCGGCGACCTTCTGCTCCTCGATCACTTTCCAGTCGATGTACTGCTCGATGTCCGGGTGATCGGCGTCGACCACGACCATCTTCGCCGCGCGGCGCGTGGTGCCGCCCGACTTGATCGCGCCCGCCGCGCGGTCGCCGATCTTGAGGAAGCTCATCAGGCCCGACGACTTGCCGCCGCCGGAGAGCTTTTCGTTCTCGCCGCGCAGCATCGAGAAGTTCGAGCCGGTGCCCGAGCCGTATTTGAAGAGGCGCGCCTCGCGCACCCACAGATCCATGATGCCGCCTTCGTTGACGAGATCGTCGGCGACCGACTGGATGAAGCAGGCGTGCGGCTGCGGATGCTCGTACGACGAAGCCGCCTGCGTCAGTTTGCCGGTGAAGGGATCGACATAGAAGTGGCCCTGGCCGGGACCGTCGATGCCGTAGGCCCAGTGCAGGCCGGTGTTGAACCACTGCGGCGAATTCGGCGCCGCCATCTGCATGGCGAGCATGTAACGCATTTCGTCGAAGAAGGCGGAGGCGTCCTGCTCAGTGTCGAAATAGCCGCCCTTCCAGCCCCAGTAGGTCCAGGTGCCGGCGAGGCGGTCGAATACCTGCGTTGCCTGCGTTTCGCCGCCGATGCGTTCTTTCTCGGAAAGGTTTGCAAGCGCCTTGTCGTCCGCGACCGAGCGCCAGAGGAAAGAGGGAACGGTTTCCTCTTCCACGCGCTTCAACGCCTTCGGCACGCCGGCCTTGCGGAAATATTTCTGCGCGAGCACGTCGGTCGCGACCTGCGAGAAATGCTCGGGCACGTCGATGTTGTCGAGCTTGAAGACGATCGAACCGTCCGGATTGCGAATCTCACTCGTCGCTTTGCGGAAGGTGATGGCGGAATACGGCGACTGGCCTTCTTTGGTGTACCGGCGCGGAATACGCATCTTCATCGTCCCCTTAATTCAGACGCGGAACCCGTCATTCCGCGTTCTTATGTTTCGGCCCGCTCTGCGTCGGACCTCACCTGTGTTTGGGGCCAACCCGCCTCTTTCGGGAGGGTTCAACCCCGACTTTACGCCCCGGCGGACGACAGAGCGACCGTTCACCGGACGAGCCATGTGCCCGGCGCCGCGCCTCTAGCCTCCGCTGGATTTGCCCGGAATCGACCCCAAACGCCGCGGTCCCGGACGAAACATGACGCTACGGTGACTCTACCTATTGCGTCAAGTAATAGTACGCCACCTGTTACCAAACACTAAAACTGGTGGGTCAGCCCTGAATATCGGGGATAGCTGCTTGCCCGAATCCGCCGATCCTGAAGCGGTATTCGGGGGCGATTCCCGATCCCCGTAAAGAGTTGACCGGGCCACGCTAGGCGCTAGGCGGAGATTCGACAGCCCGTTTTCCGGGGCTTTGCCCGCAATCCACGGTATCCCGGCCCTGACCCGCGGCAGATTTTTTCGCAGCGATGCGCCGAGGGCTCCGTTGGTGGCCGTAATCGGGCGCGAGGCGACACTGGTTTTCTAGACTCCGCGGGAACCTTGCCCCAAAATGCGGTTCGCTTCTGTAGTTGTGTTGCGTGCGTGTGAGGGAAAATCGATGCGGGCCGGGCTTGTAGGCATTTTCGTATTCGTCGCCCTGCTTGCGCTCGGGCATTACGTGGCCGCGCCCTTCTTCTGCCGCGGCGGGTTTGCGATTCCGACGTTCGATTCCCGCGCGCTTTGCGGCGCCGACATGCATCTCAATCGTTCCGGCTCGATGCTGCTCTATTTCGGCGCGATCGCGATCGCTTTCGTGATCGGCGCGCTCGCCGGTGCGCTTCCCGGTAAGCGAACGGCCGAACCGCAGCCGGCGGCATCCAGCAACGACGCCGCGGAGACGTTCGAGCAGATCCTCGCCGCCGAAGAAAAGAAGCAGGCGGACACCGGCAAGACGGAGAACGCCCCGGCGGCAAAAACGGAAGCGGCTGCCGAGAGTGCGGCTGCGACGACGGAAAACGCCGCCAAAGCCGCGCCTGAAGCGGCGGCCTCGGCGGAAGCCACGGCAACGCCTGCCGCGAAGGAATCCGCAACCGCGCTGGAAGTGAAAACGGCGGAAACCGAACCGAAGAAGAGCGATGACGCCGCCAAGGCGGAAACCGGCTCCGCATCGGTCGCCACGGCCGAGGCCATTACGCTCGGCCTTTCCGCGGCGAAGAACGGCATTCGCGGCACCTTCGAAGGCAGCAACGAAGACCTGATCGCGCGCTTCCGCGAACTGAAGAAGCAGGAAGGCGTGAACTCGATCGCGCAGGCGCAGCGGCTCCTCGACGAAAGCACGATGGCCGCGCTCGCGAAGGGGCTCGACCCAAAACAGCATCTTTCGGATGTCGCCCATCTCGTGCTTGCCGAGGACCCGGACCTGCAATCGGGCGTCGTGCGCGGGGTGGTCGTCCACATCGCGGCCCGGCTCAAGGAACTTGGCGTCGCGAACAAACTCCCGGCCACGCCGACGAAGGGGGCTGCATAAGCCCGTTTGCCGCGTTTGCGCCGGCGCGGCTGCATGCTAGAGGGGCGCCATGAAAACCTTCCTGCTCGGCATTTTCACGTGGTGGAATTCGGCGACCTGGGGCACGCTGCTCTGGACCCGGCTCTATGGCGAGCATGTCGGCACCGACAGCCAGGGCAACCGCTTCTACCGGACCCGCGGCGGCAAGGTGGAGAA
>VFQR01002076.1_pt1 | contig 13458 bp, 13 predicted proteins | sample 3512321 | NCBI WGS metagenome assembly VFQR01 (sample SAMN10412374, study PRJNA504923) | tailings metagenome | isolation source: Relicate 3 Philex TSF1 revegetated site | place: Philippines: Tuba, Benguet | collected 2017-08-29
TGAAGCCCAGGCTCAGCGACCGCCAGGTGCCGTCGAGGTCGCGGTGCGGGGCCACGTCGACCACCCACCGGGAGGTGAGCCAGGTCCACGGGCAGGCGGGATCGAGCCAGACGTCGAGGTGCATGGGTCGGGCCAACCGACACCGGCCCGGCCGTGTTCCCGCACGACCCCCTCCCGCCCCCCGCCGCCCCCCAGCGGGTGTACGGTGCCGTTCGTGCGCCTGCGCGTGCTCCTGGTGTCCGCCGCCCTGGCGGCAGCCTCCCCGGGCCTCGCCGCGTGCGGCGACGACGGCGACACCGGCGACACCGGCGGTGCCACGGCCCCGGGCGACGCGGCCACCACGTCCCCCGCGGCACCGGGCGCAGCCGACGCTCCAGCCATCGTCATCTCCGGGTTCGCCTTCTCCGTCTCCGCCGCGGCGCCGGGCACCGTCACCGTGCGCAACGACGACGCCGCCCCGCACACCGTCACCGCCGACGACGGCTCGTTCGACGTCCGCGTGGCGCCGAACGCCACGGCGCAGATCGAGGTGGGCGCGGGCTCGCACCCCTTCCGCTGCACGATCCACCCCACGATGACCGGCACGCTCGAGGTGGGCTGATGGCCGCCGACGCGGCGGAGGCCACGCGGGCCGAGCTGGCCGACGACCCCACGGTCGACATCACCACCACGGGCCGCCGCTCGGGCATGGCCCGGCGGATCGAGATCTGGATGCTCGACGTGGACGGCCGGTTCTTCATCACCGGCACACCGGGCCGGCGCGACTGGCTGGCCAACCTGCGAGCCCACCCGCACCTCACCGTGCACCTGAAGCGCCACGCCGGCCTCGACCTGCCCGCGGTGGCCGCCGAGGTGACCGACGAGCCCACCCGGCGGCAGGTGCTCGAGCACCTCGCGGCCACGTGGTACCGCGGCCAGGCGCCGCTCGACGAGCTCGTCGAGACGGCGCCGATGGTCGAGGTCAGCCTGGTGGAGCGCTGATCACCCCACCAGCCCCTGGAACACCCAGACCATCGCCCCCGTCCCCCTGAGCGTTTGAAGGATCCGCCGACACCTGTCGTCGGCGATCCTTCAAACGGTGGGTGCTGCGGCCGGGGGGCGGTGCGGCCACACCACGTCGACGACGAGGCCGGCGTGATCGCTCGCCAGCACGCCCGTGCGCGGCTCGTGGAAGGCCAGCTCCGCGGCCACCACGCGTCCGGCCGCTCCCTCGCGCTGGAAGGCGTCGCCGACGAAGACGTAGTCGATCCGCTTGCGGTTGACGTTCATGTGTGCGGCGAGCGGGTTGTGCCGCCAGTCCTGGGTGTGGCCGGGGCCCTCGCCCGCCATCCGCCAGGCGTCCTGCCAGAACGTGGTGCGGCCGTCGAGGACGGTGAGCGACGACAGGAAGCGGATCTCGTCGCTGTCGGGCTCGGCGTTGAAGTCCCCGCACAGGACGGCGGGCATCGACGCTCGCTGGCTCCCGAACCCCGGCGGGGCGTCGCGGTCGCCGCGCACGGAGCGGACGAGCTCGTCGATGGCCAGCACCTGGGCCCGGCGATGGAGGCCGTGGGTGGGCGCGGCGGCGAGGTGGCAGGCGAACACGTCGAGCCCGGCCGTCTCCGCGTGGAGCAGCTCCCACGGCACGCCGGTGACGAAGGGGTCGTCGTCGCCGGGGGCGGTGGGGAGCAGGTGGTGCGTCGACCGCTCGATCGGCCACCGGGAGAGGATCGCCGACCCGAACCGCAGCTGCGGGTCGGCCCACAGGTGCGGGGCGAACGGCGCGCCGCCGAAGGTGACGTGGAACCCGATGGAGGAGTGCTCGGCCACCCAGCCCGCGGTGTTCGGTGTGCGTGCGTCCTCCCAGACCTCCTCGAGGCAGACGACGTCGGGCTGCAGGTGGTCGAGCCAGCTGACGATCTCGTGACGGCGCTCGGCCCAGCCCGGCTCGAGGAGCGAACCGATGTTGAGCTGGACGACGCGCAGCAGCTGATCCGGCACGACCGGACGCTACTGCCGGTTCCGCGTCGACGGGTGGTCGCTCGGCGACCGCCCGTCGACGAAGAACGTGGGGGGTGGAGGCGATCAGCCCGGGAAGGCGGCGTCGTAGGCGGTGCGCAGCTCGTCGGTGGCGGGACCGGTGTAGCCGCAGTACGAGACGTTGCCCTCGGCGTCGGCCGAGACGAGGTAGTCGCCGCCCACCTCGAAGGCGATGCCGCCGATGAGCGCCTCCATGCCCTCGGGCGCGTTCACCACCGCCGCCTCGGCGTCGGAGCCGGTGCCGTCGCGGTACCAGCGGTCGATGTCGAGGGTGACGGTCGCGCCGTCGACGGCGGTCACGGTGCCGGCGAAGGCCGTCGGCATCTCGCCGAGGATGTCGGTCGAGAACGGCAGGCACATCGCCATGGCATCGTCGGAGCCGGTGAGGCGGATCGGCTCGGCGCTCGCCGGGCTGCCGCCGCCGAGGGTGGCGACGCCGACGGCGACGGCCACGGCGGCGGCCAACCCGCCGAACGCGGCGGGCATCCGCCAGCGCCGGCGGGCCGGCGTGGAGGTGGTGCGAGCGGTGTCGTGCTCGCGGGACGGCCCAGCGGTGGGCACGGTGTTCGTGGTCATGATCTGCTCCAGCAGGTTCGGGGGGATGGGTGGTGTGGCCGCACGGCGGGCCGGGTCGACGCCGGCGAGGCGGGCTCGCAGGTCGTCATGTCGGTCCTGGTCGTTCATGGGATCTGCTCCTGGTCGACGGGGACGTCGACGTGGTGTGCGGTGCGTCCACCCCCTGTGTGTCCGGCACCGGCGCCGATGTGACACGTCGCCGGCGCGGCTGCGGGCGGTGCGGGGGCCAGCTGCGCGGCGAGCCGCTGACGGGCCCGGCGCAGGCGCACCGACACGGTGTTGGGGGCGATGCCCAGGGCGGCGGCGAGCTCCCCCACCCCGAGCTCCTCCCACGCCCAGAGCGTGAGCAGCTCGCGGTCGTCGGAGGACAGCGTGGCCAGCGCCAGCTGGAGCGCTGGGTCCGATGCGGCCACGAGATCGGCGGGGTCGGCGCTCGCCGTCCCACGTCCGTCGCGGGCGCGGAGCCGGTCGGCGAGGCGGTGGCGGCGCACGTCGGAGCGCCGGTGGTTGGCGAGGCAGCGGCGGGCGACGGCGTACGTCCACGGCAGCTCGGCGCCGGCGGGCACGTCGTCGAGGCGCGCCCACAGCACCGCGAGCACCTCGGCGGCCACGTCGTCCACGTCCGCCTGGGCGGCGCGCCGGCGGAGGTAGCGGTAGAGCGGCTCCCACACCGCGGTGGCGACGGCGGTGAACCGGGCGGCGCGCACGTCGTCGGGCGAGGCGCGCAGCATCGGGGGGTGGCTCATGCGGGTTGGACGTTCCCCCGGGCCGCTGCGGTTCCTGCACGCCGCAGCGGGCGTCGGGGTGCACCACCGTCGTGCGCTGTGACTCCCGGTCGGCCACGCACGGACGCATCGACGCTCAGGCGCGTCGGCACACCTCGGCGGACAGCAGCGCCGGGCGGCCCATCACCCCGTCGAGGTAGTGCACGCGGTAGAGGGCGCCGTCGCGGAGCACGGCCGTGTCGCCGCTCATCATGGAGAAGCGCACGCCCCCCACCTCGACCCACCAGTGGCCGGGCGTGGCGCTCGGGCTGGCCTCGGCCCGCCCCTCCACCGTGCGCACCACCGGGCTCTCGTAGGCGGCGTAGGTGCGGCTGGCCTTCGACGTGAACACGGCGACGAGACCGAGCGGCACCGCCAGCCCGAACCCGAGCGCGCCGATCAGCGCGGGCGTCACCTCCGTCGACGTGGCCAGCGCCGCCACGACGGCGGCGGCGGCGAGCACCAGCACCACCGGCACCACGCGGCGGGTGCGGCGGCGCCCGTGCGCGGCGGCGGCGCGGAACATCCGCTCCTGGTCGGGCGACAGGTGCCCCGACCGGTTGGCGGCCAGGTCGACCGCGTCGAAGGCGAAGATGCGGGCGAGGTCGTGGTCGATGGCGAAGTGCATGCGCCGATCGTGCTGCGCGCCGGCGCGGCGCGCCTGAGCATCCACTACTCGCCCGCCCGACGCCGATACTCACCCGGCGGCGACCCCTCGTTGCACAATGGGACGGTGAGCGGGCCGTGGCCGTTGGTGGGGCGTGACGACGACGTCGACGCCGTCCTGCGCGCGCACCGCGACCGAGCCCGCCACGGCGTGCTGCTGACCGGCGAGGGCGGCGTGGGCACCACGCGCGTCCTCGACGAGGTGATCGAGGCCCTGCGCAGCGATGGGCGCGCCCACAACCGCGTGGTCGGCTCGGAGGGCAACCGGTCCACCCCGTTCGGCGCCCTCGCCCACGTGCGCCCGCCGGGGCAGGACGGATCGGAGCTGTTCGAGGCGATCAGATCGGTGATCGGCACCCCGCGTAGCGCATCGGCCCGGTTCGTCACGTGCATCGACGAGATCGCGCTGCTCGACGAGGCGTCGCTCGGCCTCCTCAGCGATCTGCTCGTGAGCGGCCTGGCGTTCGTCGTCGCCACGCTGCGCGATGGCCAGGCGGCGCCGCCGGCCCTGGCCACGCTCGAGCGCACGTGCCGGATCGAGCGCCGGCGCATCGAGCCCCTCGACCTCCACCAGACCCTCGAGCTCGTCGACCACGCCCTCGTCGGCTCGGTGGAGGGATCGACGGCGATGGCACTGTGGGCGGCGTCGGCCGGCAACCCGTTGTTCCTGCGCGAGGCGATCGACGGCAGCCGCGCCGCCGGCAGGCTGGTGGTGGAGGACGGCGTGTGGATCCTCCACGGCGCACCGGCCGTCACCCCGCGCCTGCAGGCCGCGTTCGACGGCACGCTGGCCACGCTCGAGGCGGCCGACCGTGACGTGCTCGAGCTGCTCGCGGTCGCCACCCCCGTCACCGTGGAGGCCGTGGAGGCCGGCGGGCTGCTCGACGCCGCCGTCCGGCTGGAGGGCGAGGGGCTGCTCGCCACGCGCGAGCGTGACGGCGCCGCCGTGGTGGAGGTGGCCCAGCCGCTGCTCGCCGCCCGGATGCGCGACGGGTTGTCGCCGTTGCGGCGGCGGGCGCTGCTGCCCAGGGCGACCTCGCTGGTCGCCGCGGCACCGCTGCCCGACGACGTGCTGCGCCGCGTGACGTGGCAGCTGGAGTGCGGGCGCACACCGCCGGCCGACGAGCTGGAGGCGGCCGCCTCGATCGCGCACGCGCGCGACGACCTCGACGACAGCGAGCAGCTGGCACGGCTCGCCCTCGAGTCGCGCACGAGCCTGCCGGCCCTGCTGGTCCGGGCCGAGGCCCTGCACGGGCTGTGCCGCTTCGCCGAGGCCGACGAGGTGCTGCGTGCCGGCGACGCCCTCGTCGCCGACGACCTGAGCCGGTTGCGGCTGACGATCGTCCGCCACCGGCTCCGGCTGTGGGGCGAGCACGACGCGGCCGGGTCGGAGGCCGTCCTGCGCGAGCTGGCCGCGGTGGTGGCGGAGCCGCTGGCGCACGACATGGCCCTGGTGGCCATCGCGAACACGATGGTCTTCACCGGCCAGCCGGCGCGGGCGCTCGACCAGCGCGCGGAGCTGCGCACGGACCACGAGCTGGCCGACGTGGGGCTCCTGTTCCCCGAGTCGATGGCGCTGATGCTCCTCGGGCGGCTCGACGAAGCGCTCGCCGTCGCGGAGCGGGCGCATGCCGTGCGCTCGGCCATGTCGCCGTCGCTGCCGATCGGACACCCCTCGCTGTTCGCGCTCGGGCTCGGCATGGTGCTCGTGGAGCGGGGCGAGCTCAACGGCGCCGACGAGGTGCTCGGCACCGCCTACCGAACCGTGGTACAGGCCAGGATCCCGCAGCTGCACACCTGGCTGGCGCTCGCCCGCGGGCGGTGCGCCCTCGCACGGGGCCACGTGAGCGATGCCCGGCGGTGGTTCGCGGAGGCGCGGGCGGTGTCGGAGCGGTCGAGGTTCGCGATGGGCCGGCGGATCGCCGTCACGGGCCTGCGGGTGTGCGCCGCACAGGTGGGCGACGACGAGGCGCTGCACCAGCTCGAGGCGGTGTCGACCGAGATGCCGCCCGACCGCGGCCTGCTGTGGCCGGAGCGCGTGCTGGGCGACGCATGGTCGGCGCTCAGCCGCCGGGACCGTGCCGGCGCCGTGGCGCTCCTCCTGGCCGGCGCCACCGAGGCCGCAGCGCGCGGCGAGGTGCTGCTCCAGGCGGAGCTGCTGTACGAGGCGGCCCGCTGCGGCGCCGGCGGCGACGTGGCGGGGCGGCTGGAGGCGCTGGGCGACGTGCCGGAGGGGCCGCTGGCGGCCGCCAGGCGGGCGTTCGTGCGCGGCGTGGCCCGGCGTGACGCCGCCCACCTCGCGCTCGCCGAGAAGGCATTCGCCGACCTGGGTGCCGATCTCGCCGCCGCCGAGAGCGCATCGCAGCTGAGCGCCGTGCTGGGCGACCACGGCCGCCGACGCGAGGCGCGCCACGCCGCCGCCCGCTCCGCCCAGCACCGGAGGGGGTCGGTCGGCGTCGACACGCCCGCGCTCGCCGGCACGGCCACCAGTGTCGACCTGTCACCGCGCGAGCGGGAGATCGCCGAGCTGGCGGCGGCGGGCATGAGCAGCAAGGCGATCGCGGCGACGCTGCACCTGTCGGTGCGCACGGTCTCCAACCACCTCCAGAACGTCTACGGCAAGCTCGGGGTCTCGGGGCGCAGCGAGCTGGCCGAGTTGCTGGGCTGAGCACCAGCGACGAGCGCTGAGTAGTGGCGCGACCGCGCTGAGCAGTCACTGCTCAGGCGCGGCCGGACGTCGTCGCCGCACCATGCGGCCATGCACCTCCCCCTCCTGCGCCGCGCGCTCGTCGTCGCGCTCGCCGCCCAGCTCGTGCCCCACGCCCTCGCCATCACGTCGGTCGCCGCCGCGCCGGCGTCCTGGTCGACACCCGTGGTGGTGTCCGGGACCAGCGCCTCCAACGGCGTCGAGCCGACGGTCGGCGTCGACGCCCAGGGCAACCGCGTCGTCGTCTGGGTCCACGCCACCGAGGTGGCCAACGTCTTCCAGAACGACCTCCGCTGGCGGCGCTTCGACGCCGCCTCGGGCTCCTGGAGCGCCGAGCAGACGCTCGCCTCCCCGAGCGGGTTCGTCGACTCGCCCGAGCTGCTGGTCGCGCCGAACGGCGACATGACGCTGTTCTGGGTGGACGGCGGGGCGGGCCTGAACCAGCCCGACCACCTGCGCGTGGTCAGGCTGGCCTCCGGCGCGGCAGGCTGGGACCCGCCCACCACGCTCGCCACGGCACCCGACGACCTCCACCTCGGCGACGCCGTCCTCGCTCCCGACGGGGCGATCACGGTGTCGTGGAGCTTCGACACCGGCGCGATCACCAACGGCGTCGCGGTCCGGCGCTTCGCCGGCGGCACGTGGGCGCCGGCGACGACCCTCAGCGAGCCCGGCGACGACGCCGGGCCGGCCGTGCTGGGCGTGGACGCCGACGGCAACGTCACGGCCGCCTGGCACCTGAACGTGGGCAACCGCGCCGTGCCCAGGGTGGCACGGTTCGACGCGACGACGGCCACCTGGAGCGCCCCGCAGGCGGTGCAGATGGACGGCCTCAACGCCCGTGACGCGAACGGCCTCGACGTGGCCGTGCTGCCGGACGGGACGGCGGTGGTCGCCTACGCCGACCAGCAGGGCCCGACCACCGCGATCCTGGCGGCCCGGTACGTGCCCGGGGTGGGCTGGAGCGCGCCGGAGACGGGTCTCGTGGAGGTGGTGCCGCGGGCGGCCGAGGTGATCCGGCACCTGCGCATGGCGGTCAGCCCCGCCGGCCACCTCGCGGTCCTGTACGGCCACGAGCAGGGCGACGTCGGGACGGCCCGGATCGTGCGCAACCTCGGCGGGCCGTGGTCGACGGCCGGCTGGAGCGCGCCCGTCGTGTTCGACCCGGTGCCGGGCAGCAGCGCGTACCCGGAGGCCCTGGTCGCCGACGCCGCCGGGCGGCTCACGGCGATCTGGCAGCGGTGGACGGGCACGGCCGACCGGCTGTTCGCCACGGCGCTCGACGCGAGCGGGTGGAGCACGCCCGTCCCCATCTCAGGAGACGGCGACGACGCCGGGGACCTCGACGTGCAGGTGACGGCCTCGGGGTCGGTGGTCGCCGTGTGGGCGCGGGCGTCCGCCGCCGAGATGAGCGTCTTCACGCCCACCTCCTCGCCGTACCATGGGGTGAGCCCGGTCCGCCTCGCCGACACCCGGCCGGGCAACTCGCCCGACGCCGTCCGCGTCGTGCCGAAGGTGCGGGTCGAACCGGGCTCGCCGCTCGTGGTGCAGGTGACCGACGTCCCCGGGGCGGTGCCGGCGACGGGTGTGGCGGCGGTGGCGCTGAACCTGACGGCGACCGATGCGACGGGTGCGGGCTTCGTCACGGTGTTCCCCTGCGGCGCGCAGCCGTTCGCCTCGAACCTCAACGTCGTCCCGGGTGCGGTGGTGGCCAACGCCGTCATCGCCGCGGTGTCCGTCGACGGCACCGTGTGCCTCGCCACCTCCACCGCCGTCCACCTCGTGATCGACGTCAACGGCTGGTTCCCGGTGGGTGCGGGGTACACGGCAAGCTCACCGGTGCGCCTCGCCGACACGCGCCCGGCCAACTCACCCGACGCGGTCCGGGCCGTCGCGAAGGTGCCGGTCGCGCCGGGCGCCCCGTTGGAGATCCAGGTCACCGACGTGCCGGGCGCCGTCCCGGCGGCCGGCGTGGGCGCCGTGGTGCTCAACGTCACGGCCACCGGCGCATCCTCAGCCGGGTTCGTCACGGTGCACGGGTGCGGGGCACCGCCGTTCGTGTCGAACCTCAACGTGGTGCCGGGGTCGGTCGTCGCCAACCTGGTCGTCGCCCCCCTCTCGCCCTCGGGCACCGTCTGCCTGGCCACGTCCGTCGCCACCGACCTGGTGGTCGACCTCGGCGGGTGGTTCGCGGCCGGCCACGGGCACACCGCGGTCACCCCGCTGCGGCTGCTCGACACCCGGCCGGGGAACTCGCCCGAGGCTGCCCGGGTGGTGCCGAAGGTGCCGGTGGCGCCCGGCGCTCCCCTCACCGTGCAGGTGACGGATCTCGCCGGCTCGGTGCCGGCGACCGGAGTCGGAGCGGTGTCGCTGAACGTGACCACCGCCGACGCCGCCGCAGACGGCTACGTCACCGTCTACCCGTGCGGGCCGCAGCCCTTCGCGTCCAACGTGAACGTGCGCGCAGGAGCCACGGCTGCGAACGCCGTGCTGGCCTCGGTGTCACCGTCGGGGACCGTGTGCATCGCCACGTCGAGCGCCATGGACCTCGTCGTCGACCTCAACGGCTGGTTCGCCGGCTGAGGTCACACACGCCGGCGACTGCTTCGCGGATGGGTGGCGGACGGCGTAGCGTGGTGCCCGTGCAGCCGACCGTCCGGACCGACGACAGCTCCTCCACCGGGGAGATCGATCCGGGCGGGCCGGCCACGGCCGCCGAGCCGAGTGCCCCCGTGGCCACGTGCCCGTTCCCGCACCACCTGCTCGGCTCGGCAGCGAGCCGCGCGGACGGCGACGGGGGTTCGGCGGCAGTGTGCCCCTTCCCGCTGGCGCCGTCCGGCACGCCTGTGCACCGCACGCGGGCCGACCTGTTCGTGCGCCGGCTGCTGCGCATCCGTGAGCGGCCCGTCGGCGTCACCCACGCCCAGGCCTACGCCACCTTCCGCCGGTCGATGACGATCTCGGCGATCCGGTGCACGCTCACCTACGTGGTGTTCCCGTTCGTCATGCCCGCCGTCGGCTTCGCCACCGGCGTCGGTCCCGTCGTCGGCATCACCATCGGCGTGGTCGCCATCACGTGCGACGTGTACACGATCCGGCGCTTCTTCGCCGTCGACCACAAGTGGCGCTGGCCCGTCGCCGGCATCGCCCTCTCGGTGATCGGGCTGTTGTCGGTCCTGCTGGTGCAGGACATCAGCCACCTCCTCACCTGAGGTCGGTGATGAGCCGGCTCACCCGCCCCCTCTGGTTCGCAGGCGGGTGGTGCGCCGTGGCGGTGGGAGCCGTCGGCGTGGTCGTCCCCGGCCTGCCCACCACGGTGTTCTTCATCGTCGCCGCGGCGTGCTTCGGCCGGTCGAGCCCACGCTTCGAGGCGTGGGTGCTCCGCCTGCCGCGGATCGGCCCGCTGGTGCGCGACCACCGGGAAGGCCTCGGCATGCCGCGCCGTGCGAAGGCGATCGCCCTCGGCTCCATGTGGACGGCGATCGTGCTCAGCAGCGTGCTGCTGCGCGACAGGCTGCTCGTCGTCGCCGTCGTGGTGGGGCTGGGCGTGGCCGGGACGGCCTACATCCTGTGGCGGGTCCCGCTGCGCGAGCGGGTTCTGGACGAGCGCGCCGGCGCCGCCGCCGGCCGCCCGCGATGAGCGTGCCGGCTCGCCGAGGACGTCGAGGTCAGCGGAAGCGGGGCGCGGCCATGAGCGCCTCGCTCTCGTGCTTGTGGAGCCGCTCGTCGTAGCCGATCTGGCGGAAGAGGTCGGCCAGGCTGTCGAAGGCGCCGAAGTCGTCGGTGAAGCTGCCGTCGTAGGGCACGTGCTCCCACTCGGGGTGCTCCCGCACGAGCAGTGCGTACTCGTGCTCGGCGTGGTCCTCGAAGTCGGCGTTGAGGCGGTAGCTCCACCTCGGCCGGGCGACGTACAGGAACCACGACAGCTGGTAGTAGGCGAACGCCAGCAGCTGGGGCACCACGCGCGAGCGGACGAACGGCTGGCGGGTGCCGGCGCGTTGGGTCAGCTCCTCGAGGATGAGCAGGTGCCACTGCTCGTTGTCCTGCTCCCACCGGCTGGTGCGCACCCGGTCGAAGACGCGGCGGGCGAAGTTCGGCTGGCTGGCGGTGTGGGTGACGGGCACGTAGGCCACGTTCTCCCAGGCCTGGTACGGCACCCTGGCCACGAGCTCGAGCACCCGGAACTTCTCCAGCTCGCGCCGCGTGCCGTAGAGGGTGTCGATCGTCCGGAACAGCAGCCGGGCGCTGAGGGAGTAGCGCCGCCGTGGCGAGGCCAGGGTCCGCTGCTGCTCCTCCACCAGCCGATGGTGGTCGAGCCGCTCCATCGGGCCGAACGGGGCACGCTCGGCGATCCGGGTCGAGATCGGTCCGGTGGCCATCACACCTCCACGGGGTCGCTGCGATCGACCCTACCCAGCCGGCGGCGCCGCCGATCCGGGCACCCGCCGGGCGTCCGTCACGTCGGCGACGGCCTCGGCCGGTACTGGTAGCTGCGCTGGGTGCGGCCGCCGGCGACGAGGTGGTGCTCGCCGGTGATCCACGACGCCGCGGGTGAGCACAGGAACAGCACCATCGCAGCGATGTCGTCGACGGTGCCCGCACGACCGAGCGGGATCGTGCGCACCAGCTCCTCGATCCGGTCCTCCACGCCGAGCACCTCGAGGTACGCCTCGGTGAGCACCGGCCCTGGCGAGACGGCGTTCACGCGGATGCCCCGCTCGGCCAGCTCGAGCGCGAGCGTCTGGGTGAGGTTGATCAGCCCGGCCTTCGCCGCTGCGTACGGGCCGGTGAACGGTGAGCCGCGCGTGCCGGCACCGGAGGTGATGTTGACGATGGCGCCGCCCTCGCCCATGCGCGCCGCCGCGGCCTTGCAGCCCTGGAACGCCGAGGTGAGGTTGAGCTCCAGCTGCGAGCGGAAGACCTCGTCCGGCGTGTCGACGAGCTGGCGCACGGTCTTCTCGTCGGAGCCGCCGACGTTGTTCACCCAGATGTCGAGGCGGCCGAGCTCCGCGACCGCACGCTCGGCGAGCGCCTCGGAGCGGTCGCGGATGTCGCCCTCCACGACGACCGCACGCCCGCCGCGCTCGCGCACGCCCGCGGCGGTCACCTCGAGGTCGGCGAGGCGGCGGGCGTTGACCACCACGTGCGCGCCGGCGTCGGCGAGCGCCCACGCGATGCCCCGGCCGATCCCCTGGCCGGAACCCGTCACCACGGCCACACGCCCGTCGAGGCGGAACCGGTCGAGGATGCTCATCGTCGCACCGTACCGAGGCGCCGCCGTCGCTGCCTTCAGCGGCCGCCGTTCACCACGAGCGTCTGGCCGGTCACCCACTCGCCGGCTGGCGACGCGAGGTAGACGACCGCGGCGGCGACGTCCATCGCATCGCCCAGGCGTCCGAGGGGGACGGACCTCGTCATGGCCTCGATCGTCTCGTCGGTGGCGCCGCCGATCGTCCGCAGCGACTCGGTGGGCACGATGCCGACCGCGATCGCGTTCGCGCGGATCCGCTGCGGTGCGAGGTCGATCGACAGCGTGCGGGTCAGCTGGTTCATCCCGGCCTTCGCCGCGCCGTAGGCGGCGAAGCGGGGGGACGGGCCGAGGGTGGCCGTGGAGGAGATGCCGATGATCGACGAGCCGGGCTGCATCACCCTGGCGCACGCCTTGGCGGCGACGAAGTGCGGGCGCAGGTTCAGTGCGAACTGCGCGTCCCAGTGCTCGTCGGGCATCTCCAGCGTGCCGTAGTTGCCCTTGTGCTCCGAACCACCGGCGTTGCTCACCCAGACGTCGAGGCGCCCCAGGTCGCGCACCGCCCGCTCCACGAGGCCCTGCACCACGGCGGGGTCGGTGATGTCGCCGGCGACGCCGACGGCGCGGCGGCCGCGGGCCTCCACCTCCGCCACCACCTCGTCGATCTCGTCCTGGCGCCGGGCCGTGACGAGGACGTCGGCACCGCACTCCGCCAGACCGATGGCGATCCCTCGCCCGATGCCGCGCCCGGAGCCGGTGACGACGGCGACCGTGCCGTCGAGCCGGAACCTGTCGAGCAATGACGTCGTGCCGTGGGTCATCTCGCGCTCCCGTCCGTCGCTCCCCGAGCGACACCGGGTTCCTAGCAGCACGGCGCTCCTCCGGCTCGCACCGAGCGCAACACCGGTGGCAGCCTCGGCGCAGCGCTCCGGACACGGGACAGGGGGACGGCATGGCCGGCGACGAGTCGATCGATTACGAGGACCTGACCACGATGCGGCTCGAACCGCACGAGGTGGAGGAGCTCGCGAGCGGCAACGGCGAGTGCATCTTCAACTGGACCACCGTCGACGGCTATCCGGTGGGCGTGGTGGTCGCCTTCGTCCACCGGCACGGCAGGTTCTGGACCACGTGTGCCGAGCGGCGCAAGCGGGTGCCGGCGCTGCGCCGGCGTCCGCAGACCGGCATCGTCGTCAACCGCGGTGGCAAGACGGCGTCGTGGAAGGGGGACTCGATCGTGCACGCCCCCGGCGATGCGGGCTTCGACGAGCTGAAGGCCTGGTTCTACCCGGCGCTGTCGCGCCTCGAGCAGCAGCCGGACGACCCCTACCGGCAGGCGTTCGCCAGGTTCCTGGACTCGCCGCACCGCGTGATCATCGAGACCGACGCCCGCCTCGTGGTCGGCTTCGACACCGCCCGCTTCCACGCCTTCACGGCCGAGGCGAGCCGCTGGCTGCCGGCGGGAGAAATGCCTGCCG
>VFQR01002077.1_pt1 | contig 13454 bp, 12 predicted proteins | sample 3512321 | NCBI WGS metagenome assembly VFQR01 (sample SAMN10412374, study PRJNA504923) | tailings metagenome | isolation source: Relicate 3 Philex TSF1 revegetated site | place: Philippines: Tuba, Benguet | collected 2017-08-29
ACTGCGAATAAATTTAAATTTCTCGACGCAAAATTTCAAATTTTTTCATTCATCTCATGTTAATAAGTATTTTATCCACTGACACTTTTTCCTTAAACTCAGTTGTTAGGCAGATCGATTCAGATTTGATGGCGGATCTACTCTTGAGATCCTAGCTGTAAATTAAACCGACGGCAATTTATTAAAAAATAGTAGTTTTTACTGCAATTAGTTACATTAAGAAAATATATAATTGCTACTGGTGTATTGTCAGTTATTTTTGCCACTAATAATTGACTCAGGTGTTTTGACATAGGGAGTAATTAAACAAACTTCCTCAACGGTTATTTATTAAGTAAAAATAAATTTTTTGTATGGTGTGTTAGGCGCAGATTTCAACATGATTTTTCATAAAAAATACTTAAAAAGCGCCTAACGCACTATTTAGTCTTTAAACGACTCCAGCCAGTTCTGGGTGTTCAATCTTAGTTCCAAGGACTTTCAGGAATTCTGCTAGCCAACGCGGATGGGCAGGCCAAGCTGGTGCTGTTACCAAGTTACCGTCAACCACAGCTTCATCAACAGGAATATCGACATAGATACCTCCAGCACTTCTGACATCTGGGCTACAAGCAGGGTAAGCAGTACATTTTTTGCCTTGTAAGACATCAGCAGCTGCCAATAACTGCAAGCCGTGACAAATGGCTGCTATCGGTTTATTGGCTTGAGCAAAGTGACGAGTAATTTCTATTACTTGCTGATTCAAACGAATATATTCTGGTGCCCTGCCTCCAGGAATTACCAAGGCATCGTAGGTTTCCGCTTTTACTTCTGCAAAGGTAGCATTTAAAGTGAAATTGTGGCCTGGTTTTTCGCTGTAGGTTTGATCTCCTTCAAAATCGTGAACTGCTGTTCGTATTTTGTCCCCGGCTTTTTTATTGGGGCAAACTGCATCAATAGTGTGTCCCACCATTTGCAATGCCTGGAAAGGAACCATGACTTCGTAGTCTTCTACATAGTCACCAACTAACATTAAAAGTTTCTTTGCAGCCATATTTTTACTACCCTTGGTTATTAATTAATTATTTATCATTGGTCACTTGCAAAACACAAATGACACTGTTAACGTCTAAATTTCCTATTTAGACGCATATTAGATGATGCCTTTCTACGCGAATTCATCGATATATTACAGCATTAACTTTGCCAGAATGCACCTTTTGAGGGCTACGAGTTAACAAAGTTTAACGCATTATTGTATATGATTTGCTAGTTAGGAAATGTCTGTTGCCTATAACTAGCTATAATTAATGGCTGTGGTTCATCAAAGCAAATGAAATTCAGCGATCGCTTTATTAAAGTTTTTGTTTTCATGTCCTGGACGACTGAGTTTAATTAAAGCAAAACGCTGTAATGGTCTTAAAGATGCCCATTTTTGTTGCGTTATGACTACTCCAATTTCTTGAGCTTTTTCCTGGACAGTGGTTGGTATGCTATCCGAGTCAAGCCATGCAGGATGACGTTCTACAGGTAATTTGCCAACTGGTATCCCCGTACGCTGTAAAATCAACTCTTGGATATATTGGCGGTACAACTGAATTTCTGTGTCTGTAGTGCAAGGCAATTCCACTAAAGCTTGACGCTCTTGTGTAGTCATTTGATTCCAATCAGACAATTTTAGCTTAATACCGCAGGTATCTAATTTGCAACGTACCTGCATAGGAATACAACGCAGCGAATCCACAAAATCCGCTTCAAATTCAAAAAAATCTGTCATAAAAAATTCTGGAAAATTAACTTCTTATATCAATTCTGTATGAAGATGCGCCAAACTATATGAGGAACAAACCGCAAAGGGCGCATTCGCGCAGCGTCTCGTCAGAGAAGGACACAAAGAAAGAAAGAAAGAAAGAAAGAAAGAAAGAAAGAAAGAAAATTTGGCGCAGCCTCACAAAGAAATGGTATTAGAATGTTGGTTGATTCAGAGACCATTTATAAAGTAAATCTTAATTAGGGTGTGTTACGACTATGAAAGGATTTGGCACTTAAATACAATTAAATTGAGCCGTAACGCACCATCCATGCGGCGGTGCGTTAGGGGTTAAGATACTTATTTAGTCACCAATTATATCGAAAATATGCACCTAACACCCCACTACATTAATTTGAGTTTCGCTTTATAAATAATAGCAATTTGAAAAATGATTGCGACAGATGTATAGCCAAAAGCGATTACTACTAACTGTTTCACAATCCAAAATCCAAAATCTAAAATCCAAAATGGTATAACCTCTAACTAAAATTTATGGGTGAGAATGGTGACTAGGGAATAAAGAGTGTAGAATACAGGACATTTCATCCAAATTAATTGTGTAGAGACAGGCAGGATTTTTATCCTACGATGTTCTACAATATTCATCATTTTTGGATGCACAAGAGTTGTTATGTCTGTTCTTTAAAGTTTTTACTTTGAACTACTGAAACGAATGATTAAATAACTAATTGACAATGACAAAATAGCAATACCTAAACCTATTATATCAATACCGCCAATTTTTTCTAAGTCAAGAATGATAATTTTTCTGGCAACAGCAATTAAAGAAGTGACAATAACTAATTCCACCTGAAAAACATGTTTTCGTAAATAAGCTGTGATATTTTCTAAGATTTCCAAAGCGATTAAAATATTCAAAAATAAACCAAAAATTTTATATAAGGTTGTGTTAAACTTTCCGTAGGGTGCTGTAAACAATTCTTTAACAATAAAGACTGCCAAATCACCGATCGCCACTAAAATTACAACTACCATTAAAAGAGATAGAATCTTGGAAGCCAGAACTTCTACATTTTCAATCATGTGCATGAAGTTCTGGTCTTTAGTAGTTCCTAAAATTACCTTCAGTAGCTTTCTCATATCCTGCACCCAATTATTAAATGAAATCCCATAGAAAAATCTAGAGGATTCAAACAATCACTTTGTCGATGTTTTGTGAGTTTTTTATTCCTGAGATTAAAATCGGGTATAGTAAAGTTTCTTGTTCCTCAGAATTTTATCTCTTTAGATATAGTAATTGGTAACAGGCACGAATTGAGAGACAAAAAAAATAATAATATCTATTGATTCTTGACTATTGACTAAACTCCCTATTCCTGGTTAAGCGTTCTATTTTAGAGCTTACCGTTGTGAAGATTGGAGTTGATAATTTGGGAGTGGAACTTCCAAAGAAATTGGTGTCAACTGCACCGCACAGGCTTTTAATTCTGGTTGCAGGGAATCAGGGCAAGATTCAGGATGGGTGAGGGCATTGGCTTCGGCGTTATCTGCCCAAAGGTAACCCCAGTGCATGGGGACAAAAACCGTACCAGGGGCGATGGCTTTTGTGACTTTAGCAGGAAATTGAGCTTGACCACGACGCGATCGCACTTCAACACACTGATTATCTACAATACCCAACCTAGCAGCATCACGGGGATGAATTTCGATAAACGGTTGGGGGTACATTTTGCAAATTTTTTCAATTCGTCCGGTGCGCGTCTGGGTATGCCAATGGCCGTAAACTCGTCCAGTAGTTAACACAAAAGGATAATCAGGATTTGGTGGTTCTGCCAATCCTTTTGAATAATATGCCCCAAATCGAGCGCGTCCGTCAGGAGTGTGGAAGCGGAGATTGGTGTAGAGGCGCTTTGCTTGGAGAGGAGACGCCGAGATTGGGAGACGCGGGGACGCGGAGAAGGAAAATATCCCCGCGTCCCCGTGTCCCCGTGTCCCCGCGTCCTCTTTCCCCGCGTCCCCGTGTCCCCGTGTCCCCGTGTCCTCTTTCCCCGCGTCCCCGCATCCCGGTGTCCCCGCGTCCTCTTTCCCCGCGTCCCCGCATCCCGGTGTCCCCGCGTCCTCTTCTGGGTGAGGCCATTGAATCGGGCCTTGTACTTGTAATTGCGCGTGAGAAATACCCGTCATATCGCAGGGGCAATTTTTGGTTAGTTGGACAAACTCGGCGTAAACTTCACCGGAGTTAGCAAAGGCAAACTCTTTGCTAAAACCGAGGCGACGACCAACTTCGGCGAAAATTTCCCAATCTGGTTTCGCTTCCCTTGGCGGTTGGCGGAAGGCTTGACACAGAGTCACCATGCGTTCGGAGTTGGTCATCACGCCAGTTTTTTCACCCCATTGGGCTGCTGGTAGCAGCACATGGGCATAGGCAGTGGTTTCTGTGGGATAATAAGCGTCTTGGTAGATGGTAAAAGGCGATCGCCACAATGCCTTTTTTGTCCGTTCTAAATCTGGCATACTCACAGCTGGATTAGTAGCAGCAATCCACAGTAAACCAACAGCATTATTTTCCAACCCCGTAATCATGTCCCAAGCAGTTAAACCAGGATGGGGCGAAATTTGTCCTGGCTGGAGTCTCCAAAACTCTTCAACTTCTGCACGGTGCTGGGGATTTTTAATTAGCCGATAACCCGGTAATAAATGCGCTAAACCGCCAGCTTCCCTTCCACCCATTGCGTTTGGCTGACCAGTGAGGGAAAAAGGCCCAGCCCCAGGTTTGCCAATTTGTCCGGTCATCAGGTGCAGGTTAATGATGGTTCTCACCTTAGCCGTTCCTTCGGAGGATTGGTTTACACCCATTGACCACAACGACAACACCCGCTGTGATTGACCCCAATAGCGAGCTGCTGTTTCTAAATCTTCAATACTGATTCCACATGCACGAGCTACAACTTCTGGCGGGTAATGGCGAATTACCTCAGCGTAGGCAGGAAAATTACTGGTACAGTCATCCATGAACATGGTATCAACGTAGTTCCAACGCATCAACAAATGAGCGATACCGTTTAACAAATCGATATCTGTACCGGGACGAATGGCTAAATGCAAATCTGCGGCTTCTGCGGTTGGTGTGCGCCGGGGATCGACCACAATCATTTTGACTTTGCGGTTCTTTTTGTGATACTTTGCCAATCGATTGAAAGCGATGGGATGACATTCAGCTGCATTAGTGCCAATTAAAAATGCACAGTCAGTTAACTCCAAGTCTTCGTAACAGCAAGGGGGGCCGTCTGCACCAAAGCTTTGAATGTATCCAGCCACAGCGCTAGACATACATAAACGGGAGTTAGCATCAAAATTATTGCTACCCAAACACCCTTTCATGAATTTCTGGGCTATGTAATAGTCTTCAGTTTGAAACTGACCAGAACCATACATACATATAGCTTCTGGCCCTTGAGTTAAACGCACAGTTTGAATGCGCTTGGTGATGAGATCGAAAGCTTCATCCCAACTAACACAGCGAAACTCTTGGTCTAAAGAGTCACGCACCATTGGGTAATGTAATCTATTTTTATCTAAAGATTCGGCGATGGTTGCACCTTTGACGCAAACCATACCCTGACTCGATGGATGAGTTTTATCACCCCGCACTCGCCAAATAGGATTTCCTTCGTTATCTCGATTAGTTGCTTTATTTAGTTGGGCTGGGGGTGAAACTTCTAGTCCACAACCGACACCACAGTAAGGACAAAGGGTTTTGGTAAATTCACTCATACCAATTTTGGATTTTAGATTTTGGATTTTGGATTACAAGTGTTAGAGGTTGTTTGACAAGTTTTGATGTGTGAAATATTTTTTTACCCCTCCCTTTAGCAGGGCCGTTTCATTCGCTAAAGTGTGATTTTATTCTTCAGTTAAGAGGATATTATTCTGGTTTGCTGATATTTCACTTTCATCAGTAGCAAAGGAATTTTTTGGTTCTTTGAGGAAGAAGGCACACATAAAGGCGCAAATTATCGCCGCTAAACCCATTGTGTTAAATAGCGTAGGAGCGTCGGTTAAGCTAAAAATTGTCAGGTAAACCACGCCGCCAAAATTACCGTAAGCTCCGACGTTACCGGCAATTTGTCCGGTGGCTTCTTTCTTAATTAACGGGACGATGCTGTAGGTGGCACCGCAGCCAGCTTGGGCAAAGTAAGCAGCAAACATTGTCACTGCGATCGCCAGGGGAATCGGCCAGTTACCATTAATAAAATGTGCCATCAAATAACCAATGCCAATGCCAGCACTGATAATTGTCATCGTCCATTTACGAGAGCCAAATTTATCAGAAATTAAGCCTCCACTAGGACGAGAAACTAAATTTAAAAAGGGATAAGTAGCAGCAATCATTCCCGCTACAACATGTTCTAAAGCAAAGGTTTTTTCAAAAAATGCCGGCAACATGGAAACGGCAGCAAGTTCAGAACCAAAGTTAGTCACATAAGTAAATTCGAGTAAAGCTACTTGCCCAAATTGAAAACGTTCGGCTGGTGGGTAAGTTTTTTTGCCAATTAAAAGTTCGCGGTTGACTTGCCAAGCTTTGTAACTTTGATAAAGAAATAATCCTGCTAAAAAGAACCAAGCAAAATACATTTGGCTCAAAGTTAAGAAGTGAATATTCTTTTGTTCCAAGCGCCAAACTAATAAACCAAGAGCAAAAATTAAACCAAAATTCGAGGCAATCATCGCCCAAAAGCTTTTAATACTGGTGACTTCTAAAGCACCATTTTTCTTCGGCTTTTTGTAGACTTTGCCAGTGGGCGTATCTTGGACGCTGTTGTAATAAATTATGCCGTAGATGGCTGCAATGATACCTGTAAAAGCGATCGCTAATCGCCAATTAGAAGCTCCACCAGCGAAAAAGCTTGTAGAAACTGCAATTATTGGCAAAGCAAACTCGGCACCAAAAGCCCCAAAGTTACCCCAACCGCCATAAATACCTTGAGCAATTCCCATCTCCTTCGGCTGGAACCATTCCGCCACCATCCGAATGCCAACAACAAAGCCAGAACCAACAATTCCCATCAGCAAACGACTAATGACTAATTGATGAAAATCTTGCGCTAACGCCGTCGCCAAACAAGGAACAGCCGCAAATATCAACAGTATTGAATAGGTAATTCTAGGGCCAAAACGATCCAAAAGCATCCCAATAATTAACCGTGCCGGAATTGTCAAAGCCAGGTTACAGATGCCCAAAGTTTTGATTTGTTCAGGCGCTAAATCTAATTGTTTGCCAATAGTTGTAGCGAAGGGAGCAAAATTAAACCAACAGACAAAAGTGAGAAAAAAAGCAAACCAAGTCTGATGTAAGATGCGATAGCGATCGCTGAATGAAAATAGATTTTTAAGCATTCTGATTCTTGAAAAGATGGGGAATGTTGATTGTTAATTGTTGACTGAGCAATGGGGAAAGATGTAGCTTTAGCTTCTCTTTCAGAGACGCTAGCGCGAACCCGCAGGGTGAGAGATGGGGATGGGGGAGATGGGGGAGATGGGGGAGACAAGGCAGACAAGGGAGACAAAGGAGACAAGGGAGACAAAGAGAATAATTCTTAACTCCTAACTCCTAACTCCTCCCCCATGCCCAATGCCCAATGCCCCATGCCCAATGCCCCATGCCCAATGCCCCATGCCCCATGCCCCATGCCCAATGCCCCATGCCCCATGCCCCATGCCCAATTTTCTATTCGTCAGCATGAGCAAATCGGCGATAGAGGAAATCTAGGGCGTAGTTCCGCAGGTTGTAGTATTCCGGGTCTTCCATGATGCGGCGACGGTTGCGGGGGCGAGAGAAGGGAATATTAAGGATTTCGCCGATGTGGGCGGCTGGGCCGTTTGTCATCATCACAACTCTGTCGGCGAGGAAAAGGGCTTCATCAATGTCATGGGTAATCATGAGTACGGTGACTTGATGTTCGCGCCAGATTTGCAGCAGTTCTTCTTGTAATTCTTCTTTGGTGATGGCGTCTAAGGCACCGAAGGGTTCATCGAGAATTAAAACTTGGGGACGAATGGAAAGGGCGCGGGCGATGGCGACTCGCTGTTTCATTCCACCGGAAATTTGATTGGGTTTTTTGTCGGCGGCTTCTGTTAGTCCCACCATTGCTAAATGTTCTCTGACAATTGCGCGTTTTTCTGCTTTGGTTTTTTTGGGAAACACGGAATCAACGGCTAGGTAAACGTTGTCAAAAACATTCAGCCAAGGTAATAGACAATAATTTTGGAATACCATCATCCGGTCGGGGCCTGGTTCGGTGATTGGTTTTTCTTGCAGGAGGACGACGCCATCGGTGGGAGTGTTAAAGCCGGAAATCATATTCAGGAGGGTTGATTTGCCGCAGCCAGAATGACCAATTATGCAAACAAATTCGCCCTCGCGCACTTTTAAGTCAACTCCATCGAGTACGGTGTAAGGGCCTTCGGGAGTTGGATAAATTTTGCTTACGCCTTCTATGACTAAAAAATCTTCGGCTTTTTGGGTTTGCTGTTGATTGATTTGAATTTTGCTGCTGGTTCCGTTTACTGTTTGCATGATGAATTTATACCAATCAATTTTTAATTAGAATTTTTTTGAATGTAGACGCGCAGCGGCTTGCCGCAGGCTACCGCAAAGGAGGCAAAGGAAGAGATAGGTAATCTTGTGGACGGAAGGGAGTAATGGAGTTCAAATACTCATTAATGGGGTTCAAATACTCATTAATGGGGTTCAAATACTCATTAATGGAGTTCAAAGCCTCATTAATGAAGTTCAAACACTCATTAATGGAGTTCAAATACTCATTAATGGAGTTCAAATACTCATTAATGGAGTTCAAATACTCATTAATGAAGTTCAAAGCCTCATTAATGACTGACAAATCAAAAAATATCCAGTTACTCTTGTGGGGTGGGCGTCTCGCCCGCCCTATGGACTGGGCGGACAGGATGTCCACCCCACAATATTGGATAATTTATTTCTTTGAGTTTTATTAATGGAGTTTCTTTGTTGCCTTTTGCCCATTGCCTCTTACCTTCCCAATAACTAAATAAATACTTCTTCAACCCGGATTTGCCGTTTAATTTCCAAATTTTTGAGATACTCTATCGGCTCTGATGGGTTAAAAACTTTACCATCAAATAAGTGAATCGGGTCGTCTTCACCGATATCTAGTAAGCCGAGGTCGCGGGCAGCTGCACCAAATATGTCTGTGCGACACACTCTTTCAATTACCTCTACCCAGTTTTTGGGGAAAGGAGTTAAGCCCCAACGTGCTAGCTGAGTAATCATCCACAAAATTTCGGTGCGGTTGGGATAATTGGTTTTATTGACAAAAAACTGGTTGTATGATTTAAATTCTTGTGGTTCTGTACCGTCGCCGCGATCGTAAGGGTCAAGGAAACCAGGACGAACATACACAGGATCGATGTCGAGGTACTGAGAACGGCAGAGTATTTCTAAGATTTCTTCGCGGTTGCGGAGGTCGTCACAGTATTGACAAGCTTCTAATAGTGCTTTGACAAGGGCTAGATAAGTTTCTGGGTACTGCTGCGCCCAATCTTCCCGCACTCCCAAGACTTTTTTCGGTTGTCCTGACCACGTTTCTAAGGCTGTGGCGGCAATAAAGCCTAAATCTTGATGAACAGCGAGGTAGTTCCAAGGTTCTCCGGCGCAGTAACCGTCTATATTTCCGGCTTTGAGTTGAGAAACCATTTCCATTGGTGGAATCACCATGATGCTGACATCGCTATCGGGATCTATACCGCCAGCCGCTAGCCAATAACGCAGCATTAAGTTCACCATTGATGTTGGATGAGCTATACCCAAAGTTAAAATTTGGTCGGGAGCTGCATTAATGGCGGTTTTTAAGTCAACTAAGTTTCTCACGCCTTGGCTATACAATCTTTTGCTTAAGGTGATGGCGTTAGCATTGCGAGAAATATTTAGGGCATTGACTACAGGAATTGGTTTTTTGTCGCCAGCGCCCAAAGTCAAGGCTAAGGGCATTCCCGCCAGCATTTGGGCTGCGTCTAATTTACCGGTAGCAATTCCTTGAGCGATTTCTTTCCAGCTAGAGGCACGAGTAAGGGTGATATTATCTAAACCGTATTTGGCTAAAAAGCCTTTTTCTTGAGCAACGATTAAAGGTGCAGCATCAGTTAAGGGCATAAAGCCAATTTGGAGATTGACTTTTTCTAAGCCGTTGCGGGATATATTCGTTGTTGCTTGGCGTTTTTTGAGTTGCTTTTGTTGGTTGAGGAAGTAAATCATTTCATTCCGCAGACTGTAGTAGCTGGGATGTTTGACCACTTCCAGGCGTTGACGCGGGCGGGGGATCGGGACTTCGAGGATTTGCCCGATATGGGCTTCTGGGCCATTGGTGAGCATGACAACGCGATCGCTCAACAATAACGCCTCGTCCACATCATGGGTTACCATCACACAAGTAACGTTGTGTTCATTGCAGATTTTCATCAATTGTTCTTGCAAACTCCCCCGCGTCAACGCATCCAACGCTCCAAAAGGTTCATCCAGCAATAACAACTTCGGACGAGTAGCTAAAGCGCGGGCGATGGCTACCCGTTGTTTCATCCCCCCAGATAACTCACTCGGACGCTTATTCGCCGCTAAACGCAGCCCCACCATATCAATATGTTCTTCGATAATGCTGCGGCGATCGCTTTTAGACTTACCCTTATACACTTCATCCACAGCAAGAGCGACATTTTCCCGCACTGTCAACCAAGGTAGCAAAGAATAATTTTGAAACACCACCATCCTATCTGGACTAGGATCTCTAACTTCTCTCCCCTCCAAAGTCACACCGCCAATACTCGCTCTATCTAAACCCGCAATGATATTCAGCAAAGTAGACTTACCACAACCAGAATGTCCAATTAAAGAAACAAATTCCCCTTGCCGAATTTTCAATTCAATATTTTTCAGAGCAATATATTTGCCCCCATTTGGAAGTTCAAATACACGGTCAACGTGGTCAACTTCAACAAAAGTACTCATAGCAATTTTGGATTTTAGATTTTGGATTTTGGATTGGTTATAGGGCATTGGGCATTGGGCATTGGGCATTGGGCATTGGGCATGGGGCATGGGGCATTGGGAAAGGGGAAGATTAAATTTATTCCTTTTCCCTTTCCCTTTTCCCTTTCCCTTTTCCCTTTAACCTTTTCCCTTTACCCTTTTCCCTTTAACCTTTTCCCTTTAACCTTTTCCCTTTAACCTTTTCCCTTTCCCTTTTCCCTTTAACCTTTCCCCTACTCCGGTACAACTTTGCTGGCGATAAAGCCAACTAATCTATCCAACATTAAGCCGACTAAACCAACATAAATAAGTGCGAGAATGATTTCGCTTAAATTAGTTTCTGTGGTGGTATTGTAAGCGTCCCAAATAAATGAACCAATGCCGACACCGCCGACTAACATTTCTGCGGCAACAATGGCTAACCAAGATAAACCAATGCCAATACGTAAGCCTGTGAAGATATAAGGAACAGTGGCAGGAAATACCACTTTTAAGAAATACTTTGCTCCTTTCAAACGCAAAACTCTAGCTACATTTATGTAGTCTTGAGGAATTTGTTGTACGCCTACTGTTGTATTGATGATAATCGGCCAAATTGACGTAATGAAAATTACAAAAATAGCTGAGGGATTAGCTTGTTGAAATGCTGCTAAGGAAATTGGCAACCATGCCAAAGGTGGTACAGTTCGTAAAACTTGGAAGATGGGATCTACTGCATTATAAAATAACTTATTAGCACCGATGACAATTCCCAAAAAAATGCCAACAATTGCCGCTAAAGAAAAGCCTAAACCAACTCTTCCCAAACTACTAAGTATTTGCCAACCCAGACCTTTATCACTTTCACCATTATCAAAAAATGGATGAATAATAAAAGGGTTCCAAGTTTCTGAAAATGTTTCTATGGGCCCAGGTAATTTAAAGTTAGGATTTAAACAAAGTAATTGCCAAATCACTAAAAAAATAGCTAAAGCTAACACTGGCGGCAGAATTTTTTGTGAAACTAATTTATTTAACTGCCTGCGCCGATTTTTTTTGATAGTACGATTTACAAGGATAGCTGCCATTTTTCTTATTTCTCTTGTGCATCAAAATTTAAGTTTGTAGTAAGGACTTTAGTCCCGATAATTTGTTAATGAGCGATAAATCGCTCACTACGAACTAAACTTTCTTAATTTTTAAATTTTGCAAATATTCTTCTGGTTTTTCTGGGTCAAACTTCACACCATCAAAGAAAGTCTCAATTCCACGCGAACTACTTTGAGGAATTTGAGCATCAGTCACACCAATAGCCTTGGCTGCTTGTTTCCACAAGTCTTCCTTATTTACTTGAGCGACTATTTCCTGAATGTTGATATCTTTGGGTAAGTAACCCCAGCGAATTTCTTCTGTTAAAAACCAAACATCATGACTCTTGTAAGGATAGGAAGCATTATTTTCCCAAAACTTCATGCGATATGGAAAATTTTGCTGAGTACGTCCATCGCCGAAGTCAATATTACCTTTCGACCTTTCTAAAATATCGGAAGCCGCAACATTAAAGTATTTTCTATCAGAACAAATTTTACACATTTCCTCTTTATTTTCCAAGCGATCGCACCATTGTTGAGCTTCCAAAATTGCCATTAACAATGCTTGGGCAGCATTAGGATTTTTATCCACCCAATCTTTTCGCATTGCAAAAGCTTTTTCTGGATGATCTTTCCACAATTCCCCTGTCACTAAAGCTGAATAACCTAATTTTTGGTTAACTAATTGAGCATTCCAAGGCTCTCCTACACAAAAGGAATCGATGGTGTTAACTTTCATATTCGCCACCATTTGTGGTGGTGGTACTGGTTCTAAAACCACATCTTGGTCTGGATTAATGCCACCAGCCGCTAGCCAATAGCGCATCCACAAATCATGAGTACCGCCAGGGAATGTAATGCCAAATTTTAAAGATTTTTTATTTGCTTTAGCTTGGCTAGCAGCTTCTTTTAGCCCTTTACTTTCTAAATTGACATTCATTTCCTTAAATTTATTGGCTACAGAAATAGCCTGACCATTAGTATTTAATCTTGCCAAAATATACATTGGCACTTTATCGTTAATGGTCATCAAATAAGGCATAGGACTGAGGATATGTGCGCCATCAATACCACCGCCAGCCGAGCCAATTTTCAAGTTATCACGGGTAACAGGCCAAGATTTTTGTTTGATAACCTCAACATCCGTCATCCCATACTTAGCAAATAAACCTTTTTCTTTAGCAATAATCAAAGGAGCAGAATCAGTCAAAGCAATAAATCCTAACTTAGCTTTCGTTGTTTCCACCTTCGGTGCATTAGCCACAGTAGAAACATTAGCAGCTGGAGCAGCAGAAGGAGCATCGCTACTTGTTGAACTTGTACTACTATTAGAAGAACAACCGTGAGCCAAAATAGAAGCCGCAGCCGCAGTAGTTGTAGTAAAAATAAATTTTCTTCTCAAAAAATTTGTCATTTGTTATTAGTCCTTAGTCATCAGTCATTAATCATCACTCATTAGTCATCAGTCATCAGTCATCACTCATCACTCATCAGTCATCACTCATCACTCATCAGTCATCACTCATCACTCATCACTCATCACTCATCACTCATCACTCATCACTCATCA
>VFQR01002078.1_pt1 | contig 13453 bp, 13 predicted proteins | sample 3512321 | NCBI WGS metagenome assembly VFQR01 (sample SAMN10412374, study PRJNA504923) | tailings metagenome | isolation source: Relicate 3 Philex TSF1 revegetated site | place: Philippines: Tuba, Benguet | collected 2017-08-29
CTACGATTCGTGGCGCTTCAACGACATGTCGCAGGGGGTCGTGGCGGTGCCCCTGTGGTTCCCGCAGCTCGGCTACTCGCTCGGGCTCGCGATCCTGGCGATCGCCTTCCTCGACGAGCTCGTGCGGGTCCTGTCCGGGCGGCCGCCGTCCTACGAGCGCCCGCCGCCGGCGACGCCGCAGGAGATCGTCGACCGCGCCGCCGAGAGCGGGATCTGACATGGCCCCGGGGCTCGTCGGCACGGCGCTGATCCTGCTCGCGATCCTCCTCGGCCTGCTCGCGGGCGGGGTGTGGATCGGCATCGCGCTGCTCGCCGTCGGCTTCGCCGCGATGATCATCGTCACCGACGTGCCGATCGGCCCGGTTCTCGCCACCACCGTGTGGTCGAGCTCGGCCTCTTGGACGCTGACCGCCCTGCCGCTGTTCATCTGGATGGGCGAGATCCTGTTCCGCACCCGCCTCTCGGAGCAGATGTTCCGCGGCCTGTCGCCCTGGCTCAACTGGCTGCCCGGCCGGCTCCTGCACGTGAACGTGGTCGGCTGCGGCATCTTCGCGGCGGTGTCGGGCTCGTCCGCCGCGACGGTCGCCACCATCGGCAAGATCGCCCTGCCGGAGCTCAAGAAGCGCGGCTACGACGACATGGTGAGCCTCGGCTCGCTGGCCGGCTCCGGCACCCTCGGGCTCCTGATCCCGCCCTCGATCCCGATGGTGGTCTACGCCATCGCCGCGAACGTCTCGGTGATCCAGGTCTTTTTGGCGGGCTTCCTGCCCGGCCTCATGATCATGGGGCTCTACTCGGGCTACATCATGCTCTGGAGCCTGATGAACCCGGGCAAGTCCCCGCCGGCGGAGCCGCGCACCTCCCTTTTGTTCAAGATCCGGCAATCGGCGCGGCTCCTGCCGACGGTCCTGTTGATCCTCTTCATCTTCAGCGCCCTGCTGCTCGGCTGGGCGACGGCGACCGAATGCGCCGCCTGGGGCGTGCTCGGCGCCCTCGTCCTCGCCTGGTGGTCGGGGACCCTGTCGTGGGCGACCTTCCTCGAGAGCGTGCTCGCGGCGACGCGGCTCACCTGCATGATCATGCTGATCCTCGCCGGCGCCGCCTTCACCAGCGCCGCCATGGCCTTCACGGGCATCCCGGCAGCGCTCGCCGCCTGGGTCGACCAGCTGCAGCTGTCCCCTTACGTGCTCATCGCCGTGCTGACGGTCATGTACATCATCCTCGGCTGCCTCATCGACGGCATCTCGATGATCGTGCTGACCACCGTGGTGGTGCTGCCGATGATCAAGCAGGCCGGCTTCGACCTGATCTGGTTCGGGGTCTACCTCATCATCCTGGTCGAGATGGCGCAGATCACCCCGCCGGTGGGTTTCAACCTGTTCGTCCTGCAGAACATGAGCGGGCGCGACAGCTTCACGGTGGCCAAGGCGGCGATCCCGTTCTTCTTTTTGCTTGTGATCGGCGTCGTGATCATCACAATCTTCCCCGGCATCGCGCTCTATCTGCCGAAGCTCGCCTTCCCGGATTGAGCCCGCCCCACCAAACAGGGAGAACCGACCGATGAAGCCCATCACCCGCCTCGCGGCCGCCGCCGCGGGCCTGATCGCGCTGAGCCTGCCGGCCGCCGCGCAGACCAAGTGGAACCTGCCCGCCGCCTATCCGGCCGACAACTACCACACCGAGAACCTCGTCCAGTTCGCCAAGGACGTGGAGCAGGCGACCGGCGGCAAGCTCGCCATCACGGTCCATCCGAACGCGTCCCTGTTCAAGGCGCCCGAGATCAAGCGCGCCGTCCAGACCGGCCAGGCGCAGGTCGGCGAGGTGCTGATGTCGCTGCACGAGAACGAGGATTCGATCTTCGGCCTCGACGTGGTGCCGTTCCTCGCCACCTCCTTCGACCAGGCCCGCAAGCTGTGGGACGCGCAGCGCCCGGTGGTCGAGAAGAAGCTCGACGCGCAGGGGCTGAGGCTCCTCTTCGCCGTGCCGTGGCCGCCGCAGGGCATCTACGCCAAGAAGGACCTCAACACGATCGAGGACATGCGCGGCCTGCGCTGGCGCGCCTACAACCTCGGCACCTCGCGCATCGCCGAGATCGTCGGCGCCCAGCCGGTGACCATCCAGGCGGCGGAGCTGCCGCAGGCGCTCGCCACCGGCGTGGTCAACTCGTTCATGTCATCGGGCTCGACCGGCTACGATTCGAAGGTGTGGGAGACCCTCACCCACTTCTACGACACGCAGGCCTGGCTGCCGAAGAACATGATCATGGTCAACAAGGGCGCGTTCGAGCGCCTCGACAAGCCGACCCAGGACGCGATCCTGAAGGCGTCGAAGGAGGCCGAGGAGCGCGGCTGGAAGACCGCCCAGGAGAAGACCAAGTGGTACACGGACCAGCTTGCCGCCCGCGGCATGAAGGTCCAGCCCCCGAGCGCCGAGCTCGCCGCCGGCTTCCGCAAGGTCGGCGAGCAGCTCACCGCCGACTGGCTCAAGAAGGCCGGCGCCGAGGGCCAGGCGGTGGTCGAGCAGTACCGCAAGTCCGCCGCCACCAACTGAGGCTTTTCGCGCGAAACGAAGAAGGGCGCCGTCGCGCGACGGCGCCCTTTCTCGTGGGCGCGCCCTGTTATCCTCGGAGGGGGATGCACCCCCTCCGTCATTCCGGGGCGCCCCGAAGGGGTGAGCCCGGAACCCATGGCCACCGGCGGTACTCGCAGAAACGCGACCTCGCCGCTGCGCTTCATCCCGCAAACGCCGTGTTCATGGGTTCCGGGCTCCTCGCTGCGCTCGGCCCCGGAATGACGGCGGTTCTTGCCCGACGCGCGCCCTGATCAGCGCAGGGTCGCCTCGAGGGTGATGTCGAGGTTGAGGGCGCGGGACACCGGGCAGCCCTTTTTCGCCGCCTGGGCCAGCTCCTCGAACTTCGCCCGGTCGATGCCCGGGACCTGCGCCGTGAGCGTGAGGGCGGAGCGGGTGATGTCGAAGCCGTTCTCCCCCTTCTGGATCGTCACCGCGGCCTCGGTCGAAAGCTCGGTCGGCTCGAACCCGGCCCGCTGCAGCTGAAACGCCAGCGCCATCGTGAAGCAGCCCGCATGGGCGGCGGCGATCAGCTCTTCGGGGTTGGTGCCCCTCTCGTCCTCGAAGCGCATCTTGGCGGAGTAGGGGGTGTTCGAGAACGTGCCGGATTCGGCCGAGAGGGTGCCCTTGCCGTCCTTGCCGGTGCCGCGCCAGACGGCGTTCGCCTTGCGGATCATGGAAGCGTCTCCGTTGGATCGAGAGGGCGCAGGATAGGGGACCGGCGGCGTTTGTCACCCCGTCGGCGGAAACGAACGGTCCCGTCGCGGGTTGAAGAAGCGACGGAGCGTACGCGTCGATGAGCCTGCGGTTCCTGATGAGGCGGGAGTGGCTGCTCGCCGCGCTGGCCCTTGCGCTCGCGCTCGCCCTCGGCGTGTTCTTCTACTTCTCCCAGCCGGCGCTGGTGCGGGTGGCGGTCGCGCCCCCCGCCGGCGAGGAGGCGCGGCTCCTGCGGGCCTATGCCAACAGCCTGCGGACGGAGCGCAAGGATCTCCGCCTCGAGATCATTCCCTTCGACACCCTTGGCGACAGCGCCCGCGCCCTCGAAGGGGGCCGGGTCGACGTGGCCGTGGTGCGGCCGGACGTGTACCTGCCGGTGAACGGCCTGACCGTGGCCATCCTGCGGGAGGAGGCCGCCATCATCGTGGCGCCGACCACCGCGAAGATCACCGAGGTCGCCGACCTCGGCAAGAAGCGCCTCGGCGTCGTGACCCTGCACGAGGCGGACACCGACTTCGTCGCCAAGGTGCTCGGCCATTACGATCTCGCCCCGCCGGAGGTGACCCTCGTCCCGATCGCCCTCGAGGCGGTCGAGGCGGCGCTCAAGGACAAGCGGATCGACGCGATCGCCGCCGTCGCCGCGCCGACGAGCGCCGCGGCGACCGCGCTCGTCCGGGCGGTCGAGCGGACCGCCGACCGCAAGATCACCGTGGTCCCGGTCTCGGAGGCGGACGCCCTCGCCGAGCGCTTCCCCGCGGTGACGCCGATCACCCTTCCGGCGGGCGCCCTCGGCGGCCGGCCGAAGCAGCCCGACGAGGAGGCCAAGACCGTCGGCGCGAGCTACCGTCTGATGGCCCGCTCCGAGCTCGGCCGCAACGTGGTCGGGTCCTTCGCCCAGTACCTGTTCCAGATGCGCTCGCGCCTCGCCGCCGATGCGCCCTCGGCGAACCTGATGAAGGCGCCGAACACCGACCTCGCCACCAGCGCCACCCTGCCGATCCACCCGGGCGCGGTGGACTATTTCAACCGCGAGCAGCTCACTTTCATGGAGCGGCACGGGGACTGGGTCTGGCTCGCAGTGCTCAGCGCCGGCTCGGTCGGGTCCGGCCTCGCCTGGCTCGCCCAACTCTTCGCCCGGCGCCGGCGCGAGCTCGTCGACAGCCTGCTCGACCGGCTCCTGCGCATCCTCGAAGAGGCGCGCAGGGCAACGAACGCCGCCGAGCTCGACGCCCTTTCCCTGGAGATCGACCGGCTCGTGAGCCTCGCCGTGCGCCATGCCCGCCGGCGGGCCACCGGTACCCGCACCATGGGGGCGCTGATCCTCGCCATCGATTCCGCACGCGCCGCGGTGGCCGAGAAGCGCCGGGACCTCACCGGCGAGGAGGCGGCCGCCCCCGCGCCGCGCCCGTTCGGCGCCCGCCGCTTCGCGTCGGGAGAGGTCTAGCCTAGCCGGTGCGCGCGACCGTGCCGTCGTTCTCGACCTGGCCGGCGCGCTGGAGCTGGAGGGCGATGAACCAGCACAGGGCCGCCCAGGCCGCCCCGCCGCACCAGCCGGCGAGGACGTCGCTCGGCCAGTGCACGCCGAGATAGACCCGGCTCGCCCCGACCGCCATGGTCAGGAGCACCGCCAGCCCGAGCAGGAACGCCTTGATGCGCCGGCGCGGGTGGACCCGCGCCAGCAGGCCCCCGAGGGTCAGGTAGACGACGGCGGACAGCATGGAATGCCCGCTCGGAAAGCTCGCCGTGTAGACCCGGGCGGTGTGCGCCACGAGATCCGGCCGGGGCCGGTCGAACCCCATCTTCAACAAGGTGCTGAGCAGGAGCCCGCCGCCCACGGCGACGAGGACCAGCAGCGCCGCGTGGCTCTTGCGGGCGAGGACGAGGTAGATCACCGCCGCCGCCGTGACGAGGGTCAGGACCGCGGTGCCGCCGAGGGCGGTGACGTCGCGCATCGCCTCCTCGAACCAGGGCGGCCCGATCGGCTCGGCCGGATCGTGCGCCTCGCGCATGGCGACGAGGAGCGCCCGGTCGAGGGCTTCCGTGTCGCCGGCGAGCACGAGCCCGGCGATCTGGACGAAGCCCCAGCCGAACAGGCCGACCGCGGCGAGCGAGGCGAGCGGCGCGAGCTCGTTGAGGCGCAGGCGCGTGCCGAGGCGGATCGTGTGGTGGACGAGCGGGCGGATCATGGGCCCATTGTCGGCCCAGCGGCCGATCCGGTCCAGGGCGCGGCACATGGTCGACCGCATTGAGCCCGGCCGCGCGACGGGCCATGATGGCGCTTCGCCCGAAGGAGCCGCGCATGGAGATCGCCCGACCCTATCTGATGTTCCTCGGCGACGTGCCGGACCGGCTCGCGGCCAAGACCGCCTACGGCATCGTCGACTGGCGGCGCGACTGGTGCCTCGGCCAGCTGCGGCTGCCCGGCTGCAAGGCCGATCTCGGCCTGCCCGAAATGGGCGTCGAGGAGGCGGTCCGCCGGGGCGCCCGGACCATGGTGGTCGGCGTCGTCAACGCCGGCGGCTTCCTGCCCGAGCACTGGGTCGGCCCCATCGTCGGGGCGATCGAGGCGGGCCTCGACGTGGCGACCGGCCTGCACGTGCGCCTCGCCGACACCGCCGCAATTCGGGAGGCGGCGGAGCGGCACGGGCGCAAGCTGTTCGACGTGCGCCATTCCCGCGAGCGATTTCCGACCGGCAAGGGCACGCGGCGCGCGGGCCTGCGGCTCCTCACCGTCGGGACCGACTGCTCGGTCGGCAAGAAGTACACGGCGCTCGCCCTCGAGCGTGAGATGCGGGCCCGCGGCTTCGACGCGGATTTCCGCGCCACCGGCCAGACCGGCGTGTTCATCTCCGGCCGCGGGGTCGCCATCGACGCGGTGGTGGCGGACTTCATCTCCGGCGCCGTGGAGTGGCTGTCGCCCGCCGCCCACCCGGCCCATTGGGACCTGATCGAGGGCCAGGGCTCGCTCTTCCACCCCTCCTTCGCCGGGGTGAGCCTCGGCCTCCTGCACGGGGCGCAGCCGGACGCCTTCGTCGTCTGCCACGAGCCGACGCGGACGCACATGCGGGGCGTGCAGCCCGTCCTGCCGAGCATCCAGGACGTGATCGACCTCACGATCCGCTGCGGCCGGCTGACCAATCCGGACATCCGGCCGGTTGGCATCGCCGTCAACACGGAGGCGCTGAAGGAAGCGGAGGCGCTCGCCTATCTCGACCGCACCGCCTCGGATTACGGAATGCCCGCGGTCGATCCGGTCCGCTTCGGCACGGCGGAGATCGTCGACCGCATCGCCGCCGAATTCGGCGGCCCGGTCCGGTAGGAGACGCCCATGAAGACCCGCGCCGCCGTCGCCTTCGCGCCGCAGAAGCCGCTGGAGATCGTCGAGGTCGACATCGAGGCCCCGAAGGCCGGCGAGGTGCTGGTCGAGATCAAGGCGACCGGCATCTGCCACACCGACGCCTACACCCTGTCGGGGGCCGACCCGGAGGGGCTGTTTCCGGCGATTCTCGGCCACGAAGGGGCCGGGGTGGTGGTGGAGGTGGGGGAGGGCGTGACGACCCTGCGGCCGGGCGACCACGTCATCCCGCTCTACACGCCCGAATGCCGCCAGTGCAAAACCTGCCTCTCCCGGCGCTCGAATCTGTGCACCGCGATCCGCGCAACGCAGGGCAAGGGCGTCATGCCCGACGGCACGAGCCGCTTCCGCTGCGACGGCGACCCGGTGCTCCACTACATGGGCTGCTCGACCTTCGCCAACCACACGGTGCTGCCGGAGATCGCCCTCGCCAAGGTCCGCGCCGACGCCCCCTTCGACAAGATCTGCTACATCGGCTGCGGGGTGACGACCGGCATCGGCGCGGTGATCCACACGGCGAAGGTCTGGCCCGGGGCGAACGTCGCCGTGTTCGGGCTCGGCGGCATCGGCCTCAACGTGATTCAGGGGGCCCGCATGGTCGGCGCCGACAAGATCGTCGGGATCGACCTCAACCCCGCCAAGCGCGAGATGGCCGAACGCTTCGGCATGACCCACTTCGTCAACCCGGACGAGGTCGGCCGCGACAAGGTCGTGCAGGCGGTGGTCGACATCACCGGCGGCGGGACCGACTTCTCCTTCGAGTGCATCGGCAACGTCCACACCATGCGCCAGGCGCTGGAATGCTGCCATCGGGGCTGGGGCGAGAGCATCGTCATCGGGGTCGCCGCCGCCGGCCAGGAGATTTCGACGCGGCCGTTCCAGCTCGTCACCGGCCGGGTCTGGCGCGGCACCGCCTTCGGCGGGGCGCGGGGCCGCACGGACGTGCCGAAGATCGTCGACTGGTACATGGAGGGGAAGATCGCGATCGATCCCCTCATCACCCACAAGCTGCCCCTCGATCGCATCAACGAGGGCTTCGACCTCATGCACGAGGGTAAGTCGATCCGCGCCGTCGTGGAGTTCTAGGCCCGGCGCCCCGCGGCCCGGCCGGCCCCGCTCAGGTCTCCGGCGCCGGCTCGAGCGCCGCCGCGACCGCGTCGTCGACCCGTTCGAGCCAGACGAATTCGAGCCGCTCGCGGGCGTCCTGCGGGATCTCGTCGAAGTCGCGCCGGTTGCGGGCCGGGAGCAGGACCCGGGTGAGCCCGGCCGCCGCCGCGGCCACCACCTTCTCCTTGATGCCGCCGACCGGCAGGACGAGGCCGCGCAGCGAAATCTCGCCCGTCATGGCGGTGTCGCTGCGCAGCGTCCGCCCCGTGAGGAGGGAGACGAGCGCCGTGAACATGGCGACGCCGGCGCTCGGCCCGTCCTTCGGCGTCGCGCCCGCGGGCACGTGGACGTGGATGTCGTGCTTCTCGAACAGGGCCGGATCGATTCCGAGGCTGTCGGCCCGGTTCTTGAGGAGGCTGAGCGCGGCCTGCGCGCTCTCGCGCATCACGTCGCCGAGCTGGCCGGTGAGGATCAGCCCGCCCTTGCCCGGGGCGCGGGTCGCCTCGATGAACAGGATGTCGCCGCCGACCGGCGTCCAGGCGAGCCCGGTCGCGACGCCCGGCACGCTCGTGCGCATCGCCGTCTCGTTCTCGAACCGGACCGGCCCGAGGATCGCGCTGAGGTCGTCCGGCCCGATCCGCACCCGCTCCACGCTGCCCTCGGCGATGCGCACGGCGATGTGGCGAAAGGCCTTGCCGATCTCGCGCTCGAGGTTGCGAACGCCGGCCTCCCGCGTGTAGCCGCGCACGATCTCCCGCAGGGCCTCGTCGTCGATCTCGGCCTGCTCGGCCGTGATGCCGTTCGCCTCGAGCTGGCGGCGCACGAGGTAGCGCTTGGCGATCTCGAGCTTCTCGTCCTCGGTGTAGCCGGCGAGGCTGATGATCTCCATCCGGTCGCGCAGCGGCCCCGGGATCGTGTCGAGCATGTTCGCCGTGGCGATGAACACGACCCGGGACAGGTCGAAGGGCACGCCGAGATAGTTGTCGCGGAAGGCGTTGTTCTGCTCCGGATCGAGCACCTCCAGCATGGCGGCGGAGGGATCGCCCTGGATGCCCCGGCCCATCTTGTCGATCTCGTCGAGCATCATCACGCAGTTGCGCGCGCCCGCCTTCTTGATGGCCTGGACGATGTTGCCGGGGAGCGCGCCCACATAGGTGCGCCGGTGGCCGCGGATCTCCGCCTCGTCGTGCACGCCGCCGAGGCTGACCCGCACGAAGGGCCGGCCCATGGCCCGGGCGATCGACTGGCCGAGGGAGGTCTTGCCGACCCCCGGGGGGCCTGCGAAGCACAGGATCGGCGCCTTGCCTTGCGGGGCGAGCTTGCGCACAGCCAGGTACTCGACGATCCGCTGCTTGATCTTCTCGAGGCCGAAATGGTCCTCGTCGAGGATGCGGCGGGCCTCGCCGATGTCGATCGGCTTCTCCTCGGGCAGCTTCCAGGGCAGCTCGATCAGCCAGTCGAGATAGGTCCGGATCATGCCGGATTCGGCCGCCTGCTCGGGCATGCGCTCGTACCGGCGCAGCTCCTTGCGGGCCTGGTTCTCGACCTCCTCCGGCATCTCGGCCTCGGCGATCGCCTGCGTGAGCTCGGCGACCTCCTGGCTCTTGCCGTCGCCTTCGCCGAGCTCGCGCTGGATCGCCGCCATCTGCTCGCGCAGCACCGCCTCGCGCTGGCGCTCGCTCAGGGCGGCCTTGGTCTGCTGGCCGATCTGGTGGGTGAGGCGCAGCACCTCGATCCGGTTGGCGAGGAGGCGCGAGACCTTGTCCATGCGCGCGACGAGGTCGATCGTCTCCAGCACCTCCTGCTTCTCGGCAGGCGCGATGTCCATGTAGGCGGCGGCGAGGTCGGCGAGGGCCGCCGGGGAGGTCGCGGCCTGCAGGGCCTGGACGAGCTCCTGCGGCGCCTGCGGCAGGAGCTGGAGCGCCTCGACCGCCTGGTTCTGCAGGTGGAGGAACCGGGCCTCGATCTCCGGGCTGCGGGTCTCCGGCTCCGGGATCTGCAGGACGCGGCCGGCGAGGAACGGGGTCCCCGGCAGGAAATCCAGGATGCGCATGCGCTGCACGCCCTGGCAGACGAGATGATGGTTTCCGTCCGGGGCGGTGATGTAGCGGACGATGTTGGCGATGGTGCCGACCCGGTGCAGGTCGTCCGGCCCGGGATCGGCCACCTCCGGATCGCGCTGCATGACGAGGCCGATCGGGCGTTCCTCCCGCACCGCCTGCTGCGCCGCGGCGATCGATTTCGACCGGCCGATGGTGATCGGCGCGATCAGGTTCGGGAACAGGACCGTGTTGCGCACCGGCAGCAGGATGGTGGCGTCGGCGGGTAGCGGCACCCTCTCCGCGGCACCGGGCTTCGGGGCGGGCTCGCCGCCCGAAGGCTGCGGCCCGAGATCGCCAAAAAGGACCATGCGCGCCTCCTCAGGCCATCTTGTCGAGGCTGACCACGAGGCAGCCGTTCAGCGCGAAGCGGCGCACCCCGTAGCGTCCCTGGGGCAGCTGGATGCGGCGCTCGAAGCGGCCCTGCGGCAGTTCGAGCCGGTGGATGACCGCGTTGCGCAGTTCCGGCGGCAGGGTGCGCCGGCCGCTCACCCGCAGGGTGCCGTCCTCGATCACGGTCTCGACCTGATCGGGGTCGACGCCCGGCAGGGCGACGAGGATCAGGAGCTCCCGGTCGGTCTCGATCACATCGACCGGCGGTTCCCAGGAGGCGCCCCCCGGCGCGTCGCGCAGCTGGAACATCTGCCGGCGCATGCGCTCGGCCCGGGCGAGGTCCTCGATCGCCTCGGACAGCATCCAGTTGGTGGCGTCGCGCTTCGGCATGGATTCCCCCATGGCCCAGGTCCCGGCGACCGCGCGGGCGAGGGACAATGCGAAAACCCGGATATTGGTGCCGCCGCCGTCCCGCGCCAGCGGGGCTGCCGCGCCGGCGGGGCGCGGCTCAGCGGCGGGCGATCAGGCGCAGGCGCAGCCAGGAGGCCGCCCGCAGCCCGAAGAGGACCAGCGGAACGACGACGGCGAGGGCGATCTCGGCGGCGACGAGGCCGGCGGCGGCGCCGAGGCCGACGAGGAGCGCGCCCCAGGCGAGGCCGGCCCCGATCGAGTCGAACACGGCGAGGAGCGCCCCGGCGGCGGCGGCGGCGATGCGGACCTGGCCCGGCCCGCGCAGGAACCAGCAGGCGGCGGCCACGGCGGCGAGGAGGAGCGGGCTCGTCAGCGCCCCCAGAAAATGGGCGACCGCCTCCAACAGCTCGTTCATGTCCTGCCCCCGTCCGCCGCTCCGCGGCGGCTCCGGGGGCGATGACCCGAGAAGCTGGCTTAATCGAGGCGGAGCGGTCGGTTCAGGGGCCCCATTGCTGCCGGCGGCGCTGTTCGCCGGCAAGGCAGTTCGCCCGCTCGCGCTCGCTCGCCCGGTGGACCAGGGGCGCCGGCTCGGCGAGGCCGGCGATCTCGCGCACGAGCTTGTTGCGGGTCGCCTCCGCGATCTGGTGCCGCTCCCGCAGCGGGATGCTGAAGGCGCCCGGTCCGCCGATGACGCAGTCCTCGTAATAATGATCGAGGTTGCGGATGTCGCCGAACCCGATCGGCTCCTTGAGCATGAACGGCAGGCCGTTGATGGTGATGCCCTTCGCCACCGCCTCGTCCCGGGCCTGCGCCACCGGCCGGCCGGTGTTGTTGGGGCCGTCCCCGGACACGTCGATGACCCGGCGCAGGGCCTCGACCCGGCTCGTCTCGAGAAGTTTTACGCTGAAATCGATCGCCCCCGAGATCGAGGTGGAGAACACGCGCCCGATCGGCTCGGCGGCGAGCCGCTCCGCGAAGGCGTTCGCCTCCCCCGCCCCCTCGATGACGGTCCATGGGATGACGACGGTCTGCTCCATCGGCCCGGACCATTCCATGTAGACGACGGCGATGCGCCCGAGCACGCCTTTGCGGATGGCGTCGTGCACCTGCACGGAGCGGAAAGCCTCGACGTAGCCGTCCCGCTGGAGGCGCTGCTCGTCGAGGTCCATCGAGCGCGACACGTCGACCGCGAGGACGAGGGCGAGGTCGACCTCCGTGTCGGCGGCCGCCGGCGCCGCGACGAAGACCGAAAGCGCGAGCGCGCCGATCCACCCGAGGGCCCGCCTCATCGTCGCCTCCCGTGGCCGCGCTTCCAGTCTGCCAGAAAAGTCGCGCCCGCACATCCGGTTCCTCGCCCGGCGGCCCGCCTTGACGGGCCGGTGCCGCCGGGGCCATGTCCGCCCCTCGCGAGAGGAGCTCCCCGATGGACGCGACCGCCCTGCGCGCGCTTCAGGCGCCGATCAAGGACAAGTACAAGAGCGACCCCGACGCCGCGGTGATCACGCTGAAGGCGCGCGGCACCCTCGACGACCAGTCGATCGCGTGCAAGGTCGAGACCGGCCGGGCGCTGGCGGTGGCGGGCCTTCACCCGGCGACCGGCGGCTCGGGGCTGGAGCTGTGCTCCGGCGACATGCTGCTCGAGGCGCTGGTCGCCTGCGCCGGGGTGACCCTGAAGGCGGTCGCCACCGCCCTCGAGATCGACCTGCGCCGGGGCACCGTGACGGCGGAGGGCGACCTCGACTTCCGCGGCACGCTCGGCGTCGACAAGACCGCCCCGGTCGGCTTCCGCGCGATCCGCCTCTCGTTCGCGCTCGACACCGACGCGCCGCAGGAGAAGCTCGATCAGCTCCTCAAGCTGACCGAACGCTACTGCGTGGTCTTTCAGACCCTGAACGCCAAGCCGCAGCTCGCGGTCGACCTCGCGCGCGCCTGAGGCGGGCCGACGCTACGGCCGGTCCGGGCCGCGCTCGCGGGAGCCGGGGAAGGCGGTCGCGTCAGCCGGGAAGTAGGTGCCGCTCAGGAAGCCCCGGTGGCCGCAATAGGGCCGGTGCTCGACCGCGTCCGGCCCCTTCACCTCCTCGATCGTGAGGAGCGCACCTTGGCGGGCGAGGTGCAGGAGCCAGCCGTCGGCGCCGTCCTCGCCGTCCTCCTCCCGGTTCCAGGCGACGACGAGCCGGCCGCCGCGGGTCTCGCCGATCCCGTTGTACTCGCAGCGCCAGGCGCCGATGATCGGGTCGGACCCGTCGACCTTGACCGCGAACCGCCCGTCCGGCCGGGGCCGCACGTCGACGATCACGGTCATGTTGGCCCACCCGCCGGTGTGGCCGGGGCGCGGCGCGGCGATCCGGTCGAGGGCGTCGCGCCAGCCGGCGAGATAGTCCTTCAGCCCGGCGCCGTTGGGATGGTCGGCGGCGAAGGCGCGGCCGGTGATCATGTCGCGCTGGGCGTCGCGAAGCGCCTTCTGCGCGCCGGCGTCCCGCAGGCGCTCCCGCGCCCGGCGGTAGGACTGGTCGACCGCGAGGTCGAGGGCGGCGAGCGCCGGGTCGGCGCAGATCGCCTTCTCGTCGGTTCGGCGCGCCTTGGCGCAATCGAACGAGGGCGCGGCCGTCGCCGGGGCCGCCGCGAGAAGAAGCAGGAAAGCGAGACGCAGGGGCATGGGCGGCCCGGCGCGCGCGAAGGCCGCCGATCCCGGCCGCCTCACGTGTTCATCGACTCGAAGAAGTCGCTGTTGGTCTTGGTCTGGCGCAGCTTGTCGAGCAGGAACTCGATCGCGTCGACCGTGCCCATCGGGTTGAGGATGCGGCGCAGCACGTACATCTTCTTGAGGATGTCGGGGGCGACCAGAAGCTCTTCCTTGCGGGTG
>VFQR01002079.1_pt1 | contig 13446 bp, 11 predicted proteins | sample 3512321 | NCBI WGS metagenome assembly VFQR01 (sample SAMN10412374, study PRJNA504923) | tailings metagenome | isolation source: Relicate 3 Philex TSF1 revegetated site | place: Philippines: Tuba, Benguet | collected 2017-08-29
CGACGACCGGCTGGTGCAGCGCCTCGCCGAACAGGTCGCCCGCGTCAGCCACCAGGGGATCAACCGCGAGCACCCGCTGCTCGGCGCGACCCTGCCCGACGGCGCGCGCGTGCAGTTCTGCGGGCCGCCGGCGGCGCGCCAGCACTGGGTGATGGCGATCCGCCGCCACCGCCGCCTCGACCTGCCTCTCGATGCCTATGACACCGGGCCGCTCGCGGGCGAGATGACCTTCGACCTGCCCGACCCGCAGACCCAGCCGATCGCCTTCCTGCGCGCCGCGATCCGCGCGCGGCGCACGATCCTCATCTCGGGCGGCACGAGCACCGGGAAGACGACCTTCCTCAACGCCATGCTCGGCGAGATCCCGCCCGAGGAGCGCGTGGTGCTGGTCGAGGACACGCCGGAGCTCAAGTTTCCCGGCGCAAACGCGGTCGGCCTGGTGGCGGTCAAGGGCGAGCTCGGCGAGGCCAAGGTGACGGCCAACGAGCTGCTCCAGGCGGCGCTGCGCCTCCGGCCCGACCGCATCGTGCTCGGCGAGCTGCGCGGCGCGGAGAGCGTGAGCTTCCTGCGCGCGATCAACACCGGGCACCCGGGCAGCTTCTCGACGATCCATGCGAACAGCCTGCGCGGCGCGCTCGAGCAACTGGCGCTGATGGTGATGCAGACCGGGATCGGCCTCACCCGCTCGGACACCATCGCCTATGCCGCGAGCGTGATCGACGTGATCGTGCAGCTGGGCCGCGACGCCAACGGCAAGCGCGGCATCACCAGCATCGCCGAGAGCCGCGCGTTGCTTTAGCTGGCGCGAGCAGACCACCCGCCCCGCCTCCCCACCCGGCCACCATATCCTGATGGTATCATTGGCGGCCGGGCGGGGAGGCGGGGCGGGCGGTCTGCGCCACCGCAGGTGGCATCACGGGCACCCCGCCTCGTTGACATTCGTGTGACAAGCCCTTCATTCGCATTTACACTCGCTCCGAGTGCGAACACATGCGCCCCGCGCGCGGTGTTGCGCGGAAGGAGCCTGCGCCGCGCCACGGCGAGGGCAGGCGGAACAGGAACGCGATGAGTACGTCACCGATCGGCCACGAGCCCCGCCCCGCCGCCGCGGGCGCTGCCCAGATGCCCGAGCTTGGCCCCGACGAATCCCCCTACTTCAACCGTGAGCTCTCGTGGCTCCAGTTCAACCAGCGCGTGCTCGCCGAGGCCTGCAACGAGGCCTATCCGCTGCTCGAGCGCCTGCGCTTCCTCTCGATCTCGGGGAGCAATCTCGACGAGTTCATGATGATCCGCGTCGCCGGCCTCGTCGGGCAGGTGCAGCGCGGCCTTGCCACCCCCTCGATCGACGGGCGCAGCCCCACCCAGCAGCTCGCCGCGATCCGCGAGAAGCTCGCCGACCTGTCGCAGCAGCAGCAGGCGATCTGGCGGAGCCTGCGCGACGGGCTCGCGGAGGCGGACATCCACGTCGCCGACGAGGAGCGCGTCAGCCCGGCCGTGCACACGTGGCTCAAGCAATACTTCCTCAACGAGATCCTGCCGATCATCACCCCTCAGGCGCTCGACCCGGCGCACCCCTTTCCCTTCGTCCAGAACGAGGGGCTGGGCCTGCTCTTCACGCTGACCCGCAACGACACCCGCGAGCAGCTGATCGAGATGGTGCTGATCCCCAGCGCGCTGCCCCGCTTCGTGCGCGTGCCCGACGAGGTGACGGGCGCCAACGGATCGGGGGGCGGGGCGCTCTACATCTCGATCGCGCGGCTGATCCAGCGCTATGCCGAGGCGCTGTTCCCCGGCTTCTCGATCCAGGGCGACGGGCTGTTCCGGGTGCTGCGCGACAGCGACATCGAGATCGCGGAAGAGGCCGAGGACCTCGTGCGCACCTTCCGCAGCGCGATCCAGCGCCGCCGGCGGGGCCAGGTCATCCAGCTCGAGATCGACGAGGATTTTGACCCCGCGGCGGAAGCCCTGCTGCTCGAACAGCTCGGCATCAACGAGGCGGCGCTCATCAAGACCGACGGCATGATCGGCATCGACGGGCTGGCCGAGATCGTGAACGAGGACCGGCCCGACCTCAAGTTCGACGCCTATTCCCCGCGCTTCCCCGAGCGCATCCGCGAGCATGACGGCGATGCCTTCTCGGCGATCCGCGAGAAGGACATCATCGTCCACCACCCCTACGAGAGCTTCGAGGTGGTGGTCGACTTCATTCGCCAGGCCGCCGCCGATCCCGACGTGGTGGCGATCAAGCAGACGCTCTACCGCGCCGGCAGCCAGTCGGCGGTGATCGGTGCGCTGATCGAGGCGGCGGAGGCCGGCAAGTCGGTGACCGCCGTGGTGGAATTGAAGGCCCGCTTCGACGAGGAACAGAACCTCCAGTGGGCGAGCAAGCTCGAACGCGCGGGCGTGCAGGTGATCTACGGCTTCACCGACTGGAAGACCCACGCCAAGGTCGCGATGGTGGTGCGGCGCGAGGGCGACACCTTCCGCACCTACTGCCACTTCGGGACGGGCAACTACCACCCCGTGACCGCGAAGGTCTACACCGACCTCAGCTTCTTCACCGCCGATCCGCGACTGGGGCGCGATGCAGCCAAGATGTTCAACTTCGTCACCGGCTATGTCGAGCCGCACGCGCTGGAGCTCATCCACATCGCCCCCATCGACCTGCGCGAGGAGATCTACGCGCGCATCGACGCCGAGATCGCCAATGCCCGCAATGGCCTGCCGGCCGCGATCTGGTTCAAGTGCAACCAGATCACCGACGAGGGGGTGATCGACCGGCTCTATGCCGCGAGCAACGCCGGCGTGCAGGTGGAGCTGGTGGTGCGCGGCATCTGCTCGCTGCGCCCGGGCATCGCCGGCCTGTCGGAGAACATCCGCGTCAAGTCGGTGATCGGCCGCTTCCTCGAGCACAGCCGCATCTACGCCTTCGCGAATGGCAACCCCATGCCGAGCGCCGAGGCGGCGGTGTTCATCGCCTCGGCCGACATGATGAGCCGCAACCTCGATCGCCGGGTGGAGACGCTGATCCCGATCCTCAATCGCACGGTCCACGACCAGGTGCTCCAGCAGGTGCTGCTCGCCAACATGCTCGACACCGAGCAAAGCTGGTGGCTGCACCCCGACGGGAGCTATTCGCGGGTCGAGACCGAGCCGGGGGCCAAGCCCTTCAACTGCCACCGCTACTTCATGACCAACCCCTCGCTGTCCGGGCGGGGCGGGGCGCTGGAGGCAGGCGCGGTGCCCAAGCTCTCCTTGCGACGGGGGGCCGTGGCATGAGCTGGCGCCAGCGGCGGGCAGACCGCAATGGCGCGCTCGGCGGCAGCACGGGCGAGCGCGCGATCATCGACATCGGCTCAAACACGGTGCGCCTCGTGGTCTATGGCGGCACGATGCGCGCGCCCACGGTGCTGCTCAACGAGAAGGTGACGGCGAAGCTCGGCCGCGAGATCGCCGCCACGGGCCGGCTTGCCGACGAGGCGATGGCGCTCGCGCTGCGGGGCCTCAAGCGCTTCGCCCTGCTGCTCGCGGACCTCGGCATCACCGATGTCGAGACCGTCGCGACGGCGGCGGTGCGCGACGCGGCGAACGGCGCGGCCTTCGCCGCCGAGCTGCGCGCGATCGGCCTCTCGCCGCGCGTGATCTCGGGCGAGGAGGAGGCGCTGCTCAGCGCCCACGGCGTGATCGGCGCCTTTCCCGACGCGCGCGGGATCGTTGCCGATCTCGGCGGCGGGAGCCTTGAGCTGGTCCGCGTGGCGGACGGTGCGACCGATGGTGCGAGCAGCCTTCCGCTCGGCACGCTGCGCCTGCCCGAACACCGGCCCGGCAACCGCAAGGGCGAAGCGGCGCGGGGCGAGATGCGCAAGTCGCTCGACAAGGCGCTGAAGAAGGCCGGCTGGGATCTTGCGGAGAGCGCTCCGGCGGAGAACGGCACGCTCTATCTCGTGGGCGGCACCTGGCGGGCGATGGCGGTCTATTGCATGGCCGCGCAGGGCCACCCCTTGAGCGACCCGCACGGCTATGCGCTCGACGCCGCCGACGCGCAGGAGCTTGCCGTGACGCTGGCGGGGAGCGAGAGCGAGGTCCTGAAGGGCCGCGACCGCATCTCGACGATGCGCGCCGAGAAGCTTCCCGATGCGGCGGTGCTGCTCCAGGCGCTGCTCGCCCGCCTGGCGCCCGAGCGGGTGGTGTTCTCGTCCTGGGGCCTGCGCGAGGGGCTGCTCTACGACCGCCTGCCCGATCACACCCGCACCCAGGACCCGCTGCTCGCGGGGGTCGCGGTCTTCGCCAGCCAGCGCGCCGCCGAGCCCCAGCTCGCCGCCCGCATGGCCGCATGGACGCTCGACGCGGCGCCTGCGCGCGAGCACGGCAGCGAGCGGCTGCGGCTGGCCGCCATCATGCTCGGCCTCGCCTCGATGCAGATCGAGCCCAACATCCGCCTGCCCCAGGCGATCAACTGGGCGCTGCACAAGCGCTGGATCGGGATCGAGGGACGGGAGCGGGCGATGCTCGCCGCGGCGATCGCGGCCAACGGCAACCAGCTCGCCCTGCCCGAGGAGGTGCGCAGCCTCGCCAGCGCCGAGGCGCTCGAGGAGGCGGTGCGCTGGGGCCTGGCGCTCAGGCTCGCCCGGCGTCTCGGCGGCCAGTCGCGCCGCTCGCTCGAGGTGAGCCGGCTCCGGATCGAGGAGGGCGCCCTGGTGCTGCAACTCGCCGAGAGCCACGGGGCGCTGTTCGGCTCGCCGACCGAGAAGGACATGAAGCTCCTCGCCGGGCGCCTCGGGCTCGGCTGGCGGGTGGATGTCGTGCCGGAGATCGAGCTCTAGGTCCGGAGGGACCTACGCCTTCACGTCGCTGCTCGCGAAGGGCGAGAAGTCGGTGTCGATATCGTAGAGGTCGACCCCCTCGGCGGCCTTGAGCTTGCCCACCACGAGGTAGGTGACCGGCGTCAGCACCGCCTCCCACGCGACCTTGAGCGCCCAGTTGGTGACCATCACCGTCAGCACCGCCTCGGTCGTCCAGATGCCGTAGAAGGCGACGGGGTAGAAGATCAGGCTGTCGACGCCCTGCCCGACGAAGGTCGAGCCGATGGTGCGGGTCCACAGGGCGCGGCCCCTGGTCAGCACCTTCATCTTCGCCATGACGAAGGAATTGACGAACTCGCCCGCCCAGAAGGCGGTGATCGAGGCGACGACGATCCGCCAGGTGCTGCCGAACACGCTCTCGTAGGTGCTCTGGCAGATCGCGCCGCCGGGCACGCCGACGTCGGCGGTGGAGGTGATCGGGCGCGGGCCGCCGAAGCCGCTCGCGGCGCATTCCCATCCCGCGAAGGGCGGGAGGGCGGTGACGACGTAGGACATGAAGGCGAGGAACACCATCGCCGCCGTCCCCACCCAGATGACCCGCCGCGCGCGGGCGAAGCCGTAGATCTCGGTCAGCACGTCGCCGATCACGTAGCCCAAGGGGAAGAACAGGATGCCCGCCCCGTAGATGAAGGTGCCCTCCGGCGCCGGCCACCAGCCCGCCGGCCAGAAGGGCACGCTCGCATAGGTCAGCTTGGCCGCGCCGATGATGTTCGACAGCAGCAGGATCGCGACAAAGGCCGCCATCACGAGATCGTAGTAGCGGAAGGTCACCGGCGGGCGCGAGGTCGCGACGATGCCGTCGGTCGGATCACGGTCGAAGGCGGCGGCGGGATCGAGAGGTGCGCCGGGCGTCGTGCGCGTTGGGGCGGTGTTTTCCATCGCCGAGCGGGTTAGCGCGATTTCCATCCGTCGCAAAGCGCGCTAATGGCGGGCCCGGCGCGCGCCCGTAGCTCATCTGGATAGAGCGCGAGACTTCTAATCTTGAGGCAGCAGGTTCGAGTCCTGCCGGGCGCGCCACGTCTCTGTGCAGTTACACCGGAGATGCACCTTTGGTGCAGAAGGATGCACCGCTGATAGCGTTACGCTCTCGTGCGGCTGGCATGGCACCATCGTTGATCAGGCAAGGACGCAGGCAGAGGGCGACGTTCCGCGGCGCCGCGATTGAAGTGTTGCTACCATAGTCGGCAATCGGCGGTTGACGAAATAGCGGGTGTTCGGCGCTCACCGGCCCCATGCTGCCGCTCAGTGCAGCGAGCAGCCCAGAGTGCGGATTCAGCTGGTCTGCGACCGCCTCAAATCAGAGTAAAGCCGTACGATGTCTGACTTAGCAAGACTCGGCTTTCCAGCTGTCAGGTTGGCCGCACTGACGAAGTCGAGCGAGCGGAACCGTTCTTCAACGCCTGCAACTTTCGGCTTTATGAAGAGGTGCGAGGCGGGACTTGCATCAGAATTGTAAGAAATCGAACCAGCCTTCCCGCCAACGCGCCGAATCACGAATTCCGCTCCATCTCCGCTAGGAAGGAATTCGAAATCTGGGTGACTGGTGGGCAAGCCGATCTCGTTCCGCTTCTCATCTCTTCTTATCCAGGTCTGGAAGACTGTCGGAACGTGTTTCCGTTTGCCGCAGAACCAGAAAGCATCATCCGGAACAGGATCCTCCCATGCCAGATGGAAGAAGGGATTGAGGCGCCGCTGGATAGAGTTCTTCTTGAACGTCTTGGGCACTATGAATGCAATAAGACAAGCGTTAATCGCGGCGTGATTGAAGAATCGCACTGCTAAACTGCTGTTTTTTCCGAATGGCGGATTGCCAACAACAGCTATTTTCTGATCATGTGGTAGTTCTATGCGTAGGAAATCTGCCTTGATTATCCCCGGAGCTTTGGGATCGATGTCGAAGGCAGCACTGTTGAGCGGGAAGAGATCAGAGAAAGCTCCCATGCCAGCACTTGGTTCGACAAAAAAGAGCTCGCTCTGATCGAGCCGACTCAGCAGCAGATCAAATAGATAGGCGGCAACTTCTGGATCAGTATAAAACTGATCTAGACGACGGCAGTAAGAAGATTTGTTGTAAGCATGGTCCATCGACCAGCTTGTAGGAAGGGCAACAGCTCAAGCGAAATTCTGCTAGGATCAAAACGAAAGTTTTGAAAATTTTTGGTGGTGTGCTGTCATTGTTGATCGCTAGTCCTAGCCGGACATCACCTTCGTTCTCCAATGAACCGGTCGCAGAAGGCCAGCTTCATGAGGTGTTCCGAGAGTGCCCGGGCTCCGTCAGCTATCACCATGGCTGACCAATCATCCCAGCGATCGATACGCTCAACAAGCCAGGCGTAGAACCTGTTGCGGGCATGGTCATGTCCAACTGGCCATGTTGCAGACCACATGGTGCTGCGGACAGGGATCTCTCTGGTGATCCGAAGGCCGATCAGCTTGATTGCAGGCATGCCGCCGATGGTATCGGTAGTGAATCGGTGTAGCATACGAGCCGCAACCTGTTCGTCTATCTGCACTCGCCTAGCTGCATCGTCTCGCTCACGGCGTCCCTCGACCGTCTGATTGGCGACGATCCACCTCATTCCGACTTCGTCGTCGGCGTCACCTTCCGTTCGCGTCGCGATCAGCATCATCAGCACGGCGCGACCTTCCGGTGTCAGGCCTCCTTGGGCGCCGCTAAGCAGGCCAGCGACTGTCAGGAACAGCTTGAAGAACTCAGCCAAGTGACGGTCACCTCGGAAGATGTCGAAGATGTGCTCCTTTGGTTCAACGAAGCGTCCATCCGCGATGGCGAGATAGCTGGCGATGAACTCCAGGACGTGCTGGCTTCTCGTAAATTGCTTCGGCGGAAAGCCCAGCCGGTCGACCCAGAACGCTTCCCTGACTGACTGCCAGATCTTGCCGTCCTCATCGATCAGTGGTGAACCGCCCGGGTTGCTTGTGGAGGAAATCAACCAGTAGCCCCAAGGCAAACCGGGGTGTCGGTTGGCGCCATAGCGCTCTTCAGTGCGACCGAAGGGGTTATGTCCGGCCATCATCACTGCGCTCCCTTCCGATTGTCTGGCGGGGGAAGCTGCTTTGCATGGGTGCTTGTTTCTGCAGCATACGAACCGGCGTCGGCGATGGACTTGAGCTTTCGCGCCAGCGCTATGCAGTTCTCGTAGACGAAAGTCTGGTCGCGATAGATGTCGCCCTTGCGGCGCTCAGGCAATTGGTCAGGGATCAGGTCGCCGGCATGATTGGTGTCGAAGCCAAGCCACCAGATATCTTCGTGGAATTCATCCTTGGTCGTCTGAACCGTCCGGTATTCCTGAACCAGCCTTGTGCTCGTGACGTGGCATACCGTGTATCGCTCTGATCGCGGCTCGCCCCATGCCCTTCGTTCGAACCGATTGACCTCGCATGCCTTGCCATAGGTCACCCCGCCATGAACGACACGCGAGATTTCAAGCGGCACCGCAGCCGCCTTAAACCCGAAGAGAGGGTGATCAGTTTCAACACCTACATAGCCCGAGATCGTTCCATCCTCTTGCCGCAACATGATGCAGCCTAGGCCCGTCTCTTTATCGATCCAGGCGACCTTGTCCGCCTCTTTGTTCCACGGTCCGTCTCCAGCGGGTTTGCGATCGGGATTGTGGTACAATTGGAGCGCGGTGATGCTGGTCGTCGAAACTGCATAGTCTACCGGTTCAGTGTTGAGCAGCCCTTCAGGCAAGCCCGTCTTTCCCGCATTGGTAAGAGCGGTCTTCTTGGTCGGCCGTTTTGCCATGGTCATTCTCCTCAGCTTTGAGCAAGTGGCAGCGCCGTGCGAATTCAGAGGCGCCGCCGATAGCGGTCGTACGCGGTGAGCCGCGTCAGGCGCGGACCGAGAGATCGTGCGAGCTTATTAGGGGCGTAGACCTCATGGGCGAGCCAAGCCTCTTCCTCATGGAAGTTGCGGTCGAACACCTCCTTCCACCACAGCTTGCCCTGTGGGTCCCAGCGGTAGCCGCGCATCCGCAGAGCATCCTTGGTCGAGATCGACGCGCCCACAGCCTCGATCAGCCAGCTGTCCTGCGCCGCGCTGGCATCAAGCTCCCAAAGAAAGGTGTGGCCATCAGTTCGCTCGTGAGTCAGCAGAGTTATGACGGCGTCGACATCACCTTCTGCGCGGTGTGCGTCATAGAACCAGCCTAGCTGGGTGCAGAGCCATCCAAGAGCGCGCCCTTCGAAGCCGGCAGTGCGCCAGTCGATCTCCGTGCACGAGCAAGCCCAGCGCGAGGTTGGCAAGTCCGGTAGCCGATGCTCGACCAAAGGCCGATCGAAAGCTGCGTTGTGAGCGATGATCAGGGACGCCGAGGAAAGTATGTCCGTGGCAACGCGATCATCGATCCGTCGCCCCACCAGATCCTGATCGGTGATCCCGGTGAGACGTATCACATCCTCAGGCAGCGGAACCCCAGGATCTTCCCGCCAAGACCAGGAACGGCCAATCTCGACAATATGCCCGGTCGGACCATACTTGAAGCGCCGGACCGCCAGTTCGATGACCTTGTCGCTGTCGGGATCGAGACCAGTAGTTTCGACATCCACGACAGCGGCGACATGCAAAGGGTCATCCGGGTCGCCGAAGCCGGTTTCGCCTACAGCGAGATTGATGCGTCGAAGTTGGCGGACGTCGGGTGAGCGAGGATCAATCATAAACGACCCCCGGCTCTTTTCCGAGGTCATCGATGTCGATCAGTGCTTCGAGCTCGTCGCAGTCGATGTCGAGCGCAAGGCCGAGGCCATGCAACAGGATGGCCTTGCAGCACCCGCCGCGATCCATGCAGGCCTCGATTGGCGGCTGACCGCGGAAAATCGCGAGCGACGCTGTCATCCATCCTAGCGGATCGACGGACAAACCCTCCCGCTGCATACGGGCGCCGGTCTCGGCGGCGACGCAGGCGATACGAAGAATGGCAACGCGATCGACGGTCAAGCGTCCGCCAGTCTTTGATCCTAGAGGGTCAAGGGTCCAGTTTGGCGCGCGTCTCGATGCCCGAGCATCCCTAGCTTCGCCGATTGTGCCGACATTCAACATGGCACCAGCTCCTTTCGAGTGATGCCGAGAGTTCCGGCACCAGCAAGGAGCCATATAGACACAACACTTCAATAGTTCAATAGATATTGAAGTAATGAATATTCCTTGTCTCTCGCGAGAGCGGGAGGTACCTTACCAGCATGGAAAGATCAGATGTCGTATCCAGGCTCAGCGCGCTAGCTCAACCAGTTCGCCTCGACATCTATCTGGCGATAGCTGCAGCTCCGGATGGCTTGCCGTCGACCCGCGTGGCCGAAGAGGCAGGAGCCATGCCGACGAACACATCGGTGCACCTTTCGATCTTGCGAACTGCCGGATTGGTGACCGCGACCAAGACAGGGCGGACGGTGATCTATCAGGCAGACCGCGAGGCGATGGGCGAGGTCGTCGAATTCCTTGGGAAGACCCTGTCGATCTAGCCCAATTTTAGTGGTCCATCCCTATGTATCGAGGCACGGCGAGCAGCGAATCCGCGTGGGCACCATCCGAAGCTGAACTGGTTTCTCAGAAATAGCAGAATGATAAGGATTGGATGCTACCGCTTCGGAGTAGCCGGGGTTCAATCTGCTCTGCCTAGGGGAATGTCAGGGGGCCTGAGTGTTGTTTGCATTGCTGCTTATGTCTGTCGTCCCTGCCGGTGAAACCTTCGCCTGTACACCTACCGCGGTGTGGGACGGCGATGGTCCAATCTGGTGTGCAGAAGGACCGCGCATTCGCCTTGCTGGCATTGCCGCGCGAGAGATGGACGGAACCTGTAGTCCTGGTCATCCATGCCCGGAAGCGAGTGCGATCCAAGCGCGCGATGCCCTGGTGCGTCTCGTAGGACAGGCAACGGGAACCGGTCCGCATGGTCATATCACCGTAAAAGGTCCAACCATGCGGTGTGTCTCAGATGGCCCTGGCGGAGGCAATCGTACGGCTGCTTGGTGTATCTCTCCCAAGGGCGGCGACCTGTCCTGCGCCATGGTGGCAATGAAGATGGCCGCGAGATGGGAGCGCTTCTGGCGGGGGCACGTCTGCAAGTGACGGAATGGGACACCACCGAAGAGGAACCCTCTCGCGCCCTGCGGATCGAGCTCGCTATCCTACTTTCTGCATGGCTTCTGACCTTTGCCTTAGCGACTGTTACGCTGATCGCACCGAGCCAGGCTGAGGCGCATCCAGGCGGTTTGTCGTCCGACGGATGCCACAATGATCGCAAAAACGGTGGCAGGCATTGTCATCGCACTCCTGCGGCTCAGACATCATCATCTTCGACCCGATCCGGCAGCGGCGGTGTCTATTATCCTAATTGTGCAGCAGCACGCGCGGCCGGCGCCGCGCCGATCCGTCGAGGGGAGCCCGGCTATGCCAGCCACCTTGATCGTGATGGCGACGGGATTGCGTGCGAACGGCGCTAAGCGCCGGCTCACTTTAAGGAAGATCAAGCGGAGCCGACGCCATGGCTGCCCAGTCTTTCGTAGATGTTTACCTGGTAAGCGCCGCATCGAAGCGCGCAGAGAGCTTATCGATCACCTTGGCCCAGCGTGCAGCCCGTATCGAGGCCAAGACCATGATCGAACTTGATATTCTGCAACAAGGCTTCGTCGGCCTAAAGCTCGGCCACGCAGCATTTCGAAGTCGGGGACGCTTGTGCCGGTCGAGGCGACCAGAACGCCATCGGAAGGAACCCAATGCCGCCGACCAGCTTCCGCGCGATCCTGCAGGCTGATGTAAACTTTCCGCGCACTACGGGCAGCCATCACTTGGGTAGGAAGAACGGTTCCCAGCCGTCATACCAATCCTCGCGAACCACCACGTCTGTCCTTCTCAGATCAACACCCTTGAAAGCGCTGGCGGGGTTCTCGTCGCGACCATCGAGCATGAGGGCGACGTGGCAGACTGGCGAAGCCGGATAAGGGATATTCCGGGCGGCATTTGTCTCGTTGCACACGGTCGTCAGAGGCATGCTGTTTGTCACCACAACATTGCCCCGTGTCGCCCGCGCGGCGCGCAGCGCGCGAGCCACAATCCAGTTCTCCTTTCTTCCGTCGCGCATGGGCCGCCACGTCCGGTCCATGATTGGCGCGTAAAGCCAATTCACGCCTCCGTTGACATAGAGAAAGTCGCCTGGCTCCTGTATGCTCATATCCGCGCAGATGAGGACCAAAAGGCGTCCGAACCCTGGAAGATCGAGCAGGGTGACGCGTTCCGCAGGCGTGATCGATTCTTCCAGTGAGTCCGGGAGTATGTCGCCGTCCTTGCCAAGTCCAATCCAGCACTGCTCGTCCGGCTTCAGGTCCCATCTGCTAATCTTGTCCTGCTCGGCAAGGACTCGACCGTCACCCGCAAGGATGGCAACGAAGTTGCGCGGATTCAAACCTTCGTGCGACTTCACTCCTACGATCACATACGCGAGGGGTGGCAGCACACCACCTTTGCTCGCAGTGCTGTGCTTGGCACGAAGCGCCGACTTAATTGCCCGGTATGTTGCGTCCGAAAGTGCCATCTCAGGCATGAAGAGGATCGACCCCTTCTGTGCGTAAGCGGTCTCCACAATGGCCGCAGCGCGATCTTCAATATCGTTTGGTACGACACAGTATTGCGTTCCGTCGCTGATGAAGGTGACCTCGTCTTTTGCCTCCAGAACTGGAGCGACAAGGATTCGGTGAGGCGCGTCGCGACCTGGTACCGGAACGGTCGCATCCACTCCCTGTCGCTCCACGGCGATGTCCCTGTCCGGGCCGCGCCCACCGTCCGGAGCACTCGCCGTTATCTTCGTCGGAAGCATGGAAGTGAACTGAAGATAGTGCCGCGTGTCCAAATGAACCGTCGTCTCGTCGCCTGCAGCAAACTCCTTTAGGACTTCCGCCTCCAACCAAGCTGTCGGGCAACGACGGAAGTCGGGACAGTGCCGGGGCACGAGTAAACCCACGCTCTTGTTCGTATTGTAGGCTCCATGCAACATCAGGCGCGTCTGCGCTTCTAGATGAGGCGCTGTACGCACTTGCCACTGCTCGCCAGAGAGGTCGTTTGCGATCGGTCGGTGCCACTCGTCCAACGATTGGGCGGCGGCCAGCAAGGTGGCGAGATCCTTGGTGGAAAGCGACCGAGGCTCAGCGTCGAGCAACTCGATGGCAGTGGCGACCGGTGCAGTCGCCAGCAAGTCCGCCAGATCACGAAGGTGTGCCTCCTCGACAGAGGGCTCCGGCATCAGCTCTTCCACTGCTCGAAGCATTTCCATGCGGGTACGCGCATCCGCCTCACTGTCTCGCCAAAATTGACGAAGGAGGAAGATGATGGAGGTCAGGAGGTCGGAAGGTTCTTGTGCGGCCATCGCTCTGGTACTAGATATGTGACATCACTTGACGTCAGGAGTTTGTTAGAGTCTGATCGGTAGAGAGTCTACAGGAATGGAAAAGATGAAGATCTTGGATCATGTTGAAGCACTCGAGCGAGTGCTCGCCTCTATGCGGGAGACTATCGCAGCAGGCAACTGGACAGCCGCGCAGCGTGTCAACGAACAGCTCGTGACGGTATTCATGG
>VFQR01002080.1_pt1 | contig 13438 bp, 9 predicted proteins | sample 3512321 | NCBI WGS metagenome assembly VFQR01 (sample SAMN10412374, study PRJNA504923) | tailings metagenome | isolation source: Relicate 3 Philex TSF1 revegetated site | place: Philippines: Tuba, Benguet | collected 2017-08-29
GCGCAACCCGCACCGCGCCCATCCTCTCCCGTTTACGGGGGAGGGGGACCACGCGCAGCGTGGTGGAGGGGGGTGCCCCACGCGCGATAGTGTCCAAGCGTCGAGACCCTGATCCGCAACTGCGGCTGCCCGGGGTGCCCCACGCGCGATAGTGTCCAAGCGCCACCTACTCATCAAATCGCCCTGGAGCAGGGGGACCAACCCCACCGCAGCACAAGCGGCACCCCCCTCCACCGGCTGCGCCGGTCCCCCCTGCCATTCGAGCGTAGCTCTCATGGCCTTCTTCGGGGAAATCGGTCCACTGGACCGATTTCTGATCCCTCGAAGCCCCCGCAAGCGGGAGAGGGCCGCTGCGGCACCATCGTGGCATACCCCACCTTATGCCAGCGCAAGCAGTCGAGCCCTCAGCCGTGCTTCAGCAGGCGGGCCTTTTCGCGGTTCCAGTCGCGATTTTTCTGGGTTTCGCGCTTGTCGAAGCTCTTCTTGCCCTTGCCGACGCCGATCAGCAGCTTCGCCCGGCCCTGCTCGTTGAAGTAGAGCTTGAGCGGCACGATGGTGTTGCCGGCCCGCTCCACGTCCTGGCTGAGGCGGGCGAGCTGCTTTTTCGAGACCAGCAGCTTACGCGGCCGCTTTTCCTCGTGGTTGAAGCGGTTGGCCTGCAGATATTCGGGGATGTGCGCGTTGATGAGCCACAATTCGCCGCGCTCGGGCGAGGCATAGGACTCGGTGATCTGCGCCTTGCCCTGGCGCAGCGACTTCACCTCGGTGCCGGTCAGCATGACGCCGGCCTCGAGCGTGTCGAGGATTTCATAGTCGAAGCGGGCCCGGCGGTTTTCGGCGACGGGCCCGGTGACGATCATCTGCGGTTTGGGGGTCTTGCTGGCCATACTGGATCAGGTGGGGAGCAACCCGGCATGCGACAAGGCCGCATCGATGGCTTCTTCATTGGCCCGGCTGATCGGTGCCAGCGGCAGCCTGAATTCGTTGCGGCAGAGCCCCAGCCGCGAGGCCGCATATTTCACGCCGCCGGGATTGTTCTCGAGGAACAGCGTCTTGTGCAGATGCACCAGCCGGTCCTGCAGGTTCAGCGCCTCGGCGTAATTGCCCTGCTGGCAGGCGTTCTGCAGCTGGGCGCAGAGCTTGGGCGCGACGTTCGAGGTCACCGAGATGCAGCCGGTGCCGCCATGGGCGTTGAAGCCGAGCGCCGTCATGTCCTCGCCCGAGAGCAGGATGAAATCGGCACCGAGCTTGGCCCGCGTCAGACTGGCCCGCTCCATGCTGGCCGTCGCGTCCTTGACGCCGACAATGTTGGCATGGGCGTCGTGCAGCCGGGCGATGGTGTCGATGCTGAGGTCGGAGACGGTCCGGCCAGGCACCGAATAGAGCAGGATCGGCAGTCCGGTCGCCTGAGCCACCGCCGAGAAGTGCCGGAACATGCCCTCCTGCGTCGGCTTGTTGTAGTAGGGCACCACCGACAGCACCGCATCGGCGCCGATCTCCTCGGCAAAGCGCGCCAGCGACACCGCCTCGGCCGTCGCGTTCGAGCCGGCGCCCGCCACCACCGGCACACGGCCGGCCGCAGTCTTCACGCACAGCTCGATGATGCGGCGGTGTTCCTCATGGGTGACGGTCGGGCTCTCGCCGGTTGTCCCCACCGGGACCAGCCCATGCGTTCCCTCGGCGATCTGCCACTCGACGAGCCGCGCAAAGGCTTTTTCGTCCAGCGCCCCGTCGGCAAACGGAGTGAGCAGCGCCGTGATCGAGCCTCGCAGCATTTGGGGTGAGTTCCTCTGAATGGGTGCCGGTATTCCGGTCACCGTGATCGCTTCTAGGGCCGTGCGGCCAGAATGTGGTCATGAAGGTTTCATCCCCCGGCCACAGTCGCGCACCATAGTTTCTGCGGTGCGGCAGGACAAGCAGGTCGCGACGCCACTGCACTACATCGCATCCGGCCGTCATGGCTAACGAAAACTTCACGGCGCGCACCTTAGCGTAGCGCAATGGGATCACGGCGCCTGAGGTGCCGATCGGAACGGACGGAAGACCACATGCAGCTGCCAGTGCAGAAGCGAAAGCACCTGATTGCGGCCGGCGCCGCAGTGCTTCTGCTCGCGACCGGTGTCGTGGCCATTGCCGCCTTCGCGCCGGCCGAGCCCGCCGTCGACGAGGTGGTCACCGCCTCGGTCGCGCAGCCGCTGCCGGTGACGGTGCCGCAACTCCCGGTAGCCCCCACCCTGCCCTCGCGTCCAGCCAGCGCGCAAGCTGTCGATCCCGCAGTGCAGCCAGCCGGCTCCTTCGCGTTCCGGACATTGCTCGAGCAGCTTGCGGCGAGCGAGCATGCCGACGCCTTCGCCCGCGCCGAGACGCTGGCAGACAGCGCGGAACGTCGCGCCATCCAGTGGGTGGCGATCCAGTTCGGCGGCGGCCGTATCCCTTCCGAAGCGGTGCGCCGGTTCATCGACGAAGCCCCGCAATTTGCCCTGGCATCGACGATCCGCACCCGCTTCGAGCAGGCACTGCTGCGGGAAAAACCTTCCGGGGCGCAGATCATCGCCGAGCTGGGCGGGGCGATGCCCGGGACGATCGCCGCGCAGATCGCACTCGCTGCGGCCTATCTCGCCGACGGGCAACGCGACCGTGCGGCGGGCATCGCCCGGACCATCTGGGTCGAGAACTTCCTTGATCGCAGCCAGGAGCAGCAGGTCCTCGAGCGCCTCGGCTCCCTGCTGGATCGCAGTGCGCACTGGGATCGCGCCGTGCACCTGATGATGCACGACCGTGCTACGGCGGTGGAGCGGTTGCTGGAGCACCTGACGCCGGCGCAGAAGAGCCTGGCGGTGGCCCGCAATGCGGTGTCGCGCAAGGCCAAGGACGCCAAGAAGCTGCTCGACAATGTCGACTCGTCGCTGCAGTCGCACCCGGTGTTCCTGTTCAGCCGGGCGCAGCGGGCCCGCCAGTTCGAACTCTGGGACGACGCGATCGCCTGGCTCGACAAGGCCAAGGGCGATGTGCCCGATGCCGGCGAGTTCTGGTATGAGCGGCGCCTGCTGACGCGGCAGATGCTGGCACGGGGCGAAGTTCGCCGCGCCTATCTCGCCTCGGCACAGTACGACACCGGTCCAGCCGGGCGGGTGGTCGACGCGCAGTTCCATGCGGGATGGATCGCGATCAGCTTCCTCAAGGACCCCGCATCCGCGGTCAAGCACTTTGAAAAGATGCGGGAGCATGCGACCCTCCCCGACACCGTCACCCAGTCCAACTACTGGCTGGCTCGAGCGCTTGAGGCCACAGGCGACGGAGACGGGGCGCGGGCGGCCCATGAGCGAGCTGCCGAGTTCGGGACGGTGTTCTACGGCCAGTTGTCCCGGGCGGCACTGGGGCGCGGCGTCGAAATCCGCCCCATGCCGGAGTGGCAGGCGGCGGAAGCCCCGTTCGAGGCGCAGGACGCGGTGCGCGCCGTGCGGCTCCTCGCAGCGAGCGGCCACCGCGAATGGGCCCTGCCGCTGCTTCGCAGCTTTGCACACGAGTTCCAGACGGGGGCCGAGTTGCTGCTCGCCGCCAAGCTGGCGCAGTCGCTGGACGCGCACAATCTGACCATCGCGATCGCCGATACCGCCGAGCGCCGCGGCTTTCCAATCGACTTGATGGGCTTCCCCGAAGAGGGGCTGCCGGCGCAGAAGCTCGCCGCAGTAGACGTCGCAGCGGTCTACGCAGTCGCCCGGCAGGAGAGCCGCTTCCAGATCGATGCCGTGTCTTCGGCCGGGGCGCGGGGCCTGATGCAGTTGATGCCGGCGACTGCAGAGGAAACCGCCGGCAAGATCGGTCTCGACTACTCCGCTAGCCGCCTGACCAGCGATGCCGAGTACAACGCACTGCTCGGCTCGACCTATCTCAAGGCCCAGCTCGAGGCGTTCGATGGGTCGCTGGTGCTCGCCGCTGCCGCCTACAATGCCGGCGCCGGCAATGCTCGCAAGTGGATCCGGACCTATGGCGATCCGCGTTCCGAGGAGATCGACCCGGTGGTGTGGATCGAGTTGATCCCGATGCTCGAGACCCGCACCTATGTCAAACGGGTGGTCGGCAATTTCCTCGTCTACCGCGCCCGGATGAATCGCGGCGACATCGGGATAGAAGCTGCGCTGCGCCAGATACCGATCGATTGAGAGGTCTGTTGATCCCCGGTATCAGCAGGTCGTGCTAAGCTGACTCCTGCCGTGGGATAGGACCGCGGCATCAGTTTTGTGGGGCGCTCCAGAGATATTGAGAGTCCAGCGGAACAAGCAGCTCAACCCGCCGGTGATCCGACCAGATGAAGTCTATGCTCGCCAGAACCCGCGCCGTGCCGCCGGACTATCCGGCCTTCCAGGACCTGCCTGTGCAGCGCTTCCATATCGGACCTGCGGCCGAAGCCATCGCGGTGCATGTTGCTGGTCGGCTGGGGACCGGCAGGATTCCCCTGTTATGCGTCCCGGGTTACCAGCGCAACATGACCGATTTTGAGGCATTGGCCGGGCAGTTCCGCCGCAGCTTTGGCGAGGATTGGCCGGTAGTGCTCGTCGACCTCAAAGGGCGGGGCCGATCGAGCGACCGACTGAACAAGTCGTTCTATGTCACCACCGTAGACGCAGAAGACCTGGTCGAGGTGATGGCTGCCCTTTGCCTGCCGGGTGCGATCTTCGTTGGTCAGGGCTATGGCGGACAAGTGGTGATGGCACTGGCAGCCAATCGGCCGAACCTGATCGCGGGCGCGGTGCTGCTCGATGCCGGCCCCGTGTCGGACCCGCACGGGCTGGTACGGCTACGCACCAATCTCAAAGAACTAGACGGACAGCGCAGTGCTCAGGGGTTCCGCACCATAGTCCGCCGCGTGCTGGCACCTGACTTTCCCGCCCTGCCCGAACAGGCTCTCGACCAGATCGGCGCACGAACCCACTATCTCGATCCTTCGGGTCGGGTCCGGGCGCTGTTTGACGATCATCTCGTCAAGATGCTGGACGCGTTCGAGCATGATGATGTGCTGGTGCCGCAATGGCCGCTTTACGATGCACTGCAGCATACGCCGCTTCTGCTGCTGCGCACCCAGATGACCGAGCAACTCCGCCGAGAGCCTTTTGAGGAAATGATGCGTCGCCGACGCGACGCGGAGGGGTACATCATCGAGGGACAAGGGTCACCGGCGTTGCTCGCGACGCCCGAGGATGTGGAACCGGTGGTGGCGTTCGCCCGCAATGTGCTCAAGCGCCGTTCCAGATCGGCCGCCTGAGCCGGGCGATACTTTTAATGCCGAGAACCGCCTTCTCCGCTGTGGTCGCCTTCAGGCTTCTGCCGACTTTGGGGCAACCACGGCTGCTAGTTCACGGGCCTGCTCCCGCCAGTGCTCGCGTCGGACGCGGCCCTCAATGCCCAGATGGTCCTCAACCCACTCGGCGGTTGCTTCGCTCCAGTCCGCGACCTGATCGAAGTGATAGACGCCCAACTTGTTCAGCGCGAGCTCGACCGTCGGCAGCACGCCGATGATGTGGGTCAACTGGTCACGCTGCCCGTTGCGCGGGGCGGCAATGCCTTCGGGACGGCCAGTCTCAGTTGGGGCTGCAGCTTCCTCCGCCACTGGCGCAAAGTCGGCATCGGCGACCATCTCGTCGAGCAGCGCCAAATCTCCGCTCGCGAAATCCTCGGATGCAGCGACCGGCGTCTGGTTCTCTGCGATGGCAGCCTCTTCTGCGGTCGCGCGGTGCTGAGCGCCGGCAACAATCGCCTGTGCCGCCTGCACCGCCGCTTCTACGGCCGCGCTCGAGGCGATCAACGCGTCCGAAACGCCCTCCGGCAGATCAGCTCGGCGGCGCGGACGGACCACTGCACTGGGAGTCCAACTCCCCTCGATCGCACGCATGGCCGCATCTTCGTCCGGCTCAGAGGCCTGCTCGGCCGCTGGCACTGGCTCTGGCACTGGCGCAGCTTTCGCCTCAAGCTCAGCCTTCGCCTCAAGCTCAGCCTCAGTCTCGCGCACTGGCTGAGCCTCTGGCACAGGCTCGGGCTCAGGCTCAGGCTCAGGCTCAGGCAGGAGTCCCTCGGCGGCGTGCTCTGCAACAGGCGTGACATCGGACACGCTGGCCGGTGGGGTCAGCACCGATGTTGCCGCCTTGGCCAATGGCTGGGCGATTACGGTTCCCTCATCCACCTCCACAGCAGAGACTTCTGCGGGTGGCCCGTCCTGTATTTCGGACGTCGCCTGATGCTCCGTCATGGCCACCGCTTCAACGTCGTCTCCAGCGGCTTCCTCAGAGAGGTCGGTGGCAGCCACCTCTGTTGCTGCGGAGGCAGGCGTGAAAGACGACGCTACGGCGGCTGGACTCTCAGCCGCAGAGACCGGCATCGTGTCTCCGCCCGGCACCGTCTCGACCGGGACCGTCTGCAGCTCAGCCTCCGACGCCGCCTGCACGACTTCGGAGACGGCCACGTCCAGCGCAGCCGGGTTCAACGCGGCCAAGGCGACGGCCTCCTCAGGAGCAACGCTCGGCACAGCAGCGACACCAAGCGGACTCACCGCGAGCGGCGGCACGGTCGGGATACGGGGAAAGGCTTTGGTGGGCCGCGCGGGAGCTGGCATGCGGCCATCCAGCGTCACGGGCTCGGCCATGGCCTGCGCTGCCGGACGAAGCACGTAGATCTCAGCGGAACGCTGCGGCCCATCGGCTTCCACCTCCCCAGGCACGCTCGCCGCCGCCTCCACCGGTACAGGCTTGGTACGGCTGGCCGCGAGCGCTTCGGCGAGTGTCTGCGCCATCACGACTGCGGGACTCTGGTCAGGGTCGGTTCCCTTGGCGGGCTCCGCGATGGGTAGCGGAGTCGGCGTCAGAGCCTCTTCTGCAGCGTCGCCCTGCCCCGCCTCAGCGGTCAGCGGATCGTCGAGATTTGTCACGAGAAAGTCCGGCTCGGGCTTTTGCGCCACCGCCAGCGCCTCTCCAGCCACGAGCGGAGCAGCGGCCCCCTGCGCTGTCAGTTGGGGTCGCGCCAGCGCTGGCTTGTTCCTAAAGGGCTGCATGAACGCCAGACGCGCCAGCGAGCCGAGCAACGCACCAACGAGAAACGCTGCGAGCAGGAGCAGGGCGACTTCGAGCAGGTGCGCCGGATTGCTCATCGGCCCATCACTCCTTACGCGCCGACAGGGAGAACCATCCCGTGCCGAGGCCTATGACAAGCGCGCCCAATACGAAGGGCCAGTAAACGCTCAACAGATAGATCAAGGAATCGAAGGACATGGCGGATCAGTGCCTCGTCAGCGCAAAGCCGATGCGCCGGTTGGCCTGCTTTCCCGCCGCTGTATCGTTGCTGGCAATGGGCAGCGTCTCGCCGTAACCAATCGCGTAGAGCCGGTCCGGACTGACGCCACGGTCGATCAGAGCGTAGACCACCGTCTCGGCCCGCGCCACCGAGAGCGCGAGATTAGCCCTGTCGTCGCCATCCGAATCCGTGTGCCCCTCGACGTTTACGTCCGCTTCCGGACAGGCGACGAGATAGCTTGCGAGCTCGTCTATCGCCGGCCAGGACGTCTCCGCCAGCCGGGCACTGCCGGATTGGAACAGGATGGCGTTACGCCCGGCCAGCGCGCCGACCTTCAGCCGACACATATCGAGCGGCGGCAGCAAGGTGATCTCGGCCTCCCAACTGCCGAAGTCGGGGGCCGTCTGCAGCTCCGCGAGTGCAACCTCTCGCGCCTCGGCCGTTTCGGCTCGCGCCATGAAGACCCATCGGCTGTCTTCCAGGCCGAACTCACCATCGGAGAGAGCAGCGAGCGCACGCGTCGCGACATCGGCATTGCGAATGAAGTTCGAGGGCAAACCCGTCGCAACGACAAGCTGCTCCGCCGGCGCCGTCCCGGAGATCGCAGCGAGGTGCTGGCGCAGCGGCTCTTCCGGCACGACGCCGGAGAAGACGATTTCTTCCCCCAGCCGCTTGGTGGCGGAAAAAACGAAATCGCGTGGCGCGGAAGGTGCAACCACATCATTGGACGCAGGCTCCGCAGGTGCAGCTGCCGGCTCGGCAACTGCTGCAACGGCAAGCTCCTCTACCGGCGGCGTCGGGGTCGTGGGCACCACTTCCGCCTCTGCAGACATGGCAGGCGGTTCCGGCGACTCGACTGCCGCCACCTCATCAGCCACCGATTCGACGTTCGGCTCAGTGGGCGTGATCACGGGCGGAGCAATGGTGGCGATCGACGGGCTCTCCACCGGTGCCGCATCGATGGCGGCAATGGACGGACTATCAGGTACCTCAGGCGCTACGGCCGGCTCATCGGCTGCAACGGTGGGAGACGATTGGGACGCGGTAGCCGGGGCGACGGCGATCGACCAGCGGCCATTGTCGGCAATGGCCGCGACGGCCTCGAGCGCACTGTCGCGCATCGCGGAATCGGCGGCTGTGCCGCTGAGGCCCCAGGTTCCATTCGAAAGTCCGACAGTGCCGGTCTCAAGGAGGGCGAGCGCCTGCAAACCCGCCAGCGCGTTGGCCACGAAGTCAGCTGGAGCGCCGGCCCCCAGTCGCGTGCCATCGACGGCTCGCCCTCCGCCCTGCAGGGCAAGGTAGCGCTGCATCTGCGGCGTCGGCACGAAGCCCGAGAAAGTCAGTGTGCCATTGGCTGCCTTGCGCCCCTGCCACACATAGGGATCGATGATCGGCAACGTCGCTTCGCGCGGCGCGGGCAGGCCCAGTTCAATCTCGGCACTGGCGGCCCCAGGCCCGATCGCTGCGATGGCCCGCCGTATGTTCATGGCTGCCAAGGGAGAGTCTACCGCCCCATCGAACCGCCAGGTGCGACCGTCGAAAGAGGCGCTGCCGCTGCTCAGCGCTGCAACGACTGCGGCCGCCTGCACTGCCGCATCGGCGAACCCCTCCGGCGCGCCGTCGGCCAGTTGCAGCCGGTCGCCGGCGGCGCCCGAAAGCGTTTCGAGCAGCCGCTCACGCAGGCCTTCGTCGGCGATGTGGCCGTCGAGAGTTACGGCACCTCCGGGCAGCTTGCGCACCGAGAAGGTGAATGGATCGGCAAGCGGCGGGCGCAGTTGCAGATCCGCCAGGGTAATGTCGGCAGGAAGCCGGGAGGGGAGGTCGGCCGGCAGCGTCTCCAGAGCACGAGCGTCTGCGACGCGACCGCTGATCGAAAGCCTTGTTCCGCGCAGTTCGGCGCGGCCCTCGGAGAGTTCGGCCAGGGCCGCGAGCATCAACTCGGTAGCCTCGGTGAACCCGGCGGGTGCGCCACGAGCCAGTTCGAGCTCGCCACCAGCGACGCCAGATTGGGCCAGCAGAGCAGCGCGCAGATCCGCACCCGGAACGAGACCGGAGAGGCTGACACCATCGGCTACACGGGTCGCAGTGAAGATGTACTCAGCGGCCCGCGGCGGTTCCAGATCAAGCGCGACGCCAGCAGCAGCAAGATTGGTGGTGACCAGTTCGGCAGCAATTCCATCTTCTGGCGCGCCAGAGAGTGTTGCAGTGTTGCCTGAGATGCCGGCGCTACCGCTCTCCAAGGCCAGCAGATTCTCTGTCAGCAGGACCGCCGTGTCACCGAAGCCATCGGGCGCACCAGAGGCAAGCTGCAGGCGACTCTCCAGCGTGACACCTGCAGGCAGCATGGCTTGGATCCGATCGGGAAGATCGAGATCGCTGGTCACGCCGGTGAGCTCGAGCCGCGCGCCGTCGAAGCGGGCGCTCCACTCGAACGGGTCGACCAGCGGCGGGGTAATTTCGGTATAGCCGATCTCGGCGGTGGTGGCCGCGGGCGCGGTTGCAGTGAGCCGAGTGTAGGCCTCGAAGGAGCGCGCGCGGCCGGACACGGTCAGTTCCAAGTCACTGAGCGCGACTTCCCCCTCGTCGAGATCGCGTGCGGCAGCGAGCGCCAATGCGACTGCCGCGTCCCAGGCGGTGCGGTCGGGGATGCCGGACATCGGCTTCAACTCATCGACGGCGCCCTGCCCTGCAAGTTCCAAAATCGTCGAGCGCGCCGCTTCGTCCGGGACGCCGCCCGAGAGCGACAGCAAGCCTTCGGACACTGTAATGACGAAGGGATAGGGGCTGACGGGTTCCGCGAGGATTGCCTCATTGACGACCGTGCGGACGCCATGGGTTTCGGCGAGCAGGACCACGGCAGTCGAGATGCTGAGATTGTCGGTGGCCGTTCCGGTGAGGATGGCGTCACGCATGTCGAAGCGGACGGTGGCCCAATCGAGACCGGCCTGATCCAGTACGGCGGCGGCCCGCTGCTCGAGTTCGACCGGGACGGCCGCTCCGCTGGTGAGCACTGCCGCCGTCGTACCGCCGATCACGGTGACAAAGGCAGGAATGCCCCACTTCAGAACTGCAAGCCGCATAGTGCCCCCGAAACCCATCCAGATCCGCGCCGTTGCGCACAGCCATAGCTGCAAACACTGAAACGGAAAAGTGCGCCAACTCTTTGGCACGCGGCAAACGTCAAATCCGGAACCTATGGGCACAAAAAGAGAAAGGGCCCGGCGAACCGGGCCCCTCCATCATCTGAGCAGAGAACCTTACTGGAAGGTCTTCTTGAACTCGGTCTCGATCTTGTAGGCTTCTTCCGAATTGACGGTGCCGCTGATCGAGGAGGTGAAACCACCACCCGGAGCCCAGGCCAGACCGGCCTTGCCGTAGAAGAGGTCGCCGTCGAGGCTGTGATCGACGTAGCCGACTTCGCCGGTGAGGGTCAGGGTCTCGGTCACCGAGGCTACGACCTGCGCCGCGACCTGGTAGACGTCTGCGCCACCGGACTCTTCGAAGTAGCGGCCGCCGAGGTTCAGCGTCACGCCGTCGGTGACAGCTGCACCGATGGAGCCGCCGACGCCCCACTCGTCTTCCGAGGTGGCTTCGACCGAGCCGGCGATCGTGAACATGTCGAAGGTGGCCGAAGCCGACGCCAACACATTCCAGTACGCATCGCCCACGTCGCCATCGCCATAGGCACCAGCGAGCACAACCTTAAAGTTGTCGAACGAGCCGGTGAAGCCAGCGTGAACGCCCCAGTCTTCGACCTCGCCGTCGAGGATGCCGGCAGCTGCGGCAGTCACGTGAGCCGTGATGCCGTCGCCGGAGTAGGCGATGACACCGACTGCGGTACCAGCCTGCGAGTAGTTGGTGCCGTTCAGGTTCTCGAGACCGGCGCTTACGGAGAAGCCGTTGCCGAGGTCAGAGGTGACCTGGATGACGTGGCCGCCATCGGGGATCTGGAAACGATCACCCCACGACACGCCCTTGTCATTGCCCTGCTCGAGGAACAGGCCAAGGAAGTTGAGCGCGGTGTCGTCACCCTTGTTCATGATCGAGCCCTTCTTGCCCGCCATGATCACGGTGGTGTCGCCGATCGAGACGTAAGCCTCGTCGAAGTAGTACTGGTCGTTAAAGGCAGTGTCGTCACCGCCCTTAATGACGCGGTTACCCTCGATCTCTTCCTCTTCGTCGATGATACCCCAACCAGCAACACTCTGCTGACGCTCACGGATCTTGATCACGGCCTTGGCCGGGCCGAAGTCGGACTCAGCGGTGGCGACGAACTTAATCCAAGCCTCGACCTTCGACTCCCAGTCGTACTCGCCATCGCCGGCGTCGAAGCCTACGTCGCCATCGTCCGGATTGGCAAAGTCGACGACGATAGCGTCATCGGGACCGTAGTCACCCCAGGTGAACTTGTACTTCACTTCGCCGGTGATCTGCAGGCAGTTGGTGTCGGACGAGATCGTCAGACCCGACAGGCCGAGGCTGTCGCAAACGTCGAGCGACGTGAGAACGCCGAGATCCGCCGCGTAGGCACCGCCGGTCGAGAGACCCGCTGCAGCCACAGAACCAAGAAGAAGGTTCCTGATTTTCATTGTTGACCTCCAAAGTCAGTCATTCGTTTTGCCGTTTGACCGGCGGGTTTGTCGAAACGCGACCACACTTGTTTAGTGTGTGTTGTCGTCGCGTCTGCGACCGACAAACGATCCCATGCATGGATTCGCATTAGCCACTCTACGCAGGTCGGGCAGAGGCGCAATCGCAGAATGGCCGAAATGGGGCACCCCCATGGTGGTTGCGAGGTGGCTGTTGCAGATTCAGCACAGAAGCGGAAACCTCCCGTTAAGGTGTGTGAACAGCGGGTTAGCGCGGCGCGGCTTGCGCAGAGGCCGGGCGCGCGGGCATATGGGGCCGTCATAGCAAGGGACGGACAATGACTGAGGCACAGGTAGCAGTGGTGAGTGGAGCCACTTCGGGAATCGGGCGGGCGGCGGCGATCGGGCTCGCCAAGGCGGGATATCGCTTGGCGATTCTGGGCCGCCGCGAGGCGGAACTGGCAGAGACGGCGCGGCTGTGCGACGCGGCGCATGCGGGAGTTTGCGACGTGTCGGACGCGGCGGCCGTGCATCGCTACTTCGCCGAGCTCCGGGAGAAGCTGGGGCGCGTCGATATCCTGTTCAACAATGCCGGGCGCTTCGCGCCGCAGGCGAGCTTCGGGGATACGGACGTTGCGACCTGGCAGGACATGGTCAACGTCAATCTCAACGGCGCCTTCTATGTGGCGCGCGAGGCCTTCCGGGCGATGCGGGACCAGACCCCGCAGGGCGGCCGCATCATCAACAACGGCTCGATCTCGGCCTATGTGCCGCGGCCGGGCGCTGCGGCCTATACCGCCACCAAGCACGCCATCACCGGGCTCACCAAGGCGATCTCGCTGGACGGCCGCGCGTTCAGCATCGCCTGCGGCCAGATCGACATCGGCAATACGGCGACCGACATGACGGCGTCGATGACGTCCGGGTCGCTGCAGGCCAACGGCACGCTGCTGCCCGAGCCGACCTTCGACGTGCAGCATGTGGTCGACGCCATCGTCTACATGGCGGGGCTGCCGCTCAATGCCAATGTGCAGTTCATGACGGTGATGGCCACGAACATGCCGTATATCGGGCGAGGGTGAGGGGAATACCGAGTTGGCGAATAGTGAGTAGCGAGTAGGGCGCGATGGTGCCGCGCGCTTTCCTCTCCCGTTTACGGGGGAGGGGGACCGGCGAAGCCGGTGGAGGGGGGGCCGCTTGCGCTGTGGTGGGGCCCGGTCCTGAGCAGCAAGGCCGATTTCGTGAATAGGTGGCGCTTGGCAACTACCGCGCGTGGGGCTCCCCCCTTCCGGCTGTCGCCACCTGCCTTTCGAGCATAGCTCTCAAGGCCTTCTTCGGGGAAATCGCTCCACCGGAGCGATTTCTGATCCCTCGAAGCCCCGCAAGCGGGAGAAGGCCGGTGGGGCGCGATCGTGCCTTCACCCATGCCAACGAATCCGACAGCCCAGGGGCTTCGGAGTTTTCACAGACCCCCGCCCCCTCGGGCAGGTGAAGCGGGGCCGGCGAGGCTTGGTCCTCGCGCGGGTAGTCCGCAAGTGAATGAGGCTCGCGCCTCGCCGGCCGACCGG
>VFQR01002081.1_pt1 | contig 13430 bp, 12 predicted proteins | sample 3512321 | NCBI WGS metagenome assembly VFQR01 (sample SAMN10412374, study PRJNA504923) | tailings metagenome | isolation source: Relicate 3 Philex TSF1 revegetated site | place: Philippines: Tuba, Benguet | collected 2017-08-29
GGCGCTCGAGGCGCCGCGCCGCGGTCCGAAGCGGCTTATCCGCGCCTTGCCTCGGGCCGAGGAGCCGTGGCGGCCAGGCAGCCCGCCCGGGCCGGCGGCCGGCGAGCCGCCCGAGGGCACGCAGCCGCTTGCGGCCTTCGCGGGCAGCGTCACGCGGCTCGCCCTCGCCGATGGGGTGCAGGCGAGCGTGCTGCGCGGCCGGCTGCGCACGGTGCTCGCTGAGGCGCCGGTGGCGCGACTCATGCTGGAGGGCCCGGCGCGGCCCGTTCTGGCGGCGATGCAGGCGCTGGCGGAGACGGCCCCGCTGCTGCCGCCCCGCGCGGCGCTCGCCGAGCAGGGCCGCGCGCTCGCGCGTGGCGAGGCGCTGCGCCCTCGCCGGCTCGGCCCGCCTCGCCTCGACCCCGACCTCGACATCGAGGCCGCGCTGGCATTGGCGCTCGGGCATCTCACCGAGGTGCTGCTCTGGCACGCGCCGGCTGCGATCGCCGGCACGACGCCGGAGGGGGTGCACCAGATCCGCGTGGCGATCCGGCGCCTGCGCTCCCTGCTCAAGGTGTTCCGGGGCGCCTGCGACGGCTCGGCGCTGCGCGAATTCGACGCGGGGCTGAAGGCGCTGGCCACGCTGCTGGGCCCGGCCCGGGACTGGGATGTCTGGCTCGGCGGCCAGGGCGCCGAACTCGCCGGGGCTCTGTCCGGGGAGCCGCGCCTGCCGCCGCTATTGGCCGCGGCCGGCAAGGCCCGGGAGGCCGCCTACGCTGCGCTGCGCCCGGCGCTGGAAGGCGCGCCGCTGCGCCGCCTCGCCTGGCAGGCCGTGGCGCTGATCGAGACGCGGCCCTGGCGCGAAGAGCCCGATCCCGAGGCCGAGGCACGCCGCGCCGAGGCCCTGCCCGATTTCGCCGCCCGCGTGCTGGACCGGCGCTGGCGCCGCATCGCGGAGGCGGGCGCCGAGATCGAGGCGTTGCCGGATGCCGAGTTCCATGCGCTCCGCATCGAGGCCAAGCGGCTGCGCTACGCCGCGGAGCTCTTCGCCCCGCTCTGGGGCCGGCGCAAGGCAAAGCGCTTCCTGGCGAAGCTCGCTGACGTGCAGGAGGAGTTCGGGGTGGCCAATGATGCCGTGGTGGCGCGCGCACTGATGGCGCGGCTCGCCGCCGGGCGGCCAGCGCTGGCCTGGGCCAGCGGCGCGGCGGAAGGGTGGGCTCTGGCCCGCGCCAGGCGGGTGCGGCGCCGCGCGCAACGCGCGTGGGAGGCGCTCCTGGCCGAAGAAAATTATTGGAATCAAGACTAGAGAATGGAATCTTCGACTCAACTCTGAGTTGAGCCGGGGGTTGCGTCGCCGTGCCGAGTCGCGGTAGGGCTGCGCTGTCCAACCCCTTGATCCAGGCCGGCCCCGTGCAGCGCCCCCGCCGCATCTTCCGTCCCGCCCCCTCGCCCCGACGCTGGCGCACCCCGATCCTGGTCGGGCTCGGCATCGCCTGCGCGGTGCTGCTCTCCGGCCTCGGCCTGCCGCCGGCGCTGATGGGCTCGGCGCCCCGCCAGCAGGATTGGTCGGCGCTCGCCGCCGAGGTCCGCGTGGTGGATGGCGACACGCTGCTGCTGGGCGAGCGCACGGTGCGGCTGGCCAGCGTGGATGCGCCGGAGCGCGGCCAGGGCTGCGCGGATGCCGGCGGGCGCGGCTTCGATTGCGGCGCGGCCGCGGCGGAGGCGCTCTCGCGGCTTGTGAACAACCGCTCGGTGCTCTGCCTGGTGACCGGGCATGACCGCTTCGGCCGGGGGATCGGCACCTGCACCGCCGGCGGGGTGGCGTTGAATGCCGCGCTGGTCGCCTCCGGCTGGGCGCTGGCCTATGACGACGCGGCGGAGCTGCTTGCGCTGGAGGCGGAGGCGCGCCGCGCGGCGCGGGGTCTATGGGCCGGCGGCTACACACGGCCCGGGCCGTGGCAGAGGCGGCCGTAAGGCGCGCCTCGGCGTTCCGCGGTCAGTCTTCGTCAAGCCCTGGCCGTTACGCTCCGGGCGCGGTCCCCCGCCCCAAGTTGCCACCCGGGCAGGCCCCGCCTATCTTGCACTGCACCATATGGAACGCCTGCGCGACTGAGGCAGGCGCCGCCCACCGAGGAAGCAAGCGATGGCCACCACCCCCAACGGCACCGTCACCTTCACCCTCGATGGGACGAACCGAAGCACCAAGCTGCCGGTGCTGAAGGGCGCGATCGGCCCGGATGTGGTGGACATCCGCAAGCTCTACGCCGATCTCGGCGTGTTCACCTTCGACCCCGGCTATGGCGAGACGGCGAGCTGCGAGAGCCAGATCACCTACATCGACGGCGACGAGGGCGTGCTGCTCTACCGCGGCTACCCGATCGAGCAGCTCGCCGAGCATTCCGACTTCGTCGAGGTCTGCTACCTCCTGATGTACGGGCACCTTCCCAACGCCGAGCAGTTCGCGGAGTTCAAGAAGGGCGTCACCTACCACACGATGGTGCATGAGCAGATCCGCCGCTTCTTCGACGGGTTCCGCCGCGATGCCCACCCGATGGCGATCATGTGCGGCGTGGTCGGCGCGCTCGCGGCCTTCTATCACGACAACATCGACATGTCGGATGCGCGGCAGCGCGAGATCGCCGCCTTCCGGCTGATCGCGAAGGTGCCGACGATCGCAGCGATGGCGTACAAGTATTCGCTCGGCCAGCCCTTCGTCTATCCACGCAACGACCTCGACTACGCCGCGAACTTCCTGCACATGCTGAACGCGGTGCCGGCCGAACCCTATGAGGTGAGCCCGGTGCTGGCGAAGGCGATGGACCGCATCCTGATCCTGCATGCGGACCATGAGCAGAACGCCTCCACCTCCACGGTGCGGCTGGCTGGTTCCACCGGCGCCAACCCCTTCGCGTGCATCGCGGCCGGCATCGCGGCGCTCTGGGGCCCGGCGCATGGCGGCGCGAATGAGGCGGTGCTGAAGATGCTCGCCGAGATCGGCGATGCGAAGAACATCCCGGCCTTCATCGAGAAGGTGAAGGACAAGAACTCCGGCGTGAAGCTCATGGGCTTCGGCCATCGCGTGTACAAGAACTTCGACCCGCGTGCGAAGATCATGCAGGAAAGCTGCCACGAGGTGCTGAAGGAGCTCGGCATCAAGGATGAGCCCCTGCTCGACATGGCAATGGCGCTCGAGAAGGTCGCGCTGGAGGACGAGTATTTCGTCAGCCGCAAGCTCTATCCGAACGTGGATTTCTATTCGGGCATCATCCTCAAGGCGATGGGCATCCCGACCAGCATGTTCACCGTGATCTTCGCGGTAGCGCGCACCGTGGGCTGGGTCAGCCAATGGAAGGAGATGGTGGAGGACCCGAGCCAGCGCATCGGCCGCCCGCGCCAGATCTACACCGGCCCGGGCCTGCGGGACTATGTGCCGCGCGACCAGCGCTGACCGCGCCGCCCCTGCCCGGTGCATGGCGGGGGCGCACCGCGCTTTCCGGGATCGTCCCGCATGACGGATGACATCGGCCGGCTGCACGACCGCCTCGCCTATGCACGCCTGCCGGGCTCACAGCCAGGTGTCGTCTTCCTGCCAGGCTTCCGCTCTGACATGCAGGGGAGCAAGGCGCTGTTCCTGCGGGACCATTGCGCCGCGCGCGGCCGCGCCTTCCTCCGCTTCGACTATTCCGGCCATGGCGAGAGCGCCGGCCGTTTCGAGGACGGGACCATCGGCGAATGGGCGGCGGACGCGCTCGCTCTGTTCGACGCGCTGACCGAGGGGCCGCAGGTGCTGGTCGGCTCCTCGATGGGCGGCTGGATCGGACTGCTGCTGGCGCGGTCGCGCGCGGCGCGCATCGCCGGCTTCATCGGCCTCGCGCCGGCGCCGGACTTCACCGAAAAGCTGATGTGGCCTGCCTTCGACGCGGCGGAGCGCGCCACGATCCTGGACCGGGGCGTGCTGCACCTGCCCTCCCAGTACGGCGAGCCGACGCCGATCACCCGCGCGCTGATCGAGGACGGGCCGCGCCACAACCTTCTCGACGCGCCAATCCCGCTGGCATGCCCGGTGCGAATTCTCCAGGGCATGGAAGACCCGGACGTGCCCTGGCAGCATGCGCTGAAGCTCGTCGAGGCGCTGCAATCGCGCGACGTGCGGCTGCATCTCATCAAGGATGGCGACCACCGGCTCTCGCGGCCAGAGGATCTGCGGCTGCTCGGCGAGACGCTGGACGCGCTGTTGGCGTGACGATCGCCTTGAACCGCGCGAGGCTCGCGCGGCTGCATTCCGCGATCGGCGTGCCGCGCTACGACCCTGCGAAGGTCACGCCTGGCATCGTGCATCTCGGGCTCGGCGCGTTCCATCGCGCGCATATGGCGCGCTACACGCATGCCCTGATGCAGGCGGATGCCGGCGCGCTGGCGTGGGGCATCCTGGGCGCGGGCCTGCTGCCGGCGGATCGGCGCATCGCGGAGGCGCTGGCGCCGCAGGATCATCTCTACACGCTGGTCGAGCGCGAAGGGACCAGCGAGGCCGCCGAGGTGATCGGCGCGCTCGCCGGCATGGTGTTCGCGGGCGAGAGCACCGCCGCGCTGGTCGACCGGATCGCCGATCCCGCGATCCGAATCGTCAGCCTCACCGTCAGCGAGCATGGCTATTGCCTGGATGCCACGACCCGCCAGCTCGACCCGGATCATCCGTTCATCCGGGCCGACCTCGCCAATCCGGCGCAGCCGCGCAGCGCGATCGGCGTGATCGTGGAGGCGCTGCGGCGACGCCGTGCGGAAGGGCTTCGGCCCTTCACCGCGCTCACCTGCGACAACCTCCAGGACAACGGCCATGTACTGCGGCGCGCCGTGCTCGCGCTGGCGCGGCTGCGCGATCCTGGCCTCGCGGACTGGATCGAAGCCGAGGCCGCCTTCCCCAACACGATGGTGGACCGCATCACCCCGGCGACGCGGCCGGATCACGTCGCGCATCTCGAATCGCGCTACGGCCTGCGCGATGCCGCGCCGGTTTTTTGCGAGCGCTTCACGCAATGGGTGATCGAGGACCGCTTCGTCGCGGGGCGTCCGCGATGGGAGGATGTCGGCGCGCAGTTCGTGCCGGACGTGGCGCCGTATGAACTCATGAAGCTGCGGTTGCTGAACGGCAGCCACCTCGCGATCGCGGCACCCGGCCGGCTGCTCGGCCATACCTATGTGCATCAGGCGATGGCCGAGCCGCGGCTCAGCGGCTTCATGGCGGCGCTGATGGACCGCGAGGTGGAACCGACTCTGCGCCCCGTGCCGGGCGTGGACCTCGCCGCCTACAAGCGCAGCCTCATCGAACGTTTCGCCAATCCCGCGATCCAGGACACGGTGGAGCGCATAAACCAGGCGGCCTCGCCGAATCTGCTGCTGATGCCGATCCGCGCGAGCCTGGCGATCGGCGGGCGCGTGGAGCTCATGGCGCTGGCGCTCGCCTGCTGGATGCGCCGCGCGCGCGGCGTGGATGAGGCCGGCGCGCCGATCGAGGTGGTGCATCCGCTCGCCGCGCAGATCCGCGACGCCGCGGCGGCGGGTGGGCCAGATCCGCTGCCGCTGCTCGGGATCGAGGCGGTGTTCGGAGACCTCGGGCGCGAGAATCGCCTGGTGGCGCCGCTGCGGCGCTGGCTTGGGTTGCTCTACGCACAGGGCATGGCGGCGACGCTGGACCAGGCGGGGCGGGAGTTCGGCTTCGGCTGATCAGCCGGCAAGGATCGCGCGCAGCCCCTCGCGATAGCTCGGGTAGCGCCAGGCGATGCCGAGCGCGGCCTTCGTCCGCAGGCTCGTGACCTGGCGATTCTCCGACCAGAAGCTCAGCGCCATCGGCGACATGGCTTGCCGGGCCGTCTCGAAAGGGATCTCGGGCGGCGGCGGCACGCCCAGCAGCCGCGCGGCCTCCGCCACCACGTCGCTGCTCGGGGCCGGCTCGTCATCCACGAGGTGCAGCACGCGCACGCCATCAGGCCGGAGCGCCGCCGCAACCACGGCGAGCGCGATGTCATCCCGATGGATGCGGCTGAAGGCATGGCCGGGCTTGCTGACCCGCCGCGCGGTGCCGTCGCGGAGTTCATCCAGGGCGGACCGGCGTGGACCATAGATGCCGCCGACGCGGAACAGGTCGAGCGCGGCCCCGCGCGCAGCGGCAGCCCTCCGCCAGGCCTTCTCGGCCTCCAGCCGACGCCGCGAGCGCGGCTGGGTGGGGGCGGGCTCGGCGGCCTCGTCCACCACGCCGCCGCCGCGGTCGCCATAGACGCCGGTGGTCGAGAGATAGCCGATCCAGCGCAGCCCCGGCGCCGCGGCGATCGCCGCCGCATGCGCGGCCAGCACGGGATCGCCGGCCTCTCCGGGTGCCGCCGTCACCACGAGATGGGTCGCGCCGCGGATCGCCTCGCCCGCCGCGTCAAAGGCGATTGTCGGCACCGCCCGCGCCGCGGTCGGGTCGCGCGCCGTGCCGAGCACGGCAAAGCCGCGCGCCACCGCCTCCGCCGCAATCGCCGCCCCGGCATAGCCGAGCCCCGCCACCACCATCCTGTCTGCGTCCATGCAACAGTGTTGCGCGGAAGCAAGACGGGCTGGAAGGGGGTCGCGCCATCACGCTATAGAGGCCGCGATGCGTCGTCCCGCCCGCTTCCTTCTCGGCGCCTTCGCGGTGGTCGCCGTCGCGGCGATCACGGCCGGCCATGTGCTGACCCGCCCGGATGTCAGCATCGCCGCCGAGGAGGACCTGCCCCTGCCTCCGAGCCCGCCGCGGCTCGTAGAAGGGCCGGAGGCGGATCGCTGCTTCGCCCTGCTGCGCGAGGACCCGGAAGGCGCGCGCGCCTTCGCCGCAAACTGGGAGGCCGCCGGCGGCGGCGAAGGGGCGCGGCATTGCGGCGCGCTCGCCCTGGTGGAGCTTGACGAACCTTCCCGCGCCGCCGCCCTGCTGGAGCAACTCGCGCATGACTCCCGGGCCGATGCGGCCCCGCGCTCCGCGGTGCTCGCCCAGGCGGCGCGCGCCTGGCTGATCGCCGGCGACGCCCCGCGCGCGATCGGCGCCGTCACGGCCGCGCTGGCGCTGACACCGGATGACGCGGACCTGCTGCTGGACCACGCGGCGGCCCTCGGCGTGGCCGGGCGCCACGGGGAGTCGCTCGGCGACCTCGACCGCGCGCTGGCGCTCGATCCTGGCCGCGCCGAGGCGCTGGTGCTGCGCGCAGCCGCGCTGCGGCATCTTGACCGGCCGGAGCCGGCACGCCGCGACATCGAGCGCGCGCTGGCGCTCGCGCCCGAGCATGTCGAGGCGCTGCTGGAACGCGGCATCCTGCGCCAACTCACCGGCGACACGGAGGGCGCGCGGATGGATTGGGAACGCGCGATCGAGTTGGCGCCGACCTCGGTGACGGCGGATCTCGCCTCGCAGAATTTGGCCCTCAGCGACTTCGGGCCGGTAAGCCGCTGATTTTCCCGCCGGTTTCTCTCCGGAGCGTCCTGCGCTAGGGTCCGCGCCTCGCCAGGAGGACGGCATGTACCAGGACACCCAGCTTTTCATCGACGGCACGTGGCGCGCCGCGCGTTCCGGCCGGACCATCCCCGTGCTGAACCCGGCGACCGAGGAGGTCATCGGCACCGTCGCGCATGCCGGCAAGGACGATCTCGACGAGGCGCTCGACGCCGCCGCGAAGGGCTTCGCGGCGTGGCGGAAGGTCAGCGCCTTCGACCGCTCCAAGCTGATGCGCAAGGCCGCCGACATCCTGCGTTCGCGCGCCGACGAGGTCGCGCAGCTGATGACGCTGGAGCAGGGCAAGCCGCTGCCGGAAGCGAAGATGGAGGTCATGGCGGCGGCCGACATCATCGACTGGTTCGCCGAGGAGGCCCGCCGCGCCTATGGCCGCGTCGTGCCAGCGCGGGGCGAGGGCATCTACCAGCTCGTGGTGAAGGAACCGGTCGGGCCGGTCGCGGCCTTCACGCCCTGGAACTTCCCGATCAACCAGGTGGTGCGCAAGTTGTCCGCCGCCGTGGCGACGGGCTGCTCGATCATCGTCAAGGCGCCCGAGGAAACCCCGGCGAGCCCCGCGCAGCTGGTAAAAGCCTTCGTGGATGCGGGGCTGCCGGCGGGCGTGGTCGGGCTCGTCTATGGCGTGCCGGCGGAGATCAGCGAGTATCTCATCCCGCATCCGGTGATCCGGAAGGTGACCTTCACGGGCTCGACGCCGGTCGGCAAGCACCTGGCGGCGCTGGCCGGCGCGCATATGAAACGCGTGACGATGGAACTCGGCGGGCATGCGCCGGCAATCATCTTCGACGATGCCGATCTTGAGCACGCCGCGAAGACGCTGGCCGCGGCGAAGTTCCGCAATGCCGGGCAGGTCTGCGTGTCGCCCACGCGCTTCCTGGTGCAGGAGAAGCTCTACGCGCCCTTCGTCGAGAAGTTCACCGCGATGGCGAAGGCGCTGAAGGTTGGCGACGGCATGGCGGCCGACACGCAGATGGGCCCGCTCGCCCATGACCGGCGCGTGCCCTGGGTCGAGGGGCTGGTGGCCGATGCGCGGCAGAAGGGCGCGGAGGTCCACACCGGCGGCGAGCGGATCGGCAACAAGGGCTACTTCTACCAGCCGACCGTGCTGACCGGCGTCGGCAAGGATGCGCGCATGATGAACGAGGAGCCGTTCGGCCCGCTCGCGATGATCGCCCCGTTCAAGGAGCTGGACGAGGTGGTGGAGGAGGCGAACCGCCTGCCATTCGGCCTCGCGGCCTATGCCTTCACCCGCAGCGCCAAGACGGCGAATGCGGTGGCGTCGAAGGTCGAGACGGGGATGATGACGATCAACCATCTCGGCCTGGCCCTGCCGGAAGTGCCGTTCGGCGGCGTGAAGGATTCCGGCTACGGCTCCGAGGGCGGGTCCGAGGCGATCGAGGCGTATCTGAACACCAAGTTCGTCACCCAGGCGGGGCTGTAGGGCGCGGCGAACCGCCTCCCTCCCGAGCCTCGCTCGGGAGGGACGCCGGCCTCGATATGGTCCTAGCCGGCCTCCCGCGTGCGCGTACGCAGCGTCACGAACTCCTCGGCGGCGGTCGGGTGGATGCCGATGGTGCGGTCGAAATCCTGCTTGGTCGCGCCCATCACCACGGCGATGCCGATGCCCTGCATGATCTCGGCGGCGTCCTCGCCGATCATGTGGGCGCCGAGCACGCGCTGGCTGGCCTGGTCCACCACCAGCTTCATCACGGTCTTGCGGCCCTCGCGCTTGCTGATGGTGTGGCGCATGGGCGTGAAGCGGGTGAGGTAGATGTCCACCTTGCCGCGCGCGGCGGCCTCGGCCTCGGTGAGGCCCACCGTGCCGATCGGCGGCGAGGAGAAGACCGCGGCGGGGACGTTCTCGTAGCTTGCCTTGCGCGGCTTGTTGCCGAACAGCGTATCGGCCAGCGCATGGCCCACCGCGGTCGCCATGGGGGTGAGGTTCACGCGGTCGATCACGTCGCCGATGGCGTAGATGTGCTTCGCGCTGGTTGCGTGGTCGTCGTCCACGATCACCGCGCCGTCGGGGTTCGTCCTGACGCCCGCGGCATCGAGGCCGAGGCCCGCGGTGTTGGGGGCGCGGCCGGTGGCGAAGAAGACCGCATCCACCTCGCGCACGAAATTGGTGGAGAGACCGAGCAGCAGCTCATTGCCGACGCGGGTGATGCGCGTCGGCATGACATCGGGGTTGAGGCGGATGCCCTGCGCCGTCATCGCCTCGGCGAGTGCCGCGCGGATGTCGTCATCGAAGCCGCGCAACGGCAGCGGCGCGCGATAGACGAGGTCCACCTCGGCGCCGAGGCCGCGGAGCAGCCCCGCGAATTCCACCGCGATGAAGCCGGAGCCGAGGATCGCCACCCGCTTCGGCAGCGCCTGCAACGTGAAGAGATCGTCGGAGACGAGACCCAGCTCGGCGCCCGGGATGTCGAGCTTGTGCGGCGTGCCGCCAGTGGCGATGACGATGCGCTCCGCGGTCACGCGCTGGTCGCCGACCTGGATCGTGTGCTCGTCCACGAAGCTGGCGCGGGCATCGAAGGTGGTGGCGCCGGCGCCCTTGAGCAGCTTGTCGTAGATGGCGGAAAGCCGCGTGACCTCCGCATCGCGCGCCGCGGCGAGCTTCTGCCAGTCATGCCCACTGACCGAAATGTCCCAGCCGAAGGCGGCGGCGTCCTCGGCCCATTGGCCGTATTCGGCGGCGTTGACCATGATCTTCTTCGGCACGCAGCCGACATTGACGCAGGTGCCGCCCCAGAACCGTTCCTCCGCGATGCCGACCCGCGCGCCATGCGTCGCGGCGATTCGGCCGCAGCGCACGCCGGCGGAGCCGCCACCGATGACGAAGAGGTCGAAGTCGTAGGGCATGGGTCGCGTCCGGCTTTCGTTCGGCCGGGAAGATGGGCGCCGCCGGCGGCCGCGTCAGCCCCCCGCTTCGCGCGCGGGGCTCAAGGCTGCGGCGCGCCGGAGGCGGGCTCGATCAGGCGAACCTCGCTCCCCTCGGCCTCTGCGAGACGGGCCAGGCGCCGATCGGCGGTGGCGAGCGGCAGGCCCTCGCGCTGGGCGAGGGCGAGGTAGAAGCAGTCGTAGATTGGATGCTCGCGCCGCACGGCGATCTGGAGTGCGGCGGGGCCGAGCGGCCGCAGGGGAAGGAGGTCGGCGACGATGGTCGGCACGATGCGCAGCAACTCCCCGACCGCCTCCCTCGGAGTGGTGCCCGCGCGCACGCGCCGCCATAGCATGTTCCCGACCTCCGCGATCAGCAGGTCGGGCGCGGAGGCCGAGGCGATCTCGGACACCAGGGCACGCGCCTCAGCGCTGCCGGGCTCTTCCACGAGAAGCTTGGCGACGACGGATGCGTCGAGGACGATGCTCACCGGGTGTCGCGGTCCTCGCGGATCATCTCCGTGGTGGTCGGCTCGCCGGGCTGCCAGGGGCGCGAAAGGCTCCGGAGCCGGTCGAGTTCGGCAAGGAGCGCCGTCCGGTCGCGGCGGAGATGGTCCGTCAGCACCTCGCGCAGCTCCGTCTCCAGCGCGTGGCCCTTGGCCTTGGCGCGTGCGCGGTAGCTGGCGATGACGGCATCATCGAGGTTGCGGATCAGGACCTGACCCATTGGGCGCTCCCGGGGGCTACGATATCAGATTGATAGCATGGCCGATCGGCCGGCGCCAGCGTGCTAGCCTCATCCCGCAGGCCGGCGCGGCACCACCATGCGCGGCGTGAAGACCTGCACCTCCTCGCCATGCTGGTTCAGCGTGCGCATCCGCGCCAGCACGGCGCCGCGATCGGGGCGGGAGCGGGAGGGCGTGACCTCCAGGATCTCGATCTCCAGCGTCAGCACGTCGCCGGGGCGCGTGGGGCGCGGCCATTGCAGCTCGCCGCCGCCGCCGATGGCGCCGCCCTCGATGTGGCCGAGCGCCTCGACCACCATGCGCATGGTGAGCGCCGCGGTGTGCCAGCCGCTCGCGGCATGGCCGCGGAACAGCGGGTGCTCCTTCGCGGCCTCGGGGTCGGTGTGGAAGGGCTGCGGGTCGTAGCGGCGAGCGAAGGCGATGACCTCCGCCTCCTCCACCGTCACCGGGCCGGAGCGGAACGTCTGGCCGGGGGCGAAATCCTCCAGATGGAGCGGCATGGCCCTACCCTTCGATCTCCGCGCTCTTCATCGGCGTGCCGTGTTCGAGTGCCTGCCACATGGCGAGATCGCGCTCGGCGGTCCAAATGCGGGGGTGTTCGAGGCCCTTCGCCTCGTCATAGGCGCGGGTGACGTTGAAGGGCATGCAATGCTCGAAGATCACCCAGGACCCGTATTTCGGGCGCATGAAGCCCATCGCGTCGTCGTAGATGTCCTTCAGTTGCCACCCCTTCGCGACGCCCTGCCGCACGCGGCCAAACAGGTCACTCGTGAAGGCGCGGGTGCCGGCGATCGCCTCGGCGCAATCACCCTTCGTCAGCAGCGCCCGGCCGCGGCCGGGGACCATCTTCTCGGGGCCGAGCGCCGAAATCGCATCCAGCGTCGCGGGCCAGTCGGCGAAATGCGCATCGCCGCAATAGGGGGTGGCGCCGAACTCCACCGTGTCGCCGGCGAACAGCACCTTCTCCTTCGGGCACCAGACCACCGTGTCGCCGGCGGTGTGGCTGCGGCCGATCTGGATCACCTGCGCCTCGCGCTCGCCGAGCCAGAGGGTCATCGCCTTGCCGAAGGTGTGGCTGGGCCAGGTGAGGCCGGGGATCGTCTCGCGGCCGCGGAACAGGCGGGGGAAGCGGCCGATCTCGCTGTCCATGTCCTGCTGCCCGCGCTCCACGATCAGCGCGCGGGTGGCGTCGGAGGCGATGATGGCGGGCTTGCCGTAGCCGGCGACGCCGAGCACCCTCACCGCATGGTAGTGGCTCAGCACCACCTGGTTGACGGGGCGGTCGGTCACCGTGGCGACCTTCGCGATCACGTCCCGCGCCATCAGCGGTGTCGCCTGGGCGTCCACCACCACCACGCCATCCGGGCCGACCAGCACGCCGGAATTGGGGTCGCCCTCCGCCGTGTAGGCGTAGAGGCCGGGGGCCAGCTCGTCGAAGGAGATGGTCTTCTCGGCGAGATCGGTGGTGGAGGCGAAACCGGACATGGGCTTCCTCGGATGGCAGATTTGGCCCACCCTGCCATGTCCGGGGCGCGGGGCAAGCATCTCGCGGCGGACCCCCGCCGGTATGCAAAACAGGTTTCTTTCATGCTGACGCTGCCCTACCGTCCCCCCATCGGAAGCTCCGACGGACGGACCAGCCCGCGATGAGCCGACCCACGACATTGACGCCCATGCCCGGCGCCTGCGCCGCCTGCGCGGTGCGGCCCTTCGCGCTGTTTCGTGTCGTGCCCCAGGCGCGGATCGGGGAGGTCGCGCGGGTGCGAACGGGCGTGCGCCTGGCGCGCGGCGGCGAGGCGATCCGTGACCGCGTCTTCACCCTCTATGCCGGCTGGGCCTTCACCTGGTCGGCGACGCCGGATGGGCGCCGGCAGATCCTGGATTTCCACCTGCCCGGCGACCTGGTCGAGCAGGGCGAGGATGGCGCCGCCGTCGAGGCGCTGACCGACGCTTCCTTCTGCATCCTGTCGCGCGACAGGCTCTGCGCCTTCATGGGCAGCGAGCCAGGGCTCGCGCTCTCCTACGCCGAAAGCCTGGCGCGGGACCGCGCCAGGCTCAGGGAGCGGCTCACGAGCCTCGGCCGGCGCGATGCGGTGGGGCGGGTCGCGCATCTGCTGCTGGAGATCCATGGCCGCGTGCTGCGGCGCGGCGGCGGTGACAGCCGGGGTGCGGCCATCCCGCTGAAGCAGGCGCATCTGGCCGATGCGCTGGGGCTCTCGGTGGAGCATGCGAACCGCGCGCTGGCCGTGCTGCGCAAGGATGGCGTGGCGACGCTGGCCAAGGGGCGGCTGGATATCCTTGACCGCACG
>VFQR01002082.1_pt1 | contig 13420 bp, 11 predicted proteins | sample 3512321 | NCBI WGS metagenome assembly VFQR01 (sample SAMN10412374, study PRJNA504923) | tailings metagenome | isolation source: Relicate 3 Philex TSF1 revegetated site | place: Philippines: Tuba, Benguet | collected 2017-08-29
GATCGTCCCAATGTTGCAGTGCGGCTTGTTCCGCTCGAATTTCGTCTTCGTCATGGCTTATGCCTCGGAATGGATGCGGGTTGTTACCAGCGGTAGTGCGAGAAGGCGCGGTTCGCGTCCGCCATGCGGTGCGTGTCTTCGCGCTTCTTGATGGCGGCACCGCGGCTATTCGCGGCGTCCAGCAGTTCCACCGACAGGCGTTCGGTCATCGTGTGCTCCGAACGCTCGCGCGCGGCGGAGATCAGCCAGCGGATGGCCAACGCCTGCGAACGCTCCGGACGGACTTCGACCGGCACCTGGTAGGTCGCACCGCCGACGCGGCGCGAACGCACTTCCAGGTTCGGCTTCACGTTGTCGAGAGCCTGGTGGAACAGCTTCAGACCGTCGGCGTTCGCCTTCTTGGCGACGATGTCGATCGCCCCATAGACGATCGATTCCGCGACGGAGCGCTTGCCGTGGTGCATCAGCACGTTGGTAAAGCGCGAAATGACGAGGTCCCCGAACTTCGGATCGGGGAGCACTTCACGGCGTTCTGCGCGATGGCGGCGCGACATGGCTTCCGTATCTCCTTACTTAGGACGCTTGGCGCCGTACTTCGAACGGCGCTGCTTGCGGTCCTTGACGCCTTGCGTATCCAAGGTGCCGCGGATGATGTGATAGCGAACGCCGGGCAAATCCTTGACGCGGCCGCCGCGGATCATGACGACCGAGTGTTCTTGAAGGTTGTGGCCTTCGCCCGGGATGTAGCTCGTGACCTCGAAACCGTTGGTCAGACGCACGCGGGCAACCTTACGAAGCGCCGAGTTCGGCTTCTTCGGGGTCGTCGTATAGACGCGGGTGCAAACCCCGCGCTTCTGCGGGCTGGCCTCAAGGGCCGGCACCTTGTTCCGCGTCGGCTTGTCTTGGCGCCCCTTGCGGATCAGCTGGTTGACCGTCGGCATTCGATCGCTTCCTTGCGCTCGTTCTCTTCCGGTACCGGCCGCAAACGCGACCGGACGACGACGCCACTTTCGAGGCGCCAAAAAGGCCCGCGCGTGGCGGACGGGTCCGCGCCGCGTGGGGCCAGAATTTGTGGTGTCGAGAGGTCCGACACCGGGACATTCCGCATTTCGCCCGGGAACCCGAGTTTCGGACGGCTATCGCGCCCGACGTTCCGGCCCCTGTTGAAAGGCGGGCGGAAAGTAGTGATTCGGGCCGCAAGCGTCAACATCAATCGACTCAACGAACAATGATTCCGCTGCGGCGCCATAAATCATTGTTCTATAAAAGAAAACGGCGGCCCGAAGACCGCCGTTTCCGTTCCTTCGACCGGGTCGCCGGGGGCGTTACTTCGCCCGGCGGCGCGCACCAATCGCCTTGGCCTCGTCGCCCTCGCCGGATTCGGCGCCGGCTGGCTCCGAATCGTTGGCGGCTTGGTCCTGCTTGGACGCCAGCAGCTCGCGGTCGCGCTCGGCGGCCAGATGGCGCAGACGGTTCATGACCGCACCCGTGCCCGCCGGGATCAAGCGCCCGACGATCACGTTTTCCTTCAGGCCCATCAGGTTGTCGACCTTGCCGTTGACGGCCGCTTCGGTCAGCACGCGGGTCGTTTCCTGGAACGACGCCGCCGAGATGAACGACTCGGTCTGCAACGAGGCCTTCGTGATGCCCTGGAGAACCGGCTTGGCCGTGGCGCCGCGCATATTGAGCTCGGCGGCCTTGGCGTTGGCGATCTCGAACTCCACGCGATCCACCTGCTCGCCCGCGAGGTAGGTCGTATCGCCCGGCTCGTCGATCTCGACCTTCTGCAGCATCTGGCGAACGATCACCTCGATGTGCTTGTCGTTGATCTTCACGCCCTGCAAGCGATAGACGTCCTGGATCTCGTTGACGAGATACGTGGCGAGCGCTTCGACGCCCATCACGCGCAGGATGTCGTGCGGCACGGGATTGCCGTCCATCAGCAGATCGCCGCGCTGCACGTAGTCGCCTTCCTGAACCGAAATGTGCTTGCCCTTCGGGATCAGGTATTCGACCGGCGTCGCGGATTCGTCGCTCGGACGGACCACGATGCGGCGCTTGGCCTTGTAGTCCTTGCCGAACTCGACGCGGCCTTCGCCTTCCGAGATGATCGCGTAGTCCTTCGGACGACGCGCTTCGAAAAGTTCGGCCACGCGCGGCAGACCGCCGGTGATGTCGCGCGTCTTCGACGATTCGCGCGGGATACGCGCGATGATGTCGCCGGCGTGGATGTCCTGGCCGTTGTCGACCGAGAGCACCGCGTCGACCGACAGGAAGTAGCGCGCCTCAACCCCGTTCGCGAGCTTGATGACGTTGCCCTTCTTGTCGCGCAGCTGGATCTGCGGCTTGAGATCGGCGCCGCGCGGCTGCTGACGCCAATCGACGACGACCTTCGACGAAATGCCGGTCGCTTCGTCCATGACTTCGCGGATCGACACGCCTTCGACCAAGTCGACGTAATGGGCGACACCTTCCTTCTCGGTGATGATCGGAAGGGTGTACGGATCCCACTCGGCCAGCTTCTGGCCCTTCTTGACGACCGCACCTTCGTCGGCGATCAGCTTGGCGCCGTAAGGCACGCGGTGACGCGCGCGTTCGCGGCCCTGCTCGTCGACCAGCACGATTTCCGAGTTACGTCCCATCACGACGGGCACGTTCGCGGTGTTCAAGACGACGTTGCGGTTGCGGACCTGCACCTTCGCGTCGTAGGCCGCTTCGACTGACGACTGCTCGGCGCCGCGCTGGACGGCGCCGCCGATGTGGAAGGTACGCATCGTCAGCTGCGTGCCGGGTTCGCCGATCGACTGGGCGGCGATGATGCCGACCGCTTCGCCGATATTGACCGTCGTGCCGCGCGCGAGGTCGCGGCCGTAGCACGCCGCGCACACGCCGCCCTTGCTTTCGCAAGTCAGCACGGAGCGGATGCGGACCTTGTCGATGCCGCTCTTTTCGATGCGGTCGACCAGTTCCTCGACGATCAGCGCGCCCGACTTCACGATCGGGTCGCCCGTCAGCGGATCGAGAATGTCCTCGGCCGCCGAACGGCCCAGGATACGCTCGCCCAACGGGGCGATGACTTCGCCGCCTTCGACGATCGCCTTCATCGTGAGGCCGTGCGGCGTGCCGCAATCCTCTTCGACGATGATCGCATCCTGCGCCACGTCCACCAGACGGCGGGTCAGGTAACCCGAGTTCGCCGTCTTGAGCGCCGTGTCGGCGAGGCCCTTACGCGCGCCGTGCGTCGAGTTGAAGTACTCGGCGACGGTCAGGCCTTCCTTGAAGTTCGAGATGATCGGCGTCTCGATGATTTCGCCCGAGGGCTTGGCCATCAAGCCGCGCATGCCGGCGAGCTGCTTGATCTGCGCGGGAGAACCGCGGGCCTGCGAGTGCGCCATCATCCAGACCGAGTTGATGGGCTTGCCCTTCTCGGTCTTGGAGATCTCCTTCATCATCGCCGCGGCGACGTTGTCGGTGCACATCGACCAAGCGTCGACGACCTTGTTGTACTTTTCGCCCTGCGTGATCAGACCGTCCTGATACTGCTGCTCGAACTCGGCGACCTTGTGCTGGGTCTGCTCGACGAGCTGCTTCTTCGCGGCCGGGATGATCATGTCGTCCTTGCCGAACGAGATGCCCGCACGGCACGCATGCGCGAAGCCCAGCGCCATCAGGCGATCGGCGAAAATCACCGTCTCCTTCTGGCCGCAATGGCGGTACACGACGTCGATGACGTTCTGCACGTCCTTCTTCGTCAGCAGCGTGTTGATCAGCGAGAACGGCACGTTCGGATGGCGCGGCAGCAGCTGCGACAGCAGCATGCGGCCCGGCGTCGTCTTCACGCGCACGGTGATCGGGTTGTTGTCCTTGTCGACCGTCTTGTAACGGCACTCGATCTTCGTCTGGATCGTCACGCGCTTGTGGAACAGCGCCTGCTCGATTTCCGCGACGTCGCCGAAGGACATGCCCTCGCCCGGCTCGCCTTCGCGCTCCAGCGAGACGTAGTAGAGGCCGAGGACGACGTCCTGCGACGGAACGATGATCGGCTTGCCGTTCGCGGGGCTGAGGATGTTGTTGGTCGACATCATCAGCACGCGCGCTTCAAGCTGGGCTTCCAGCGACAACGGCACGTGGACGGCCATCTGGTCGCCGTCGAAATCCGCGTTGAACGCGGTGCAGACGAGCGGGTGTAGCTGGATCGCCTTGCCTTCGATCAGCACGGGCTCGAACGCCTGGATGCCGAGGCGGTGCAGCGTGGGCGCGCGGTTCAGCAGAACCGGGTGCTCGCGGATGACCTCTTCCAGGATGTCCCACACTTCGGGACGTTCCTTTTCGACCATGCGCTTGGCGGCCTTGATCGTGGTCGCCATGTTGTAGAGTTCGAGCTTCGAATAGATGAACGGCTTGAACAGCTCGAGCGCCATCTTCTTCGGCAGGCCGCACTGGTGCAGCTTTAGTTCCGGGCCGACGACGATGACCGAACGGCCCGAGTAGTCGACGCGCTTGCCGAGCAGGTTCTGACGGAAGCGGCCCTGCTTGCCCTTGAGCATGTCCGACAGCGACTTCAGCGGACGCTTGTTGGCGCCGGTGATGACGCGGCCGCGGCGGCCGTTGTCGAACAGTGCGTCGACGGCCTCCTGCAACATGCGCTTTTCGTTGCGGATGATGATGTCCGGCGCCTTCAGCTCGATCAGCCGCTTGAGGCGGTTGTTGCGGTTGATGACGCGGCGATAGAGGTCGTTCAGATCGGACGTGGCGAAGCGGCCGCCATCGAGCGGAACGAGCGGACGCAATTCCGGCGGAATGACCGGAATGACTTCCATCACCATCCACTCGGGCTTGTTGCCCGATTCGACGAAGGCTTCGACGATCTTGAGACGCTTGACCAGCTTCTTGCGCTTGGCGTCGGAGCTCGTCTCCTTGAGCTCCTCGCGCACGCGCTCTTCTTCTTCCTCGAGGCGGATTTCGCCGAGGAGACGCTTGATCGCTTCCGCGCCGATCAACGCCTGGAAGGCGTCGTCGCCGTACTCGTCCTGCGCCTTCATGAACTGCTCTTCCGAGAGCAGCTGGTGCATCTTGAGCGGGGTGAGACCCGGCTCGACGACCACGTAGTTCTCGAAATACAGCACGCGCTCGAGGTCGCGCAGCGTCATGTCGAGCAGCAAGCCGATGCGGCTGGGCAGCGACTTCAGGAACCAGATGTGCGCGACCGGCGAGGCGAGCTCGATATGGCCCATGCGATCGCGGCGCACCTTCGACAAGGTGACTTCCACGCCGCACTTCTCGCAGACGATGCCCTTGTACTTCATGCGCTTGTACTTGCCGCACAAGCACTCGTAGTCCTTGATCGGCCCGAAGATACGCGCGCAGAACAGGCCGTCGCGCTCGGGCTTGAAGGTACGATAGTTGATCGTCTCGGGCTTCTTGATTTCGCCGTGCGACCAAGCCCGGATCTGGTCCGGGCTCGCGATCATGATCTGGATTTGGTCGAACTGCAGCGGCTTGGCCGGTGCGCCGAAAAGATTCGCGATCTCGTTCTGCATTACGCTCTCCCGTATCGCTTAGTAGCCGCGCTGGTTGAGTTCGACGTTGAGGCCCAAGGAGCGCAGCTCCTTGACCAGAACGTTGAAGGACTCGGGGATGCCCGCTTCGAAATTGTCCTCGCCGCGAACGATGGCCTCGTAGACCTTCGTACGGCCGGCCACGTCGTCCGACTTGACCGTGAGGATTTCCTGCAGCGTGTAGGCGGCACCGTAGGCTTCGAGGGCCCACACTTCCATTTCGCCGAAGCGCTGACCGCCGAACTGCGCCTTACCGCCCAGCGGCTGCTGGGTGACGAGGCTGTACGGACCGATCGAACGCGCGTGGATCTTGTCGTCGACCAAGTGGTGCAGCTTCAGCATGTAGATGTAGCCCACGGTCACCGGACGGTCGAAACGCTCGCCCGTACGGCCGTCGGTCAGCCACACCTGACCGGTGTGGGCGAGACCCGCCTGTTCGAGCATCGCGTTGATGTCCGCTTCGCGCGCACCGTCGAACACGGGCGTGGCCATCGGCACGCCGCGGCGCACGTTCTCGCCCAGATCGATGAGCTCGGCGTCGTCGAGCTCGCGCCCGCCTTCCTTGAGCTCTTCCTTGGCGTAGACCTTCTCCATCTTCTTGCGAAGATCGGCGGGCTTGGCCGTGCCGCGACGGACCTTGTCGACCATCTGCCCGATCTCGCGGCCGAGCGTGGCCGAAGCCCAGCCCAGATGCGTTTCGAGAATCTGACCGACGTTCATGCGGCTGGGCACGCCCAGCGGATTGAGCACGAGGTCGACCGGCGTGCCGTCTTCCAGATAGGGCATGTCTTCGGCCGGCATGATGCGGCTGATGACGCCCTTGTTGCCGTGACGGCCGGCCATCTTGTCGCCGGGCTGCAGCTTGCGCTTCACCGCGACGAAGACCTTGACCATCTTCATCACGCCGGGGGGCAGTTCGTCGCCGCGTTGCAGCTTCTCGACCTTGTCCTCGAAGCGGCGCTCGAGCGCCTTCACGGACTCGTCGAACTGCTTCTTCATCGCCTCGACGTCCTGCATCGTCTTGTCGTTCTTGACGATGATCGAACGCCACTGGCCGGGCGTGAACTCCGACAGGAACGCTTCGTCGATCGTGGTGCCCGGCTTCGGACCCTTCAGACCGCCGGCGAAGCTTTCGCCCAGCAGCACGGCCTTCATACGCTGCGCGGTCGAACGCTCCAGGATCGCGCGTTCGTCGTCGCGATCCTTCGCGAGACGCTCGATTTCCTGACGCTCGATCTGCAACGCGCGCTCGTCCTTGTCGACGCCGCGACGCGAGAAGACGCGCACTTCGACGACCGTGCCGGCAACGCCCGGCGGCAGGCGCAGCGACGTGTCGCGCACGTCCGACGCCTTTTCGCCGAAGATGGCGCGCAGCAGCTTTTCTTCCGGCGTCATCGGGCTTTCGCCCTTCGGCGTGACCTTGCCGACCAGAATGTCGCCCGGCTTCACTTCGGCACCGATATAGGTGATGCCGGCTTCGTCGAGGTTCTTCAGCGCTTCTTCGCCCACGTTGGGGATGTCGCGCGTGATTTCTTCCTGGCCCAGCTTCGTGTCGCGGGCCATCACTTCGAACTCTTCGATGTGGATCGACGTGAACACATCGTCCGACACGATGCGCTCGGAGATCAGGATCGAGTCTTCGAAGTTGTAGCCGTTCCAGGGCATGAACGCGCAGAGCACGTTGCGGCCCAGCGCCAATTCGCCCAGCTCCGTCGACGGGCCGTCGGCGATCATATCGCCGGCCTTCACCACGTCGCCCTTCTTCACCAGCGGACGCTGCGTGATGCAGGTGTTCTGGTTGGAGCGCTGGAACTTGAGCAGGCGGTAGATGTCCACGCCCGACGCGGCGGCCGAGGTTTCCTCGGTCGCGCGCACGACGATACGCGTGGCGTCCACCTGGTCGACCACGCCCGCACGGCGCGCGGCGATCGCCGCACCCGAGTCACGCGCGACCTTGCCTTCCATGCCCGTACCGACGATCGGCGCTTCCGCGCGGACCAGCGGCACCGCCTGGCGCTGCATGTTCGAGCCCATCAGCGCGCGGTTGGCGTCGTCGTTCTCGAGGAACGGGATCAGCGCCGCGGCGACCGACACGAGCTGGCGGGGCGAAACGTCCATCAGGTCGACCTGATCGGGCTTCACCAGAACCGCGTCGCCGCCCTTACGGCAGGCGACGAGTTCGGCCGTGATGCGGCCCTTGGCGTCCACTTCGGTGTTGGCCTGGCCGACATAGTAGCGGCCTTCCTCCATCGCCGAGAGATAGATCACCTCGTCCGTCGCGCGGCCGTCCTTGACCTTACGATACGGGCTTTCGATGAAGCCGTACGGGTTGACGCGCGCGTAGGTGGCCAGCGAGTTGATCAGACCGATATTCGGACCTTCGGGGGTCTCAATCGGGCAGATGCGGCCGTAATGGGTCGGGTGCACGTCGCGGACTTCGAAGCCCGCGCGTTCGCGCGTCAGACCGCCCGGCCCGAGGGCCGAGAGGCGGCGCTTATGCGTGATTTCCGACAGCGGGTTCGTCTGGTCCATGAACTGCGACAGCTGCGACGAACCGAAGAACTCGCGCACCGCGGCGGCCGCGGGCTTCGCGTTGATCAGATCGTGCGGCATGACGGAGTCGATTTCGACCGTCGACATACGCTCGCGGATCGCGCGCTCCATGCGCAGCAGGCCGACGCGATACTGATTTTCCATCAGCTCGCCGACCGAACGCACGCGGCGGTTGCCCAGGTGATCGATGTCGTCGATTTCGCCGCGACCGTCCTTAAGTTCGGTCAGCGTCTTCACGATCGCCAGGATGTCGGCCTTGCGCAGGATGCGCACCGTGTCGGCGACGTCGAGCTGCAGGCGCGCGTTCATCTTCACGCGGCCGACCGACGAAAGGTCGTAGCGCTCGCTGTCGAAGAACAGACCCTTGAACAGCGATTCGGCCGTTTCCAGCGTCGGCGGCTCGCCCGGGCGCATGACCCGGTACATTTCGATCAGCGCTTCTTCGCGGCTGCCGTTCTTGTCGGCCTTCAGCGTGTTGCGCATGTAGGGGCCGACGCTGATGTGGTCGATATGCAGCGTCGGGATTTCCTTGACGCCCGCTTCTTCCAACAGCTCGAGATTCTGCGCGGTCAGCTCGTCGCCGGCCTCGACATGGATCTCGCCCGTCTCTTCGTTGATGATGTCGACCGCGACGTAACGGCCCTTGAGGTCTTCGATCGTGGCGAGGACGTCCTTGACGCCTTCTTCCTTCAGCTTCTTGGCCAGACGCGGCGTGATCTTCGCGTCCTTCTCGGCCAGGACCTTGCCGGTCTTGGCGTCGATGAGGTCGGAGAGCAGCTTCTGGCCGCGCATGCGCTCGCCGTCGAACGCCGTCTGCCAGCCGGACTTGCCCTTCTTGTAGACGACCTGGCTGTAGAAATTGGCGAGGATTTCCTCGGCCGTCATGCCGACCGATTCGCCCAGCTCCAGATCCTTGCCGACCGCCTGACGCTCTTCGCGCAGCTTCTCGGAAGCCAAGCCGTCGAGCGCCATCAGGAACGTCGTCACCGGCAGCTTGCGGCGGCGATCGATGCGCACATAGACGAGGTCCTTGGCGTCGAATTCGAAGTCGAGCCACGAGCCGCGATACGGGATCACGCGCGCGGCGAACAGATACTTGCCCGACGCGTGCGTCTTGCCGCGGTCATGATCGAAGAACACGCCCGGCGAGCGATGCATCTGCGAAACGATGACGCGCTCGGTGCCGTTGATGATGAAGGTGCCCTTGTCCGTCATCAGGGGCATATCGCCCATGTAGACGTCCTGCTCCTTGATGTCGCGGATCGAGCGCGAGCCCGTGTCCTCGTCGACATCCCACACGACCAAGCGCAGCGTGACCTTCAGCGGGGCCGCGAAGGTCATTCCGCGCTGCTGGCATTCCTCGACGTCGTATTTCGGATCTTCCAGTTCGTAGCGCACGAACTCGAGCTGCGAACGCTCGGAGAAATCCTTGATCGGGAAAACGGTGCGGAAGACTTCCTGCAAGCCGACGTTCTTCCGCTCGGAGGGCGAGACGCCCATCTGGAGGAACTGCGCATAGGAACTCATCTGCACTTCGATGAGGTTCGGCATCGGCGCGACGTCCGGAATACGACCGAAGCTTTTGCGAATCCGCTTGCGACCCATCACCGTCTGCAACATGTCGACCCTCGTATGGTCCTAATGGACCGAAATTCCGTTGCCGTTCTTCTTTCGGGGAAACAGCGCCCGACCGGTCCGGCCGTCCGTTCCCTTCCGGAAACGGACGGCCGAGCCGGATTTCGGCTTACTTGACCTCGACGGTCGCGCCCTGCTCTTCGAGCGCCTTCTTGAACTTGGCGGCGTCGTCCTTGTTGACGCCTTCCTTGACCACCTTCGGCGCGCCTTCGACCAGGTCCTTGGCTTCCTTGAGGCCCAGGCCCGTGATTTCGCGCACGACCTTGATCACGTTGATCTTCTTATCGCCGGCGGCGGTAAGGTTCACCGTGAATTCGGTCTGCTCGGCGGCGGCGGCGGCGGCGGCGGCACCGCCACCGGCGGCCGGCGCGGCGGCAACCGCCACCGGCGCGGCGGCGGAGACGCCCCACTTGTCTTCCAGCAGCTTCGTCAGTTCGGCGGCTTCCAGAACCGTCAGGCTCGACAGTTCGTCGACCAGTTTGGCGAGATCGGCCATTTCAATTTACTCCTGTGTATCCAAGCGAGTTGGGTTGGTTGGGGTTCGGCTTCACGCCGCGCCTTGCTTCTTCGCGTAAGCGCCAATGACACGCGCCGTCTGCGCCGCGGGGGCGCGGAGGACGGTCGCGAGCCGGGTCGCCGGCGCGTTGAGGAGGCCGAGGAACTTGGCCCGCATCTCCGGCAGGGAGGGCAGGGTCGCAAGCGCCTTAACCGCGGCCACGTCGAGCGCACGCTCGCCGAGGCCGCCAGCAACGATCGTTAGCTTCTCGTTCTTCGTCGCGAAAGCCACCGCGACCTTCGCCGCCGCCACCGGATCGGTGGAGTAGGCGATGGCCGTCGGGCCCTTCAACGATGCCCCGAGATGAGCGTAGCTCGTGCCGTCCAGAGCACGACGCGTGAGCCGGTTCTTCGCGACTTTGAAGCTGGCGCCGGCTGCCCGCATGTTGCGGCGCAGCTCGGTGACTTCCGCCACGGTCAAGCCAGCCTGCTTGGTCACGATGACCACAGCGGCTTCCTTGATCTTCCCGTGGAGGCTGTCGACCAGCTCCTTCTTTTGCGTACGGTCCACGATCGTCTCCTGGTTCGTTCCGATGGCGCTTCCGCGTCACCGGAACCGTTTCACAAGAGCCTCGACCCCTAATCACCGGCGGCGAACCGCCGGCGGAAAAGATCGAGACCTCGCTCGACCTGTCCCAGAAGTCCCAACTCGCATCGCCCCGGAAAAGCGCCGGGGCTTCGCGATTTGTCGCCTCTGTCTATGCGGGCCGCCTTACTTGGGGCGATTAAGCGCCGGGTTCAAGGAACCCGCCGCACCAGCAGTCTCGGACAGGGTCGCCGAAACACCCTTGCGGGCGATTTCGGCGTCCCGCCCTGCCCGGCCGAGCCGGACAAGGCGGAAACTCTTTCGCTCGTCTTACGCCGCCGCCGGTGCGGCCGCCTGGCCGCCGAACGCCGCGATATCGAGCTTGACGCCCGGCCCCATCGTGGAGCTGACCGTCACTTTCTTGATGTAGTTGCCCTTCACGCCCGACGGACGCGCCTTGACGATCGCGTCGAGGAACGCCTTCAGGTTCTGGGCGAGCTTGTCTTCTTCGAACTTCACCTTGCCGACACCGGCATTGATGTTGCCCGTCTTGTCGGCGCGGAATTCGACCTGACCCGCCTTCGCATCCTTCACCGCTTGCGCGACGTTGGGCGTGACGGTGCCGAGCTTCGGGTTCGGCATCAGACCGCGGGGGCCGAGCACCTTACCGAGCTTGCCGACGACGGCCATCATGTCCGGCGCGGCGATCACGCGGTCGAAATTGATTTCGCCCGCGAGCACCTTCTCGGCCAGATCGTCGCCGCCGACGAGGTCCGCACCCGCGGCCTGCGCTTCGGCGACCTTCGGGCCCTTGGCGAATACCGCCACGCGCACCGACTTGCCCGTGCCGTTGGGCAGGGCGACCATGCCGCGAACCTGCTGGTCCGCCTGGCGCGGGTCGATGCCCAGGTTCATCGCGACCTCGACGGTCTCGTTGAACTTGGTGCTGGCGCGCGACTTGACGATCTTCACCGCTTCGTCGATCGAATACAGCTTCTCGCGATCGAGACCGTCGACCGCCTTCTTCATGCGCTTGCCGAGACGAGCCATGATCAGCCCTCCACCACTTCGAGGCCCATCGAACGGGCGGAACCGGCGATCATCTTCATCGCGGCTTCGACGTCGTTCGCGTTCAGGTCGACCATCTTCTTCTGCGCGATGTCGCGCAGCTGCGAGGTCGTCACCTTGCCCGCCTTGTCGCGGCCCGGCGCCTTGGCGCCGGATTCGATCTTCGCGGCCTGCTTCAGGAAGTAGCTGGCCGGCGGCGTCTTCATGACGAACGTGAACGTACGATCGCCATAGGCCGTGATCACGACCGGGATCGGCATCCCGGGCTCGAGCTTCTGGGTCTGCGCATTGAACTGCTTGCAGAACTCCATGATGTTCAGACCGCGCTGACCCAGCGCCGGCCCGATGGGCGGCGAGGGATTCGCCTTGCCCGCGGGTACCTGCAGCTTGATGTACCCGACGATTTTCTTCGCCATCGTCCTACTCCTCTTGGCTGCCGGCGCCCCTTAATTGCGGGAGGACACCGGTCGTATCGCCTCGTTGCACATGAATTCACCGATCGGCCGCCGCATACGGGCGACCGGCGAATTCGAACTAAAGCTTCTCGACCTGGCTGTATTCCAGCTCGACCGGCGTCGGCCGGCCGAAGATCGAGACGGAAACCTTGAGCCGCGACTTCTCCTCGTCGGTCTCTTCCACCAGACCGTTGAACGAGGTGAAGGGGCCGTCCGTCACGCGCACCTGCTCGCCCACCTCGTAGGTGACGGCGGGCTTCGGCTTCTCGATGCCTTCCTTCATCTGGCGCAGGAGGCGATCCGCCTCCTTGTCAGAAATCGGCGCGGGCTTGTTGCTCGCCCCCAGGAAGCCCGTGACCTTCGGCGTGTTCTTGACCAAGTGCCACGTCTCGTCGGTCAGATCCATGCGCGCCAGAACGTAGCCCGGGAAGAACTTGCGTTCCGCCGCGACCTTCTTGTTCCCCTTGCGCACTTCGACGACGCTGTCGACGGGCACCATCACTTCTTCGACCAAGTGCGCGAGACCCTTCTGCTGGGCCTGTTCCTTGATTGACGAAGCGACCTTCTTTTCGAAGCCCGAATAGACGTGCAGCACGTACCAGCGCATCGCCATGTTGTTCAGGCCCCCAAGCCCAGGATGAGACGCACGCCGTGCGACACGAACCAATCGACGACGAAAAAGAAAATCGCCGCGAGGAACGACATCGCGAACACCATGGCGGTGGTCACGAACGTCTCCTTGCGCGTGGGCCAGGTCACCTTGTTGGCTTCCTGGCGCACTTGGCGGAAGAACTCGCCCGCGCCGACCTTCTGTCCCGTCTGCGGCATCATGCCGACAATTCCCATCCGTCGTTTCGTACTGAAGCTTCGTCGCGCTTGGCAGGAGTGGAGGGGCTCGAACCCCCAGCCCCCGGTTTTGGAGACCGGTGCTCTACCAATTGAGCTACACTCCTAAGCGCGACCCTCGAACTACTCGATGATCTTGGCGACGACGCCGGCGCCGACGGTACGGCCGCCTTCGCGGATGGCGAAGCGCAGGCCTTCGTCCATCGCGATCGGCGCGATCAGGT
>VFQR01002083.1_pt1 | contig 13418 bp, 10 predicted proteins | sample 3512321 | NCBI WGS metagenome assembly VFQR01 (sample SAMN10412374, study PRJNA504923) | tailings metagenome | isolation source: Relicate 3 Philex TSF1 revegetated site | place: Philippines: Tuba, Benguet | collected 2017-08-29
CGCTGTAATACCAATATCACGTTAGGAGTGCAATTTGTTGCCCAAAATACGGTTTTGGGGGTTGGGACATTGGGCATGGGGCATTAATTATTAACCTTTCCCCCCAGTAAATGTGACGCTTTGGATAAAGTAGCGATTAAAAAAGGCGTAAATACCTAAAGCTGGTAGGGTAAATACCATTGAGGCTGCCATGATGTAGTTCCAATAGCTAATATATTGACCTTTGAAGGTATTTAGCCCCAAGGGCAAGGTAAACATTTCTGGGTCAAATAAAATAACTATGGGCAGTAAGAAATTATTCCAGCTTGCCATAAACACAAAAACTGCCTGGGCTGCTAGTGCGGGTTTTGCCAACGGTAAGACGATATGGCGGAAAATTCCAAAGGTGTTTAAGCCATCAAGTTGACCGGCTTCTTCTAATTCTTTGGGAAAATTGACGAAAAACTGTCGCATCATAAAGATGAAGGTGGCGTTAACCATGCTAGGGACAATCATCCCTTGGTAGGAATTCAGCCAACCGATCGCTTTTAAAATCAAAAATGTGGGAATTAAGGTAATTTGCGCTGGTACTGCCAATACTGTCAAGATTAAGAAGAACCAAAAGCGTTTGCCTATAAAACGCAGTCTGGCTAAGGCGTAACCCGCCATTGAATTTAACAACAAGTTTAAAACGGTGACGCTGACGGCAATTACCACACTGTTAAACAGCCAACGCCAAAATAGTGGTTCTTGTAAAAAGATTTGTCTGTAGTTGTCGAGGGTGAAATGTTTGGGGAAAAAGTTGGGTTGGCCGCTGACAATTTCTGTTAGGGGTTTAAATGATGCTGAAAGTGCCCAGAGAAAGGGAATGAGGGTAATCAGGGCATAAAGTGTCAGCAAGATATATAACAAGATTTTGGGCAGGACTTTAACCCAGGACAAGCGAGAAATTCTAGTCAAATCTATTCGCCTCCAAAAAGTCGCCGCGCAATTACAGTCAAGGTAATGATGACTGCTGCTAACAAAAAGGCGATCGCTGCACCATATCCCATCTGTAAATTGCGAAACACAGCTTGGTAAACTAATAGCACCACAGATAAGGTAGCGTTATTCGGCCCGCCAGTACCGCCAGAGAAAATGTAAGACTGGTCAAATAATTGAAAAGTGCCAATCACCCCCATTGCTATCACAAAGAAGGTTACAGGCTTGAGCAAAGGAATAGTAATGTAAATAAATTGCCGCCATTCATTTGCCCCGTCAAGTTCTGCGGCTTCATACACTGTTTGGGGGATATCCTGCAAAGCCGCTAGGTAAATCACCATAAAAAACGGTGCAGTTGACCAAATGTTCATCATCATAATTCCTTTGAGGGCAACTGCTGGGTCACCCAACCAGTTGTAAGTAGGTAGCCCCACAAAAGCTAGAAAATCGTTTAGTAGCCCCTCAGTGTTATAAATCCACATGAATATCAGTGTTAACACTGCTGAAGAAGTAACTGTGGGCAAAAAGTAGAGAATACGCCACCAATTTTTACCGCGAATTCCAGAATTGAGAGTCACCGCCAAAATTAAAGCTAGGATTGTTTGAGCTGGTACAACAATGGCTACATATTCAGCTGTGTTTCTCAAAGCAATCCAAATCCGTTGATCTTCAACTAATCGCCTGAAGTTACGCAAACCGATGAATTCGTAATCAATACCGCCTAAAAGTTGGACTTTTTGCAGAGAAAGAAAAACAGCAAACAAAATAGGTAACACCACAAAAGTTCCTATAACCAAAATGGCGGGCATCATGAACATATACCCAGCCAAATCTTCTGTGATATTCCACCTGTAGTTTCGTTGTCTGTTGATTTCAAACACTATTAAACCTCCGTTTAATCTCTCATACTAGGGTCTGCCAACCCAAAAATGCGCTTCTTTAGGGCTGGGGAAAGAAAAAGGGGTAAAGGGAAAAGGAGCAACTTAGTATCACTAACCAAGGTGCGGTGCTGTAAAAAATATTTAGCTCGATTGAATAAATCTTGAAATTTGGAATGCGTAAACGTAGGCTTACTAGCACACATCGCTAGAAGACTGTTGATGCTTCACAGTCAACAGTCAACAGTCAACAGTCAACGCATTCACCAGAAGAATTTATTTTTTGGAGTTCACTTAGGGAACTATATATTTAGTTTCCTTGGGAATGCTAATTAAACCTACTCAAGCAATAGGATACAAAATGACGTATACAGCTTACTTACGTTCGATTAAAAACGAACTCCAAAGAACTGGGAAAAGCAAAAAAAGCTTGCGAGTTAAAACTATCATAGAACAGTTTGGCTACCAGCGTCGAAGCCATTCATTCGTAAATGATTTTAATACTGCTTTGAATGAACTGGGGCTTTGTGCAGACCCTGTATTAGATTTACACATTCCCTTAGACACAAAGATAGCTATTTCTATTAAAGATATAAAACCAATCAAGCAAGTAACCGACTCTCAAGTAATTTCAGCCAAATTGAGACAAAATATTTCAGTCAGGCATGATTTTTTTTACTACTTGTTTGATTTTGGTTCCGAACAAGAATACGAGCGATTCCAAGCATGTTTAGATTCTCATCAACCTGTGGGTATTTTTTTGATTCCACAAGTAGAAGATTTCTTTTGTGATATTGTTGTCAAAATTTTGAATTATGAATTAATTAGAAAATCTCAATATGGAGGATATAATAATATACCAAAAGCTGTCCATAGGAAAATTTCTACCAGTTTAGCCTTGGAAGATGACTGTGAAGACGAACAAGAAAATTCCATTGCTGATGCTCATATTTTTCAATTTTATCGCTCAACTATGAGTAGCATTATTTTGGGTAACACTGGTTTAGAATTACTTGATTCGGAAAAATTTGACGAACAATTTGAACAGATATCGCTATATGCAAATAAATATAATTCTGAACAATTATTTATTGTATTTCATTGTCCATCACTTTTAGAAATTCAAGCACATCAGCAAGAAGATGCTTTGGGATATTTAGTACATAGAGTTGCCCAGAAAATTCCTTTTACTTTTACTCTACGGTGTAAATACCCAAATGAAGCGTCTATTGAATATCAAGAAGAAGTATATGCCCATTTTCGTCTACTAATGGAACTGCCATATTATCAAATCGAGGAAGATGATGCTTCTTTAGCAGATTACTTCCTAGAATTACAAAAAGCGCAAATTCAAGCTGAATCACAGCTGTTGCTGAAGATGAAAGCTGAACATTTTTATAGCCTCAAGTGGCAACAAGAAAGTAAAGAATATATTTATCTCAAGTATTTTGCTATTAAAACTTTGCAAAATCTAGGATATGAATTATCTGATATTAGCTGTGAAGTAGAGTTGACTTCTAGAGATGAAGACACAGCCGATGAAGATGTATCTGATGAGGAAGAATATCAAAGTGAAATTATAGAAGTCTACGTTAAAAATCACATTATGGTTGAAATTGAAACTTTCAAATACCATGAATTTCAGGATAATAATCTCTTTTTAGATACCATGAAAAGAGTTTTAAGGAAATCAAAAGTCTGGCCGAATCAATTAGAAAGTGTTTGGTTGGTCATTCCAGGTTTTGAGATAGCACGCAATTATTATCAATTGAAAAAAGTTAAGGAAATACTAGAGTATAAATTTTCTGGATATTATGGCGATCGCTTCCAGGTAATCATCATGTCTCCTGATTATGAAAATCACCAATTAATACCAGTATCTTTTGATTCTATCGATTATCCATCTTTTGAATATGCAGCTAAAAAACTTAGCTTAATACCAGCATATCCCATGACCAATCGTATCAAAGAATTGAAGCTTGATTTTAGCCAAGTTAAAGGACTAAATGAAGAAAAAGAAAAATTAACTAAACTTCTCAAACTGCAATCTAAAGGATACAAAGGTTCAATTGGTGGAATTCTTTTTTATGGTTTACCAGGATGCGGTAAAACTCTATTAGCAAATGCCTTTGCTAATGAATCTGGTAGATATTTCTTTAAATTCTCTCCTGCTGATATTGTCAGCGTTTGGATTGGTCAAAGTCAAAAAAATATTCGTGACATCTTTGCTCAGGCTAAGAAAAAATCTCCTTCGTTGTTATTCATTGATGAATTAGACAGCATTGGCTTTAATCGTAACGAAGATAACGCCCACACAGACCAAAAAGCAACCATTAATCAATTACTTATAGAATTAAATAACCTGCAAAATAGCGATGTAATCGTCATTGCAGCAACAAATTATTTAAGCGGTATTGATAGTGCTTTAAAACGTTCTGGACGATTGGATTGGAAAATTCCTATTTTCCCACCAGATAGAGGAGAAAGAATAGATTTATTTAAACACTATTTATCAAAAATCGATTTGAATCAGCTAGTAAATTTTGAAATTTTAGCTGACAAAAGCGTAAAATTTACTTCATCTGACATTGAATTGGTTTGTCGGGAAATTAAAAATGCTATTCTTTTGGAAGAAATCAATTCAGCTTTGACAACTTCAGATGTGATTACTTACATCAATAATCTGCAAGATGGTGGGTTAAGTCTCAATGAAGAACAAGTGAAGGAATTTTTGGAAGAGTGTAAAAGAATGAGTGTGAAGAATCCTAAATTGGAAACTTTGAAATTAGAATGGGGATTGGATTAATAATAAGATAATTAAAATGGCGATCGAACTCCAATAAATAAATTATCCAATCTTGTGGCGTGGGCAAGATGCCCCACCCCACAAGAAATTTTATTGCAACATGTAAGGCTTGACACGCCAGTAGGGAAGCAATCCCCACTGACGCTGGGATTACTTCACTATGGCTCGTAATGACGGAGTTACGTTATTTTTGCGTAAGTCTTTGAAAGAGTATAAGTAGAAGTTTTCTCAACCAAAGCCTCTGCTTTGACTTAAATTTTGTCGCTATAAGTTAAATTTTCAAGATTTATTTAAATCAAAATTTTGCTGCTTGAATTTATCTTGTACTCCTTCTAATTGGATGGAAAATAAAAATATTTTTAGGAAAGTATTTTATTTTTTTAATGATACTAATTTGATATCTGATATCGAAAATTATTTAGGTAATTTAGCAAATTAGCAAGCTGTATCCCGCCTTGTTAGTCAACTCAACAAATGTTTTCATTCTCAATTTAAATCACTAAATTCATAGTTAGCGCTATCTATTTCAATGCACAAGACGCTGTTTGTATGGAACTCATATTTAGTTTTGGCAAAAACCAGTCAGCTATTTTACATTTAACTTGCACATTGACCAGAGGCTGAGCTTTCCTTGTTCAGTTCAATGAGGCTGTTCGCTCTTTGGGGGTGACGCAACCCACAGACGGCAAAATTAAATATGTTAGGTTTATATATTTTTTATCAAATTCACTAATTTGTTGAAGTTTTAATATTAAGCGAATTAACGGATTTAGTAAGTTAAATTTATGCTTATTATTGAAAATATAAGTATTATGGTAATTACAGACAAATAAATTATGAATCTGCAAGACTTTGAAGCCCAATACCGTGAGGCTATAGCTGAAACGCTTAATGAGCTGCAAGCAGCAGTTTTATTGCTAGCAGAAGTACAAAATAAAATTTCCAATATTGGCAATTCTGTACAAAATCTCAGTCAGCGTCTTGAAGAGTTCATCGCCGAGCAAAAAGGGGAGTAAATATAGATACGGTAAAAAATCTTATCTATGACGAAAACTAAACTCTTCTTCAATTGTCCGGATCAAATCCTTGAGTTTTAGAGGTTTCACAAAATAATGACGCGCACCCAAACTCAAAGCTAGTTCTTGATCTGCTTTAAAAGCAAAGGCTGAAACTACAATAATAGGTATTTTTGCCAAATCAGGTTTTTGCTGGACTTGCTTTAAGAGAGAGTAACCGTCAACATCTGGCAATTTCAAGTCGAGTAACATTAAATGTGGCTGAAATTTTTCAATAGTTGAGAAAAAAGCAGAACCTTCTGATAGACTCTGGACATCGTAACCACAATAAGTTAAGTAGTCACTGAGTAACATTCTATTAAGATAGTGGTCTTCGACTAACAAAATTCTTCTAGCTTGATTTAAACCGAGTTGGTGATTTATGTTCAGTAATTGTGCTGTCATTGCCATCTATCATCATTTTAAGTTACAAGTCAATTATTGCCAGATGAATTGTGAGATCGACAGAAATGTTCAGTTATATGAGGTAATCAAAAATTATAATATACCATTTTTAGGTATACTGGTATAATTCAATCATATTATGTGAAAATCAAAAATTAATAAAAAATTAAGCTTTTTTACACAATTGATGCAACTAACTGTATTCAACAATTTGCTTAGGGGCTAAATACCTAAATAACGTAGTTTTATAGGATTCATATTTGCTTTCTGGGAAGCTAGGTACACTTTTATTCCTTTTTACCTGTTAAGAGTCTCTACGAGTAGTTCTCCGAATCAAACCGGATTCCTATAATCTAAATGTTGTTGAGAAAGAAATATTCATAAAAAAGGGAGCTAATAGCTCCCTAATTATTTTGTAAACTTACATTTACTATCTTAAATAGATGCTTTTTTTTGTTGGCGTCGGGTAGTAAAAATACCAGCAACACCCAGCAAACCAAGTATTACTGATGGTTCTGGAACAGCTGTGGGAGGTACACCTTGAATGCTAACTTCGTAATTACCACTGTGAGATTTGCCATCAGCGCCTATTCCTGTACTGTTAGTTAGTCCACTTGCGGTAGCAGAGAAACTATACAGAAAATCGGTCTTGCCATTGTACGTAACTTTCACGACTTCACTGGCTTGGAATCCATTTTTGAGAAAATTACCCAAGTTTCCCAATAAAGGAGCATAGTATTCTTTTAAATTGTAGTGACCTGCTAAGCCAATTTTGATTTCGCCCGTGGTATCGTTTTGGCTAACGTAAGAGATATTGGGGTCGCTAGAGCGTTGGAAACCATTGATATTGAAAAATGTGTTAAAGGCTTGCTGGCGTAGAAGTGAGCTAGGGGTAAAACTTGGTAGACCCAGTGCCGATTTAATTGCAGATTCATTAGCAGCTAGACCAGCTGCATTATAAAATTGGTTAAACCAAGTATTTGCAAAGTTCTGTGCGCCATAGCTTGTACTCAATCCTGAACCAGTACTAAACCAATCTGTTGCTGTCAGACTGCTTAGGATAATACTTTGACCACCAATTTGTCCGCTCAAGGTGGTATTTTTGCTGAAATCAAAACCAGACTGCTCAGTGGTGGCTCGTAGTTCTACATTTCCAGTGGGGTTTGCAGCAGAGCCATCCAGAACTTTCTGGACGTTTGTTTGAGTATTTGGTACAAGTACAGTACTGTTACCCGATACATCATAGATTAAATAGTCACTTGCTGCCGTTCCGCCTATGGTAGCGCCAGTCAACGTCCCAGCTTGTGCTGGTACAGTGGCAACAGCGCTCACACCAATAGCCATCGATGCACCAATCACAAGTTTCTGAAAAGTCATCTTCATTTTTTTAAGTCTCCGTCAGTTTAGAAGTTAAGGTTTAAACTACTGCTATTTCTAGGCTTGGACTGTCTTGGCTACAGGCTTTGTGGCAATACTGCTGCTTAGGAACACAATTGTATTGTTAGCCGTTTCTGGTAGCTGAACATACAAACCCAGTTTAAGAAACAGAGAGACTTGATTGGGTGAAGTTCGTGTTGATTATCGGTAAAATGATGACGAATATTTTTCTAAAAACTTATGTATAGTTACTTAATTGACTAGAAAGTTGTCGTGTTATAAAATACGTAAAAAATTGTCTTTTAATTTTAGTATATATACGTAAAAACTGGGTAGCACAGCACAACTGTACTACCCCATCTAAAAAATGCTTAGCATTCAGTTTGAATTTAAGAACTTAGCCATTCTTTCCACAGCAGTTTCTAGCAAAGATGGCTCATGCACCAAAGCAAAGCGGACATATCCCTCGCCGGATTTACCAAAACCCGCACCTGGAGAAGCAGCGACACCAGTTTGTTTGACTAGCTGAGTGCAAAATTCTATGGAGTTTTGACTCCAAGATGAAGGCAACTTTGCCCAGATGTACATTGTGGCCTGGGGAGTGGGAACATTCCAGCCAATGCGGTGTAAAGCAGTAATGAAAGCATCACGGCGCTGCTGGAACGTAGTAACAGCAGTTTTAACCCCAGCTTGAGGGCCAGTCAAGGCAGCGATCGCCCCATTTAAAATTCCCCGATACTGGTTAAAATCAACAGCAGCTTTTACTTGGCGTAACGCATTGATTAATTGGGCATTGCCAATGGCGTAGCCAATACGGAAGCCGCCCATATTGTAGGACTTAGAAAGGGTAAAAAATTCAATTGAAATGCTTTTTTGTGGATCGGCTTGCAAGATAGAAGGGACTAGGGATTTTGGATTTTGGATTTTGGATTTTGGATTGGGAAGGTTTTTCTCCCAGTCGCCAGTCTGTTCAAATACCAAATCCACGTAGGGGAAATCGTGAACCAAGGCGAGATTGTGTTGCTGACAGAAGGCCACAGCTTCTTGGAAGAAAGATAAAGGAGCGATGGCAGCTGTGGGATTGTGGGGATAACTTAACACCATCATCCGGGACTGAGCCAGGACTGGGGCGGGAATATCAGCAAACACTGGTAAAAAACCGTTTTCTTCCCTAAGTGGCATTGGGTAGATTTGCCCACTTGCGAGATAGACTCCTCCAGCATGGGAAGGGTAACCAGGATCGAGCAACAGGGCAAAATCTCCAGGATTGAGCAATGCTAAGGGTAAATGGGCGGTACCTTCTTGAGAACCAATTAAGGGTAGCACCTCAGTTTGCGGATCGACTTTGATGCCAAATTTTTGTTCGTACCAGTTGGCTGCGGCTTCCCGAAAGCCTTGAGTACCATTAAATAATAGATAGCCGTGGGTAGTGCGATCGTGAAGAGATTGGGCGATGGCCTCAATAACATGTGCCTCGGCTGGTAAATCAGAAGACCCCAAAGACAAATCAATTAGCTGGACTCCAGCAGCCAAAGCAAGTGCTTTGGCTCTATCCATATCCGCAAATACATTGGATTGTAGGGGTTGTAAACGTTTTGCAAACTGTATATTAGTCATTGGTCATTAGTCATTGGTCATTGGTCATTGGTCATTGGTCATTAGTCATTAGTCATTGGTCATTGGTCATTATTTATTTGTCTGTTGTTACAAAGTTCTGTATCTATCTATTGATGGAGAGTTGTTAGGGACTTCCAATTAAAAAACTATTCCATAGAAGACTGTTCGCTGTTGACGGTTCACAGTTAACAGTCAACAGTCAACGGTCAACACTTTAACGGAAATAATTTATTTTTTGGAGTTTCCTTACTGGCTTGCTTCCTCGTAATAATAGGAGATAGGAAAATAGACGCTCGCGTAACACGGCGAATTTTTACCCTATCAGAGGAAACTTGATAAGAGACTTTATACTTTGTCATTAGTCAAAGGACTAATGACCAATGACTATTGACTAATGACTAATTAGTATCTAAATGCTTGGCTAAAAGGCTGAGTAATTTTTCTTTCCCGATAACTCCCTCTGTGGATTCTAGTAGTTTTTCTCCTTGAATTAGCCTGAGGGCGGGGACTCCTTCCACTTGGTACTGTTTAACTGTGAGTGGGTTGGGATCAATTTCCATTTTAACGACTTTGAGACGATCGCTATAAGCACTGGCAGCTGAGTTAATCATGGGCGACATCAATTGACAAGGCCCACACCAGGAAGCCCAAAAGTAAACTAATACAGGCTGCTCGGCTTTTAACACTTGGGTTTCAAAATCAGCATCAGTTACGGTGATTACAGCCTTACTCATTGCAGTCTCCATCAGGTGGCGATCTAAGTTGGCACACACAATACTCTATCCCAAACTGAGTCCTGAGTCACCGAAGTTGTGATTTAGATAACCCTAAAATTCTCAAATTATTGCCTAGTGTCGAGAAAATAGTACAAATCTTTGTAGGAGCGTGTCTCATTCAAATGAGAATTGTTATAGATTCAAGCTAAAGTGAAATGTAAATATTACAGGCTGATGCAAGTTAAGACAGCCAAATAGCGCCTGGATATAACTCTGTTTAATTATCAGGAGCAAAGCGCGATTCTCTTGCCAAGAGTCTGCGCCCATGTGTGCAGAATACTAACAGTGTTGCCTAAAATTATGGATAATTTCCCAGTGGTCGTTCAAGCGGATGCATCCCTACCCAATTACTCTCAGGAAAATACATTTCTCATGCGGCCTAATACCGATGGGGATTCACCGCCGAAGGAAAAAGTAGGAACTGACTTTGACTCTCGCATGATGCAGCGGTGTTTGGAACTTGCTCGCCGTGCTTTGGGGCGTACTTCACCAAATCCGCTAGTGGGAGCGGTGATTGTTAAAGATGGCGAGATTGTCGGGGAAGGATTTCATCCTCGTGCAGGTGAGCCTCATGCAGAAGTGTTTGCCTTGAAAGCAGCAGGAGTTCGGGCCCAAGGCGCAACAATCTATGTCAGTCTTGAACCTTGCAATCACTACGGACGCACTCCCCCTTGTTCGGAAGCCTTGGTTAAAGCAGGGGTGGCAAAGGTGGTGGTGGGTATGGTCGATCCTAATCCACTGGTGGCTGGAGGAGGTATTGCTCGCTTACGTGCTGCTGGGATTGAGGTGCTGGTGGGAGTAGAACAAGAGGCTTGTCGTCAGCTAAATGAAGGTTTTGTTCATCGCATTCTCTACAAACGACCGTTGGGAATTTTAAAATATGCCATGACTTTAGATGGCAAAATTGCTACTACCTCTGGTCACAGTGCTTGGGTAACAAGCCAAGATTCGCGCACTGAGGTACATCAGTTGCGGGCGGCTTGTGATGCTGTAATTGTTGGTGGTAATACAGTACGACTGGATAATCCTTATTTAACTAGCCATCAAGTAGGGGTACATAATCCCTTGCGGGTGGTCATGAGTCGCCGTCTTAACTTACCGGAAAATGCCCATCTGTGGCAAACTGCGGATGCACCTACTTTAGTGTTGACAGAGGAAGGTGCTAACCCTGATTTTCAACAACTGTTGTTTAAACAAGGGGTGGAGGTAGTGGAACTAACATCACTTACACCAGATCGAGCAATGGCGTACTTATATGAACGGGGTTTTTGTAGTGTTTTGTGGGAGTGTGGTAGTACTTTAGCTGCGAGTGCGATTGCTCAAGGAGCAGTGCAAAAAGTTTTAGCGTTTATTGCCCCAAAAATCATTGGAGGTAGCATTGCTCCCACGCCCGTCGGCGATTTAGGTTTTACTACTATGACTCAGGCACTGTCTTTGGAACGCGTTCGTTGGCGGGTAATAGGCTCAGACTGTTTAGTGGAAGGTTATTTTCCCCAAACAAGTCGAGCTTGAAAAAAGTCTGAATTCTGAATTCTAAGTTCTGAATTCTGAATTCTAAATTTAATGATTTTGCTTTTATCCACACTGACGTTCGTGAGCAATATCACGTATGAGTGCTAGCCGGGATTGAATGTAGTGGCTGAGAAAATCAGTTTCGTGGGAATTTAACAAAATTTGCGTTGCTGTTTGTTTCACCAACCACTGCACCAAGCTAGCATCATCAAGTTGTAAGAGGATCTTCGCTTGGGCGGTTTCAACCACAGACCAAAGCTGACGCATAATTGTAGGAGTCATCAGACCTCAAAAGAATCATTAGCTTAGCTGTTTTCAGATTACACAATTTCGATCGCAATTTACGACATGAATGTGGAACCTGAGACAAGTATTATTAAAAACTTAATAATGGTATTTATAACTTTATGATGATTCAGAATTGAAAAGGGGTATGGAGCATCGGGTATCGGTTATTGGGCATGGGGTATGAGCTATGGGAAAAATAGAATTTTATGAGTTTATTTCCAAAATATCGAAGCCAAATTTACTAATCTTAAAAATCTAGTTTTTGTGCTTGGGGAGACTGAAATTGTGCGGATTTTAGCTCAAAAAACTGGTGTTTTTAACTGTGATGTTGAATACTGTATCTGTGTTGTGAGATACAAAAATTTTATTGGAAATCAACATTTTTTACCTGTAGACGGATTTACAAAATCATGTAAATCTTCATCCCAAATACTAATGTAAATAAAATTACATTCTTGGCGAATAATCTGGCCCTTAACGGAACCATTTTTGAAACTAAAATTGTCGGACTGGCCTTGCTGTACCTGTCTTAGTCCCTGTTTGATATCTTCAGTGGCTTGCCCATTCAAGAGTTGATTGAGAGTAGACTGCATTAGCTGTGGTTCTACGGTATCAGCAAAAGATACCTCAGTTTGACGCAGGACTTGAGAATTGCGATCGAATAAGTAGCCAAGGTCTATTTTGTTTGGTACGAGTTTGTAAACAACAGCACGGGTATTACCCCAAGCACCCCTTAAATCTCTTGTTGGTTTGCCGAGGGCAGATTCGACAACATTTCTGGATGTGCCTGTGGGAAATGCGGGAACTTGTTGTTTCCTGGCAGTTGCAGCTAATTTACTGAGGGGCTTTTTCTGCGGTGTGGAAGGTACTTCTGGTGTGGACAGCGGAACTTGATTCTCTGGTTCTGGCTGTGGTGTTGGAGTTTGTGTAAATACAGGTTCGTTGTCTGGTTGTGGCGTGGATACAACTGGCGGATTAAAAGCTGGTATTTCAGGAGTTATTTGTGGTTGTGGTGGTGGAGTAGGTACTACTGGCACTGGAGAAGGTCGGGAAGAAATGGGTGGATTGGTAAATGTAGGAGTTGGCTGAGATTCTGGAGAGGAAGTAGGACTGGTGGCTATGTTTGTCTGTAACTGTTGCTGGCGAGTCATGCCAAAAATTGCAACTGCACCAATTAAGCCGCCTATGAGCAAACTACCAAAAATCACAGCAGGTTTTTGCCAGTTTCCAGCCTGAGAAGATCCGTGAGTAATTGGAGTTTTTGGGGGAGAAAATAAGGGCTGGGTTTGTCGAGTTGACGTATGAGGGGGAGATAAGCTGAGTGTGTTAGCAGTTGTTGGTGGCTGTGGAGAAATGTCACTAGAAGACCGCAACGCGTATAACATTTTACTAGCAGTACTGTAGCGATCGCCTGCATGAGGCTTAATTGTTTGATTGAGTACCGCAGCCAATTGGGCAGAGACGTGAGGCGCTTGCTGCTGCCAAAGGATTTCGCCTGTTTGCAAATCGGTTTGTAGTTCTTGCGGGTGTTTGCCAGTTAGCAGATAAACAGCCGTCAAACCCAAGCTGTAGATATCAGTGGCATAAACTGGACGCCCAACTGCTTGTTCGCTAGGCATATAACCAGGCGTACCAATAACGAGCGATCGCGTGGGGTATCCTGGAGTAGCCACCACGGAACGAATGGTTTCTTTGACTGCACCAAAATCAATCAATACTGGTTTGCCATCAACAGAACGGATAA
>VFQR01002084.1_pt1 | contig 13414 bp, 13 predicted proteins | sample 3512321 | NCBI WGS metagenome assembly VFQR01 (sample SAMN10412374, study PRJNA504923) | tailings metagenome | isolation source: Relicate 3 Philex TSF1 revegetated site | place: Philippines: Tuba, Benguet | collected 2017-08-29
GCCCCTGCTCGACGCCGTGGTCGACTATATGCCTTCGCCGCTCGACATCCCGCCGGTGCACGGCACGGCCCTCAAGGGCGGCGCCGAGGTCACCCGCGAGGCCAACGCCAAGGCGCCGTTCGCCGCCCTGGCGTTCAAGATCGTGGCCGACCCGTTCGGCAAGCTCACCTACTTCCGCGTCTACTCGGGCCAGATCAACAAGGGTGACGAGGTCTACAACTCCACCAAGGAGCGCCGCGAGCGCCTCGGCCGCATCCTGCTCATGCACGCGAACCAGCGCGAGGACCTCGACGTGGCGCTCGCGGGCGACATCGTCGCCGGGCTGGGCCTCAAGGACACCACCACGGGCGACACGCTCTGCGACCGGTCCAACCCGATCATCCTCGAGCGGATGGAGTTCCCCGAGCCGGTGATCCACGTGGCCATCGAGCCGAAGACGAAGGACGACCAGGACAAGCTGGGCAAGGCGCTGAAGTCGCTCTCCGACGAGGACCCGACGTTCCGGGTGCGCACCGACGAGGAGACCGGGCAGACCGTCATCTCCGGCATGGGCGAGCTGCACCTCGAGATCCTCGTCGACCGCATGCAGCGGGAGTTCAACGTCGACGCCACCGTCGGCAAGCCGCAGGTGGCCTACCGCGAGACGATCACCAAGGAGGTCGTCTCCGTCGAGTACCGCCACGTCAAGCAGACGGGCGGGTCGGGCCAGTTCGCGGTGGTGAAGATCACGCTCGAGCCGAACCCCGGCAAGGGCTACGAGTTCGTCGACCAGATCACCGGTGGGCGCATCCCGCGCGAGTACATCCAGCCCACCAACCAGGGCATCCAGGCCGCGCTCGACTCGGGCGTCCTCGCCGGCTACCCGACGGTCGACGTCAAGGCCATCCTCGTCGACGGCCAGTACCACGACGTCGACTCCTCCGAGATGGCGTTCAAGATCGCCGGGCAGATGGCGTTCAAGAAGGCCGCCGAGATGGCCAAGCCGGTGCTGCTCGAGCCGATCATGGCCGTCGAGGTCGTCACGCCCGAGGACTACATGGGCGACGTGATGGGCGACCTGTCCAGCCGCCGGGGCCGCATCGAGGGCATGGAGGCGCAGGGCAACGCGCAGGTCATCCGCGCGCAGGTGCCGCTGTCGGAGATGTTCGGCTACTCCACCGACCTCCGCTCGCGCACCCAGGGCCGGGCCACCTACACGATGCAGTTCGCGCAGTACCAGGAAGTGCCGCCGAACATCGCGAGCGACATCATCAAGCGCGTCCGCGGCGAGTGACGCGGCGCGCTCCGTCCACCGGCAAGGGCGCGGCGTCGGGCCATACTGGGCGGATGGCCGATCAGGCTCCTCCGCGTCGCACCGCGACGGCCCGGCCCGCCGACGCCCCGGTGCGCCGGCTCGGCCGACCGCCGCGGGTGAAGGCCGAGGACACCCGCCGGCGCCTGCTCGACATCGCCCGCGCCGTCTACGCCGAGCGCGGCTACGAGGCCGCCACCAACAAGGAGATCGCCGACGTCGCGCAGATGACGACGGCCGCGCTCTACTACCACTTCCCGTCCAAGCGCGACCTCTACCTGGCCGTGCACGAGGACGCCAGGGTGAAGGTGTACGACCGCTTCGTCGAGGTCATCGATCCCGACGCCACGTTCGCCGACCAGTTCCTCGCCGTGCTGCGGGCCACCCACGAGCTGAACGACGAGGACCCGACGCTCGCCCAGTTCCTCGCCTCGTCGCGCACCGACATGAAGCGCCGCCCCGACCTCGGCGACGCCCTCGAGGAGCGCGGCCGCTACCGCGACGACTTCTTCGACCGGATGATCGATCGGGGCGTGGCCACCGGCGAGATCAAGCCCGAGCAGCGCCACCTCGTGCGGGTGCTGATCATCGCCCTCGTCACCGGCATGACCGACGCGTTGAGCGACGACCAGGACGTGCACCTGCAGGCCATCGAAGCGGTGAAGGCGGTGATCAGCGGCGAGCTGGTCCGCGCCGTGCCACCCACCCGCACCCGCGCCCGCCGCGCCGGCTGAGCTCGCTCACACCTTGGTCCAGCCGCCGTCGACGACCAGGGTGTGGCCGGTGACGTAGCTGGCGGCGCCCGAGGCGAGGAACAGCACCGCGTGGGCCACCTCGTCGGGGGTTCCCTGTCTCCCGAGCGGCACGTTGGCCGAGCGCATGCGCGTGATCGGACCCATCAGCCCCGTGGTCGACGACGGATCCGGCCACAGCGGGGGGAGCTCGCCGCTGCGCATCCGCTGCAGCGTCGGCACGGGGATGGGGCCGGGGGCGACGCCGTTCACGCGGATGCGGTGCGGCGCGAGGTCGACCGCGAGCGACGCCGTGAACTGGATCACCGCCGCCTTCGCCGAGTCGTAGCCCGTGCCGAGGCAGGGGAGCAGCCCGTCGACGGAGGCGATGTTCACGATCGAACCGGGACGGCCCGCCTCGACCATCGCGTGCGCGGTCGGCTTCGAGCAGTTGAACACGCCGGCGAGGTTCACCTCGATGGAGCGCCGCCACGACTCGTGGGACTGGTCGAGGATGCTCCCCGCCTCGTGGTAGGTGCCGGCGTTGTTGACGAGCAGGTCGAGACCGTCGATGCCGCCCACCACCGCCGCCGCCTCCACCGGGTCGGTGACGTCGAGGTGCACCGCCCGCCCGCCCACGTGGTCGGCCACGCGCTGGGCGCCGACGTGGTCGATGTCGCCCACCACCACGTGCGCCCCCGCACGCGACAGCACCTCGGCGATGGCCTCGCCGATGCCGGTCGCGCCACCGGTGACGAGCGCCACCCGGCCGTCGAGCGACAGGAGCTCGCCGATGCTCGGGTCCACGCGCCCCACCGTAGCTGGACACGGGTAACTGACCGGCTGATAGGTTCCGGTCCGGTCGGGCCAGGGGGCCCCGGCCCGGAGGAGGGATCGGCATGGGGGTGCTGGACGGCCGTGTCGCCTGCGTCACGGGCGGCACGCGAGGCATCGGGTTCGCCATCGCGAAGGCGTTCCTCGACGAGGGCGCGCAGGTGGTGGTCAACGGCCGCGACGAGGCCAAGGCGCAGGCCTCGCTCGACGAGCTGGGCGCCGGCGATCGCGTCCACTTCGTGGCCGCCGACGTGAAGGAGCGGGCGGGGTGCGAGGCCGTCGTCGACGGCACCGTGGAGCGCTACGGCAGGATCGACATCCTCGTCGCCAACGCCGGCGGCGCGAGCAACCACGCGCCGATCGCGCAGCTCTCCGACGAGGCGATGGACGACGCACTCCGGTGGAACTTCTGGCACACCTTCTGGACCATGCGCGCCGCCCTCAACCACATGATCCCGCAGCAGTGGGGGCGGATCATGACGATGAGCTCGGTGGAGGGCAAGGTCGGCAAGCCCGGGATCGCCACCTACGTCGCCTGCAAGCACGCGATCAACGGGCTCACCAAGTCGGCGGCGAAGGAGGTGGGCACGCTCGGCATCACCGTCAACGCGCTCTGCCCCGGTGCCATCGAGACCGACGTGATGAAGGCCGAGGGTCCCGGTGCGGCGGAAGCGATGGGCCTCACCTACGAAGGCCTGCTCGACGTGTTCGCGCAGGAGTCGGCCATCAAGCGCCTCAACGAGTGCGAGGACGTCGCGCTCGTGGCGGTGCTCCTCGCCTCCGATGCCGGAGCCGGCATCACGGGCTCGATGATCTCCATCGACGGCGGCACCTCGCCGTACTGACGCCACACCGACGAGAGGGGACGGACGATGGGAAAGCTGGACGGGAAGGTCGCCTGCATCACGGGCGGCACGCGCAGCATCGGGCGGGCGATGGCCGACGCGTTCGTCGCCGAGGGCGCGAGCGTCGTGGTCAACGGCCGCGACGAGGCGAAGGGGCAGCGCTGCCTCGAGGAGATGGGCGCCGGCGACCGCGCCGCGTTCTTCGCGGGCGACGCGAGCACGCAGAGCTGCGTGGAGGGGCTCGTCGACTTCACGATCGAGAGGTACGGCCGACTCGACATCTGCTGCCTCAACTCCGGGGGCGTGAAGAACACCGCGCCGGTGTTCCAGATGACCGACGAGGAGTGGAAGCTCGAGATCGACTGGAACCTGAACCACGTGTTCTGGGGCATGCGCCGCGCGCTGCAGCACATGATCGAGCGCCAGAGCGGCCGGATCATCGTCACCTCGTCGGTGGAGGGCAAGCTCGGCAAGCCCGGCATCCCCGGCTACGCCACCACCAAGCACGCCGTCAACGGCCTGGTGAAGGCCGCGGCGCAGGAGGTCGGCACCCTCGGCATCACGGTCAACTCGATCCTGCCGGGCATCATCGAGACCGACATCGTGCGCGAGACGGGGCCGGAGTCGGCCGTCGCGATGGGCGTGGGCACCTACGACGCCCTCATCGACCTGTTCTGCCAGGAGAGCGCGATCAAGCGGCCCAACCGGGTGGAGGAGGTGGCCGCCGTGGCCGTGCTGCTGGCCAGCGACGCGGCGCGCAACATCACGGGGTGCATGTTCCCCGTCGACGGCGGGACGATGCCGTACTGAGCGGCAGGCGCCCGCGCCACGACCGCCTGATCGGGAGGTGCGGATGACGGACCAACTCACGCCGGGCGGCTTCCCCCGCCTCGGCCTCACCGCCGACGAGGTGCTCACCACCACCCGCGCCGTGCGGCGGCGGCTCGACTTCGACCGGCCCGTGCCGCGGGAGCTGATCACCGAGTGCGTGGAGATCGCGCACCAGTCGCCGAGCGGGTCGAACACGCAGCGCTGGCGGTGGGTGTTCGTCGACGACCCGGACACGAAGCTCGCCATCGCGGAGATCTACCGCCGGCACTTCTTCGTCTACGCCGAGACCAGCGGCAAGCCGCCGAGCGAGCAGGCGGGCGACGCGGTGCAGCGCTCGGCCACCTACCTGGCCGAGAACTTCGAGAGGGTGCCGGTGATGATGGTGCCGTTGCTGGCCGACCGCATGACCGAGGGGACCCCCGTGGCGAGGCAGGCGTCCCGGTGGGGCTCGATCCTGCCGGCCGTGTGGAGCTTCATGCTCGCCGCGCGCGAACGCGGCCTCGGCACCGCGTGGACGACGATGACGTTGCAGAGCGAACGGGAGATGGCCGAGCTGCTCGGCATCCCGTACGAGCAGTACACCCAGGCGGGGCTGTTCCCGGTCGCCTACACCGTCGGCACCGAGTTCAAGCTGGCCGCACGGCCGCCGGCGGGCGACGTCATCCGCTGGAACACCTGGAGCTGACGCTCACCCAGCGGGGAACAGCGCGTCCAGCTCCGCCAGGGCCTGCGCGGGGCTGGTGACGTGCACGACCGTCCACCCGAGCTCCACGGCGGGAGCGAGGTTCTGCGCGAAGTCGTCGAGGTAGACGATCTCGTCGTGGTCCACGCCGAGGAGCTCGGCCGTGGCCTCGTAGATGGAGCGCTCGGGCTTGCGCGACCGCACGGCGAAGCTCTCGATCACGGCGTCGAAGAGCGGGAAGGGGATGTCCTCCTGCATCTTCGGGCGGAACTCGGCGAAGGTGTTGGTGAGCAGCGCCGTCCTGACACCGCGTTCGCGCAGCTGGCGCACCCGCTCGATCATCTCGTCGACCACCGCGTAGGTCGGGTCGAGCAGCGTGGCGATCTCGTCCCCGCGCAGCTCGATCCCCGCCGCAGCGGCGTAGGGAGCGAGGTGCGCCTGGATGTCGGCCACGGCGATCTCGCCGCGCTCGCAGCGGTGCCACGGGTGGTCCTCGGTCGACGGCTCGGGACCCATCAGCACGGCGAGCAGCTCGCGCATCGTCGTCCCCCGCTGCTCGGCCAGCAGGGCGATCTTCTCCGTGATCGGGGAGATGAGCACGCCGCCGAAGTCGAACACCACCGCCCGCAGCCGCCGTCCCATACCGGACACGAACCTAGCGGCGGGTAGGTTCCCGGCATGGACCGGACCGGCTCGGAGCCAGCGGCGGCCACGTCGGGTCGCTACGTCGACAGCTACGAGGACGTCTCCACGTTCGCGCTCGCCGACGAGCGGGAGCGGACGCTGCTCGACACGCAGACGGAGTGCACGTTCATGTGGTCGACGCGCGACGGCGACCCCGTGGGCGTGATCATGAACTTCGTGCACCGCGACGGCCGCTTCTGGGTGACCTGCACGCGGCGCCGCAAGCGCGTGGCCGCCGTGGAGGCGCGCCCGCGCGTGGCCCTCGCCGTGTCGAGCAGGGGCACCGACATCGGGGTCAGCCAGGCGGTGACGTACAAGGGCTCGGCCACCGTCCACGACGACGAGACGACGAAGGCGTGGTTCTACCGTGCCCTGGCCGAGCGCGTACGACCCGGCGATCGCACCAAGCAGGACGCGTTCGTGCGCCACCTCGACACCCCCGGCCGTGTGGTCATCGAGATCGTGCCCGACGCCCGCATCGGCTTCGACAGCGAGGCGATGTTCGCAGGGTCGCCGGCCGGATCGACGACCACGCGCGTCACGCGCCAGGCCTGACGGCCCAGGCGGGAGCGACGGCCGTCAGCCCCTCGACGGTGCGGCGGCCACGGGTTCGAGCGTCGGGTCCGACGGCTTGGCCCCCCGCCGCGGCACCTTGATGATCTGGTGCCGGCTGGCGAAGGCCACGGCGACCAGCAGGCTCACACCCTCGAAGAGCGGCTCGATCCACGGGCGGTTGCCGCCCGTGAACGTGAGCTGGAGGCCCTTCACGCCGAAGGCCAGCGTGTACACGGCGATCAGCGTGCCCCACACGTTGGGCCGCCCGCGCAGCTGCGAGGCGCCGAAGAAGACCGCCGCCACCGCCGGGAACAGGAAGCCCGGCCCGACCCCGTTGCCGAACGTGCCGACCTTCCACGACTGGACCAGCCCGGCGAAGCCGGCGACGAGGGCGGACACGACGAGCGAGCCCCACACGTAGCGGTCCGTCTTCACGCCGGCCAGGCGAGCCGCCTCGCGGTTGCCGCCGGTGGCGAACAGGTAGCGCCCCGTCGGTGTGTGCTCGAGCACGAACCACACGATCACCGCCAGGGCGAGCATGTAGTACAGGTACATCGGCAGGTCGAAGATCTTGTACCGGCCGATGTCGCGATAGCCGGCGCTGAGGACGGCGCTGATCTGCCGGTTGCCCGACAGCAGCAAGGTGAGCGCGGCGAGCACCTGGCTCATGCCGAGGGTGGCGATGAACGAGTTCACCTTCAGGCGCACGACGATGTACCCGCTGGCGAAGCCCACGAGGGCGCAGGCGACCATGGCGATGGCCGCCGCCAGCAGCTGCGGGAACTCCGGGTGGTCGCGGGCGATCACGTTCACGATCACCAACGAGAACCCCATCATGTGCCCGATCGACAGGTCGAACGTCTCCGCCGCGAGTGGGATCAGGAACGCCAAGGCGAGGACGGCGACGATCACCTTCTCCGTGAGCACGAGGCGGATGCTCGTCCAGTTGAGGAACTGCTCCGAGGTGAACGAGAACACGATCATGAACAGCGCCCACAGGTAGAGCGCGCTGAACCGGTCGAGGCCCACCCTGGTGGTCCAGTTCCTGGCGGGCGGCGCGGCCTGGGGGCCCTTCGGCGCTGGGCCGGCGACGGTGTCGGGAGCTGTGGTGGTCATGCGGAGGCAACCTTCTGCTGGAGCTGTGCACGTTCGATGTTCTCGACGCTGATGTCGTCGCCCGTCAGCTGCGTGGCGACGACACCGTCGCGCATGACGAGGATGCGGTGGGACACGCGCACCAGCTCCTCGGTGTCGGTCGAGGCGACGAGGACGGCGGCGCCCTGCTCGGCGGCGGTGTCGATGAGGCCGTGGATCTCCTCCTTCGCGCCGACGTCGATGCCCCTCGTCGGCTCGTCGAGCACGATCACCGCCGGCTCGAGCCGCAACCCCCGCGCGAAGAGGACCTTCTGCTGGTTGCCGCCGCTCAGGGTGGCCATCGGGGCCTCGGTGCTCGACGCCTTCGTCCGCAGCCGGTCCACCCACCCCTGCGCCTCCACGCGCTCCAGGCCGTGCACCAGCCGGCCGGCCCGGCGGTGGCGCTCGACGTCGGTGATCGTCGTGTTGGCCGTGACCGACAGCAGGCCGAAGGATCCCTGGCGCTGTCGGTCGGCCGACACGAAGGCCATGCCGGCGGCGATGGCCGCGGCGGGGTCGAACGGAGGGACCACGACGCCCTTCACGCGCACCTCGCCGTCCGCGCTCGGGACGGTGCCGGTGACGAGCGGCACCACGTGCTCGCGCCCGGAGCCGGTGATGCCCGCGACGCCGACCACCTCGCCGGCGTGCACCCTCACGTCGATCGTGCGCACGGCGCCGCCGGACACCTGGCGCACGTCGAGCAGCACGTCGCCGCGGGCGCCCGCCGAGGCGCGGCTGCGCACGACCGCATGGCCGACCATCAGCTCGATGAGCCGCTCGTGGTCGAGCTCGCCGATGGGCATGGTGGCCACGTTGCGCCCGTCGCGCAGGATCGTCACCTCGTCGGCGATCTCGAACACCTCCTCGAGGTGGTGGGAGACGTAGAGGATCGACACGCCGCGCTCCTTCAGGCGGCGCACGGCGGTGAACAGCCGCTGCACGTCGGCGCCCGGCAGCGACGCGGTCGGCTCGTCGAGCACCAGCAGCCGAGCACCGTCCTGCCAGCCGCGCAGCGCCCGGGCGACCGCGACGGCGGTGCGCTGCGACGGCGCCAGCTGCCCGACCGGCGTGCGCACGTCGAAGTCGTCGAAACCCAGGTCTGCCAGCTCCTCGGCCGACCTCCGGGCCTCTGCCTTCCAGTCGATGCGCCCGAACCTCGTGCGGTAGGCACCGCCGAGGGCCAGGTTCTCCACCGTGCTGACGCCGTCGACGAGACCGAGGTCCTGGTGCACGAAGCGCAGCCCCGCGGCGGCTGCGGCAGCACCGTTGCCGAGCTCGAGGGGCACGTCGCCGCGCTCGTCGTGGATCACGGCCACCGCCTCGCCCGTGGGCTGGTGGTAGCCGGCGAGGATCTTGATGAGCGTGGACTTCCCCGAGCCGTTCTGGCCGACGAGCGCGTGCGTCGACGCCGCCTGCAGCTCGAGCTGGACGTCGTCGAGCGCGACCTGGCCCGGGAAGATCTTGGTCAGGTGCTCGATCGTGAGCAGTCGTCGCAACGGTCGTCCCCCTGACGTGATGGCCACGACGTGATGGCCTCGACATGATGCCCTACGACGCGTGCCCCCGGCGCCGGACGACCGGCCCCTTGCGTCGCCGTGGCATACTAACTGACGGATAAGTAATCGCCCGAACGAGGGCGGTGAGACGAGGGGGAACCACCACATGAAGACGTCCGTCCGAGCGGCTGCGCTCGCGCTGCCGCTGATGCTGATCGTCGCCGCCGCGTGCGGTGACGACGACGAGAGCCCTGCCGCCCCGGCGACCACCGTCGCCGCCGGTGCCGACACCACGGCCGCGGCCGCCGACACCACCGCCGCCGGGGGCGAGGACGAGGGGCTCGCACGCGCCAGGGCGATCGTCGAGGCCGCCACCGCGCCACCCGACCAGATCGGTCCGACCATCCCGCTCACCTCGGTGCCGGAGAAGAAGACCGTCGCGTGGCTCGAGTGCGAGCAGCCGTCGTGCGCGGCCATCACCCCGGGGTTCGAGGAGGCCACGGCGGCGCTCGGGTGGGACCTCATCGTCATCCCCGCATCGTCCGGTGCGCAGGGCCCGGCCATCCAGCAGGCGCTCGACCGCGGCGCCGACTACATCGCCCACACCGGCTCGCCGCTGGCCACCGCCGAGGCGCAGCTCGAGGCGGCGAAGGAGCGGGGCGTCCCGTACGCCAGCTGCTACTCGACCGACGATCCCGACGTCGAGAACAACAACCTCCTCCTCCAGTGCGGCGACGAGGAGGCCGTGAAGGTCACCGGTGGGCTCATCGCCAACTGGGCCGTCGTCGACTCGGAGGGCACGGCCAGCGTGCTCATCGTGAACATCCCCGACTTCCCCGTGCTCATCGCCGAGGCGGACGCCGCCAAGGCCGCGTACGCGGACAACTGCTCGGGCTGCAAGGTGAAGGAGCTGAACGTCACCATCGACCAGCTGATCGCCGGCGAGGTGCCGGGTGCGGTCGCGTCCGCGATCCAGGCCGACGACAGCATCAACTACATCCAGTTCACCTTCGGCGACCTGCCCGCCGGTGTGGCCGACACGCTCGAGGAGTCGGGTCTCCTCGCCGGGCGCAAGATCATCGGCGTCGACTTCAGCACGCAGATCGGCCTCCCCGAGATCATCGCCGGCCGCCACGCGGCGTGGACCTCCAACCCGAAGCCGTACGCGGCGTGGGTGATGGTCGACGCCTTCGCCCGGCACGCGGTGGGGATGGACAACCCCGAGGAGCGGGCGACCGCGGCGCTGCCCACCTTCGTGGTGGACACGCCGGAGGCCGCCCAGGCGATGCTCGACCTGGGCGACGCGGGGTGGCCCGGCCCGGCCACGATGGCCGACCAGTTCAAGGCGCTGTGGGGCGTGTGAGCCGCCCGAGCCAGCGCCGGAGGTGACCACGCGGGGCCCGGGCACCCGCCCGGGCCCCGCCCTCACGGGGAGCACGAGGAGCCGATGATCGACTACCAGCGCATCTACCACACCGGGGTGCGGGTGCCCGACCTGCGCGCGGCGATGGCCGAGCTCGGCCCGCAGCTCGGGGTGACGTGGGCCCAGCCGGTCCACGCGCCGGCACAACCGGCCTGGACGCCGGAGGACGGGGCGCAGACGCTCGAGCTGCACTTCGTGTACTCGTGCGAGGGGCCCCAGCACATCGAGCTGCTCCAGGGCCCACCCGGCTCCATCTGGGACGGCCGTACGCAGCCCGGCGTGCACCACGTCGGCCTGTGGAGCGACGACGTCCCGGGCGACACGCAACGCTGCGTCGACGCCGGGTGGACGGTGCGCCTGGCACAGGTCTCGCCCGCCGACGGCTACGGCACCTACACCTACGTGCAGCCGCCCGTCGGCGGCATGCTCGTGGAGCTCGTCTCCTCGGCGGCCCTCCCGCGCTTCGAGCGGTGGTGGGCGGGAGGTTCCCTCGCGTGAGGGCGCTCCGGTGCACGGCGCCCCTCGTCGGCGGCGTACACTTATTGATCGCGTAGTCAATTCTTCTTCCGGTCGCACGGGGGCGCGACCGAACTTCGGAGGCACCATGTCCGCTCAGGCCCATCCCGGCACCGCTCAGCCGGGCGGCGCCCGGTCTCCCGGCGTCAGCTACCAGGAGCTGCTCGACGCCGACACGCACCCGGTGCCCGAGGTGCTGCGCCTCCAGTCGCCGCGCTACCTCGGCAGCCACGACGTGTCCGTCGATCGCTACATCTCCCGGGAGTGGCACGAGCGGGAGAAGGCGAAGCTGTGGAGCCGCGTGTGGCAGTACGTGTGCCGCGAGGAGGAGATCCCCGCCGTCGGCGACCACCACGTCTACGAGATCGCCGGCGCGTCGTACCTCGTGGTGCGCTCCGCGCCGGAACGCATCCAGGCCTATCCCAACGCCTGCCTGCACCGCGGCCGGCAGCTGAAGGACTTCGACGGCCGCGCGTCGGAGCTGCGCTGCGCCTTCCACGGGTTCGCGTGGACGCTCGACGGGGCGCTGAAGGACGTGCCCGCGAAGTGGGACTTCGGGTTCCTCGAGGCGGAGCAGTTCCGGCTGCCCGAGTGCAAGGTCGGCACGTGGGCCGGGTTCGTGTTCATCAACCCCGATCCCGACGCCGAGCCGCTCGAGGACTTCCTCGGCGAGATCGTCGAGAAGTTCGCCGAGTGGGACCTGGCCGACCGGTACAAGCAGGTGCACGTCGCGAAGGTCGTCCCGTGCAACTGGAAGATCGCGCAGGAGGCGTTCTGCGAAGCCTTCCACGTCAGCGCCACGCACCCCCAGGTGATGCCGTACCTCGGCGACACCAACAGCCAGGTCGACATCTGGGAGAACTTCGCGAGGGTGATCACCCCCGGCGGCACCGCCAGCCCCCTCCTGCCGTGGGAGCCCACGCAGGAGGAGATGATGCGGGCGATGATGGACGTGCGCGAGGACCAGGACCTGCCGCTGCGCATCCCCGAGCAGGCGAGCATGCGGGCAATTGCCGCCGACGCGGCACGGGAGCGGTGGCGCGGCGCGGTCGGCGACCGGGTCGAGCTGATGAGCGACGCCGAGATGATGGACAGCATCGACTACACGGTGTTCCCGAACTTCCACCCCTGGGGCGCGTTCAACCGGATCGTCTACCGCTTCCGCCCGAACGGCGACGACCACCGGACGTCGATCATGGAGGTCATCTTCCTCGCACCGTTCGCCGGCGAGCGCCCGCCCCCGGCGCCGGTGCGCTGGCTCGACGAGCTGGAGGCGTTCAGCGACGCCCCCGAGCTGGGCATGCTCGCCAAGGTGTTCGACCAGGACATGTTCAACATGCCCAAGGTGCAGACGGGGCTGGAGAGCACCCGGAAGCCGGGCGTCACCCTCGCGGACTACCAGGAGAGCAAGGTCCGCTGGCTGCACGCGCGGCTCGACGAGTGGCTGGAGCGCCCCTGATGCTCGGGCTCCGCCACCCGTTCACGCGAGCGCTCTACGAGCGCGACGGCGACGGCGCGATCCGCGTCACCAGGCCCGACGGCACGTGGGGGCGGTTCACCGGGGAGGGGCGCTGGCTGGAAGGCGAGCTGCGCGAGGCCGACCCGCACCTGTGCGGCTGGGTCGCCGGGCCGGTGATCGGCAACCACCGCCTCGTCGACAACACGACACCGAGGGCGAGCTGAGCCACGAGGAGGCCACATGAGCAGGGAACAGCTGGTGGAGATGACCAGGCGGAGCCTGGCGCACGTGCGTGACGGCACGGTGCCCCTCGACGACGGCGTCGTGCGCGTCCCCTCGTCGAACTACCACGACCCGCAGCGGTGGAAGTTGGAGATGGACCGCGTGTTCCGCCGCCTGCCGCTCGTGCTCGGGTTCAGCTGCGAGCTGCGCGAGCCGCACTCGTACAAGGCGCTCGACGTGATGGGCGTCCCCGTCCTGCTGGTGCGCGGCGACGACGGCGTGGTGCGCTCGTTCGTCAACATGTGCAGCCATCGCGGTGCGATCGTGATGGAGGAGGGCCTCGGCACGGCCCGGCGCTTCACCTGCCCGTACCACGCGTGGACCTACGACCAGCGCGGTGACCTCGTGGGGATCCTCGACAAGGCCAACTTCGGCGACATCGACATGTCGTGCCACGGCCTCACGCCGCTCCCGGTGGCCGAGCGCGCGGGCATCGTCTTCGGTGGCATCACGCCGGGCATGGCCTTCGACATCGACGCGTTCCTGTGCGGCTACGACCGGATGCTCGAGCACCTCGGCTTCGCCGACTGCACGCTCGTCGGGCGCCAGCAGGTGGCCGGGCCGAACTGGAAGCTCGCCTACGACGGCTACCTCGACTTCTACCACCTGCCCATCCTGCACAAGAACACGTTCGGCGCCGACTACAAC
>VFQR01002085.1_pt1 | contig 13403 bp, 13 predicted proteins | sample 3512321 | NCBI WGS metagenome assembly VFQR01 (sample SAMN10412374, study PRJNA504923) | tailings metagenome | isolation source: Relicate 3 Philex TSF1 revegetated site | place: Philippines: Tuba, Benguet | collected 2017-08-29
TTAACCTTTTCCCAAAACCAAATTCCGAGTTGAAAATGCACAAAGCGAGCAGTATTGAGATCCCCCCTTGTTCTTTTTCCCTTTTCCCTACACGAAGGGTTTTGCCCCATGTTCAATGCCAATTTATTGCATTCTTTTTTCAAATTGGTATAACTTCAGCGAACATTGGGTGATTCCTAGACCTTTGCCTCAATTGAGACTTACCCAATCCTTAGGCGCGATCGCAATAATTACCTTTGTGAGCGTTGGCTGTGTGGATGTAGGGCAAGAATCTAGCCTTGCACCTGAAAAATTGCCAAGTGTTCTTCGCCTTTGCGACTGGCGATGGAATCCTTTGCAGCTTTGAACAGGATGATATCAAAGTAGGGTGAAAAACTATCCAAAATTTCCTGTGGCTTGACGCCAAACGGGGGGCCATCTAACCGACTATGGGTAAAAAACAGGGCAATCAGTTGACCATTGGGACGTAGTAAGTTTTTTATAAGCTGTACATATTGCGATCGCAACGTTGGATCGATGGCACAAAAACAAGTATGTTCTAACACGTAATCAAAACTATGTAGAAACTCTGCTTGCAATTCAAAAATGTTGCGTTGTAAAAATTGAACGTTCAGTTCTCGTGCTTTGGCAATAGTAGAAGCACGGGCAATGGCGCTGGTAGCAAAATCAAACCCAATGACATCAAACCCTGCTGTTGAAAATAACATCGCATCCTGTCCGCTTCCACAGCCTAAAACTGCCATTTGTCCAGGCTTGGGGGCTTGCCCTGATGCCAGAAGATTGATAAATGGTGGAGCTGGACAGCCCAAATCCCAAGGGTCTCGATTTTCTTGATACCGTTTTTCCCAAGCTTCAGCGCTGAGGTCAATCATGATGGAATTCTACTTTAGGAGGCAGGGAGGCAGAGGGGCAGGGGGTAGGAGCGAAAGGCTTTTGGGATTTTGCTAAAGATGCGGTAATCATAAGTGATTAGCCCTTGAGCAGAACATTATATGATAGATGGATGGCCAAAAAGCTTATCTACTAACTATTTGACTATCCAAAACCTCAAATCTAAAATCTAAAATCCAAAATAGAACGAGTTAAATCCAAATATCTGAAGTGCAATCACCGCCAGGATAGCGCATCTCATGGGCACGAGAGGGGCCTGCTGGTTCTTTGCCAAAATCAACGTAGAAGTCTTCGTTAATTTTGAGTCCACCATTTTCGGTGTCACAATTAATCTGTAATAAATATGAGCCGGTCTTGGATAAATCGGGATAAAACTGATTATCCCAAGTACTAAATAGGGAATTTGTCACATAAAGCCGTTTACCATCCAGACTCAGCTGTAGCATTTGCGGCCCGCCAGCCAGTTTATGACCTTGAACTTCACCACTGTTACCTAGCAAACCACCGCACCAAACTTGACCGGTGAGTCGAGGATGGGATGGATCGCTGATATCATACTGACGGATATCTCCATGCAACCAATTGGAAAAGTAAATGTAGCGATCGCACATTGAAATCAAAATATCAGTAATCAATGATGGCACTGGTATCGGCCAACCTGCCACTTCTACCGCAGGGATATCAATTACTTTCTCTATTTGCCAATGGCCATTTGGTTTTTGCCAATGCCAAACATTACTACTCAGTGCTGCGGCTACAAATCCATGAGTGCTGTCGGGGTTGTGGTGAAAGCGCACTTCTAAGGGAATTAATCCTTCTTGTCCTAAATCAAAACTTTGGATAATTTCTCGTGTTGACCAATTCCAAAAATGTACGTGATGACCATAGTTATCAGCTGCTATGTCGTTGAGGTCAAAACCAGGATAATAGGTTTTAGGTGCGCCCCATTCGCTACTCACCATAATGTTATGACGCGGCTGATACCAAAAGTCATAGTTAAATCGCATACCTTGGGTTTGATGTTCCCAACGTCCAGCAATGTCAAAATTGTCATCCAGTAACAAAAAGCCACCAGGGCCATTTCCCTCACTGTCGCCCAGCATAGAAATCATGACATGGCCATCTGCGAGACAGTGGACTGTATGGGGCGCAGTTAAATTAGTCTTTTCTTTAATTTCTTCTGGTTCAATGACCTTGTGCAGTTTTGGGGCTTTGGTATCTGCGGTATCAACAATATAAATGCGGCTAGAACGTTGTCCGGGGATAACGGTAAATCTGCGGGATTTACTAGCATCACCGTGACAAGAACTACAAGCATTCCAGCCAAAGTGATGTAATTCATCACCAATGTAAGGCATCGATAGACGATGAATTATTTGGGAATAGGTTGGAGAATTGGGGTCAACGTCTACGGTGGCGAGATAATCTGGTTCTTCGATACCAGTACCAGTATAAAGGGCGATGGCATAAAGCACCTTTTCTCTTTGGGCTTTGGTGGCTGCTTCTGGAGAAGCATAGCCAGGGCCACAACAAGCATGAGTCATAGTTTTACACTTTATACTATTTCACTTATTGATAGGACTTACGCAACGCTGATATTGTCATTGCGACCGTAACGGAGTGTAGGGAAGCAATCCCAGCATCAGGGGGATTACTTCTCTACGAGACCTGTGCGTAGCTTGCTTCTCGGTAGGAGTAAACTATCGCTCGTAATGACGGAATTACGTTATTTTTGCGTAAGTTCTGATTGATACAAATCATTCATTCTGCTCCCCCTGCTCAAGAGCCTCAAGAACTTGCTTAAATGTATCAATAATTAAAGTAAAACGGTATTAGGGACTTCCAAGTAAAAAAATATTCCATAGAAGGCTGTTGACTGTGAACCGTCAATAGGAGCCACTGATGGATACGTAGTGGTTTGCCAACCCAAAAATGCGCTTCTTTCGGGCTGGGGAAAGGGAAATGGGTAAAGGGTAAGAGATTTAAAACCTTTCCCCTTTACCCTTTCCCCTTTACCCCGCCCGCTAAGTCACGAGAGCAAACTACTAGCTTACAACAAGCCCCGATAACGAATAAAAACCAAAACCGCTGCCCAGGAACCCAAGGCGACTTTTACAGCAACCAAAATATTCAGCAAAGGAATAACTCCCCCACTGACAAGTGCGCCCAATTCTCCGTGCGGTAACTCTACTCCTGCTAGAGTGATAACCGCTAGTACGATAAAAACCAGAACCGAAACTTTTTCCCATTTAGCAGCGTGCCAACGTTGGTAGATTTCTTGCATCCATTGTGGTGATGAAGTAATGGCAATCAAACCAATGGCTGTTCCCCCTGCGACTCCGGCGGCAAAACCACCCCCCGGACTGAGATGCCCGCGAATAGCTAACTCGATACTGACTAAGGCGGAAATTGTGGCTCCGAGACGCGCCAAAACAATGGATGGTTGGTCAGTGAAACTATGGATTTTTTGAGATGGCTTTTCATTAGCCAGCAAAAAGTAGACACCCATAATGGCGATCGTAAATACCACCACCTCAAAAATAGTGTCATACAGTCGATTTCTGAGAATGATACCGGAAACTGCATTGGGTATCCCACTATCTTGTACAACCGCTTCGACGATAGAGATATCCGGTAAGTCTGCTGCTGGATTGGGTATAACGATAAATTTGATATATAGCGCTATGCCCGCAGCAATGTAAACCCATTTCATATCTACTTTGTCCCTGAATTTGGTGTACTCATAGTTCCTAAGGTCAGAGTATTTTCATCTGCTGCTTGTTTTGTGAAAATTGGTGTTACATAGGTCAGGGTTGTGGTTGGTGAGGAAAGTTCGGTTTGCACGATCTCATAAATGCGCCGTACCCTGGTTGCAGTCTGATAGGGTGGCTTTTCTTCCTCAGAGGCTTCTTCATGTTGCGATCGCTCCTGTGGAAAACAGCTAGCATGAATTTCTTTGTCCAACAGTGCTTGCTGTAAAGTTTGTATATCGCTATAGCTGACTAGCTCCAGACGCATGTGGCGTTTGCCAAGAATTGTGCGTAAGTCATTCATCAGTTGCCCAAAAAGACCATCGTCATCTGCTTGCTCTTGGAGTACACCAAGACGCATCACCAACGATGAACGCACCGCCACGGCATACAGTGTAATTGCCAGCATAGTACCCACCAAGGCTTCAGTCAAAGCAACATCGGGAGCGCCTAGAACCGCATATACCATTGCTGCCACTGCTCCTAAGATGCCACGGATGACTAAGGCATGGTATGGATTAGTCTGAAATACCACCATACAGGCAGTTAAGGGCAGCAGAGCGACGATTATATAAAGATAACTATCATTCATAGCTACTCCTACTACTGGAACAGTAAGCCAACACATACCCCAGCACTGTATTCCAAATGGCTAAGCAAATCAGAGCCAGAATCAGCAGTGGCCATTCGCTGGGTATTTTTAAAAGCAAGCCGAAGATGATACTCATCGACCCCAGGGTATCCGCAACCGAAAGACTATGGAGCTTGAACAATAGCGATCGCTTTCCCAGCAGGTGAGAAGTTCCCCAAAACCAAAAGAACAGTCCTACACCTATGCACAAATAACTGATAAAGTCAATCATATTTCATTCATTCGTTTGAGTACATGAGCCAGCAACATTAATCCAGCATTCCCTACACTCAAGATAATGACGCTGCCAACACCAATCATCCAATCATCACGCAACACCGATACCACCAGGATAGTGATTGAAGTTTTGGTGGCAATACTGGCAAATGCCAACATTTTCTGCCAAATATCTTCATCCTGCCAAGCCTCATAGATGGGTATCAGCAGGGCTAAAATCATTGCAATTAATACCAGATTCAGATTCATGTTTTTTTCCTCCGTCGCACCCGGTGTACTTCGTACCATCCATCTTCGTGGTATTTCAAGACAATGGTTTTTGGTGTAAAGGTAATCAGGAATATATCCAGGAATATCAGTCCTGGTGTGCGTCCTGGTTTAACTCGTTCCATTGTGATTTCTTCGTATTTATGAGGACGGATGATGATTTCAAATGCCTCAAAATACGCTTGGGGAATTGCTACTAAAACTTCACCCAGCACACGCAGCCAATCTTTTAATGCTTCCTTGGCTCTTTGACGACCAGGCAATAGCAATGCGACACTGATGCCAATGATGATATTCACCACAGTGAAATCGGCAGTGAGCAGAAACCAAATCACCAGTCGCAATATGAGATTTAGATGCCCAACCATGCAAATCCCTTCCAAAACAGTAGAATTAAAATCAGACTCATAACGCCGATTAAATGGTCAAACTGCTCCAACACGCGCGGTAGTTTGAGTGCTAAACGTTTAAAAATTAGCCAGTAAGCTAACCATCCAATGCCAATGGTTGCCAGGGGTTTGATGATATTCTCGTAGGTATACGCCTCATAGTACACAATATTAGCCACAACCAAACCCCCGATTAACAGAATAACTGCTCCCCAGAAACCAGGTTTTACATTGGCGTTTCCTCCACGGGGCAGAAAGATGAATTTGGCAAAGGATATTGCTGTTCCCAGGGCTGCAACATTCATGGCGATGGCTTGCCAAGGTAGCAAATTTTTAGTTGTCAACACCTTTGCGCCAAACCCAGACAACAAAGGAAAGCCGGAAATGGAGAAACTGGCCATTACTAGGGCAATCCAAACTGGAGTAGCGATCGCTTGATGTTGCAGTTCCTTGAAGTTTCGACTTGGTAAAGCACCCGCGATTAAAAACAATACAGCTTTGACTAATCCGTGGGTGAGGGCATAAAATCCGCCAACTTTTGGTGCAGCCAAGATAAAGCCTAATTGGGAAACCGTGTGAAAGGCCAGCATCCGCTTAGTATCTTTTTCAAACACTGCATAAAACACCCCTAAAAGGGCGGTGCAAACTCCGAAGGTTCTCACCATCGGGTCAATTTCATCTACCATTAAGGCACAGCGCACTAATGGATAGACGCCGGCTTTCACCACAACTCCCGACAGCATCGCCGACACTGGCGTTTCTGATTCCGAGTGAGTCAATGGCAACCATAATCCAGATACAAAAATTCCTCCTTTTGTCAAGAGTCCCAAAAAAATTAGGGCAAGTGCCTCGGTGGGTGCTACCCGCAAACCTGCAAAACTAAAGGAATGATCTGCTTGGTAAACCAGCACTGCGCCAACCAGATAAAACAGCATTGCCACATTGCTGATAAACAGATAGCGTAAGCCCACCCAAATCGAGCGATCGCTCCGGGGATAGGCAATCAACAGAAACGCCGCAATCCCGCTGACTTCTAGGGCGACGTATAAACTAATTAAATCTGCACAGACAAACGCCGCGTTGACGCTGCCATGTAAAATGATCGTCTGTGCATAAAAAAAAGCTGTCTTATCGCTGTGCCAACAATAAAGGATGACTGCCGCCGTTACCAAGGCATTAGTCAAGATAAAGTAGCCACTTATTTGGTCTATTGCTAAAATAACGCCGAAATTATCCAGCAATTTTAGTGTTAGTGGCGACTGATTGAAAAATAACTGCAACCCATATGCCAACGAAGCCAAACAAACCCACATTGCAACGTATTTGTCAAGCTTAGGAAGCAGATAAATGAGGAACCCGAAAAAAAAGGGTAATGCAATCCAGACGATTGTAATCGTACTCATGGTGTATTATTCCTCTCGATCTCGTCGGTTTCCAAGGTCGGGTTATCCCCTGCTAACTTCATAACACCGACGAGCATTAAAGCCTGAATCGAAAATCCGATGACAATGGCCGTCAATATCACGGCTTGGGGAACCGGATCGGCATATGCACGATTTTGGATGTTTGAAATAATTGGTGTGAAGAAACCATCTCGCGATGCAATTAGCACGTAATAGGCAATAACCCCCGTACTCATGACATCCATAGAGATGATTTTCATTACAAGATTTTTTTTGAGGATAATACCAAAAAATCCGCACAATATTGTGGCGAATATACAAGCTTCTAACACGGTAATTGCCTAAAAATTTTAGATTTGAAATTTTGGATTAGTCCTATCCAAGTAGGGGGTGATAAAAGGCAAAAAGGTGATAAATTTATGATTATTTTTTGCCTTTTGCCATACTGTACTAACTGATTAAATTGGCTTCCTCTAAAGATTCTTTTTCTTTTGGTGATTGTTTAAATGCCAACCTTAATAAAGGCGGTGCTAAGAAGGTTGTCAAAATCACCATAATTACAATGGCAGCTTGCAATGGTTTATCAAGGGTACCACTAGCTGCACCAATTCCGGCAAACACTAACCCAACTTCCCCACGGGGAATCATTCCGATACCGACGGCTAAGCGATTAATTCCAGCTTGACCAAAAATCGACCAACCTGTGACGACTTTACCAATAATCGCCACCACAATTAAAAAAGTAGAAATTATTAATCCTTCTCGATTTCCTGGAACTAAAGGATTAAGCACGCCCAAATCAACTTTTGCACCAACTGTCACAAAGAAAACTGGTACTAAAATATCGGCAATCGGTTTTACCTGCTCATCTAATTCTTTGCGTTTATCAGTTTCATCCAAAACTAAGCCAGCCGCAAATGCACCCAAAATAGCTTCCAAATGAATGGCATTACCTAAAAAAGCCATGAAAAAGGCAAAGATAAAGGCTGGGATAATTAAGTTACCTCGTGTTTGCAATTTATTAGCAATGGCAACAAAACTTTGATTGAAATATTTACCCAGGAGAATTGAGCCAATGAGAAATACAGTAGCGCTGACAATCAGATAAATGACGTTGAATATATCAACTTCACCAGTTTTTGCCAGACTAGCAACCACCGCCAAGACGATGATACCCAAGATATCGTCAATGACTGCCGCACCTACAATAATCTGTCCTTCACGAGATTTTAATTGCCCAATTTCTGACAAAACTTTAGAGGTAATCCCAATACTAGTAGCTGTCAGGGCTGCACCTGCAAAAATCGCCGGAATGACTGGCGCATGAAATAATAAAACCAATCCTGCTGTGCCAGCAGCAAAGGGAACGGCTACACCAACGCAAGCAACAATTGTTGCTTGATAGCCGACTTTTTGTAATTCTTTTAAGTCTGATTCTAGACCAATTTCAAACAACAGAATAATGACACCTAATTCTGCGAGAACGGATACAACTTCACTCTGAGTTTGAAATATTGATGTGACTGCATCTGGAGTGAGATTGTTAATAAATTGCAGGATAGTCATGATGATGGAGTCACTTGCAGCTACTCCACTGTCAGGAAATACTACCAAATGCAGAGCAGAAGCACCTACAACTACACCACCGACTAATTCTCCTAATACAGGAGGTAAGTCCATCATTCTAGATAATTCGCCACCAATTTTACTTGCCAGATAAATGACTACTAAAGTTAGCAATACTCCAGTTAGGACAATGGGAGCATATTCCGCCTCATTGGTTGTTGCTAGTAAAGGAAGGAAATTTAACCAAGTAAATGAATTAGCCATTGGTTCCGAAAAAATCATGTTTTTATTCGTCTGATTGATTCAGTAGAGACGTTGCAGTGCAACGTCTCTACAACGATAAATCAGGGGTTTTAGCGTCTAATCCACATAATGCGTAATTCTGAATTCCTAATATGTGTCGGTGTAGATACTAACCCCAGAGGTATCAGTAGTTGCATGAGGATTAACTAAAGCAACCGCCTGTTTAAGTGCATCCACACGCTCTGTAAACATGTGATGCTGTGGAACAAACCTCGAAATACCAAACTTTTCTAAACGTCGTTTGACTTTGCCTGCTGCACCGACAATTAACACATGACGACGTTGTTCGCTAGCGTCCTTAATGGCATTTTCAATTGCCAAAGAAGCAGTCACACCCAACATGGGGACATCACTCAAATCCACAATCAACACATCAGAATCAGCCATTGCTGAGTGTTCGCGAGCGATCGCCTTTGATACGCCAAAAATCATCGGCCCGCTCAGGTAGAATAGCAGAACACGTCCATTAGCTAGATCGAGTAATTTTTTCTCTTCGTCATTCAAGACAATTGCATCATCAGTATCGCTAATTGTTTTCACTTCCTGAGCCTGTAATTCCGAAAGGCGATCGATTGTTAAAATGTTGGCAATGAAAACTCCGACGCCCACAGCAACAATCAAATCAACAAATACAGTCAGGAACAATACACCATACATGATGATTGTGCCTTTAAGAGATACCTTGTGAGCGCGTTTCAAAAAGCTCCAATCAAGAATGTCAATCCCCACTTTCAGCGCAATACCAGCTAACACCGCCATTGGGATGGGTTGAGTGACACTCGCAGCCCACAAAACCACAACTAATAAAATCACTGCGCGAGTTAAACCGGATAAAGCTGTAGTCGCACCAGTTTGGATATTCACTACAGTTCCCATCGTCGCACCAGCACCAGGTAGCCCTCCACACAAACCAGATATTAAATTACCAATACCTTGACCAATCAATTCTTTATCAGATTTGTGTTCTGTGCGAGTCAAACTGTCTGCAATTACCGCCGTTAATAGAGTATCAATACAACCCAACATCCCCAACATTGCCCCATCAACAATCATGACTGTGATTTGTCCGGGAGTAAAAGTTGGCATTTGCAATGTGGGCAATCCAACGGGAATTTCACCAATTCGTCTGATATCTGTACCGCCGAAGATGGTTAGAGAAACTATAGTTCCGATAATTAATGCCACCAATTGCGGAGGAGCAAAGCGCTTGAGTTTGGATGGCATTAAAAAAATAATTGCCAGTGTCAACAAGCCTAAAGCTGTTTCCGCAGGATTAATTTTAGTTAATAACTGAGGTAGATTTTGCACCATCCCCAGTACGCCACCTTTAGGATTTGGTTGACCGACAAAAGGAGCAATTTGCAAAATAATTAGAATCACCCCAATTCCAGACATGAAGCCGGAAATCACGCTGTAAGGCATCAGGGTAATATATTTACCCAACTTAAATATGCCAAAGAAAATTTGAAATATTCCCGCTAGCATAACTACGGTAAATGCCATTGCTAAGCCGTTTTCGGGATTAGCTGCGGTCATGGAACTGACAATTGCAGTCATAACTACAGTCATCGGCCCGGTTGGCTCAGAAATTAAGGTTGGTGTGCCACCAAATAAGGCTGCAAAAAAACCTACACAAACTGCGCCATAAAGACCAGCTACAGGCCCCGCACCGGAGGCGACACCGAATGCTAGGGCTAACGGCAAGGAAACGATGGCAGCTGTTAAACCACCGAATAAATCACCTTGCACGTTTCTAAAATGTATAGTATTTGTCAATGACATACTGGGTTTTGGTTACAAAAAAGCAAAAATTGGGTTTGTAAAAATTGCTAGCTACTTTGAGTAAGTTTCTTGTTTGATAGGCATAAAAAACAAGGCAAAAAACTCTATTTTTTGCAAAGCAGCAGACTATGATAGCCTTCTACATAGGAAATTCCTGGATGGGAATCCCTAAAATAGATCGGACTTGAGTCAAAGACATTTGAAAAATCGGACTCAAAAAACTTACAATTTATGTAAGTTTTATTTATCACCAGACTTAACGTGTTTAAAAATAGCTTACAGCTTTGTACGTCAATGTTGTTGATTTACAGGTATGAAGATTAAATTAATATTAAATTGGTTTCATAGATAAAAAGCTATGCCTCTAACGCGAAAGGCATAGCTTTTTTTACATGAGAGTGGGATAAAAAGTCCCTGGCTATACTTTGTACTCCTGCAAAGACCCCAACTTGCGAATTCCCGGCCAAATCATTGCTGTAGCAACTACTACTAAAATCGTGCCAATTCCACCACCAACCACTGAAATCACCGGGCCAAATAAGGCAGCAGTCAAGCCTGATTCAAAGCCTCCTAATTCATTTGAGGCACTAATAAATACGCTATTGATGGCAGCAACCCGCCCACGTAAACGATCTGGGGTTCTGATTTGAACTAGTGTATGGCGAATCACAACGCTGATACTATCAAGTGCCCCAGCAAGTATCAACATTAACATAGACAGCCAAAACGAACGAGAAAGTCCAAAGATAATTGTGACAACCCCAAAGCCAACCACTGACCATAATAAAGCCGGGCCTGCTTTCCGGAGTGGTGGTAAATATGCCAGGGTAATGGCCATAGTCAAAGCACCGATGGAATTCGCTGCTTGCAGGTATCCCAACTCCACTGGCCCTACATGTAAAATATCTTTGGCAAAGATGGGTAGTAATGCGATCGCACCACCCAACAATACAGCAAACATATCCAATGTAATTGCCGCCAAAATGAGCTGATTCTCCCAGACAAATTTAGCACCTGCGGCAAGGGCTTTGAGGGATATGGGTTCGCTGGAACGGATGCCTTTTTTCTCTGTAATTGCCAGTGTTAAAACGAAACACAACAAAGCGGCTATGGCGGCTGCTATGTATACTCCCGTAGCACTCCCCAACAGGGCAATTCCAAATCCTCCCAAGGCAGGGCCGATGACTGACGCCAACTGAAAGCTACTACTATTCCAGGTAGCAGCGTTAGTAAAAGCACTGACAGGTATCAATTGCCACATGAGGGCATCACCGGCGGGTTTGAGGAATGCCCTCGCAACCCCTGTTAAAACCAAGCAGGCATAAATTAGAAAAACTCCACCCCGTGTATAGGAAAGTACTGCTAGACCAAGAGAACACAGAGCTAGTAACATGACTGAGAATAACATGATGACTTTGCGTTCGCGGCGATCGGCCACATCTCCAGCAATCAAGGTGAGGGCAATCATCGGTAAGACTTGCGCTAATCCTACACCACCTAAAACCAGAGGCGAGGCAGTACGCTCATAAAGTTCCCAGCCAATGGCTACGGTTTGCATTTGCGAGCCCACGAACAGCACTAAGCGTCCAATGGTAAATAATCGGTAGTCCCGAAACCTCAGGGCTTCAAAGGGGTCGTGCTGTGCAACAATAGGGTTATGGCGATTTGATTTCTGTTTGCTCGAAGACATTTTTGAGTAGAGCTAAGCCTTCTTCAATATTGGAAATTTGTTCTTCTGTCAGACCTTGGAGCAACTCGGTAATATGAGCGCGAGTTTGATCTTGGGATTGTTTGAGTTGCTGTTTTCCTTCTTCAGTGAGATTGAGCAGCACTCGCCGCCGCTCTTGAGGATCGGCATTGCGTTGGACAAAGTTGCGCTGTACTAGGCGTTCTATGGTCGCTGATGCTGTGGCAGAGGTGACACCCAAATGTTCTGCCAGGTCAGATAAGGAAGCACCGGGATTGCGATTGATGAATGCTAGCGATCGCAACTGGGGTATAGATAAAAAAGCGGCACTGTGGGCACGCATATCCGCTCGGATAAACCGCATCATTAATGGAACTGTTTCCATTACTCTGGCAGCACATTGTTCGGAAGTTGTACCTTGAGTCGGTTTATCCAAGGTCATGGGGTTGTTGTTCTCCTGATTACATTGCCACCCGTGGATAAAGTCGTCCAGCAATGATGGCTAAGATTATTAATGTTAACAAGAGAATTGTACAATCCAGACCAAAGCCATAGATGCTATTGCCATTAAGCAACATCGTGCCACGTAAGCCATCTACCTCATAAGTCAAAGGATTTAAATGGGAAATGAATTTTAACCATTCGGGCATCAAGGAAATAGGATAGATGGCATTGCTAGCAAAAAATAAGGGCATCGTTAATAATTGCCCAATACCAGTCATCCGTTCTCGCGTTTTTACCAAACAGCCAATAATTAAGGAAAAAACACAAAAGCAAGCCGCCCCCAGCATCACCAATAGTAGCACTTGCAGAATCGGTAGGGGATAGAGATTGAGTTTCACACCTAATAAAAATGCTAGTGTGTAAATCACCACCACCTGTGATAAGCATCGCACCCCACAGGCCAAGGCTTTACCCAATACCATCGCCACACGGGGTGTAGGACTAGCTAAGAATTTATGCACAATTCCTAAATCTCGTTCCCAAATCAGCGTCATCCCACCAGTAAAAATTGCCACAAACAGGACACTCTGAGCCAGAATCCCAGCAGAGATGAAATCCAAATAAGGTAAGTCCCCTGTGGAAATAGCGCGAGTGCGGGAGAAAACTTGCCCAAAAATCAGCAACCATAAGCTTGGTTGCACAGCTCGAACGATTAAATCAGTGGGATCGTGGCGGAGTTTGCGTACTTCCAATTCAGCGATCGCTAAAGTTTTCCTAACTAGCTCGCTAATTGCAGAGATGAAATTACGTCGGCGAGTCGGTTGTAGCTGTTGTACTTTAACCCAACCGCTGAGCTGTGCGTCTGGTTCTCGCTGTGTCACGGTAGTTGACTCCTGATGTTAACTGGTTGCCTGTGTAGTGAATAAAGACATCATCCAAGGTTGCGTTTGCTTTCCCCAAGGAAGCTTTTAAGTCGCTTGGTGCGCCTGTGGTCACGACTTCGCCTTGTTGCATAATTACCACTCGATCGCACAGATTATCTGCTTCTTCTAA
>VFQR01002086.1_pt1 | contig 13400 bp, 13 predicted proteins | sample 3512321 | NCBI WGS metagenome assembly VFQR01 (sample SAMN10412374, study PRJNA504923) | tailings metagenome | isolation source: Relicate 3 Philex TSF1 revegetated site | place: Philippines: Tuba, Benguet | collected 2017-08-29
CTTCGGCATCATCTACGGCATCTCCGCGTTCGGGCTTGCGAACCAGCTCGGCATCGGACGCGAGGAAGCGGGCGCCTACATCAAGAAATATTTCGAGCGCTTCCCGGGCATCCAGGACTACATGGAAGAGACCAAGAAGTTCGCACGCGAGAACGGCTACGTTTCCACCCTGTTCGGGCGCAAGTGCCACTACCCCGGCATCAAGGACCAGAATCCTTCGGTGCGCGGCTTCAACGAGCGGGCCGCGATCAATGCGCGCCTGCAGGGCACCGCCGCCGACATCATCCGGCGTGCGATGATCCGGATGGAGGAAGCACTTGCGGCTGCGAAGGTGAACGCGCGGATGCTCCTGCAGGTCCACGACGAATTGATCTTCGAGGTCGCCGAAAAGGACGTGAAGAAAACGCTCCCGGTCGTGACCAGGATCATGGAAGAAGCACCGCTGCCGGCGGTCGCACTATCCATTCCGCTATCGGTGGACGCACGCGCGGCGAGCAACTGGGAAGAGGCGCATTAAGCGGCTACGCTTGCGGGCATGAACGAAGCGCTGCTTTCCTCGCTCTGGGCCTTCGCGCTCGCATCGCTCCTGATCGAGTTGATCCCGGGCCCGAACCAGACCTATCTCGCGGCACTCACGCTCAATCACGGCATGCGCGCGGGTTTTTCCGCCGTTGCCGGGATTGCCATCGGTCTTGGCGTCTATGGCATTGCGGCCGCGCTCGGTGTCGCGACGGCGGTCAACGAGTCCGCGTTTCTTTATCACCTGCTGCGCTGGGCCGGTGCCCTCTATTTTCTCTGGCTTGCATGGGACAGCTGGCACGACGAGCCCGATGGAAAAGCCGCGGCGAGCAGCGATGCGAGGGCAGCGGAATCCTTCCGGCGCGGACTGATCACCAACCTTCTGAATCCGAAAGCCGCCGTATTTTATATCAGCGTGCTGCCGGGTTTCATCGTGCCCGGCGCAACTTCGGTTCTCGCGCAGACGATCTTGATGTCGGCGATTTATGTTTCGATCGCGACGGCGACGCATGTCGCGGTCGTGCTGCTCGCTGGCCGGCTCTACCGGTTTCTCGATGACCCGCGCTATCGCGTTCCGGTGCGCAGGGGTATCGCGCTGGTGCTGGTCGCCGTTGCGATCTGGTTTCTGTACGCAACTGCGCGCTAAATGAAGACGCTCACTTCCTCGAGCTTCTTCTTCTCGATGACCGGCACCTTGCAATCCTGTGCCGGATACCCGGCGACCAGAAGCACGTAAGGCTTCTCGTTTGCGGGACGCCCGCAGATTTCGTTCAGGAATCCCATCGGCGACGGCGTATGGGTGAGGGTCGCAAGCCCAGCGTTGTGCAGCGATGCGATCATAAATCCCATCGCGATCCCCACCGACTCCGGCACGTAATAGTGCTTCACGTGCGAACCGTCCGGCGCGACGCCATAGCGCTGGCCGAAGATCACGATCAGCCAGGGTGCGACGTCGAGAAACGGCTTGTGCTCGTCGGTTCCGAGCGGCGAAAGCGCATCGAGCCACTCCGCGGGCGTCTTGCCTCCCTTATAGAATTCGCGCTCTTCCTCTTCGGCGGCGCTGCGGATTTTCGATTTCACCGCGGCGTCCGAAATGCAGACGAAGGTCCATGGCTGCTGGTTGGCACCCGACGGCGCGGAAGCCGCGGTCATCACGGCGTCTTCGATGATCTGGCGCGGAACCGGCCGATCGGAAAAATCCCGCACGGTACGGCGGCGCTTCATAAGGGACCGGAATTCGCGCGCACGCGCGAGCATCTCGGTCTCCGGACGGGGAGTGAATTCGAGCGCATGATAAAGTGCCGGGGTCATCGTGAGGATCCGCTGTTGATGGGCGCGCGGCCCGCATTGGCGGTGCCAGCCGCGGATGATAGCAAGTCCCAGCGCCCGCTCCATACGGACCCTGCCTGTGACCCAGACCATCGTTCTTCCGGACCCGAAGGCCGCACGTGCGCGGCTAAAGGAAATTATCGCGGCCCGCTCCTTCGGGCTCGGCGACGTGACGCTCGCATCCGGACGCAAGAGCCACTTCTACTTCAACCTGAAGCCCACCATGCTGGACCCGGAAGGCGCGGCGCTGCTCGCGCAACTTTCGCTGGACAAACTCTCGGGTGAGGGCCTCGACGCAATCGGCGGGCTTGAAATGGGCGCGGTGCCGATATCGGGCGCGGTCGCTGCCATGAGCTGGATTGCCGGCAAGCCGCTGCCGAATTTCTTCGTCCGCAAGAAACCGAAGGAGCACGGTGCAAAGCTGCTCGTCGAAGGTCTTACCAAAGGCGAGACTCTCGCCGGAAAGACGGTTGCGATCGTCGAGGATGTGACGACGACCGGGGAATCCGCGCTCAAGGCCGCAAATGCGGCGCAAGAGTCCGGCGCCAAGGTCTCGCTGGTGCTGACCATCGTGGACCGCCAGGAGGGGGCGACCGAAACCTTCGCGAAAGCCGGTTTGCGCTTTCGTGCGCTCTTCACGGCTGACGAATTCTTGAACAAGTAGTTCTGGCCAAAAACCCCGCAGTCGGCTCGAATAGGCGTAAGGCTTTCGTCGGGGCAGCCCGGGTACTTTGGCTGGAGGCTAGGCGAAAATGGTTCTGCGTCACTCGATAGCCGGCGTTCTTTCCGCTGCGGCAGGCGCAGCCATCCTTTCGCTCACCCTGATTCCGCTTTCCGGAAGTCCCGCCGACGCGCAGGTCTATTACAGCATCTATGGCGGCTACCGGAAAACACCGCCCGCGCCCTATCGCGACGACCGGCGTCATTCCAGCGGCAACCCGTTCTCCGATTTCTTCGGCTCCATCTTCGGCCGCCACGAGGAAGAAAACCCGTCGGACATCTACCAGCACATCTGCGTGCGCACCTGCGACGGCAAGTTCTTTCCGATCAGCCGGGGCGAGCGCAAGGACATTCCGCTCGACAAGGTTTGCAGCGCCATGTGCCCGGCCGCCCAGACCAAGGTCTACAGCGGACGCGGCATCAACAACTCGGTTGCCACCGACGGCCAGCGCTACGCCACCTCGCCCAACGCCTTTCTCTACCGCACCAAGATCGTCGACAACTGCAGCTGCAACGGCCGCGACCCGTTCGGCTTCGTGAACGTTCCGCTCGACGACGACCTGACGCTGGAGGGCGGCGATCTCGTGGTGCGCGATAACGGCTTCACGATGTATCGCGGCGGCAAGAACTTCATTCCGATCGAACGGGCCGGCATGGGATCGGCCTTCGTGAAACAGCTGCAGGCGATCAAGATTCTTCCCGACAATCCGCATGCAACCTTCGCGAAAACGATGCCGGTGATGGAGACGGCGCCGGAACTTCAGAATCGTACGCCCGATGCGGCTGCACCCAACGCCAACGTACCCGCCGCCGAAGCCCCGGCCCTGCCGTAGGCTCTCTCCGGCAAAGTTCCCTATCGTCCGCGCGGTCGCCGTGGCGTTGTCCGGCTGCATTTCAAACATGTAGAGCGGCAGCGTCCGCTCCATGCCGATGCAACTTTCTGCAACCTAGCGCGTTCAGGTTCGTATCCTGCCCCGCCCTGCAGAAGGACCGGGGTTGCGCGTGGTTCCAGAACAGGGGCGAGAATGCCCGCGTCACGTACGATCGGCCTCGCACTCATCGCCACAACCCTTGGCGGCATGCTGATGGTCGCCGCATCCACGCCTTCCACCGCGCAGCCGTTCTTTGATTTCTTTCGCCGCTCTCCTCTGCCCGCTGCCCCGAGTTCCGGCGCACCGCAACGGCATGGCTTCTTTGAAGATCTGTTCGGGTTCTTCCGCGGCGACTCCGAGCGCATCGAGGATAAAGCCGGCAGCGGGGTCTACGCGAACTATTGCGTGCGTACCTGCGACGGCAAATTCTTTCCCGTGAATGCCGGCAAGCGAGACGAAGCCGCGCTCGGCAAAGTCTGCAAGGCGATGTGTCCTGCGGCGGAAACGTCGTTGTTTCACGGTGCCGGAATCGAGCATGCGGTTTCCGGTGACGGCAAGGAATACACGGCGCTCCCCACTGCGTTCGCCTACCGCACCGGGATCGTGAACAATTGCACCTGCAACGGCCGCGATCCGTTCGGCGTGGTCAACCTCGACATCCACGAAGATCCGACGCTTCGTGCCGGGGATATCGTGGTGCAGCCCGAACAAGTCGTGGTGTTCCAGGGCAGCCCGGTCCCGCACAGCATTGCGGACTTCGCGCCGATCCGGGATGCGAAGAACGTAAGTGCCGCGACCCGGAAACAGCTTTCGTCGATCCGGGTCCTGCAGGACAACCCGCATGCGACGTTCGCAAAGACGATGCCGGTCATGGATGCGGCAGAGGCACCCGCGCAGAACCCTTCGCCCGAAGCGCCCACACGCAATGAAAACGCGCCGGCAGCAGAGCCACCGGCGCGCATAAACTAGAGACGTCGTACGTAGCGCTTATTCCGCAGCGAGCCTGATCTGGGGCGCTGCGTGCTTCACAGCCGCGTCGACATGGCTTTCGAATTTCTGGAAGTTCTTCTGGAACATGCCGACGAGATTCTTCGCGGTTTCGTCGAACTCCGCCTTGTTGCCCCAGGTCTTCGACGGATAGAGCAGATGCGGCTCGACGCCCGGAACCGAATTCGGAACCGAGAAGCCGAAATACGGATCGGTGTGGAAGTCCGCGCCCTTGAGCGAGCCGTTCAGCGCGGCGGTGACCAGCGCACGGGTCGCCTTGATCGGCATGCGGCGGCCAACGCCATACTTGCCGCCGGTCCAGCCTGAATTCACGAGCCAGCAATCGACGTTGTGCTTGGCGATGTATTCCTTGAGCAGCTTCGCATATTCCGACGGATGCAGCGGCAGGAACGGCGAACCGAAGCAGGTCGAGAATTCCGGTTCGACACCCGTGAGGCCCTTCTCGGTGCCGGCGACCTTCGCCGTGTACCCCGAAAGGAAGTGATACATCGCCTGCTCGGGCGTGAGTTTTGCGATCGGCGGCATCACGCCGAATGCGTCCGCCGTCAGCATGATGATGTTCTTCGGATGCGCGGCACAGCCCGTGCGGGACGCATTCGGGATGAAGTCGAGCGGATAGGCCGAACGCGTGTTCTCGGTCTTCGAGATGTCCGTGTAATCGGGAACGCGGGTGACCGAGTCGAAGCCGACGTTCTCGAGGATCGCGCCGAAACGGTTCGTCGCGTCCCAGATCATGGGCTCGTTTTCGCGCGACAGGTTCACGGTCTTGGCGTAGCAGCCGCCTTCGAAATTGAAGATGCCGTCCGGGCCCCAGCCGGTTTCGTCGTCGCCGATCAGCGTACGGTTCGGGTCGGCGGAAAGCGTGGTCTTCCCGGTGCCCGAAAGGCCGAAGAAGAGCGCGCTCTCCTTGCCGTCGTTCGAAACGTTCGCGGAGCAGTGCATCGGCATGACGCCCTGCTGCGGAAGATAGAAGTTCAGCGTCGTGAAGACCGACTTCTTCATTTCGCCGGCGTAGGACGAACCGCAGATCAGGACGATCTTGCGGGTGAAGTCGATCGCAACCATCGTGTCGGAACCTTCGCGGGCACCGTGCCGCTTCGGATCCGGTTTGAACGACGGGAAATCGAGAATGGTGAGTTCGGGTTCGAACGTCGCAAGCTCGTCGGCGGCGGGGCGGATCAGGAGCGTGCGGATGAAAAGCGAGTGCCAGGCGAGTTCGGTATAGACGCGGGTCTTGATGCGATAGTTCTTGTCGGCGCCGCCGTAGAGGTCCTGTGCGAAGAGTTCTTTGCCTTTGGCGTGGGCGATGAAGTCGGCGAGCAGGTTATTGAAGTGCTCTTTCGAGACTTTCTTGTTGTTGTCCCACCAGACTTTCTTCTCGGTGAGTTCGTCGACCACCGTATGTTTGTCTTTCGGCGAGCGGCCGGTGTGGTGACCGGTCTCCGCGCAAAGCGCGCCGCCGGCGACGATCTGGCCCTCGTGGCGCTGAAGCGAATGCTCGTAAAGCGCCGGCGTCTGGAGATTCCAGTGCACCGCCTTGAGACCCGAAAAACCGAATTTGTCGGCGCCGTACGCGCTTCTGATACCGGACTCGTTCACGAAACTTCCTCCCGATCGCCCGGCCAGATGCCGAAGGCTTCGACCGCTGTGCTTTTCTCGAACAAGAGGGCGGCAAATGGGCAAAACAGCCCGTCCCCAATCGCCTAACCCCCGGAAAGCGCGGGACCATAGTGAGCAGCCCCCGGCTTGTGAAGCCTTTATGTCATGGCGTCCGTCTGAAGTTTCATTGCAGCGCGAAACATGCGGCACTGAAGAGTAACTCACAGTGCGGCAAGGTTAATTTGCGGACCCCCGGCGGGTCTTTTGCCGCTCTAGGCTCCTGCGAGAAGCAGGTCAGCGGCCGCGAGGTCTGCAATCCTGCCGAAAGTTGCCACAAGGTGCCCGCGCTCGATCGTCAGCCTCCAGAAGCCGAAATCGGCGAAATCGACGTATTTCGCGGCCTCGGGGTGGCGCGCGAGGTAACGGGCCCGGACCTCATGCTTTTCGACCGCCGAGACCTTGCCGGTCACGGTCAGCCGCGCGGCCTGGAGCGGGTCCTGTTCTTTGGACTTTTCGACCAGCAGCAGCGAGACGCGGGGGTCCTTGCGGATATTGTGCGTATGCTTCGCAAGGTTCGAGAGCAGCATGACCGGCGCGCCATTCGGCATCGCCGCGACGCCAACCAGGGACGCAAAGGGGTATCCGCCCTCACCTTCGGTCGCGAGCGAACCGAAGAGCGCCTCCCGCAAGATGAAACGGGCGTGGGCCTTGGGAGACTGAAAATCGTCTTCGGACATCGGAATTATGGAGAAAATGTAATTCTTTGAAGGGGTTACGTTTTAGCAATCGAACCGTTAGGTTGCAGCCGTCCGGTGGGGCCCGTCACATTTCGGCCCTGCCATAATTGTTTGAACGACCCCACGAGTTCCAGTCCCTTTGATTCCGGCGCCAGACAGGTCCGGACAGGAGATTGCATGCCGACCATCGCGCTTGTTGATGACGACCGCAACATTCTGACTTCCGTTTCCATCGCGCTCGAAGCCGAAGGCTACCGGATCCTCACCTTTACCGACGGTGCGTCGGCAATCGAGGGATTCAAGTCCAGCCCGCCGGACCTCGCGATCCTCGATATTAAAATGCCCCGCATGGACGGGATGGAGCTCCTGCGCCGCATCCGCCAGAAGTCGGACCTGCCGGTGATCTTCCTCACCTCCAAGGACGAAGAGATCGACGAACTGTTCGGTCTCAAGATGGGCGCGGACGACTTCATCCGCAAACCGTTCTCGCAGCGGCTTCTGGTCGAGCGCGTGAAGGCGGTGCTGCGCCGCTTCATTCCGAAGGACCAGATTCCGCAGAAGGAAACCGACTCGGCGAAAGTGCTCGAGCGCGGACAACTCAAGATGGACCCCGAGCGCCACACCTGCACGTGGAAAGGCGATCCGGTCACGCTCACTGTCACCGAATTCCTGATCCTGCAGGCGCTCGCGCAGCGTCCCGGCGTCGTGAAGAGCCGCAACGCGCTGATGGATGCGGCCTATGACGATCAGGTGTACGTCGACGACCGCACCATCGACAGCCACATCAAGCGCCTTCGCAAGAAGTTCAAAGCCGTCGACGACGATTTCGAGATGATCGAAACGTTGTATGGTGTTGGCTACCGCTTCAAGGAAGCGTAACCAAGGCGCGGGAACCGCCCGCGACCGGTCTCCGATGAAGGCAGACGTAGAAAAGCCCGCGCAAAGCAGGCCTGAGCATTCGGGCAAGCGGGGCTTTCGCGCACTTGTGCCGCGCATTCTCGATCCGATGGAGCTGCGCTACTGGTTCGGCTTCGCGAAGCGGCCGGCGAACGAGCCGAGTCCGGAATCGGCGTTGCCGAAAAACGCGGGCTGGCTCCGGCGCCTGCGCGCCTTCCTCGCGCATCAGGGCTTCTCGTCGCTTCGACGCCGCATCGTTCTGCTCAATCTCGTCGGCCTCGCCTCGCTCGTCTCCGGCATTCTCTATCTGTCGGAATACCGCGCGGGCCTGATCGAAGCGCGCGTGCACAGCCTGATCACGCAAGGCGAGATCATGGCCGCGGCAATCGCGAGCACGACGCGCTCGGATGCGAGCAACATTCCGATCGATACGGAGAAGCTCCTCGAGTTGCAGGCCGGCGAAAGCTACGTCCCGAGCGACGATTTCTCCGCGCTGGAATTTCCGATCAACCCCGAGACAGTCGCTCCGCTGTTGCGGCGCCTGATCGTGCCGACCAACACACGCGCACGCATCTACGACCGCGACGGCGGATTGCTGCTCGACTCCCGCACGCTCAGCGTGACGGGAGAAATCCTGCGCTTCGACCTTCCGGCGTTGACCGAACAGCCGCAGATCAATCCGATCCGCGCCTGGTGGCGCAGGGTGCGGCTTTATTTCCGGTCCGGCGGCCTGCCTATCTATAAGGAAATCGGCGCCGCCAACGGCAAGGAATACAACGAAGTCGCAAGTGCCATAACCGGGCAGCCCGACAGCGAAGTGCGCGTCAACGAACGCGGCGAAGTCATCATCTCCGTTGCGATTCCCGTGCAGCGCTACCGCAGCGTACTCGGCGTGTTGATGCTGCAAACGCAGGGCGGCGAAATCGACAACGCCGTCGAGGCCGAACGTCTCGTCATCGTACGCGTCTTTCTGGTCGCGGCGGCGGTGATGATCGTGCTCTCCCTCTTTCTTGCAGGCACCATCGCGCGCCCGATGCGCCGCCTCGCCGAAGCCGCTGAACATGTGCGGCGCCGCACGCGCTCGCGCGTCGAAATTCCCGACATGACGGCACGCGCGGACGAAATCGGGCATCTCTCCGGCGCCTTCCGTGACATGACGAACTCGCTCTATTCGCGGATCGAAGCGATCGAGAGCTTCGCCGCCGACGTGGCGCACGAACTCAAAAACCCGCTGACGTCGCTGCGCTCGGCGATCGAAACGCTGCCGCTCGCCAAGACCGAGGAATCGCGCCAGCGCCTGCTCAACGTGATCCAGCACGACATCCGGCGACTCGACCGCCTGATTTCCGATATTTCCGATGCAAGCCGCCTCGATGCCGATCTCTTGCGCCACGATGCGGAACCGATCGATGTGCGGCGCATGCTGACTGCGGTCTCGGATCTTGCGAACGATGTGCCGCGCGACGACGGCGTGAAGGTCGAAGTCGCGTTCGAGCCGCAAGACGCGCCGGGTTCGCGCTTTACCGTTCTCGGCAACGACTCGCGTCTGGGCCAGGTGATCGACAACCTCGTCGAGAATGCGCGGTCTTTCTCGCCGCAAGACAGCAAGGTTCGCGTTTCGTGCAAGCGGTCCGGCAACGAGATCGAAATCGCGGTCGAGGATGAAGGCCCCGGCGTGCGCCCCGAAGCGCTCACGCGCATCTTCGAGCGTTTCTATACGGATCGCCCGGAACACCGCTTCGGACAGAATTCCGGCCTCGGCCTTTCGATTTCCAAGCAGATCGTCGAAGCCCACGGCGGACGCATCTGGGCGGAGAACCGTCTTGCCCCGGCGGGTGCTGCCGGGGAAGTCCCGAAGATCGCCGGTGCGCGTTTCGTCATCCGGCTTCCGGCCGCGAAACCCTGATGCAGGCAAAAGGCGGCACCGAACACGCAACCGCAGTGCTGATTGGTCCGCGTGCGTTGCTGATCCGCGGACCTTCCGGCGCAGGAAAATCGAAACTCGCCTGGGAACTTCTGCAAGCAGCGAAGCAGGGCAAGATTCATTTCGCGCAGCTCATCGCGGACGACCGCGTTGCGCTCTCCGTCGTGAACGGAGCGCTGATGGCCGCGGTGCCGAGAACCATCGCAGGCAAGATCGAATTGCGTGGTTCCGGCGTGCACGAGGTGCCGTTCGAGCCCTTCGCCAGAATCGGACTCGTCGTGGACCTCGACGCCGAGGACGGCGAACGGGTTCCCGCGCCGGTGGCGCTGCAGACCGATGTCCTGGGCGTCAGATTGCCGCGCTTGCCGGTGCCGAAAGGCGCGGACGCCCTGCCCTTGGTCCTGCAAACGCTTGGCAGTAACGCAATCCCCGGCTGAGGCTTGCATTCGGCAGTGCACCTAAGGAATATGCGCCTCCCGCACCGACCGCGGGAGGAGCCGGGCAAAAACCAATAGCGATCCCGGCGGAGCTGATGATCGGTCTCGTTCTCGTCACCCATGGCCGCCTTGCCGTCGAGTTCCGCTCGGCGCTGGAGCATGTCGTTGGCCCGCAGCAGCAGATCGAAACGGTCATGATCGGACCGGACGACGATATCGAAGGCTGCCGAAAGCAAATCATCGAGGCCGTCCGCAAGGTCGACACCGGCGGCGGCGTCGCGATCCTGACCGACATGTTCGGCGGAACGCCGTCCAATCTCGCGATCTCGGTCATGAACACGCCGAACGTCGAAGTGGTCGCGGGCATCAACCTGCCCATGCTGGTCAAGCTTGCGAAAGTGCGGGGCGATACGCCGCTCGTGCAGGCCGTGTCCCAGGCCCAGGAAGCCGGCCGCAAGTACATCAACATTGCAAGCCGCGTGCTCGCCGGCACGGGGAAGTGAAGTAACGTGTCACAGTCCGGACTTCCGCCCGAAGAAGAGTGCAAGCCGAACGCGCCGGTGCCGAGCGGCGCCGTTTCGAAGGAACTGCCCGTCATCAACAAGCGCGGATTGCACGCGCGGGCTTCGGCAAAGTTCGTGCAGATGGTCGAAAAATTCGACGCGAAGATTCAGGTTACGCGCTGCGGCGAAACGGTGAACGGCGACTCGATCATGGGCCTTCTGATGCTCGCGGCGGGACCGGGCACCACCATTCAGGTGACCTGCGCAGGCGCGCAGGCGCGCGAGGCGCTTGCCGCGATCGAGAACCTGCTCGCGACGAAGTTCGGCGAAGAAGAGTAGCCCTCAGATTCGCGCATCTGCCGCGTCGCCGACGTGGCCTTTTCTTCCCGCGTACCACCCGACATAGGCCTGCAGGGCCGCACAGATCACCAGCATCCAGAGTGCGGCGATCCAGCCATGCGTCCAGTCATGCAGCGCGCCGAACAGCACGGGCCCCGCCGCCGCAATCCCGTAACCCACCGATTGCGCCATGCCGGATAGCGCCGCGGCTTGCCGCGCATCGGAAGCGCGCAGCGCGAAGAATGCGAGCGCAAGCGGAAAGCAGAAGCCGAGTGCGATGCCCGAAACGATCACCCACAGCACCGTGAACTGCGGAAGGAAGATCATGCCGACATAACCCGAGAGCATGACCAGGCTCCAGAACAGACTGAGCGCTCTTTGGTTGGGAAAGCGCGATACGACCGGCGCGAAGATAAAGCCGACCGGAATGCCGAGTGCCGGAAACAATGCCGTGATCCAGCCCGCGTTGACCGGCGAATAGCCCTGATCCTGCAGGATCGACGAAAGCCAGCTCAACACCGTGTAGAAGCTCATCGATTGCAGGCCCATGAAGAGCGTCACGTGCCACCCGAGCTTCGAGCGCCACACGCTTTGCACTGTGCCCTGACCCGGCTGCGCAAGAGGTTTGGTCGCGTTCTTCAGTTGCGGCAGCAGAATGAGCGCCGTGATGATGGCCGGCACGAACCAGACCGCGAGCGAACCGCGCCAGCCGCCGGGCAGATTCTGTGCGAGCGGCACGGCAACGCCGGACGAAAGCGAGGCGAAGGTCGCAAGCGTGGTCGCATACACGCTTGTCATCACGCCGACCCGGTCCGGGAAATCGCGCTTGATCAGCCCCGGCACCAGCACGTTGCCGACCGCGATTGCGGAGGCGAGAAGCACCGAACCCGCATAGAGCGCGAAGAGCGACGGAAACGCGCGAAGCAAAACGCCCGCCGCCAGCACGAGCAGCGCAATGAAGATCGCGCGCTCCATGCCGAGCTTGCCGCCGATCGCGGCAGCCCAGGGCGACATCAGCGCAAAAGCCGCAAGCGGGATCGACGTCAGCACGCCCGCCATCAAGGCCGAAAGGCCCATGTCGGCGCGGATGAATTCGAGTATCGGCCCGACGCCGGTGATCGCGGGACGCAGGTTCATCGAAATCAGGAAGATCGCCGCGACCAGCAGAAAGCTGCCGGTGGCGTATTTTTTCGTGCTTTTTGTCACGGAGAGCCTTCTGAAAAGCCGGTCGGGGCTCGCTTATAGCCCCATCCGCACCCGGAATAGCGACATAAAGAAATCTTTATATCACGGTTGCCCTGTCTGGGCCCGGCTGCTATAGGCAGCCCGAAATCGCGCGGGCTTCCCGCGCCCATTCCCTTTTTTGATAAGCAACCTCGAAGGATCGTCATGACGGCTGCCGCCAAGGACTACATCGTCGCCGATATCGGACTCGCTGATTTCGGCCGTAAAGAACTCTCGCTGGCCGAAACCGAAATGCCGGGCCTGATGGCGACGCGCGAAGAATATGGCCCGAAGCAGCCGCTGAAGGGCGCACGCATCGCCGGCTCCCTGCACATGACGATTCAGACCGGCGTTCTGATCGAGACGCTGAAAGCGCTCGGCGCCGACATCCGCTGGGTCTCGTGCAACATCTATTCGACGCAGGACCACGCTGCTGCCGCCATCGCGAAAGCCGGCATTCCGGTGTTCGCCGTGAAAGGCGAGTCGCTGAAGGAATACTGGGACTACACCGCGATGCTGTTCGACTGGCATGGCGGCGGTCACCCGAACATGATCCTCGACGACGGCGGCGACGCCACCATGTACGTCCACCTCGGCCTTCGCGCCGAGAACGGCGACACCGCGTTCCTCGATAAACCGGGCTCGGAAGAGGAAGAAGTTTTCTTCGCGCTTCTCAAGAAGCAGCTCAAAGAAAAGCCGAAGGGCTACTTCAAGGCGATTGCTGACAGCATCAAGGGCGTCTCGGAAGAGACCACCACCGGCGTGCATCGTCTCTACGACATGCAGAAGGCCGGCACGCTCCTTTGGCCCGCGATCAACGTCAACGACTCGGTCACGAAGTCGAAGTTCGACAACCTCTATGGCTGCCGTGAATCGCTGGTCGACGGCATCCGCCGCGGCACCGACGTCATGATGTCGGGCAAGGTCGCGTTCGTCGCGGGCTTCGGCGACGTCGGCAAGGGTTCGGCGGCTTCGCTCCGTCAGGCCGGCTGCCGCGTGCTGGTTTCCGAAATTGATCCGATCTGCGCCTTGCAGGCGGCGATGGAAGGCTACGAAGTCGTCACCATCGAAGATGCGCTGCCGCGCGCCGACATCTATGTCACCGCGACCGGCAACAAGGACATCATCACGCTCGAGCATATGCGCGGGATGAAGGATCGCGCCATCGTCTGCAACATCGGCCATTTCGACAACGAAATTCAGGTCGCGCAGCTCAAGAACTTCAAGTGGACCAACATCAAGCCGCAGGTCGACGAGATCGAGTTCTCTTCCGGCAAGCGGATCATCCTTCT
>VFQR01002087.1_pt1 | contig 13397 bp, 11 predicted proteins | sample 3512321 | NCBI WGS metagenome assembly VFQR01 (sample SAMN10412374, study PRJNA504923) | tailings metagenome | isolation source: Relicate 3 Philex TSF1 revegetated site | place: Philippines: Tuba, Benguet | collected 2017-08-29
CCTATACAGTAACGGTAACTGATGGGAATGGATGTCAGAATACATCAGCGCCAACGACTATTACTGTGAATGCACTTCCTGTTGCAACGATTACACCAAGTGGCGCTACGACATTTTGTGCAGGTGGATCAGTAAACCTTACTTCAAGTGCGGGTAATAGTTATTTGTGGAGCAATTCATCTACATCTTCATCTATTACAAATATTACAACGAGTGGAACCTATACAGTAACGGTAACTGATGGGAATGGATGTCAGAATACATCAGCGCCAACAATTATTACAGTGAATGCATTACCCACGGCAACGATTACACCCAGTGGTGCAACGACATTTTGTGCAGGTGGATCAGTAAATCTTACTTCAAGTGCGGGTAATAGTTATTTGTGGAGCAATTCATCTACATCTTCATCTATTACAAATATTACAACGAGTGGAACCTATACAGTAACGGTAACTGATGGGAATGGATGTCAGAATACATCAGCGCCAACAATTATTACAGTGAATGCATTACCCACGGCAACGATTACACCTAGTGGTGCAACGACATTTTGTGCAGGTGGATCAGTAAATCTTACTTCAAGTGTAGGCAATAGTTATTTATGGAGTAATGGATCTACATCTTCATCTATTACAAACATTGCAACGAGTGGAACATACACGGTAACCATAACTGATGGAAATGGATGTCAGAATACATCAGTGCCTACAACAATTACGGTGAATACGCTTCCTACCGCAACAATTACGCCAAGCGGTGCAACGACATTTTGTGCAGGTGGATCAGTAAATCTTACTTCAAGTGTAGGCAATAGTTATTTATGGAGTAATGCGTCTACATCCTCATCAATCACAAACATTACAACGAGTGGAACATACACGGTAACCATAACAGATGGAAATGGATGTCAGAATACATCAGCGCCAACAACTATTACGGTGAATGCATTACCTGTCGCAAATATTACTTCAAGCGGTCCATTAACATTCTGCGCCGGCAATTCAGTAATTCTCACAGGAACAGGTGGAACTAGTTATGCATGGAGCAACGGAATCAATACCGCTTCGAATACCATTAATACATCAGGCACTTATACGGTATCAGTAACAGATGGAAATGGATGTCAGAATACGGCATCAAGAATCGTTACCGTAAACCCATTACCAACTGCCACCATCACCCCCAACGGTCCACTCACCTTCTGCGCCGGCAACTCCGTCAACCTCACTGCCAATAACGCTGTCAGCTATTTATGGAGTAATGGTGCTACTGGCAACAGCCTTTCCAATATTACCAATTCAGGCACATTCAGTGTTACCATTACAGACGCAAATGGATGTTCTAATACCGCCGCACCTGTTGTGGTGACGGTTCATGCATTACCAACTTTGAATATTACCAACCCCACACCAATTTGTTCTCCCGGTACCGTCAATCTTACCGCCGCTGCCATAACCTCGGGAAGTAGTGCCGGTTTGCAATATTCTTACTGGACCAACGCCACTGCCACCACGGCACTTACAGCACCTTCTTCTGTTGGTACCAGTGGTACTTATTATATACGTGCTGTTGAAACCGTCAATAACTGCTCTGTTATCAGACCCGTAACCGTTGCTATTTTACCACAAGCGGCCATGGTGATAAATACACCGGCTGCTGTATGTGCACCGAATACCATTGATATTACTGCAGCTGCTGTTACCAATGGAAGCACTGCCGGACTCACCTACACCTATTTTACAGATGCGCTGGGTACTGTTACTTTAAACAATGCCAATGCCATTGCACAATCGGGTACTTACTATATCAAAGGAACACCGGCAACAGGCTGTAGCGCTGTAGTGCCGGTTCAAGTCATTATTAATCCACCGCCGGTATTGGTGGTGAATAATCCAACCGCCGTCTGTGCGCCATCATTGATTGATCTTACGCGCAATGAAATCACGGCGGGAAGTGAAAACAATCTGCGGTTCAATTATTATATCGATGCGGCATTGAATGCAGAGATTGGTAATCCTGCCCAAATCAACAATTCAGGTACCTACTATATTCGTGCTACCAGTAATGTAACCGGTTGTAGGAGTAGCTTACCGGTAACAGTTACAGTAAATCCAATTCCTTCGGGACAATTGCAAACACCTCCGGTTAATTTTATTTGTGAAAACAGTACACTCACATTAACCGCATCAGGATCTGCTAATTATCAGTGGTTACGAAATGGACAAACTATTCCGGGTGCTACTACTGCTTCTTACGATGCTGCCACTGCAGGAACTTATACGGTTCGTTTTATTTCCGCACAAGGTTGTGCCAGACAAGCATCAGAAAATATTATATTGGAATTATTGTCGCAACCCATCGTTGATTTTGCTGTTACCAATACTTGTGTGGGTGTAAGCGCGTCTTTCCAAAATAGATCACAAACCAATAATGCAGGTGGTATCAACTGGCTATGGGAGTTTGGTGATGGCTCTAGTTCCAATCAATTCTCTACGCAATACGCATATATTACGCCGGGTGTTTATCAGGTGAGACTAACCGCAAGTAATCCAAACTGTGCAGTGAGTGCCAGTAAAACAATGGAATATATTGTACGCACTGCTGCCAGGTCTGTTCGTTATCCGGATGTAGAAACATTGCGTGGTGTTGCGGTGACGGTGAATGCTAGAAGCAATATTGGAAATCAATATTTATGGTCACCGGTAGCAGGTGTGAATCAGCCTACGATTGCTTCACCTATTATTACGGTGAATGAAACCATTTTATATACCGTGTCAATTACATCAGATATAGGTTGTGTAACAACAGATACCGTACTCATAAAAATTATTCCGGGTACAGATATTTTTGTTCCACAAGGATTTACCCCTAACAATGATGGACAAAATGATCGACTGTTTCCGATATTGGTGGGGATGCGTCAATTGAATTATTTCAAAGTATTCAATCGTTGGGGTAATATGATCTTCTCAACCAACAGTGCTACGCCTGCGGAAGGATGGAATGGTGTATACCTGGGTGCAGCACAACCCACCGGCGCCTACACCTGGATCGCCGAAGCAGTAGACCTGCAAGGCCGAGTGGTGAGAAGAACGGGAACGGTGATGTTGTTGAGGTAGGTGTTGGCTAATAGCTTATAGGTGATAGCTTATGGTAGGAAAAATATTGTTTTACTATTCGCTATGATCTATAAGCCATCAACAGATAGCAAATAGCATATAGGTGATAGCTTATAGTAGAAAAATATTGCTCTACCATACGCCATGGACCATAAGCCATCAGCAAATAGCACATAGCCAATAGCGTATAGGTCATAACTTATAGTAGGAAAAAATATTGCTCTACCATACGCTATGAACTATAAGCCATCAGCTACAAGCCATAAGCCAAACAATGAGAAAACTCATACTATACCTCTTACTCCTCTTCTCTTGCAGTGTTGCAACGGGACAGGATCCTTATTTTTCTCAGTATTTCAGTTCTCCTTTGAGTTTTAATCCTGCATTGACGGGATATATAGATGGGTCGCAACGGTTGGCGGTGAATTTTAGAAATCAGTGGGCGAATATTTCAACGCCTTATCAAACGGCTGCAGTTTCTTTTGATACCAGAATCATGCGCAAACAATTGCCTGATCGCGATAGATGGGGTTTGGGATTACATGCGATGTATGATGTAGCAGCCGGTGGTATTTATAAGAATAGTTATATCGCTTTATCAACAGGATTCAATAAAGGATTGGATGAAGAGGGCAATCAATCCATCGGTATTGGTATACAAGCTGCTTTTGGGAGAAATGTGGTAGACTTTAATAAGATCAGTTTTGGTAATCAGTTTACCAGCAGTGGCTTTGATCTTTCGGTACCCAGTGGTGAGAGCATTAATAACCGTTCAGTGGCATATGCTTCAGTGAATGCCGGTATCTTGTACAATTATGCTGATGAAGCGGGTAATGCATTTAGTTTTGGTGCGGCGGCTTTTCATCTCACCGGTCCGCGACTGAATTTTTTTACCGGACAGAATAGTCGACTTGCACGTAGATATGTATTACATGGAAGTGCATTACTAAAAACAAATGAGCAGGATGAAGTTTTCTTCAGTGCCAACCTTATGCAACAGGCAAGGAATACGCAAGCTGTTATCGGCGGAGCATATGGTTGGGGTATTGGTAGCAGTGGATATCATTTATATACAGGAGCTTGGTTGAGAGCGGGTGATGCAGTGTATCCTTATACAGGATTGAGAACGGAAAAGTTTCAGGTAGGTATTAGTTATGATATCACACAATCTGATCTGCGTAAAAGCAATGGCTTTACCGGTAGTAGTGAGATTTCTTTTATCTGGTTTTTTGATCAGCGTAATAAGGGGAAGATCATTCCTTGTTTTTTTTAACGAAGGATAGGCCGCAGATTTTTATGATAATTATGATTGACGCAGATTTTATTAAAAATCATAACCTATCATAATAATCTGCGTTCCATCAACCGCCTAACACGAACAAACTAATATCATTACCAAACACTTCATGATGCTGTTGATACGGCATCCACTTTTCTATAAAAGATTTGCCCATGATGCGCTGTGGTGTGCTTAATAAGATGAGTGTATGTTGGTCTAAGAAATATTGGAGCATTTGATTGAGTGCATCAAAATCAGAAGGGTTGTAGTTGATATCACTCAATAGTAATACATCAGCGGTGAGACCCTTGGGTAGTTGTTGCCAATGAATCAATCGCGTGGTAAGACGCTTCACACCATTTAAGTCTGCAGATGCCTGCACATACTGCAATGGCTCAGGAAGAAAATCAGAACAACACACTTCTTTTGCATATCGTGCTGCAATGAGTGATGGAAGTCCGAGTCCGCCTGCCAGTTCCAATACTTTTTTATCTTGAACATAGTGCGGGTGTTGTACCAGAAAACCCGCCAATGCTTCTGCCGCAGGCCAGCACTTTCCCCAAAATGGAAAATGCGTTAACCGATTTTCCTGCCAGTCTTTGCGGAGCTCATTTTGTTTGGGTGTTACCAATGTAATCGTAGTTTCACCGAATTTATATATTTGTTGTTGTGAGTGCAATAGTCGTAATGTTGAGCTTTTAAAGCTATGATACAAATCGCTTGCATAAGCTAATTTTAAATGTTTCTACGATTAAAAATAAAAGGGTGTTTTTCTTCCCAGTACCACAATAGTATTTTCAATAGATACTTTAGAATATTAAGCTAACCAGTTAGATATGATTTATTCTAGTCGCAACAAAAACATAAAAACTAAAAATATGAGAGCAAATATTTTCTATGTCATCTTTTTGGTTCTCATGATTTCGGCGTGTGGTGAAAGAAGTTATGGGAAATATGGAAGATGTCAGGCTACCACAAAATCAGGCAATCAATGTAAAAGTAATGCTGGTAAAACCGGTTATTGTGGAACTCACAAATAAATCATTATCAATGTGTTAATTAGAAGAGCTAATTAATTGTTGACAATAAATATCATCTATACATTTTATTAACAAGACTCTTATAACATTTCATTCGTTTATAAAAATCGTATCTTTACGGTGAAATCTGAAACACCCTAGAGGTACGTGTATCGATAAGAAAGTAGGATTTCCCCGGGACAGCCATAAGCTGCCCCTTTTTTATACGTTTATTATTTTGAAATCAGTATTGGCTTTTTTCACATATTGATTAATGACATTAATTAACCTACCATAATACAACCTCGCCCCCTTTTGTCTTATATACTTTTTAGGATTGTGGTATTGTCGAGCAAAATATGCAACAACATCCACCATTTGTAATATGTATGAATGTGCGGAATCTCTAAAATTCGGATCTTCTATAATTGCTCTTAAAGGAATATTTCTTGTTCCAGTTCCAATATGCATCATGTTCGGAACTTGATTGTATCTTCTCATAGATCGTAACAGCTTAGTTAGCTTATTTCCATCTGTATTATCCGCAAAAATCATCCCCAAATCTGAATTATTTATACCACCAGGAAAATTTCTATAGGCAAGAGTGTTATCGAATCGTTGAATTAATACTTTCCAAGCGTACTCAAATGGATCATTATTTGTGACTTTATTCACTCTCACAGTAATAATGCTGATATCTGTTCGTTGGTTAAGCCAGTCAAGACATTTTTTTAATAAATCAAGTCTGTTATTTCTAGAAATTGGATTTCGTAATGAAGATTGTTTTGTCATAAACACGGCAGCATGAATTTCTTCTTTCATCAAAAGATTAAATCTTGCTTTTAAACTTTGCCGAAAAGCAATTAAATCGTTTAATAGATTTTGCCAAACAGATTCATGTATAACTATGGCAGATAAAATATAGTCATTGGTAGGGGAGTTGATTTTTCCAGGATCACCACTTTCATCTACATACATTAAATACATAATAACATTTTTAATAAATATATTACTTATGTATTACTTTAAAAAAAGCTATCAGGAAACTGATAGTAAGATTAATTTTTTTCGAAGAAATGTAGAAGAACGACTAACTAACAAAATAACTACGATATAGTAAGTCACTTTTTTTTAATTATAATGTTGAGTATTTCTTTTTTATTGTATCAGTTCCATCAGTTTTTCAATCACCGGATCTTTTCCTGATAACAATGCAGACGGCCGGAAAGGTATAAAAATAGTATGTTGTATTTCCCTTGATTGTAAATCATTGATTATTGAATTAGATCATTGGGGATCATTGTTGCGTGAATGGAAGAAAGATTACTCTCTTTTTCTATAAATTTATACTCTTCATCAAGACTTTTATACAATTCGATAGCTGCTGGTGATGCTTCCATTTCAGTGGTATAATGCTTTTCCACGGTCTTTTGTAATAACAGCAATACCACGACCAATATACCGATCGTTACTACAGCAAAAATAATTAGCCGTAGTAGCCTTTTTTTAAAATGTTGATGGGGTGATTGCATATTACCAATAAGTATAAGAGAATGTAATAGGGATAATGGGATTGGGCATATTTTCTACAAAATGCTTTTTAGTGAGCACATATCCATCGCTGTCATACGTATATTCAAAACGATCGATCCTGCCGGCAACTCCCATATTGTCTACGGTGATGATTTTTCCAGGATTGTTTTTCATGAGCACATAGCCGGGCAGAAAATAGTCGGTGCTGACTTCTTCCGGAATCGCTACTTTATTGTCGTAGTCTTCATACAATTGTTTATAATAGAACTCGAATGGATCGTTCAGGTTCTGTCGGGAATAATATTCTCTGCGTATCAGATTTCCCTGTGAATTGTAGAAGAACAAAGTTTTGGTCTCTGCCAGATCATTCGACATGGGAACTTTGAATTGCTCTACGATCTCTGTGATTTGTTGATTCTGATTGATCGTCAAAAAACCGGTTGCAAAAAGAGTATTGTTCTGATGATAGCTTTGAATGGTATGGGGTTTACCATCTTTATAATAGTAAAGACTATATCCATTCGCTGCCTGTACTTTCACCAGTCGTTTTTGATCGTATTGAAAACTAAGACTGTATTGACTCACAGCGCCATCGGTACGGCTGGTGAACTGGGATGAATATTGTTGTAAACTACCATCACTGTGAAAAGTATAAGCTCTGAAATCGTTGGGTGCGTTTCTGATTTCTTTGATTTTTTTAATAACAACGGGTACGGTAGGTGTTGGTGTGTCAATAGGTTTGCTACAAGAGGTCACTGTTATACCTGCAATGAGCATCCACAAAACATATTTCATATTCGTCTTGGTTTAAATGATGATCCAAAACTCATGAATAGCTGATGTTAGAACAACCGCATGATGGTGTGAGCTTTTCGGTGAAAATTGGGTTGAGTGGTGAATACACTCATCCAATGGTAAGAGCACATGCAACGTCACATATTTATGTGATAGAAGGATTATTGCACCGGGATATTGAGGGTGATCTGTGTACCTTCTCCGGGTTTGGATTGTATTTGTATTCGACCCTTTAAAGAAGCGGCTCGTTTGTACATATTACCCAATCCATTGCCATCGGCTTTGTCAATGTCAAAACCAATGCCATCATCCTGAACCATCATGATCAATCGCTGGTGGTGTAATGCTAGGTGAACTTGGGCTTTGTTGGCATGTGAATACTTGGCGATATTATTAATCGCTTCTTTGAATACGAGGAAAAAATCTCGACGAGCTTCCATATCCATTTTTACTTCTTCAATCGAAGGATCGGTTCTGAAGTCGAGGTCAATATCTTTTGCTTCTAATACACTGGTGGCTATCTCACGCATTCGTGCCGTTATTTTTTGCATGGAATCGTTCATGGGTTTGATACTCCATACAATATCATCCATGGCTTCCATCATGCGTTGACTGTTATCACTGATCTTACCGAGGTATTCACTCACACGCACGTTATCCGTATTCAGCTTACTTTTCGCCATGGTGCTGAGAATATTGATGGTACTCAGTGTTGAACCCATATCATCATGCAGATCACGTGCAACACGGTTGCGTAGGTTTTCAACGGCTAATATTCTATTGATACGTAAACGGTGTATAAAGTATAAAAGTCCGAAAAATGCCAGACCCATTAAACTCAGGAACCACCATGTTTTCCAGAATGGGGGCTTGATATGAATGATCAGTGTCGTGATATCTCTGGATCTTACACCGTCAATATTTTCACAATACACGTTGAATACATATTTACCCGGTGGGAGTAATGAATAATTGACCAGCTTTTGTCGATCTGCTCTTTGCCAATTTTCATCGATGCCATCCATTTTGTAATAATAGATCAGCTTATCACGATTGATATAACTCAGTGAAGAAAAATAAAGGCTAAAAGAGTTTTGATCATATTTCAATTTTACCTGATTCTGTGCCACCAGGGAGTCAATGGGTAGGTATTCATTGAATAATTTGAAATCCGTGATACTAACATCCGGAGGTTGTTGATTGGTTTCAAACATTTCCGGTTGAAAGAACATCAGTGAATTAGACCCCGCAAACATTACATAGCCTTCACTGCAGAGATAATCAGCTGTTTTCACTTTCTCACTCATCACCATACCGTCTCTGCTCGAATAGGTAGTGATATTATTATTATACGGGTTGTACCTGCATAAACCATTATTGGTATTGATCCATAAATAGCCGGCTCTATCGATTCGCAAACGTTGGATGGAGTTGGAGGGTAATCCTTGTTCGTAAGAAATAACTTTTACTTTTTTTGTTTGCTTATTGATAAGATTCAATGCACCTGCTCCAAATGCAATCGTGCTGTCATTCAACTGATCAATATCTGTTCCGGTAGAAGCATACAATCCATTGTCTGCTTTGGTATATTGTTGTAGTATTTGTCCGGTTTCACTGTTGATGGCAATAATACCTGTTCCCTGAACAGCTGCCCATAGCCAGCCGTCTTTATCAAACATGAGTTTAGGAATGATAGCAGTTCCAAAATCTTTGACAACGGTAAATTTTTTGTTGTCATACATGATGATTCTTCCTCTTTGTGTGCTGAACCACAAACGTCCTTTTTTATCTTCTGTGATATATCGAACGGTTGCGTTGGCAAACTCGGGTGGATTGTAGTATGTAGTTTTATCGGTTACCGGATTATAGCGAGTAAGAATACCCCCGTTTGATCCAATCCAAACATCACCGCTGGCTTTTTCCTGATGCATACACCAGGTTAGGGTTACGCCTTTTTTTGCAGCTAAAGGCCAAGAGGCAGGTCTGGGTTTAAAAATATTGTACTGCTTCTTTTTAAAAGATCGATCAAGTGTTACAACACCCATACCCCAACTGGTTAACCAATAATCGCCATTATTGAGTTCCAGAATATCGGTGAATTCATGAGATCCCTTCTTATCCATCACCATCATATTCTGTACGCCATTGCCATCGGTGCCGGGAGAAGAAAAATACAAACCTTCATTGGTGGCAACCCAAATGCCACCTTCTCGGTCTTCCATAACTTGATGTACAACTTCATAATGGATGTCAAAATTTCTGAGCGGGTCACTTTTATAAAAAACAAATCTGTTTGATTTTTTATTAAAGCTGAATAATTTATCCAACCCAAAAACCCAAAGCCCGCTTTTTGGCAGTTCCGCCATATTCCTGTACTCACCATATTTACCGGTATAGACAACCAGTCCGGCAGTATCTTTCAAATAGCGTGTTCCTGTTGAATCCAAACAGTGGATCACTTCACCGCCACCACCCCAAACCGGCCAGTTATACAACCAATAGCGACCATTTTTATCAATGAATATATTGGCGATACTTTCTTGTACGCGCCAGTTATTGAGCAATGGAATTTTTTTCGGATTGTATAAGCGCGTGTAGGTCTCACCTGTTTTGTAATCGTATGCTGCCAGACCTTTATCTCCAAACGTAAGCCATAATAATCCGTTGCGCGGATCTTCAGCAGATCGTATACCATAGTTCCAGTTTTCAGGAACCCGAAAAGGAGCAGAAGAAGTAAAAGCATCTGCCGTACTATCATACTTTAAGATACCGGTAGGCTGAATAGAAAGGTAGATACTTCCCATTCTGTCTTTCCATAATCTTGCATTGATTCTTGGTGGAATGGGTTTGTCTGAACGGATAGGTACTTTACGGTACACAAATTTTGAAGGATCAAAAATTCCTACTTCACGCAATTCGGGAAAATAGAGCCATAATGTACCGTTTTTGCCCGGCACAATATAGTCGAGTGTAGAAATGGGTAATGCATCGCTGTCTTTTTTACCGGGCATGAAAAAGTTCACAAACTTGGTGCCATCAAAGCGTTGTAACCCATTCGAACTTCCTACCCAGATAAACCCTTTTTCATCCTGATGCAATGCATGCACGTCGTTACTGGCAAGACCGTCATCTGTATTGAGCGGTGTGAATGTATAACCTACTTGTGCAGTAGCTATCACCGCACAAAACAGGAATCCCACTATATAAGAAGAAATACGAAACAGCACTGTACAAATCTACTATCTGCAAAGGGTATAAAAAACAGCATATTTATGTGATGGATTACCCCGCTAAACCTACTTTTCAAGCAATCGTAATGCCTCAAAAAGTCTGGCGGAAAAACTATTGTCAGTATAAATTCCAAAATCTACCTGATCCACAGCTGTTACCGGGATGATTCGTTTGGTAGAACTGGAAACAAAAGCTTCTTTAGCAGTACGGATATCATCCAAACTTACCGGTCTTTCTTCCACCTGCATGATTTCCCTGGCTACTGAAAGGATATTGGCCCTTGTAACTCCTTTCAACATCCCTTCATTGGGAGTCACGAGTATGTTCTCTTGTGTGATCATAAAGAAATTGGAACGCGGACATTCACTCACCCATCCATCGGCATGATACAAGACATCTTGTGCGCCTTGCTGTTTGATCCAAGGTTGTAACCAAATGGCCATGAGATAATCGGTGGTTTTTACCTCGGGCAATTGTCTGCGGTAATGATGGGTAACAAGTTGGTAAGGTGATGTCAGTAGTATATCCGGTGGTTCAGGAATGGGCTGTTGTACAATGATGAGATGCGGCTCAACGGGTGTATATCCATCCGGTGAAGCACCGCCTGTTACGGTGATACGAATGCCCGAATGAGGCAATTGATTTTGATGGATCAAGGATTGAATGATGGTGATCAATTCTTCTTTACGATGTGGTAATTGTAAACGCATGTACTCCAATGAGCGATACAATCGATCGATATGTTGTTGTAGAAAAAGGGGTTGTGACCCTTTTACACGCAAGAAATCGAAAACACCATACCCACGTTGTAAACCCAGATCGTTGACGGGGATATTAGCAGACGTAGTTAATTCATTATTTATATAATAATACATAAAACTAACTTACATAGATAAATTAAATATTCATATAAATAAAACAAGTTATTGTCAACAACAATCACCATTTCAGATTGTCAGTTTTCTTTGATCTTATGAATGATTTCTTGAAGTTTTTCTGGAATAATAGGTATTTGACTACCATCAGTTAGTAATAATATAGCCCCGTCATTTTTTATTATTCTTTTTACAATAGTTATATTCACAATATAGCTCCTGTGGACTCTTGAAAACAAGCTATTATCGCAAAGAAGATCTTCAAAGTATTTTAAGTTTTTACTGACAAACAAAAAGTTGGATGCAGATAAATAGAGTTTTGCATAACTTCCTTCTGCTTTTATATACATTATATCGTCTATCGAGACGACTTCATAGCCATTTGAAATGGGAACGACAATTCTTTTTTTATTACTGATTTTATTATTTTCAAACGTCTCAATTTGCTTAAGTTTTGTCGTTTGATTTTTCAAACTCTTTTGGATGGCTAGTTTTAATTTATCTTCTTGGATAGGCTTAAGCAAATAATCTATTGCAGACATTTCAAAGGCGTTCAATGCATATTTTCCGGAAGCTGTTGTAAAAATTAAATTGAATGATAAATCTTGATTATCGAGTATTTCAAATAACTGTAGACCGCTATATTCCGGTAATTCTACATCCAAAAAAACGATGAAAGGCTTATGTTTCTTTATGGCATCAACACCGCTGATCAATTCATGACATTTAATACAAGTAATTTCAGTAGCATAAATATCGAAAATCATTTTTTCTAATAATTCAGCAGCTCTTTTTTCATCTTCAATGATTACTATACAAGGCATTTTTTAATATTTAACAGGTAAAAAAAGAATTACACTAGTTCCTGCTGCATTTCCTCTACTATCGATTTTGTCTATAATTTTTGTTTCGATTTTGCTATTATTTAAATTATTGATTAAATCAATTCTGGTTTGAATCGCCATATTGCCAAAACCCGTATTGTTTTTTCGATTAATAGCTAATTGTTTACTTCTCTCTCTACCTATGCCATTATCATCTATGGTTATTTTAATAAAATTAGCATCTGAAAGTTCAAAATCTATCTTAAGTATTTTTTTTCCTTTTATGTGAAGTAGGCCATGTTTCATTGCATTTTCTATAAAAGGCTGAATCATCATTGTTGGAATCATTAATAAATCTGGATCAAGTTTCACGTGAATATTGAATAATACTGTAAGATCATCTCCAAAACGTGCTTTTTCTAGGTCTAAATAGTTTGTAAGCAATTTTATTTCATCAGCGAGTAGTATATAATCTTTACTGCTGTATTCAAGCGTGTTTCTAATTAGCTCACTGAATTTTCCTAAATAAATACCTGCATTTACTTTATCATTATCATAAATAAACCCTTGAATAGTATTTAATGCATTGAATACAAAGTGAGGATTCATTTGTGATTGAATAGCTGTTAGTTGATTTTTTTTGAGCTGGTTTTGAATATCTAACTGTAAGCTCCCCATAATTTAGTGCCACGTTTAGTTAGAGTTTTCTAAGGTAATAT
>VFQR01002089.1_pt1 | contig 13379 bp, 18 predicted proteins | sample 3512321 | NCBI WGS metagenome assembly VFQR01 (sample SAMN10412374, study PRJNA504923) | tailings metagenome | isolation source: Relicate 3 Philex TSF1 revegetated site | place: Philippines: Tuba, Benguet | collected 2017-08-29
GACCGCATGAATTCATGGGCGCAGGGCGAGGGCCAACCCGGCCTCGGTTACATTTTCTGGCGCGAAGGCGAGGAGGGCGGTGCAGGCCCGCTCGCGAAGAATATCGGGCCGGAGCGCACGAAGCAGATCGCCGACCAGTTGAAGCTCGGCATCGGTGACGCCTGTTTCTTCGTAGCCGGGAAGCCGAAAGATTTCGTGAAGTTCGCAGGGCTTGCCCGCACTAAGGTCGGCGAGGAACTGCAACTCGTCGAAAAGGGCAAGTTCGAGTTCTGCTGGATCGTCGATTTCCCGATGTACGAGTGGAACGACGAGCACAAGAAGATCGACTTCTCGCACAATCCATTCTCCATGCCGGGCATGGAGCCGGATGAATTCCTGAAGCTCGACGCAGCCGACAAGGACAAGATCCTCGCCATCAAGGCGATTCAGTACGACGTCGTCTGCAACGGCATCGAACTTTCCTCCGGCGCGATCCGCAACCATCGTCCGGAGGTCATGAAAAAGGCTTTTGCGATCGCGGGCTACGGCGAGGATGTGCTGGAGAAGAAATTCGGTGGCATGCTGCGCGCGTTGACCTACGGCGCACCGCCGCACGGTGGCATCGCGCCCGGCGTCGACCGCATCGTGATGCTTCTTTGCGGCGAGGAAAACCTGCGCGAGGTGGTCCTGTTCCCGATGAACCAGCGCGCGGAAGACCTGCTGATGGGTGCACCGTCCGAGGTCACCCCGGAGCAGCTCAAGGAGCTGCATATCAGATTGGCACCGCCGCCCACCCGCTGAGCCGTCTAATTAACCGCACGGTTACACGGGTTTTACATCGTTAACGGCCTCTTAATCCGCCTCGTCCAGATTTTCACGCTGGGACGGAAACGAGGCACTGTGGCTACGTCCAAACGATTTCTGATCGCGGCGACGGTCGGCGGAGCATTGCTCGCCGCCTTGCCCATCTTTGCGCTCGATAAAACCATCCAGAGCTATGTCGAGGAGCACGCGCGCGAGCGTCTGGTGGCGCAGGCCCGCGGCTCGATGAGTCTCGTCGAAACGAGGCTCGAGCAGACCATCAACGTGCTCGTCGAAATGGCCGTGAAGTCGGCCGACGATTGTAATCCCGAAATGCTGGAGAAGATGCGCGTCGCCGTCTTTACGACGATGCCGATGAAGGGTCTGAGCGCGCTCGACGAGCATGGCCGCCCGCTCTGCCATCAGGCGGGCATCAATCTGCCGCCGATTTCGCTGTCGCGCGAATTCCAGCTTGCCGACAAACGAATTTCCGTTGCGGTCGCCCGTTTCCGCGACCGGCAGGACAGGGCACTCCGCGTTCGTCTGGAACGGCCGAACGGCCGCTCGCTTGCCGCCATGATTGCGACCGAGGCGCTGCTGCCGGAAATCGAGTTTGCGCCGGACGAGGGCATCAAGCGAATCCGCCTCTTGCTCGAAAGCGGGGAGCTGATCTCCGCGCGCCCGGCCGGGGACGAAGGCGCCGGCCTCGACGATGGCCGTTCCTTGATGGTGGATGAAAAGTCGGAGCGCTACCCGGTGACAATTGTCGCCGAGCGCAGCCGCCGTGCCATCGCGGGCGAGTATCAGGATCTGCAATTCATTCTGCGCGTCGTCTCGCTTTTCCTGGCGGTCTTTGCGCTTGTGGTGTTCTGGCTCACCGTGCGCCGAAATCAGGAAGATCCGGTCGCGGCATTGAAACTCGCCATGAAAAACGGCGAGATCGTTCCGTTTTTCCAGCCGACCGTCGATACCGCGAAGGGCGGTGTGCGCGGCGCCGAAGTGCTCGCCCGCTGGCGCAAGCCGGACGGCACCGTCGTTTCACCCGCGCATTTCATCCCGCTCGCGGAGCAGACCGGCCTGATCTACGAACTGACCAACGTGCTGATGCGGCGCGCCTGCGAGGAAGTCGGCGCTACCTACGCCGCGCGTCCTCATTTGCGGCTCGGCTTCAATCTTTTCGCCGGGCATTTTGAGGAAGCGAAGATTGTCGACGACGTGAAGGCGGTCTTCGAAGGCTCGCAGATCGCCTTCGATCAGGTGGTCCTGGAAGTGACCGAGCGCGCCCCGCTGCCGGACCTCGACGAGGCCCGGAAAGTCATCGCCTCCCTTCAGGAGATGGGCGTGCGGGTGGCGATCGACGACGTCGGCACGGGTCATGGCGGTCTGTCGTATCTTCTCAAGCTCGGCGTCGACATCATCAAGATCGACAAGATGTTCGTGGACGCGATCAGCTCCGAACGATATTCGCAGATCATCATCGAGACGCTGGTCGAACTTGCGCGAACCATGAACATGGAAGTCATCGCCGAGGGCGTCGAGACGTTCGAGCAGGTCGAATATCTGCGCCTGAAAGGCATCCACGAGGCTCAGGGCTTCGTGTTTGCCCCGCCGTTGCCTGCAAGCTCGTATCTCGCGCTGGTGGAAGCGATGGATCGTCCGCGTCCCTCCGTGGTGGAAAGCCCGCTCGCTAACGTCGCAGGTGCGGCGTAAACTTGCTGCATGAATCTGAGTGATTTCGCCGGCCGCTACTGCGAGCGCATCGGCCCCGGTTTCTGGGACGAACCCTTCAACGCCATTTCCAATCTCGCCTTCATCGTGGCGGCGTTTGCAATCTTCCGGCTATGGCGGCGCGAAGGTAGCCGCGATCTGCCCGTGCTGTTGCTGACGGCGGTCGCGTTCGCCGTGGGGATCGGCTCCTTCCTGTTTCACACCCATACCAATCACCTGACGTGGCTCGCGGATGTGATCCCGATTGCGATCTTTATCGGCGGGTATCTTCTGCTGGCGCTTTGCCGGTTTCATGGCTTTGGTCTGGCCGCGGGCATTGGACTGCTTGTTGCCTTCGAGGCGCTGACGATCGCGGTGGTGCGCCTCGTGCCGCCCGAATTTTTGAATCGTGCGACCGGATACCTGCTTGCGCTTGCTGCGCTGATTGTTGTGGGAACACCGCTGTATCTGCGTAGCCGTTCGGAAAAAGAGCGCGCGGCCGGGCAAGCTTTACTATTTGCAGCCTTGCTGTTCGGCATTTCGCTGTTTTTCAGGACCATCGATCATTCGGTTTGCGCAGCCGTGGCGTATGGCACGCACTTTCTCTGGCACATCTTCAATGCGCTGGTGATCTATGTACTGTTGCGCGCGGCGTTGCTGCACGGCCCCTGCACGAAATGAGCGGCCTTGGGGGCTAAAGTAATCGGTTCTGAATTTCGGGAGTTATCAAACGAGGAGGCGGCCTTTCGGCCGCCTCAGTTTTTACGCCACGCCGGGAGGAGGCAGTGTGGGGGCTGTGCAAGTCCCTGTATTTAGGCGGAAACCTGCAGAACCTCCGAAATGCGTGAGCAAAAACGAATCAGTTCGTATGCAAACTATATCAGTTTTGCGACACACTTGCAGGAATAATTTCGGGATGATGATGTAACTTTGCGAGCTTGCGGAGGTGGAAACGGCGGCGATGCGTGGAATTCGGCTGTTTCCCGATCTTGCTGCGATGCAGCCGAAGCTGTTGCTATCGCCCTCCACGCTACTGATCCTCGCCGCCAATCTGTTGCCCCTGATCGGAGTCATATTCTGGGGCTGGGATACCTTCCTGGTCGTGATGCTGTTCTGGATGGAGACGGCGATCTTCGCCTTCTGGGCGATGACGTCGATCCTTCTGGGTGTGCCCGCCACGGAAAAAGAAATCCCGAGCTTCGGCGGACGCGTCGCACTGGTGATTTTCTTCACGTTGCACTCAGGCCTGTTCATGCTGGTGCATCTGTTGTTTCTCTGGGCCTTGTTTTCCGGGGACTGGCGCTCGGAGATTCTCGGCGCGGGAGATTTCTTCCGGAAGATCGTGGTGAATACCGGCCTCTGGCTGCCGTTGCTTGTATCCTTCATCGGGCGGGGCGTTGCGACGATGGTGGACCGCGCACCGGAATTGTCCACTTTGTCAGCGCCGATCGTGAAGCCGAAAGCGCAGGCCGATGAAGACGAAGAACCGAAAGGAGCCATCGGACCGCTCTATGTGCGCATCGTGATCCTGCATATTGTCATCATTGCCGGTGCGTGGCTGGCACAGGCATTCGGATCGATCGCGCCATTCATCCTCCTGATTCTCTTCAAGACGGCGGTGGATTTGTCATTTCATCTGGCTGCCGAGGCCAGGGCTTATCGCAACAGGCTTTCCTGACCGCGCGGCAGACACCAATCCGCCGCAATGGCGGAACCAAACTCCCGCCGCGTCGTTGGAACCCGTTAAACCTAGCTATTGCGACGGCGCACAGGCGCCGGACAGGAGCCCCGCATGCTCGCACTCTTCATGATCGGCCGCATTGCTTTCGCGCTGATCTTCATCATTTCCGGCATCAGCAAGTTCATGGACCTGACGAATACGTCGAACATGATTGCGACGGAAGTCGTCCTCCCCGGATTCCTGACGGGTGCGGTGACGCAGATCGAAGCGTCGACCGGCATGCGCATGCCGATGCTGCTGGCGATTGCGGGAGCCACGATCGAGGTGGTCGGCGGTGCGATGGTCGCGCTGAATTTCGCGAGCCGGCTTGGTTCGGTTCTGCTGATCCTGTTTCTCATCCCGGCCACGTATTATTTCCACGATTTCTGGACGATGACCGGCGATGCCTGGATGCAGAACCTGATCCAGTTCCAGAAAAACCTTTCCATCCTTGGCGGACTGCTCGTGTTCTTCGTGCTCGGCTCGTGGCGGCCGGGGGAGACGGAATTTGTCGAACGTGAACCGGTCTATCGCGCGCCGGAGCCGCAGCCGGCGGCGACACGCACCGATCTCGCCGACGATCCGGTCCGCGCGGATCGTCCGTTCACGAACTGATCAATCCGCTCTCAGTTCTTTCGCGATGGCCGCGATCACACGCGCGTCCGTCGGCTCGACGGCCGTCGGGAAACTTGCAGCGAGCTGACCATCGCGGCCAACGATGTATTTGTGGAAATTCCAGCGCGGCGTATCGAGCGGCTTTTCGCTCGCCGCCCAGCGATAGAACGGATGGGCGGTGGCGCCGCGCACCGGGGACTTGGCCGCGATCGGAAATGAGACGTTGTAGCGGTGGGCGGTATGATTGATTTCGTCGGCACCGCCCGGCTCCTGTCCACCGAAATCGTTCGACGGCACGCCGATGATCAGCAATCCCTTGCCGCCGAAGCGGTCCTGCAACTGTTGCAGGCCGGCATATTGCGGCGTGTACCCGCAAAGGGAAGCCACGTTGACGATCAGGATGGGCTTGCCGGAATGTTCGGCCAGCCGGATTTCGCGGCCGTCGAGCCCCTGGAAGGAGAACGCATAGGCGGTGGCGCGGCTCATGCCGGGAGCCTGCGCGAATGCCGGAACGGTCAGGATCGAGGCAAGCCCGCCCAGTCCCAGTTCGAGAATTTGGCGGCGGCTGGTCATGACAGGCTCCATTTTCCCGCATTCTACCGAATGAATACACGCCAGCGCAGGCAGTGGATGCCCGCATCCCGAAATTATTAACCAGCCCGGCGGTACAACAAGCCCCGATTGCGCCACGACTTTCCCCCGGCCCGGTCACGAAATTGTCCAGCCGGACTGGTGGGTTAGCGGCCGGTGGGGGGATCGAGCGCATCGGGCACGCGCGTATTTGCGTGCCGGGGGAGGAGTACATGCGTTCCGCTGCCGTGCTTCTTGCAGCTTTGCTTTTCGGACTGGCCGCTCAGCCAGCCGCGGCTTCACAGCAGAAGAATCTCGACTTTGCCACTCAGCAGGATGTACTTCGCTGGGTGAACGGTTATCGCAACCGGCCCGAACCGCTGCTCGTCCCTGCCGCATTCCGCGCACTCAGCCACCAGGGCGCGCTGCGCGACCCGGAAGTTTCCGGCACCTACGCGGGATTTCTTGCCGGCGTGATTAGTGCGAACCCGGCGGAAGCCGAAGCGTTGCTCGCGAAAACCTTGCCGCTGCCGCCGGAAGACCAGTGGGTCGTGATCCGCGCGATTGCCTATTCCGGAATTCCGGACTGGAAATACCTGATGCAACGTTTCTACGTTCGCATGCCGTCGCGCAGCGTGATGATCGACGCCTATGTGCGCGACCAGCTTCCGACGCTCAAGGATGTTGCATTCGAGAAGCCGAAGGAAAAAGAGAAGCTCAAACTCGATCCTTCGCCGGAAGTGCTCGACACCTACTGGGGCTATTATCTTGCGACCGGCGCTTACGAGCCGATCTCACGCATCATCGTTATGCTGCCCTGGTCGAAGGAAGAAAACGATGTCGACCGTCTGATGGTCGGTTCGATGGCGAAATATGCGCTGGCGAGCAACGCATCGCGTGAGCAGGATCTTCTGAGCATGCTGAAATGGGCGGCCCCGCATCAGAAGGAAAAACCGGCGAAGGTTCTCAAGGAAGTGATTTTCGCGGCCGAGACCGCGCAGTTGGCGCCGATCAAGAAAGAGGCGATGGCGTCGATCGAGGACTTGCGCCGGAAGGGTCCGGCCAGCAAACGCAACGCCGGTTTCTGGGGCACAGTCGGACAGAGCGCCATCGCGCTCGGTTGTGTTGCCGCCGCTGCGACCGGACAGGTCGGCCTTGGACTGCCATGCGTGTTGGGCGGCGCGACAGCATCCGCGGCGATGCAGATTTACGCCGCGGGCCAATAACGGATTCCAACGGCAACATAAAGTGTTCCAGGCCGGCGACCTTTGCGTTGTACGCAGGGAACCTATGCGGCGGGATACGGTTTCTCCCTTCAGCCAAGACAAATTTCGCGGCGGTCTGGCCCGAAATTTGAATGGTGCTGTCCAACAGACAGCTCGATGGAGATCGCCATCATGAAGACACTCGTTTTGTTCGGGTTCATGGCCGCACCGTTTGTGCTTGGCGGCCTCGCAGTCGGTAACACCGAGGGCGCCGTCAATTTCTGCGCCGTGATGTTGCTCAGTCTCTTAATGACTCGTGAATCCGCGCGGATATGCCTGCTCCTGATGCGGCGCTGGCAAATGTTTGAGCACGAGACGATGCTGACCTCGTTGCTTCCATCACATCTGATCGAGGCCGAGCTTCGGCCGGTGCGGGTAAAGAGCGATATCTATCGCCGCGATATCTATCACCGCCGTTAAGCAGCGCGTCAAAGCATGGCCAGCGGCTCCGCCGAACGTGGCGGCGGAAAGGACTGGTCAAGTGCTGCGAGTTCACCGGCACTGAGTTTGAGGTCCAACGCGGCACGGTTCTCGCGCATGTGCTCGAGCGAACTTGTCTTCGGGATCACAATCACATCCTTCTGACGAAGCAGCCAGGCGAGTGCGACTTGCGCACTCGTTGCTCCATGCGCTGCGGCTATTTTTGCAAGCGCCGGATGTTTCAACATGCGTCCCTGTTCGATCGGCGAATAGGCCATGATCGGCATCTTGCGCTTGCGGCAAAGCGGAAGAAGATCGAACTCGATGCCCCGGCGCGTGAGGTTATAGAGCACCTGATTGGTCGCGCAGCCTTTGCCGTCTTTCAGCGGCCACAGATCGTTCATGTCGCCCATGTCGAAATTGCTGACACCCCAGTGGCGGATCTTTCCGTCCTTCACCAGCGACGCGAAAGCCGACAGCGTCTCCTCCAGCGGCGTACCCTGACGCCAGTGCAGCAGATAAAGATCGATCACTTCAGTGTTCAGCCGCTTCAGGCTGCGTTCGCAAGCGGCGATGGTCTTTGCGCGCGACGCATTGCTGGGCAACACCTTGCTCACTACGAACACTTCTCCGCGCCGCCCTTCGATCGCCTCCGCAACGACTTCCTCGGCGCCGCCGTTGGCGTACATCTCCGCGGTGTCAATCAGTGTCAGGCCGAGATCGATTCCAAGTTTGAGCGCGGCAATCTCGTCCTTCCTCTTGCGCGCATCGTCGCCCATGAACCACGTACCCTGGCCAAGGATCGGCACCGGCTCTCCGTCCGGAAGCTTGGTCGCAGGCACGGATTTCATTTTCTTTTCTTTCCTTCGCGGCTTTCCAGAAGACGATAGACATCGAGCGCCTTTGCGGCCTTGGCCGAGCGATAGATCCAGACCTGGCTCGCGCATTGCCACATGGCGCGTTCTTTCTCGATCGTACGCGGCAGCTTCAGGCCGAGCTTCGCGGCAAGGTCTTCACGGAAAAGATCGAATGCGCTGGTGACCAGAATTCCCCAGCTATAGGCCATGATGCGTGCGCCACGGGCGGAGCCGAGCGCCAGCGCGAGTGCTGCGAACGGTATCCACGGCATCGGAAGGCTGTATTCCAGCCCGGCAAGCACGAGATAGACGATCAGGCAGACGCAGCCGGTGAACCAGAGGTTCACCCAGAAATCGACCTGCGATTTTTCATCGTTGATCAGTTCGCGATAATCCTTCGGGATTACGCCGTGCAAGCGAGTCCAGCCGTAAGTGGATTCGATGCCGTATACGACGCGCGGATAGACCTCGAATGCGCGCAACGCATTGCCGAACTTCGTGGCGAGTACGAATTCTTCCGCGTCGGGAAAATCCGTCGCCAGCATCCAGAGCGCATCGGCATGCGCCTTCATGACCATCGGGTCGGCGGCCTGTTTGCGCTTCGCGGCCTCGTCCCATTGGCGGCGCGTTTCGGCGACTTGTTCGTTGAAATTGCGGTATTTGCGCCGGGCGGCTCCAGCCCAGAGGCGGGCGGGGTTGAAGGTCCCGTATCCTTCGAGCGTGCGGATCAATGGCCGGTTCAAAGCAAGCAGCAGGATCGCGGTAAATGACAGGGCCAACAACGCGATGACGCCGAGGGTGATGTCCTTCTCCCGGGCAATCTCGCGAAGCGGCCCCGCATAGCCGAACGTATCGATGACACCGAGCACGGTGATGACCAAAGCGGCCGCCGGCAGCAGGTAGCCGATGGCAAACGCGCGCGTGAGTAATTTTGGAAGGTCACCCAATTTGAAGTCCCTCCAACGCCACGGCCAGTATCACTTGGGAGGAGGGGTAGTCGGATGGCCGAGAAGGGGAGTCGAAGCAGAGGGTTGCGGCGCTCGCCTGACGGGAGCCGGGCTCGCAGACTGACCCGAGGGGGCCGCCTTCATCTTTTCTTCCTGCTTCTGCGACTTCTGTGACGAAGCGGCATGGGCCGGGAGAGCCAATGCATAGCCTACAAGCAGAACGGCAAAGACATAGACTGGGACTAGGCTGCGGCGCATCGGTGTCTCCACGGCATTTCGCTTGAACTATAACATCGGGAAACGCAGCCGCCATGCGGCGCGGGATTCATCTGACATTCCGGCTATTTACCGGCGAGACAGGCAAGGCCGGTCCGATCCAGCATTCCCGCCGCAAGCCGCGATTTCGCTTTAGTTGTGGATCGTACATTGCGCGCAACTAGACCGCGCCACACTCGCCCACCACCATGCGGGTTCCAGTGATTCCATTTGGTTCATTGATCGGGAGATGGGAATGGCCAAGGCAAAACGGAAGGCGAAAAAGAAAAAGGCTCGCCGCACGGTGATGTACAGCTCGAAGGGCAAAAAGCTCTACGCCAAGCGCGATGCCAAGGGGCGCTTCAAGGACATCCAGTCCTACAAGCGCGCGCATGGCATGGACATCAAGCGCAAGTCCAAGAAGGAAGCCTGATCGGCTTCGCTTATCGAATAGAGAAAAACCCCGGCTCGCGCCGGGGTTTTTTTGTCGGAGTCTTTTTCAGCGCGGCGCCGGAGGCGGCGTAAAGAAGAAGGAGAAGCCGCAGGTCGCGGCCTGTTGCGGCGTCAGCGGCTGGTTCTGCGTAAGGTTTTTTGCCCACGCCGACGAGACCAATCCGGCCGCGCAAACAACAACACCGATGCCGAGTACCTTGAACCATGCCGGCAGCGTGATCGAACCTCCGCCGGTCGCGACCACCAAGCCGGCATTTGCATGTGTTGGCAACAGCAGCAAAAAGCCGGCAACAACGACCGCGAGCGAGTTCTTTCGAACATTCATCGGTTTCCAGCCCCTAGTATTATTTTACTGCCGGGTTATCGCACCCAGAAAGTCCAGCCGCAACTCGTCGCCTCGTTTGCGGTCAGCGGCTTGTTCTGTTGTGTGTTCTTCACCAAGGCAGCCCCGACGATGCTGGTTGCGCAAATGGCTGTCGCAGTGCCCAGTACCTTGAACCACGTCGGAAGCTTGATTTTTCCAGGCGTCGAAACGAATGCCGCATGGCTCTGAACGGTGGAGAGCGCCAGCGCGCCCGCGACCACGCAAACGAAAATTCCATTCTTCCTCATTGCAGTCCCCCCTTTGCCCGATTGCTGTGAGAAGAATTAAACGCAGACCGTTACAACCTGTGAGAACAGGGTGACAAAGAATCACCACAGTGAGAAGGGGGTGAGACGCGGACAACGCGGGGCTGCACAGATATCCGGAAATTTGATTATTTTGTTTTCTGAATCAAGTAGATGCCGAAAGCCCAGCCTGTGTCGGAAGGCGATGGCTGTTTCTGGATCGCAAATCGAAACGGTCAGTATGCGTGATACTTCATGCTAGGCTGGACGCATCGAGACCTGCAGTCGGCTCCGGAAATCATGCAATCCCTGTTCGATTTTCTAAGCGTATTGGGAGCCGGGATTGAAGAAAACTGGCTTTTGATCTTTTGGGCGACCTTGCTGGTCTGCGCCTTTGTTGAATACCGGATTCCCGCATTCGAACGTCCTGCCACACGCCGGTCGCGCTGGCCGACCAATATCGCGTTAGGGGTTGTCGTCCTTCTGCTGGCAACCCTATCGCCATTGACGAGCGTGCTCGCCGCCCTATGGGCGAAGTCCGAAGGGATCGGCTTGTTAAACTGGCTCCCGGTTCCGGGCTGGCTGGCTTTCATCCGCGGTTTTCTGATGCGCAGCCTTGCCAGCTACGCCTTCCATGTGATGGGGCACAAACTGCCGTTGCTCTGGCGCTTTCATCGCGTTCATCACTCCGACACACATCTGGACGTCACGACCGGGCTTCGCTCGCATCCGGCGGAATTCCTGTTGCTGACACCGTTCGTGGTAGCGGTGACGCTGCTGTTCGGATTGCCGCCCGTCGCGATCATCGCCTACGAACTGGCGGAGGCGCTGAATGCCCTCATCAACCACAGCAATGTCCGGCTTCCAGATCGGCTGGACCGTGCGCTGCGCTGGGTATTGGTGACGCCAAACATGCACGCCGCACATCATTCCGCCTGGCAGCCCGAAACGGACTCAAATTACGGAGGACTGATTTCGGTCTGGGATCGTTTGTTTGGGACTTATACGCGCGAGCCGCGTGGCGGCTACGATGGCATGAAGATCGGATTGGAGGAGATTGAGCCGAAACGGGCGGCGGCGTTCTGGTGGCAACTATGGTCGCCGCTTGTGCATCCCGGGAAATCCTCACCCGATCGCTGAAACAAAAACCCCGGCTAGCGCCGGGGTTTTTTCTTGGAATTGCTTGGCTGTTCAGCGAGGCCTTGCCCAGAACTGGAAGCCGCAGGACGTGGCTTCATTTCTGCTCAGCGGTTTGTTTTGTGCTGAATTCTTGATGAGTGCTGCGGTTACAATGCTGGTCGCGCAGATGGCGGTAAACCAGCCTGCGGCCTTCACGATAAACGGAGACTTGATGGAACCGGATGCGCTCGCATAAGCAGGACCGGCCGCCAAGGCCAGTGCACCCGCAAGCATGATCGCAACCGCTTTCGAAGATTTTTTCATTGATTCATTCCCCCCTGCAAAAAGCTGCATTCCGGGAAACCGGACGAGCCGACACCCAATAGACTGTCACAATTTATGCGGGTTGTAAGCAGTTCCCGCACGCTGGATACAAAGAAAATCGGCCGCGCGGAAATCGGGGAATCCGCTTTTGCGTCCAATCTCTTGCGAGTACCGGCGAGCGACCGGCCACCACCCGGCAAGGAGCGAGGAGTGAAAATAGCCCAGTCCCAGGTCAGCGCTCGCTGAAGGGGACGCCACCCTTGGCCTTGTTCGCCTTCGGGGTTTCCATCAGGGAAACGGTGACGGCATCGGGCTTGGCGCCCGTGTTCTTCACCACCGCGTCGGTGATGTCCTTCATCAGCGATTTCTTCTGCTCGGCACTGCGGCCTTCGGCCATGTAAACCACTACTTCAGGCATTCGATCCTCCATTGGGTGACGGATCATGCCTTGGGCGAGCCGGAAAATCGAGGCTTTCCGGCCATTTCTCCGCCCCGCGACTTTGGGAAACGGCTTTGGTACTATCCATTCAAACGATTCAGGGCAGGAAGCATGATCAAATTCGCCACCGCCGCCGTCTTCGCCGCAGCCTTGTTGGCCGGCGGTCCGGCCTTCGCCATCACGCCGAAGGAAAAAATGGACATCTGCAATTTCGGCGCCGATGACCAGAAGCTGTCCGGCAACGCGCGCAAGTCCTTCATCAGCAAGTGCATGGCCAAGGGTGACGAACCGGGCGCCAAGCCGAAGCCCAAACCCAAGCCGAAGACCACTCAGGCACCAAACTGAACCGCCACGTTCTGCCCATCATCTATATCGTCCTGTTCTGCGTGCTTGCGATCTTCGTGGTGCGCTACTTCGGCATGGAATTGCCGCGGACGGCCGGTGAAGCGGAGCAACTGGTTCTGCGCGACGGCGATAGCTTCGTGCTGGACAAGACCTCGATCCGCCTCGACGGGATCGATGCGCCCGAACTGAAGCAGAACTGCACTTCGGGCGACGGCAGCGTATGGCGCTGCGGGCCGGAGTCGCGCAAGCAACTCGGTATTCTACTGCGCAAGGGCGAGATCAGCTGCACCTCCACCGCGAAGGACCGGTATGGCCGCAACATCTCCACCTGTTCGGCGAAGGGCGTGAAGGATGTCGCCGCCGAAATGGTCAGGAGCGGCTGGGCGACCGCATCGGGCCGCGAAGGCGAGGGCAAATACGCCTCCGAGGAAGAGGAAGCCCGCCGCGCCAAACGAGGTATCTGGCAGGGCGCATTCGAGCGTCCGAAAAAATGGCGCGAGGATCATCCGCGCGAGGATGAGTCCGCAACCAAACACAAAGCGATACAACCTGCGAAGTGATCAGACTAAAGTCCGGTGCGGCGCGCGTTCCGCACTCGGGTTCCCATGCATCTTCCTGAATTCGTTGGACTCCAAACTTTTCAGGGGTACTAATTCACTGAGTGATTCGGTGCGTCTACAGGTCCAAGCCAATGCAAACCGTTGCGCGTGAAACCGGGGGAGTGAATGCCGGGAGCCAGGATCCTGAAGGGAAGCTGCCATTGCGGGCAGACCCGGTACGAAGTCAGCGTTGACCTCACGAAGGTCATCACCTGCAATTGCTCGATCTGTAAAAAGCACGGCTTCCTCTGGACCTTCGTCGGCGGCGACCAGTTCCGGCTCCTGTCCGACGAGCGCAACCTCAACTCCTACAAATTCAACAAGCACGTCATCAATCATCTGTTCTGCCGCGTCT
>VFQR01002090.1_pt1 | contig 13376 bp, 13 predicted proteins | sample 3512321 | NCBI WGS metagenome assembly VFQR01 (sample SAMN10412374, study PRJNA504923) | tailings metagenome | isolation source: Relicate 3 Philex TSF1 revegetated site | place: Philippines: Tuba, Benguet | collected 2017-08-29
CGAGGGCGCCGACTACCTCATCCGTGCCGACGACGAGGTCGACGCGCGGTCGATCGAGCTCGAGGAGCACTGCTACCGGATCCTCGCCCTGCAGGCTCCGGTCGCCTCCGACCTCCGCCAGGTGGTGGCGCTGCTCAAGATGGTGGCCGAGGTCGAGCGCAGCAACGACCTGCTGTGCAACATCTGCAAGGCCGCCCGGCGGATCTATGGCCACGAGCTCGACCCGAAGCTGCGCGGCATCATCGCCCGCATGGGCGAGCAGGCCGAGCAGCTGTTCGACGCGGCGATCGAGAGCTTCGTCGAGAACGACGCCGCGAAGGCCGCGGCGATCGATGACATGGACTCGTACCTGGACGGCCTCCAGAAGCAGTTCGTGCAGGCGATCTTCGAGAGCCATGCGGCGGGGCGGATCGACCTGCAGGTGGCGGTCCAGCTCGCCGTGGTCGCCCGCTTCTACGAGCGCATCGGCGACCACGCCGTGAACATCGGGGAGCGGGTGCGGTTCGTGATCACCGGTTGGCTGCCCGAGCAGAAGGGCGCCGAGCGCTACCGCAGGCACCTCGACGCCACGGGCGAGCTGGAGCGCGTGCCCGTGCCGGGCGACGGCGCCGAGCCGGCCGAGGGCTGAGGGCCTGAGGGCGGGGCGGAGCAGGGAGACGAAGGCGGGTGGGGCTCCTCAACCGGCGCCGGGAGCCGGACGTGGACGACGCTGCGGCGCTGGTGAAGCGCCTCGAGCTGGAGCTGGAGCGCGCCCAGGCGGCACTCGACAGCCTGCCCCTCGGGGTGATGGTGCTCGACCCGGCAGGCGAGGTGATCAGCCGCAACGCGCTCGCCACGCCGGTGCGCGGCCATGCCGAGGTCCTCGTCAAGGACGTCGTCGCCCAGCACGTCGGCCAGGCCCTGGAAGGCCACGACTCGCAGTCCTCGATCGAGCTGTTCGGGCCGCCGAAGCGGGTGATCCAGGTGCGGGCGACCCCGCTGCCCCACGGCGGTGCCGTCGTCATCCTGGAGGACGTGAGCGAGCGCGCCCGCCTCGACGCGGTGCGCACGGACTTCGTCGCCAACATCAGCCACGAGCTGAAGACGCCGGTGAGCGCGCTGGCCGTGCTGGCCGAGGCCCTCGCCGACGAAGACGACTCCGACGTGATGCGCCGGCTGGCGGGCAAGATGGTCGACGAGGCGCACCGGGCGGGTACCGCCATCGACGACCTCCTCGAGCTGTCGCGGATCGAGCTCGGCGGGCGAGCGGTGCGCGACCCCGTGGACGTGGCCGCGATCTTCAGCGAGACGGCCGTGCGCTCGCTCGCCGCGGCCGAGCAGCGCGACATCCGCATCGACGTGGAGGAGCCGGAGGGCGTGGCCGTCCTCGGCGACCGCCGCCAGCTCGTGTCCGCCCTGTGCAACCTGCTCGACAACGCCATCAAGTACAGCGAGCCGCAGAGCGAGGTGAAGCTGCGCGCGGTGCGCGACGGCGGCTTCGTCGGCATGCAGGTGGTCGACCGGGGCATCGGCATCCCGGCCAAGGACCTCGACCGCGTGTTCGAGCGCTTCTACCGCGTCGACAGGGCGCGCAGCCGCGAGACCGGCGGCACGGGGCTCGGCCTGGCCATCGTCCGCCACGTCGCCACCAACCACGAAGGAGACGTCCAGGTGCGATCCACCGAGGGCGAGGGGAGCACGTTCACGCTGCGCATCCCCGCGGTGCCGTCATGAGCACGCTCACGGTGCTGCTGGTGGAGGACGGGGAGAGCTTCGTCGACGCGCTGATGGTGGGGCTGAAGCGGGAGGGGTTCCGCGTGGAGGTGGCCCGCGACGGCTTCGAGGCGCTCGACCGGTTCGACCTCGTCAAGCCCGACATCGTGCTGCTCGACGTGATGCTGCCGCGCATCAGCGGGATCGACGTGTGCCGGCAGCTGCGCAAGCGCTCGCAGGTGCCGATCATCATGGTCACCGCCAAGGGCGCGGAGATCGACACGGTCGTCGGCCTCGAGGTGGGCGCCGACGACTACGTCACCAAGCCCTACCGCATCCGCGAGCTGGTGGCGCGCATGCGCGCCGTGCTGCGCCGGCGGGGCGCCGACGGCAGCGCACCGGTCGACCAGGGCCCAGGGTCGGTGGTGGTGGGCGACGTCGCCCTCGACCCCGACGAGCACGTGGTCAGCATCGGGGGCAACCCGCTCGCGCTGCCGCTGAAGGAGTTCGAGCTGCTGCACGTGCTGCTGGCCAACGCCGGCAGGGTGCTGCCCCGGGAGACCCTCATCGACCGGGTGTGGGGCTCGGACTACGTGGGCGACACGAAGACCCTCGACGTGCACATCAAGCGGCTGCGCAGCAAGATCGAAAGCGATCCGGCCCAGCCGTCGAGGATCATCACCATCCGCGGGCTCGGCTACAAGTACGAGCGCCCGCGGGTCGGTTGAGCGGCCGGGGCGGGCGCGGCCGGGCCGCACACGAGCGCACCCCTACGATGCCCGTGTGAGCACCGGCCCCGGCGCGACCGGTCGACGAACCCGATCCCGCTTCGGCCGGCTCGCCCGCACCCATGCCGCCATGGCCGCGGGCGACGCAGCGATGGCGGTGGCGCTCGCCGACTCCGTGCTGTTCAGCCTCGACGCCGATGCGGCGAGGAGCCGGGTGCTGTTGTTCCTGGCGATCAGCTTCGTGCCCTTCCTCTTCGTCGCCCCGCTGATCGGGCCGGCCATCGACCGGATGCGCGGCGGGCGGCGGCTGGTGGTGCAGATCGTCACGGTCGTCCGCGTGGTGCTCTCGCTGCTGATGGCCTTCAACGCCGACAGCCTCCTGCTGTTCCCCCTGGCCTTCGGGGCCCTCGTGGCGCAGAAGACCTACTTCATCTCGAAGAGCGCGCTGGTGCCGTCCGTGGTGCGCACGGAGGAGGAGCTCGTCGAGGCGAACTCCAAGCTCGGCCTCATCTCGGGGCTCGTCGGCACCGTGGCGGTGGGGCCCGCGGCGCTGCTGCAGGCCACGCTCGGCGCGGGTGCCACCCTGCGGTACTCCGCCGTCATCTTCGCGTTCGCGTTCGTGGCCGCCACCAAGCTGCCGCGCGAGGCGGTGGCCGTGCGCGCCGCCGACCACGCCGAGCAGGTGGAGCTGCACTCCGACCGCGTGGTGCTCGGCGCGACGGCGATGGTGGTCGCCCGCGGCGCGGTCGGGTTCACGTTCTTCCACCTCTACTTCTGGTTCCGCCACCAGGACGCGGGCCTGGTGTGGTTCGGCGTCGCGCTGGCGCTCGCCGGCGTGGTGACCATGGTCGGCAACGCCGCTGCGCCGCGCATCCGCGACCACCTGCGCGAGGAGACCATGCTGTCGGGGGCGCTGCTCCTCGTCGCCGCGTCGGGGGTGGTGTCGGCGGTGCTCGGCGGCGTGGCCGGCGCGCTCGTGCTCGTGGCCACGGTGAACCTCGGCGCGGCGATCGCGCGGCTGGCCTTCGAGTCGATCGTGCAACGCGACGCGCCCGACGCCAACCGGGGGAGGGCGTTCGCGCAGTTCGAGACGCGCTTCCAGCTCGCCTGGGTCGCCGCGGGCGTGGCCCCCGTGCTGTTCCAGATGCCCGGCCGCCTCGGGTTCGTGGTGGTGGCGCTGGCCGCGCTGGCGTCGGTGGTGTTCTACCTCGCCGGCACCCGCGCCGTGGCCGCGGGGAGGACGCCCCTCCACCCGGTCACGGCGATCCGGCGGGCGCGAGCGTCCCGGCGGCCACCCGCACGCGCGTCGCAGCGCCCGCTGCCACCGCCGCCGCCGGGAGCACGCCGGGGTCGAGGAGCATCGCGGCCAGGTCGAACACCAGGTCGAAGTGGTTCCTCCCCACCACCTCCACCACCGGCGCGCCCCAGGCCGCGCCCAACAGGGCGCTCTGAGCCTTGAACGCCTGGGTCTCGGCGCTGCCGTGGGCCACCACCACCGAGGCGCCGGGTGGGCGGTCGAGCGGGACCGACCACGCCGCCGCCGTGGCCGCGGTGAGCCCGAGCGGCTCGTTGATGGTGGTGTGCACGAGCGGCGCCAGGCGCACCACCGGGCTGAGCAGCACGGCACGCTCGACCGCCGGCTCGCCCACTGCCACGTGCGCGGCGAGGTGCCCGCCGGCGGAGCTGCCCGACACGGTCACGAGGCCCGGGCGGCAGTGGGCGATCGCGGCCGCGGTGGCGGCGCGGCACTGCTCGATCATCGTGCCGATCGTGGCCGCGGGGGCGAGGGTGTAGTTCACCGCGGCCAGCCGGTGGCCGGCGGCCACGAGCGGCGGGGCCATCATCAGGCAGTCCCAGGCGGACAGCTCCTGCCAGTACCCGCCGTGCACGAACACGTGCAGCGGCGCTCCGGGCGCGCCACCGCCGAACAGGACGAGGTGCTCGTCGGGGTGCGGCCCGTACGCCACCACCTCGTGGGCGAGCGCGCACGCCTCGGCGCTCGCCGCACGGTAGGCGGCGATCTCGTCCTCGAGGCTGGCGACGCAGGTGGACGGCGTGTACTCCGCCTCGAGCGCCGAGCGTCGCACCTGTCCCGCGTGCCTAGAGCTCGGTGCGGGCGAGCCAGAGGCCTGGCGCGTCGATCTCGGCGGGCGTGGGCAGCGCACCCTCGGTGAACAGACGCGCCAGCGCCTCGTCGCCGCCGCGATCGACCACGCCGGCCACGAAGTTCTTGCCGCGCTGCACGAGCGCGGGCGTCACCTGCAGGCCGAGCAGGCGCTCGATGAAGACGTCCTCGGCGGTGGCCTCCACCCGTCGGCGGCGCACGGCCTCGGCGATGCGCAACGCATCGCCGCCGACGAGCCGGGCGGCCACTCCGTCGACCATGTAGTCGACGTAGCCCAGCACCGCCGCGGTGGCCGCGTCGAGCACGGGCGCCATGGCGATCTGCTCGGGCGAGCGCACCGCGCCGAGCAGCACCTCCGGATCGGAGAAGGCCTGCTGCAGCGCCGACATCGGATCGGCCGCATCGAGCTCGAGGCTGGCCAGCTTCTCGCTGATGCTGGTGGGGTCGGGCCGGAACGCGCCCACGTGGCGCTGGACCAGCGAGGTGATCGCGCGGCGCACCGTGTCGTGCGCGAACACCGCCTGGCCGATGAGCTCCTGGGCGAGCACCCAGAGGCGCATCTCGTCGAGCGGGAGGCTCCAGTCCTCCGCGAAGCGGTCGACCGAGGACGCCACCACGAGCAGGGCCGGGGTGTCGCGGGGGATCGGGAGGTCGTACTGGCCGAACGCGCGCGAGGCGAGCCGGCCGACCATCGAGCCGAGCGCCATCCCCATCATCGACGGCGCGAGCATCTGGCTGAGCCCGGCCATCATCGCCATCATCGGGTCGTCGGGCTGCTGGTCGTCGCCCGCCGGCGCCCGCCCGAGGGCCGTGGCCAGCTCGGTGAACAGGGGCCGGTACGCGTCGAGCGTCCGCTGCGCCCACACCCCGGGTGTGATCAGCTCGAGCGCACCACCCACCCGCTCGATCCCGGTGACGTCGCGCACGTGCATCTCGGCGATGGGGACCAGCCGGTCGTAGGCGATCCGCACGGAGGGATCGACGTTGGCCTCGGCGCTGCCCCCGGTGGAGGCGAGCAGCGCGAACTGGCGGGCCGCCTCCCAGTTGAGCGGGCCCTGCCCCGAGAGGGCCTTCGCCAGGTCGCCGAACAGCGGCAGCTGCGCGAAGGGGTTGAACTCCGGCTCGCCACGCCCCTGGTCGTCGTCGCCGGTCATGGGGAGATGCTAGGCGGGTGGGTGGCGACCCGCATGCCGGGCCGCACCAGTAGCGTGACGCCGATGACGGGCGTGTGGGTGAGCGACGCCGACAGCGCGCTCGGCACGCGGGTGCTCGGCCTGCTCGCCGACCGGCCGGAGCTCGTCACCGTGCCCATCGAGGTGTGCGACGTGGCGGTCCACACGGGTGGTTCCGATCCCGACGCCCGGGCCCGCCGCAGGGAGAGCATGACCGTCGGCGTGGCCGCCATGCTCGACCGCATCGGCGCCGCGGAGCACGTGGTCGTGGTGTCCTCGGCGATGGTGTACGGCGCGTGGCAGAACAACCCCGTGCCCCTCACGGAGGAGGCGGTGCTCCGTCCGGACCACGACTTCGTCTACGCCCGGCAGCTCGCCGCCGTGGAGCAGATGGTCGACGACTGGCGGCGGGCGGCACCCGATCGCACCGTCACCGTGCTCCGCCCCGTCACCCCCATGGCCGCGAACGGCACGAGCGGCCTCGCCCGCGCCCTCGCGTTCGGCATCGGCCAGCGCTTCGCCGTGGACGAGGCGCCGGCGCAGTTCGTGCACCTCGACGACCTCGCCGCCGCGGTGGCGCTGGCGGTGGAGCGCAGGCTCGACGGGGTGTACAACGTGGCACCCGACGGGAGCATCCCCGCTCCGCGCGTGCGGGCGCTGTCGGGAGCGCGCCCGCACGTCCAGCTCCCCGAGCGCGTGGCGCAGGTGGTGGACCAGCTCCGGTGGAGGTTCCAGCGGGGGCCCATCCCGCCGGGCCTGCGGGCGTACACCCGCTGGCCGTGGCTGGTGGCCAACGACCGGCTCCGCCGCGAGGGCTGGCAGCCCACCGTGACCAACGAGCAGGCCTACGTGGAGGGCACGGAGGCGAAGTGGTGGACGATGGTCACGCCGAAGCGTCGCCAGGAGCTGGCCCTCGGCGGGTTGGGGCTCGTCGTCGTGGTGGTGGTGGCCGCCGTGGCCGGCCTCATACGGTGGGCACGAAGGCGGCGAGCGTGAGCGCCACCGTCCGCTCGCGCTGATCCGCCCCGCCATTGCGGGCATCCGTGGTGGGCGTCCCCGCCGCCGGAGCGGGTGTCGAGGCGGTCGTGCCGGCGCTGGCGGTGGTGCTCGCCGGTGCGGTGCCGGCTGTGCCGGTGGTGGACGAGGGTGCGGTGGTGGTCGTGGTGGTCGTGGTGCCGCCGGTGGTGCGTGGCAGCAGCGTGATGCGCACCGTGTCGCCGGGCTGTCGGCGGCGCAGCTCGACGAGGAGCTGTTCGACGGTGGCCACGGACGTGCCGTCGACGGCCACGAGGCGCTCGCCCACGGCGATGCCGGCCACGGACGCGGGGCTGCCGGGCACCACGCCCGTCACGGTCAGCGGCGCGGTCGCGGGAGCGCCGTCGAAGCGGAGGCCGGCCCACGCCTGGCCGGTGGGTGCGGGGCCCGTCGACGGGGTGGGTGCGGTCGTGGTCGGCGTCGGCGCCGTGGTGCTCGGCGTGGTGCCGGACGTGGGCGCTGCGGGATCCGGTGCGCTCGGCGGAGGCGGAGGAGCCGACGTCACCGACGGATCGGTGTCGGTCGTGTCGTCGGGCGCGGTCCCTGCGTCGGGCTCGTCGACCGGAACGGTGGTGGCGCCGTCGCCCTCGCCGGAGGGCACCAGCGGCACGAGCGCCACGGCGGTCCGGCCGTCGGATTCGACGAGCGTGCACAGCGCCACCAGCGCGCCCTGGTCGTCGACCACGGGTGTGCCCTCGCGGATCTCTGCGGGGTCGAGCTCGGCGACCGGCCCGCCGTCCGGCGCGGTGACGGCGGTGGCGTGCTCGCCCAGCACCGTCACCACCTGCCCGGCGGTGACGGCGGCCACGGCGGCGAAGGTGGCCACCTCCACGTTGCGCGCCGGCTCGATCATCGCCAGGTCGCCCTCGAGGCCGACCACGCGGCCGGGGGCGTTCGCGCCGGGACCGGTGATGCTCACGTCGGAGTGCGCGCCGACGGCTGTGGCGGTGGTGATCATCCACGGCAGGTGCTCGATGGCGACCGCGATGGCGAGCGGCTGCTCGGACGTGGCGCCCTCGCCGGTGTCGGGCCCGATGAGCACCGTGCTCGGCACCACCTCGGCCGGCAGCGTGGCGTCGGGACCCCACGAGTCGAGGCCGGCGGGGCCGACCAGCTCGGTGCGCACGGGCTCGGCGCCCGCCGACGTGGTCCCGGGGAGGCGGAGCCGTTCGGTGGCGGTGGGCTCGGCCGACGGGGCCAGCCCGCCGCCGATGGGCACGAGGAGCAGCAGCACGGCGAGGCCGAGCGCGCAGCCGATCACGCCGCTCGTGACGAGCAGGCCGCGGCCGAGCACGAGCGGCGGCTCCGTGCGGCGCCACATGCTCTCGCCCACCTCGGACGGGTGCCGCCAGGTGCGCTCGTGTGCGGGGAGCGGCGCCGGAGGATAGAGGCCGCGCTCGTCGGGCTCGTCCGAAGCGTCGAAGGCGCCGACGTCCCAGCGATCGTCGGGGTCGTGGTCGCGGTCGTGCCAGGCGTCGTCCCCCGGGTCGCCCCAGGCGTCGTGAGGCCCACTCCGTCCCACGTCGAGGCAGCGTAGTGACGGCCCGGGCGGCGGGGGCATCGCCCCTCCGGGCTCGTTCAGGGCGCGTGGAGGCCCTGATCGAGTGAGGTGGGCAGCGGCTACGATGCCACCCGTGGAGGCCCCGCTCGATCACGACGACTGGCTCGCGATCGGCGACGAGGAGCTGCCGGTGGCCGCCGCGTACGCGTGGGGCGTGCGCCCGAGCTGCGGGGCGGTGGTGCTCTTCAGCGGCACGGTGCGCGACCACGCCGTCGACGACGAGGGCGTCGAGCGCACCGGTGTCACCCACCTCGACTACGAGGCCTACGACGAGCAGGCGCTCGCCGCGTTCGAGCGCATCGTCGCCGAGGTTCGGCGGCGGTGGCCCCACACCGGCCGGGTCGCGGTGCTCCACCGGACCGGGCGGCTCGAGCTGGGCGACAGCTCCGTGGTGGTCGCCGTGAGCGCACCGCACCGCGCCGAGGCGTTCGAGGCCGGCCGCTACGCCATCGACGCGCTGAAGGTGGGCGCGCCGATCTGGAAGCGGGAGACCTGGGGCACGGGCGCATCGGCCTGGGGCACGGGCGCCGCCGAGCTGGTCGACCCCACCACCGTGCCGTCGGTCCGGGGTTCCTGAGTGCTCGTCCCCGTCGTCGTCATCGTCCTCGTCGTGGTCGTGGTGGCGGCGGTCCTCGTCGCGGTGCGCCGCCCGCGCCAGGATGAGGGCATGGACCGCTTCCGGCGCCACATCGACGCGCTCTCCCCCGAGTCGCGCCGTGTGATGAAGGAGCGGGCGTGGGAGCGCACGCACGAGCGCAACCGCGGGCGCGACGGCGACCCCGGCACCGGCGCGGGACCCGGCTGATGGCCCGCGACCTCGCCATCGACCTCGGCACGGCCAACACCCTCGTCTACATGAAGGGCAAGGGGATCGTCCTCAACGAGCCGTCCGTGATCGCCCTCAACCGCCAGACGGGCGAGGTGCTCGCGACCGGACGCGAGGCGTGGCAGATGATCGGGCGCACGCCGGGCTACATCGTCGCGGTGCGCCCGCTGCGCGGCGGCGCCATCACCGACTTCGAGATCACCGAGCGGATGATCCGCCTCCTGCTGCAGCGCGTGGGCGTCAGCCGGTTCACGCGGCCGAAGGTGGTCATCTGCGTGCCCTCGGCCATCACCGAGGTGGAGCGTCGCGCCGTCACCGACGCGGCTCGACGGGCCGGTGCCGCCGATGCGCAGCTGATCGAACAGCCGATGGCCGCGGCCATCGGCGCCGACCTGCCCATCGACGAGCCCGTCGGCAACATGGTCATCGACATCGGCGGCGGCACCACCGAGACCGCCGTGATCAGCCTCGGCGGCATCGTCGCGCTGGAGGCCGTGCGCGTCGGCAGCTTCGACATCGACGCCGCCATCCAGAGCTACGTGCGCCGCGAGCACGGCATCGCCGTGGGCGAGCGCACCGCCGAAGAGGTGAAGATGGCCATCGGCTCGGCCGAGCCATCGCACGACGAGAACCAGGCGGAGGTGCGCGGGCGCGATCTGATGACGGGCCTGCCGAAGACCGTGCTGCTCACGCCGGAGGAGATCCGCTTCGCCATCGACGACGTGGTCAGCAGCATCGTGTCGTCCGTGGTGCGGTGCCTCGCGAAGGCGCCGCCCGAGCTGGCGCAGGACTTCCTCGTGCGCGGCATGTACCTGGTGGGCGGCGGCGGCCTGCTGCGCGGCCTGGCCAGCCGCATCGAGCGCCAGACGCAGGTGCCGGTGAAGATGTCGAACGTGCCGCTCGAGGCCGTGGTGCTCGGCGCCGGCCACTGCATCGAGCACTACGACGCGCTGAAGTCCATGTTCATGGGCGCCCGCCGCTGACGCCCCACCCCCGCCCCCGAACTCGTTCTGGTCGCGAGAACTTCGGAGGTTCTCAAGTTTTCGCGACCAGAACGCGTGGACGTCAGGCGAGCTCGGCCTGGAGGGTGATCGTCGTGCCGGTGAGGGCCTTGCTGACGGGGCAGTTGGCCTTCGCGCCTTCGGCGGCCTGGCGGAAGCCGTCTGCGTCGAGGCCCTCCACGCTGCCGCGCACGCTGAGCTCGATCCCGGTGATGCCCTGGCCCGGCTGGAAGGTGACCGCGGCGCTGGTGTCGAGCGACTGCGGCGGGGTGCCGGCCTGGGCGAGGGCGTGGGACAGCGCCATCGAGAAGCACGCCGCGTGCGCCGCGGCGATGAGCTCCTCGGGGCTGGTCCGCCCGTTCGGCTCTTCGGCCCGGGACGGCCAGGTCACGTCGAACGTGCCGAGGCCGGAGCTGTCGAGGTTCACCCGGCCCTGGCCCTCCATGAGCGAGCCTTCCCAGTGCGCGGTGGCGTTGCGTGTCGTTGGCATGGGCCGGACTGTACCCGCACGACGCGGACCGCAGCCCGAGCGGGACGTCGCCGCCGCGGGGGCGGGGCGCGTAGGGTCCCGCCCATGAGCGACGTCGGGTGGGAGCTGGGGGACGACCACGTCGGGGTGATCACGTTGCAGCGGCCCGAGGCGCGCAACGCGCTGACCTTCGCCATGTACGCGGAGCTCGAGCGGCTCGTGCGCGAGGCGCCGGCGGTGGGCGCCAGGTGCCTCGTGGTCACGGGGGCCGATCCGGCCTTCTGCAGCGGCGACGACGTGCGCCAGGTGATGGGCGCAGGCGCGGAGGGCGCGGCCCCGGCGATGGGGGAGCGGGCGCCGCGGCTCACGCCCGCCGCCGACGCCCTGCTGCACACCGACGTCCCGGTGATCGCCGCCGTCAACGGAGCGGCCGTCGGGTGGGGCATGGAGCTGGCGCTGATGGCCGACATCCGCGTGGCCAGCGAGCGTGCCAGGTTCGGCGAGCTGTTCGTGCTCCGCGGCCTGGTCAGCGACGCGCCCGGGCTCGGCCGCCTCGCGCAGCTGGTGGGCCGCGAGCGGGCGGCGGAGCTGCTGTTCACCGGCGACGTCGTCGACGCGGCCACGGCGCTCGAGCTCCGCCTCGTGTCGCGCGTGGTACCCCACGACGAGCTGCTGGGCACCGCACGCTCCCTGGCGGCGCGGATCGCCGCCAACCCCCCGCTGGCCGTGCAGGCGCTGAAGGCCGGCCTGCGTCGAGCCCTCGATCCCGACTGGGCCGACCTCGGCGCGTGGGTGTCCACCACGCTCGCGCGCCTCTTCACCACGGCCGACCACCGCGAGGGCGTGCGCGCGTTCCTCGACAAGCGCGCCCCGGCGTTCGAGGGGCGGTGACGGTGGCACCGCTCGAGGGTCGCGTCGCGGTCGTCACGGGCGTCAGCCGTCGCGCCGGCATCGGCTTCGCCATCGCCCGTCGCCTGCTGGCCGACGGGGCGGCGGTGATGTGCCAGTCGTGGGTGCCCCACGACGCCGAGCAGGCGTGGGGCGCGGACGAGCTGGGCGCCGAGGGCGTCGTCGCCGAGCTGGGCGGGCCCGCAGAGCGCGTCGACCACGTCGCGCTCGACTTCGCCGATCCCGAGGCTCCCGCGCAGCTGCTGCAGCGCGCCCGCGAGCGCTTCGGCCACGTCGACGTGCTCGTGGCCAACCACGCCCGCAGCTCGGAGCAGTCGTTGGCTGAGGTGACAGCGGCCGAGCTCGACCTCACGTTCGCCGTGAACGCGCGCGCCAGCGTCCTGCTCGTGCAGGCCTTCGCCGCCCAGCACGACGGCCGGCCCGGTGGCAGGGTCGTCCTGTTCACCTCCGGCCAGCACCGGGGGCCGATGTCGGCCGAGCTGCCCTACGCGATCAGCAAGGGCGCCATCCACCAGATGACCCTGTCGCTCGCCGACGCCCTCGCCGACCGCGGGATCACGCTCAACACGGTGAACCCGGGCCCGACCGACACGGGGTGGGCGTCGCCCGACCTGGCCGAGGTGGCGAGGCGGTTCATGCCGCGGGGCAGGTGGAACCGTCCCGACGAGGTGGCCGCGGTGGTGGCGTGGCTGGTGAGCGACGAGGCCGCGCTCGTCACCGGCAGCGTGGTCGACGCCGAGGGCGGGTTCCGGCGCTGGGGATGACGCCGTGGCGCGGCGGGCGTCAGCCCGGCACCACGCGCGCCACGGGGCCGTCGAGCGACACCACCCAGAGCTCGCCGTCGGGATCGGCGCGCACGGCCACCACCGACGTCAGCTCGCCGAGGACGAGCTCGCGCACGACGGCCCGGTCGGCCACCTGCAGGCCCGTGACGCGCCCGCTGCAGTAGTCGCCGAACACGTACCAGCCGACCAGCTCGGGGATGCTGCCCCGGTGCACGGCGCCGCCGCTCACCGAGCACCCCGCGTCACCGTGGGGGTACTCGTGCACCGGGAAGGTGGTGCCCTCGGCGGGCTGGTCGGTGTTGAACCGCTGCGTCCCCTCGTACGCGCTCCAGCCCCAGTTCACCCCGCGCCCGATGCCCTGGTCGGCCCACGCCACGTTGATCTCCTCGATGCGGCCCTGGCCGACGTCGCCGAACCAGAGGTCGCCGGTCTCCCGGTCGAACCCCATCCGCCACGGGTTGCGCACCCCGACCGACCAGATCTCCGGCCGTGCGCCCTCGACGGCGACGAAGGGGTTGTCGGGCGGCACGGTGTAGGGCGCGTCGGCGCCGGGCGTCGGGTCGATGCGGAGGATCTTGCCGAGCAGCGTGCCGACGTTCAGCGACAGCCGCTGCGGGTCGCCGCCCGAGCCCCCGTCGCCGGTGCCGATCCACAGCATCCCGTCGCCGCCGACGATGATCTCGCCGCCGTTGTGGTTCTCGTAGGGCTGGTCGATGGTGAGCAGCACCCGCCGCGACGCCGGGTCGAAGGTGCCGTCCGGGCCGACGGCGTATTCGGCGATCACCGTGTCCCCGCCGCGGTCGGTGTGGTTGATGTAGGCCGTGGAGCCGTCGGCGGTGAAGCTGAGGCCGAGCAGGCCCTGCTCGCCCTGCCCGCGGGTCATGTCCGAGATGTCGAGGACGGCGTCGCCCGGGGCGCCGTCGCGCACGGGGACGATCCTGCCGTCGCGCTCCACCACGAACGCCGTCGGGTCGCCGGCGCGCCAGGCCACGTCCACCGGCTCGCTGAACGTGCCGACGGGGGAGAAGGCGACGACGGGATCGCCGAGCGGCGCGCCCGGCGCGGCCGTCGTC
>VFQR01002091.1_pt1 | contig 13373 bp, 8 predicted proteins | sample 3512321 | NCBI WGS metagenome assembly VFQR01 (sample SAMN10412374, study PRJNA504923) | tailings metagenome | isolation source: Relicate 3 Philex TSF1 revegetated site | place: Philippines: Tuba, Benguet | collected 2017-08-29
TAAGTAAAAGCAGCGATTATACTTAAATTCATTGTTAAAACCTATGTAGATTTTGTTTTTGCTGCCAGGGTCAGCAGACAATTTACCATAGCTGTTTAGCTATATCACCCAGTTGATTGATGAATAATCAAGCAATGCCAATGGCCAGTAGTTCCTCCAATACAAAAATTCAATATCTCCAGCGCCAAGCCGCGTCACTTTTACTTTACCAATCTGTTCTCCAAGGTGAAGTAGGGATAGCATTTCTTGAACTGTTGCAAGCTATACGTTACACTGATGCGGATGCACGCGGTTGTCTGCAAGCCTACGGCTATTATTTCCATGCTTTGGCTGCAAGCAATCAAAATTGGGAAGATTATATAATCAATCAGATTCTTTTTTGTGATAACCCTTTTACAAAACTGGCTCAACAACAGAAATTTGAAGACTTATCCCCAGCTTTGTTAGCAGCAGTTGGGCATGATTTACAAGTCTTACAAAGTCTTTATGAATGTAGCAGCGCTTATTTGAGTGAGTGGGTGCAAAATGTTGCTCATCTACCAATTTCGCCGGTGGTGTGGTACGAGGAACCAAAAAAGTTGGGAAGAGAGACCAAATTTGCTGCATATCTACAAGAATTAGATAATTGGGGTGATGCTGTAGAAGAGTTAGCAGCTTATTATCGGCAATATGGTTCTGGTTTATTTGCTCAATACCGTGCTTTTCGCTGGCAAGCTGGAGAGTTTATTGGTATCCCATATCCAGACCCAATTAAGCTTAGCGCCCTTGTGGGTTATGAGTCTCAAAGAGATGCTTTGCTGAAAAATACCGAGTTTTTATTATCAGGAGAGTTAGCACTGCATGTATTACTTTACGGTAGCCGTGGTTCGGGAAAATCTTCCTTGGTGAAATCTTTATTGCATGAATATAGCGATGCCTCCGGCAAGGGCAAAGCCCAACGTCCTCTTTGTTTATTGGAAGTTGCCAAATCTGATTTAAAAGATTTACCAGAAATTGTGGAACATTTACGGGGAGTGCCACAAAAATTTATCGTTTTTGTAGATGACCTTTCATTTGAAGAAGATGATGATGCTTTTAAAGCACTGAAGGTAGTTTTAGAAGGCAATTTAACCGCCAGACCGCAAAATGTGGTTGTATATGCTACTTCTAATCGTCGTCACTTGATTCGGGAGTTTTTTGTGGATAGACCAGCGCCTAAAGATAACGATGAAATCCATGCCTGGGATACGATGCAAGAGAAACTTTCCTTTAGCGATCGCTTTGGTTTAACCTTAACCTTTGAGCCAGCTAACCAGAAAACTTATTTAAACATTGTTCGTCATCTAGCAGCACAAGCTGAAATTAATATTACCCAAGAAGATTTAGAATATCAAGCACTACAGTGGGCGACTCGCCACAATGGTCGTTCCGGACGCACAGCACGCCAGTTCATTGATTTTTTAAAAGCAGATTTAAAATTATTTCATGGAGCAAATGAAAATACATCTATCGCTGAAAATGCTAATTAATTCTTGAGCAATGAGACTTTTTTGTTTCCTAAATCACAATGTTATAGATGAATAACTATGGTTATAACTTGTAAAATAATTATGATACCAAAAACAATAGACTTCTTGCAGAAATCGGGAAAAGGGGAAGGGGAAAAGGGGGTGCATGTTTGGTATTTTCCCTTTCCCCTTTAACCTTCTATAACCCTATTCCCTATTCCCTATTCCCTACCCACATACATAAAGTTCACAAATCAAATCGGACTGCTATATATATTTAAATTACAAATTACAAATTCTTATGAAAACTGGTTATTCCGATCGCTCAACTACGCTAACAACCAGCAATATGCAATCAGTAACCATCAGTAATCGATTTATTTTAGGCATAGTTGCCTTTAGTGTGAGTTTTGGACTTAGCCTTGTTCCCAACTGGGATTTTAATAAAGCCTTTCTCACAGGTATAATTACTGCGTTTATTATCTATGGAGCAGCATTATTCGTAGATAAACGACGCAGAAATTATGAAATGTTTCTCTTGGGTTCTCTCCGCAAGCGAATTAAAGAAATGGAGGGATTAAAAGCCCGTATTGTTAAAGAAATCAATCAAATTGAAGAACATCATAGATTATTATATACAGATTCACAACAACTCCAAAATCAAGTAATTGAAAACCGCAGCCAAAGAGATAGCCTGAATCGAGATGTGAGAACATTAGCTGGTCAAAAAAAGCAGTTAGAAACTGAAATCAATAATCTCCAGATTGAACTGAGTAACTTACAAAAAAATCATACAGAATTGACCGATGCTTTTACTAACCTCACAGGAGAAAAGCGTCGTTTAGAGTCTAATTGTCATGTATCTCGTGCGGAAATTACTCAACTGCAAAACCAAATTTCCGAACTTCAACAACAAAAAGAAGAAATTGAAAGTAACTTAACGCTTTTAGGCAGACTCAAGCCCCAATTAGAAGAAAAATTATACGAATTGCGAATAGAAAGTCAAGAACTAGAAATAAAAGTCAATAAAGAAAACGAATTACTGGTAGCAAAAACAAGCGAAAGAAAAAATATCCAAGCTATTTTGAATTCGTCACAAACTCAAATCTCAAAGCAAAAAGAAGAGTTAGAACAATTAAAAGGGCAAATTTCATTATTACAAGAAGAACGAGACTTGTTGCAAAACCAAGTTTGGGAATTACTGCAACAAGCTGAAACCTTCAACCCAGAACCTTTTGCTGAAGACACCAAAGAAGATGATATAGAATTGTTTCCTTTTACTGAAATAATTCAATCTCCTGCAACCACAGATTCTCTAGAAATTAATACCTCAGAAGACATACCAGAAGAATGGACTAGTTTTTTGGAAAACTTACCAGGATATGAATTACAAGTATTAAAAGCTATAGTTGAAGGAGATAATATCCAAGCTACTCTTAAAAAAATTGCTGAAGCAAATATTACCATGCCGAATTTACTAATAGATTCCATCAACGAACGAGCAAATGATACTATTGGTGAATTAATAATCGATCCAGAATCAGAAGTTCCAGCAGTTTATCAGGAACATAAAGCCCGTGTCAAAAAAATGATTGCCATATATGACGAACTAATGACTAGACATGCTCAAATGTAAGAATTCAGAATTCAGAATCCAGAATTCAGAAGGCTTACAGACCAAGTTTAATAAATTGAATAAAATTCAGAAGCTATAACAACCTTTGTAAGAATTCAGAATCCAGAATCCAGAATTCAGAATTCAGAAGGCTTACAGACCAAGTTTAATAAATTGAATAAAATTCAGAAGCTATAACAACCTTTGTAAGAATTCAGAATCCAGAATCCAGAATTCAGAATTCAGAAGGCTTACAGACCAAGTTTAATAAATTGAATAAAATTCAGAAGCTATAACAACCTTGATTTTCCAAAAATACTGGATTCTGAATCTGACAACAACTTAATAACTCATAGCACGATTGATTATTTAAATTTATTAAGCTTGAGTACTAAAGCCTTCTGACTTCTGACTCCTGACTCCTGAATTCTGACTCCTGACTCCTGACTCCTTACTCCTGACTTCTGACTCCTGAATTCTGAATTCTGACTCCTGACTTCTGACGTTGTAAAATTATTAATAAGGTGAAAATATACCTTATCTTATTGCTGCGTGCTTCTGCGTTGAGAATAAAGTGAAGTGTAATACATGGCAAAGCTGAAAATCTCGAAAAAAATATCCACTGCTTTGATTAATTCCCTTGGTGCTGGGGTAGTACCAAGAGTGGGAGTTGAACACATAGCAGTAGGTCGAGAAAAAGAACTCCAAAGCCTATTACAAAATCTGGATGATATTGCAGAAGGTGTAGCCGCATTTCGATTTATAATTGGTAATTACGGTTCTGGGAAAAGCTTTTTACTGCAACTAATTCGTAACCGAGCGATGGAGCAAGGGTTTGTAGTAGCTGATGCAGATTTATCACCCGAACGTCGGTTAGCAGGAAGTAATAACGAAGGTTTAGCAACCTATAGAGAATTAATGAGCCATCTAGCTACAAAAACTCGTCCTGATGGCGGCGCTTTAGTTTCAATTTTAGAAGGATGGATTAATAAAATTCAACAAGAAGTGGTTAAAGAAACTGAACTGCGTCCCAATGACGATGGTTTTGATGACCAAGTTGAATCAAAAATTAGGGAAGTCGTTCAATATATCGAAGATTTGGTTCACGGTTTTGATTTTGGTAATGTGATTATCGCTTATTGGCGCGGCTATCGATTGGATGATGATAATTTAAAAAATGCTGCAATGCGCTGGTTGCGAGGAGAATTTACTACTAAAATTGAGGCCAAAGCAGCTTTGGGAGTCCGGGTGATTATCGATGATGATAGTTGGTATGACTACATCAAATTGTTTGCTAAATTTGTAGCCGAGATTGGTTATAAAGGATTATTAATTCTAGTTGATGAAGCTGTACATTTATATCAAATTTCTACCACCGTCACGCGAGAAAAAAATTATAACCGACTTTTAGCAATGTTTAACGATACCATGCAATGTAAAGCAGAACATCTTGGTATTATTGTTGGTGGTACAACTAAATTTTTAGAAGATCCAAATAGAGGACTTTTTGCAGACCAAGCTTGGCGAAGACGCACAAAAGAAAGTCGCTTTGTCGCACAAGCTAATGTGCAAGAAGTTTTAGGCCCAGTGATTCGGCTAAACCCGTTAAGTGAAGCAGAAATTTTGACGCTTTTACAACGTTTAGCGGAAATTCATGCGCTCAATTTCGGCTATCAACAGACTTTGACAAATCGTGAGTTAAAAGAGTTTGTTCAAGAAATTGTTAATCGCTTGGGTGCAGAAGCATTATTAACGCCAGGAGAAATTGTGCGGGATTTTATGAGTGTGCTGAATATTCTTTTTCAAAATCCAGGAATTTCATTTAAACAATTAATTCACGACCCGAAATTTAAACCAACTGTTGTGGGTAAAGATGCAGATGTGGATGAAGATAATGCGGCCGAATTTAGTTTGTGAGTAATTAACAGTAGAAAAAAAAATGTAGCGATTCCTAGTTAAATGAGGTAAAGATAATATTTTGAAACGCAGAGGGACACAAAGTAAAGCGCAGAGGTACGCAGAGATTTGTGCCTCACCAGATTAGGAAATCGAGATTCCCAAGACGGAGTGCGTTGTTTACTGCCGCAGGCATCGCAATGCTTCAAACTCCCGCCAGCAAAGATACAACGCCCGCGGTACGTGGAAACATCCTTTCCATTTGCCGCCTTTGAGGTTCAACAATACTTCTCCCCGCCGATTCAGATAGCCAAACCACTCACCAAACTCCGAATCGGCAAAGTGTGACCAGGCATAATCATGCATCTTTTGATACCATTCCCAACAGGCTTCACGCTTCGTTAAGCGATAACCCATCGCTAATGCAACCAAAGATTCTAGGTGAACCCACCACAACTTTTGATCCCATTCCAGTTGTTGTGGAGGATGACCGAGTGCATCCATAAAGTAATATAAGCCGCCATACTCGCTATCCCAAGCAAAATTTAGGATATTTAGCACCACATCAACGGCTTGGTTAATAGTTTTAGTATCGTTTTTGCGCCGAGCGATGTCCATGATAAACCACATGGCTTCAATACCGTGACCTGGGTTAATCAACCGTCCTTCAAAACAATCTATGTGGGAACCATTAGGGGCGACATTTTCATACATTAGTCCCCGTTCTGAGTCGAGAAAATCCGTCATCACTTCGCGGACTGTTTCAGCGAGGACATTTTCTAAAGTTTCGTTGGGCAACAACCATTCCATTTCTAAAGTGAGGTTAGCTAAAATCATCGGTACAGCCAATGATTTCATCGGGCGTGTACCTGGATAGGTTTTGTTATATTTGCCCTTGGGGTTATCTTTGCGGCGTAAAACGTTATTGTAAGCTTGCTTCGCCACATCTGTAGCCCAGTCTTCACCGGATGCAAGTGCATATTGACTAAACGCCATCGCTGCAAAGCAATCAGAAAAAATATTGTAAGGCTCAACCAGTGGTTTGCCTTCACGAGTCAGAGCAAAGTACCAATTACCATCACTATCTCTACCGTGTTTGGTGAGAAAATTAGCGCCATTATTAGCGATTTTCAGCCAATTTTCCCGTTTTTCCAACTGGTTATAAAGCATGGAAAAAGTCCACACTTGGCGATTTTGCAACCAGATAAATTTGTCTGTATCATAAACCTTACCCTGGCGATCGAGGCAAGTAAAATAACCGCCTTGCTCCAAATCAAGGGAATATTTTTCCCAAAATGGCAGTACATCATTCAGAAGCGCGTTTTTGTAAACTTCAGCCAATGCTTGAAAATTGTACTCCATATCTTTCTCCACTTTTTCTGCCAACACCAATTGCTTAAGAACAATCCTAAGTTACTAGTTAAAAAGAGGCAAAGAGGGGATGGGGGGATGGGGGGATGGGGAGATGGGGAGATGGGGAGATGGGGAGATGGGGAGATGGGGGGATGGGGAGATGGGGAGATGGGGGGAAAAGGTTAAAGGTTAAAGGGAAAAAAAATAAATTTAATCTTTCCCCTTTTCCCCTTTCCCCTTTTCCCCTTTCCCCTTTCCCCTTTTTCCCTTGCCCCATGCCCCATGCCCTATTCCCTATTCCCTATTCCCCATTCCCCATTTTTCTCGCCACACTTTTTGTGACTTCTAAAAATTGCTGTAAAACGATGGATGTATCATCTCGTCGCCAAACCACGGCTAGTTCTGAAGTTAAGTTTTTTCCTTGAATTGGTTTGTAGACTACTCCCTTTCGCTGTAGACTTTGGGCGTTAGCGGGAAGCAATGTGACTCCTAGTCCACCTGCAACGGAACTGAGTACGGTTACCATCCAAGTTGCTTCCTGTACTACTTTTGGAGAAAAACCTACCTGCTGACAAAGGTTAATAATCTGGCTGTATGACGGAACTAAGTCTGTTGGGGGTAAAACAAAAGGTTCATCTGCTAGGGCAATGAGTGGAATTTGTGACTTTGCTGCTAGAGGGTGTTTTTCTGGTAAAGCAACGACTAAAGGCTCTTGCAAAATCGGTAAAAAACTTAAAGAATTATCATTTAAATTATTATTGGGTAGTCTTTCAAAAGCAATATCGATGTAGCGATCGCGCAGTTGGTTTACCTGTTCAGAAGAACTAACTTCCCGCAACACTAGTATCACCTCTGGAAATAAAGGGTGAAAAGTTTGCAAAATATCTGGCAAAACACTGTTAGCAACAGAACTATTAGTTCCCACTACCAAGCGTCCAATTTCCCCCCGGCTGACTTTTTGTGCAGAGGTAATTGCCTGTTCTAACTGAGTTAATACCAAATGCGCTTCTGTGAAAAAGACTTTTCCAGCAGCAGTTAACTGTAGGGGGCGTTTTTTACGCTCAAATAATTGAAGCCCTAGTTCTGCTTCTAGTGCTTGAATTTGTTGGCTTAAAGGTGGTTGAGCAATATGCAATCTTTCAGCAGCACGACTAAAGTTTAATTCTTCAGCCACGGCGATGAAGTATCGCAGATGTCTAAGTTCTATCATTGGGGACTGGGGAATGGGAAAGGAATATTTGTCTGCGTTAATTGTCTGATTTATGACATTAGCGTCTAGCTATTATATCTTTAATATATATTGTATAAGTTCAATAAATATTGGACATATACTAGCATTTTGTTTATTTTGATTTCTATAGAGATTTTTCTCTGAATAAACCAGAGTAGGGTGGGCATTATAATGTCTAGCCTACAAGCTTTGATGACGAGGTTTTTATGAGTCAGATTAAACGAGTGGCGATCGTTGGAGGAACTCACGGCAATGAGTTAACAGGAGTATACTTAGTTAAAAAATTTCAGCAATATCCCAATTTAATTAATAGACCAAGTTGGGAAACTTTGTTATTACTTGGTAATCTCAAAGCTATTGCACAAAGGAAGCGTTATATTGACAAAGATTTAAATCGTTGCTTTAGCAAGGAAAACTTACAAAATTCAAATTTTTTAAATTATGAAGATACGCGGGCACAAGAAATTAAACAAATACTACAACCGCAAAATCAGCCTTTCGTAGATGTAATCATTGATTTACATAGCACAACCGCCAACATGGGGCTAACTTTGATTTTTTGCGATATGCATCCTTTTTTACTGCGGTTAGCTGCTTATTTAACTTCGATAAATTCCTTAGTAAAAGTGTATATTAATCCGCAATCAAAACAAGGCGGTTTTCTGCGTTCTGTATGTGAATTAGGTTTTGTGATTGAAGTTGGTGCTGTCGCTCAAAATGTCTTAAATGCTGAATTATTTCAACAAACAGAACAACTAATTTATGCAATTTTAGAATATTTTACATGGTACAACCAAGGTCATATTCCACAGATAAACAATAATCTGACATTTTATGAATATATTGGAACTATTGATTATCCCAGAGATGAACAAGGTGAAATTCAAGCGATGATTCATCCCCAGGTTCAGTTTCGAGATTATGAACCTCTAAATCCAGGTGAGCCAATATTTAGGACTTTTGCAGATACAGATATTTTATATGAGGGAGTATCTACTGTTTATCCGATTTTTATCAATGAAGCGGCTTATTATGAAAAAGGAATTGCGATGCATTTAACTCAAAAGCAACAAAAGATAGTTTAATGCGATTCGCAATGGGCTACGCTAATACACATGTTATTGTCATTAGTCTTTGGCTATTTGCTAATGACTAATGACCAATGACTAATGACTAATAGCAATGCCCGTGGCAATTTCTATGCAGATAGTCATAGTTTCTCAGATAATAACGGTATAGAGGGTCATGAACCCTTTGATGGTAATTCCTGTGTCGATGATGATACCGTCTACGGTAATAAATATCTTCGGGATAATAAATCCTTTGACGGTAATAATTTCTGTGCCATTGACGATAATACCTACGATGGCGATAATATCGACGATGTCTCCGGTGATAGCGCCGATATTTTCGATGTTTTAATTTTTCGCTATCAACTTCTGAATCTTGTGGAATTGAAGAATCTTTTGTAACTGAATTTGACCAGGAATTCAGGATATTTTGATTGCTTTGTGTCTGAGAAATTGGGCTGCTTAATTCTTCAGGGCTTTGTAGCATCTGCAACTCATTTTTTTCAGATGCGGCGGCAATTTCTAATCCCAGACAAGTGGGCAATAATAAAACACTGATGACAAATTTCCAAAACACTGTTTCATGCTCCTAATTTTTTATTCCCTGGCTGAACTAGGGAATGCCAATTGATATCAAACTCTGGCTTAAAGAGGAATTACGCAGTGAAACAAAAAATTAAGGCTTGTTTTTATGAACGAAAAACATAGCCTTAATAAATAATATCATGTCCGGGACAAAATCGATATAAATGCTCACCCTGCTAAGCGATACATAATCACTTTTCCTTTCCAATTTTCTTCAACAAATATTAAATATTCACCATTGGAACGGCGAAAAGCGCGAATACCATAAGGTATATCAATCCAACCACTTTCGCTACCAACTTCTGGGCCTGGTTTTAACTTTTGTACTTGCACTCCTGTGGTTGCATTGTAAACATATACCTCTGCGGTTTTAACTGTGACAGCAAAAACATAATCTCCCGCTACACTCATGGCGGCTGTGGAAACTTCCCGTTTACCGGTGGTGTCGTGGGGAATTACAACCCGCCAACGAGGTGTACGATTTCCTTTACTCCAATTGTCAAAACGGGCAATTTCAGAACCCGCAACTCCGGTATCATCGCCAAATGCGGGACGATCTACTGTGAAGCCTGACAAATACATGGTATCTGTTTGGGGGAAATATTCAATGCGTCGCAAATCGTTAAAAATCTGAGGAGTGGTTTGCTTTTCCATTGAACTATAACTGTAGATGGGATTCCCCTTGCTATCAATTCCCTGTAATGGATAATGTCGGATACCTATACCATCTTGGGTTCGCAAAGCTTTCCAAACGTCTCCTTTGCTGTCTACCCACCAACCGCCGATGTAGGGATAATCTTTGCTGGTATCGTATTCGTTGTTTTCAAATTTGCCATTACCGTTGCTGTCTCGCCAAATCCATTCACCTTTTTGTGGTTGATAAGGCGGCCAATTTCCAGTCAAAAATGGTTTGTCTGCACCATTAGTACCAACAAACATGCCGGCTGGGATGGCAATTTTACCGTCTGTGGCGGGATTGAAACGATATATTTGCAGAAAGCTGTTATACATATCTGTGAGGAACAAAAACGGCTTTCCTTGGATGCGGCGCACAAAGGTTGCATCTGGGGATGTATGCAGACGTGGATCTTGGGGATATTTGAAGGGATTTAAGGTGTAGGCTTTGTAAGTCCATTGCTTACCAGCAGCCTTACTATAATCCATTTGATATTGTTCTTGTTTGGTGAATAAATCTACACCATCGGTTTTAGGATCGGCGTCTGCATTATCAACAAATATTAAACCTAGCGATCGCCACAGTAATTTACCTGATGGCGCAAATTTCCGCAAGTCTGTTCCTGATTTGTTGAAACCATTACTATTTATATAGATATTACCTGATGCATCTGTGCCAACTCCGGTAATTCCATACAGTTTCAAATCTCGAATCTCACCAGAAATTCCTGTATAAATACCGTTTTTACAGCCAAAACTGCCTATTTGTACTGGCGGATCTTTAATCTCATAAATTAAGATTTGCTGAAGCGAACCATTTTCTGCCACTAACAGCTTACCTTGGGGATTGATGGCGATCGCTGTTGGTTCTACAATATCTGCAATCTCCTGGGGTAATTGCTTGCCACTTGAGGAATAATGTAAAATCTTCGCAGGATTACCACCATTTTTGTTTTGAATTATCCACAGATTTTTTTGCTGATCAACTGCCATCGCCCCCGGATTAACAACACTAAAACTGCGAAGTTCCTTCATGGTCTCAGTATCAAAAATCCGAATTTTATTAGCAGCAAAATCACTCACATATAACTCACTGTCTATAATTGCTAATCCAGTAACTTCACTTTTATTACTGACAATTAACATACTTTTATCCCAGCCACGTCCCCCAGGAAACGGTGCTGTTTTTCCTGACAAATCATAACGTCTAACAGAGTGCCAAGCTGTTTTTTCTGCTGGATAATCTTCTTTTGTATTGCCAATTGAACCTTGAGTCATGGCAAGGTAAATATATTTATTATTTGCTGTTATAGCCTTGCCACCACCACGACCCCAACCGTGGGTATCACTCAGGGCACTGATAATTTTACCATCCTTATAGATTCCTGCTTCCGTTCCCGCTTCATCCCAATGGCTGTTAGTATAAACTGTACCATCAGGAGTAACATACATTGCTTCTATATTGTTTTGTATCCGCAGATTGCCGCTACCAATACTATTACCTATCCACGATGTTTTATAGGTGAGTGTAGATGTTCCACTGGTTGCCCAATCTGTTGTAATGCCAATGGTAGTAATAAAAATTCCAACCATTAGACTAATTAAAAATTTAAAAGTTTTCTTTCTTAACAAATATCTAAAATTCCAGATATTTCTGCACCTTTGATAGAGCCTGATTAACCGCACAATTAATTGATTATTCATATTATTTTATTTAATTCTCTATAAAAATCAAATTTTATCTCTGCGCCTCTGCATGAGATTTTTGATGTTTGCAACTTCTTCACTGATTGTATATACAACTATCATTTTCTAAATCCGCACAAAAAATATAAGTAAATTTAAAAAGATATTCCAGGTATGAATATTTACTATTTATGTTGCTAAAATCGTAAAAAATAATACAAAAATCCTAGACATTGATTAATTTATCTTGTTTTTAGGCTTTCATATTATGTCCACTTGATTACTTATTAAATCCGAAAAACCCCACCCCGCCAAAGCTACGCTTTGTCTCCCCTAAGAGCCGGCGGGGAGGGGATTAAGGGGTGGGGTACAATGGCTGTGGGAATCATAACTAATTATGCGGACATGATATCACTGTCTACCATTTATGTTGTGATAATCACTAGTATTAAATTTATCATCTTCGGTATGATTCAGTTAACTAAAACACAAGTTATTATTGCTTGTTGACGTGAAGATATAAATAGTTTATAAAGTGGTGTTCTCTTAAAAAAAATAAATCCCAAAGATTTTGTGAAATATCAAATGTTATGTTGACAGTCAACACTGATATTGTTCACAACTAAAATAGGATTGCTATATTATTAGCTGTATATCTTTTAATACATTTATAGGATAAACATCAGTGATAAATCACAAAGAAAATTTTACTTCAAATTCTGCATCAATTCTTACTTTGGGATTAGGCTGGTTTCCTCAAAATCCTGGAGGATTAGAAAGGTATATTTATGAACTAACTCATAAATTAGCAGCGAATCAAGACCAAATTGAATTATGCGGAGTTGGACTTCCAGAAGCTCAACCAAATTCTCCAATTAAGCTGACTAATTTAGCTACAGTTGATACTAATATTTGTCAAAGATTATGGTCAATTCGTAGAAATTTCCAGAAGACTAGAACAAATACACCAGATGCAATTAATCTACATTTTGCATTATATAGCTTTCCGATTTTAGATATTTTACCGAAAAAAGTACCCATTACTTTTAACTTTCATGGCCCTTGGGCTTTTGAGAGTAAGCAGGAAGTAGTTAATAAAAATCTCAGTCTTTTAATTAAGCATTGGCTGATAGAACAAACAACTTATAATCGGTGCGATCGCTTTATTGTTCTTAGCAAAGCATTTGGCAATATCTTACACCAAAAATACCAAGTACCTTGGAAAAAAATTAATGTTATTCCTGGTGGAGTTGATATTAATTACTTTCAACCCAATTTATCACCGCAGCAAGCTTGTAGACAATTAGGCTGGCCTAATAATCGTCGGATTTTATTTACATCACGCCGCTTGGTGCATCGCACTGGAGTTGATAAATTATTACAAGCGATGGCCATGATTAAACCCAAAATACCAGATATTTGGCTGGCGATCGCCGGTCGCGGTCACATCCAAGCTGCACTACAACAACAAGCCACAGAATTAGGGTTAGACGACAACGTTAAATTCTTAGGTTTTCTACCTGATGACCAATTACCGATAGCTTATCAAGCTGCTGAATTAACTGTAGTTCCTAGTCAATCTTTTGAAGGATTTGGATTAGTAATAGTTGAATCTCTTGCTTGTGGTATTCCAGTTTTGTGTACGCCAGTGGGTGGAATGCCAGAAATTTTAGCAGAGTTTTCACCGGATTTAATTACTACTTCCATCGAAGCATCAGCGATTGCCCAAAAATTAGAACCAGCACTACTAGGAAATATTCCTATCCCTTCACGAG